>ENA-OUQM01001169-OUQM01001169.1-human-gut-metagenome-genome-assembly--contig:-NODE-1169-length-14984-cov-13.963293_pt1 | contig 14984 bp, 12 predicted proteins | sample MGYA00237949_ERZ548830 | MGnify/ENA primary metagenome ERZ548830 (study PRJEB26490, sample SAMN05194706) | human gut metagenome | biome: terrestrial biome; feature: human-associated habitat...
GAACCCCTGTTTTCGCCGTGAGAGGGCGACGTCTTAGCCTCTTGACCAACGAACCGTACTCGCTTATAATACACGATGTCCGGAGAAAATGCAAGCATTTTTTTGAAAAAATTTTAAAAAATTTCAAAAATTAGCGAAATTCGCATTTTACTTGCATTTTTGGCCATTTATGATATGATAAAACAAACAAATGTTCTAAAAGAAAGACGACAATCATAAAGGAGAATTACGAATGAAACAATATAAAGGAGCTATTTTTGATCTGGATGGAACGCTGCTTGATTCCATGCGGGTATGGGATGACATTGATCTTGCCTTTTTGAAGAAGAGAGGACTTGCTGTGCCGCCGGATTATCAGGAAGCAATTACGCCGCTTGGATTTTTGGAGGCTGCCCGCTATACGATCCGGAGATTCGGCTTTTCGGAAACACCGGATGAGCTGATGCGGGAGTGGAACCAGATGGCAGTTGACGCTTATACCCATGAAGTAGCATTAAAAGAAAGTGCGGCAGAGTATCTTCACTTTTTAAAGAAAAAGGGAATTCGCATGGCAGTTGCCACCTCATCAAATCCGGAACTCTATGAACCGGCATTAAAAAGGAACGGTATTTATGAATGCTTCGATGCGTTTGTTACCGTTTCGGAAGTAACACGCGGCAAAGGCTTTCCGGATATCTATGAGAAGGCGGCTGAAAAATTGTCTCTTTTGCCGGAACAGTGCGTTGTATATGAAGACATTCTGACCGGAATCCAGGGAGCTAAGATGGGTGGATTTGCGACGGTGGGTGTGTATGATAAAAGCAGCGAGGGAAACCGTGCGGAGATGGAACAGATGGCAGACCGTTATGTGTTCTCGTTTGATGAGCTGATGAAGGAAGGAGATTCTTTCTTTAAATAAAATCTTGCTATTCCGGATACAAAAATGATATAATAAAATACTGTGCCCCAAAATACAATATGTTTTGGAAAAAAGGAAAGTAAGAAAACAAAAATGACAGTAACATAAGTGAGGATAGAATAGTTATGCCAAAAAAAGAAGCGTATGATGCCAGCAGTATTTCCGTGCTGGAAGGTCTCGAGGCGGTGCGCAAGCGTCCTGGTATGTATATCGGAAGTACGTCGCGAAAGGGCCTGAATCATCTGATTTATGAAATTGTAGATAATGCGGTGGATGAGCACCTTGCAGGCTATTGCGATACCATCCACGTAACGCTGGAAGCGGATGGTTCTGCGACAGTAACCGATAATGGCCGTGGTATTCCGGTCGGCATGCATGAAAAAGGCGTTCCGGCAGAACGCCTCGTTTTTACAACACTGCACGCAGGCGGCAAATTTGACAACAATGCATATAAGACCAGTGGCGGCCTTCATGGTGTTGGTTCTTCGGTCGTCAATGCACTCTCTACGTACCTTGATGTCCAGGTCAGTCTTGGAGGCTGGGTTTACCATGATCGCTATGAGCGTGGCATTCCGGTGCAGGAGCTTGATGAGGATGGTTTGCTGCCGAAAATCGGAAAAACGAAGAACAGCGGAACACGGATTAACTTTCTTCCGGATCCGGAAATTTTTGAAAAAACCCGTTTTTCTGCGACAGAGGTAAAAAGCCGTCTCCACGAGACTGCTTATCTGAATCCGGCTCTTATCATCTATTTTTCCGATCTGCGCGACGGAAAGGAAGAACATCTGACGTATCATGAACCGGATGGTATCGTGGGCTTTGTGCGGGATCTGAATAAGAACAAAGAGGCGATTCATGAACCGATCTACTTTAAAGGCGAGTCGGAAGGAATCACAGTGGAATGTGCCTTCCAGTATATCAATGAATTTCAGGAGAATGTACTTGGCTTTTGCAACAATATTTACAACGCGGAGGGAGGTACACACATTTCCGGTTTCAAATCGACCTTTACAACGATCATGAACAGCTATGCGAGGGAAATTGGGGTTCTGAAGGAAAAAGACAACAATTTTACCGGATCGGATATCCGAAACGGTATGACGGCTGTTATTTCCATTAAGCATCCGGATCCACGCTTTGAAGGTCAGACAAAAACAAAACTGGACAATCCGGACGCGGCGAAGGCGGCTGGAAAAGTGACGGGCGAGGAGATTCCGTTGTATTTTGACCGAAATCTGGAAATTTTAAAGAATGTTCTCGCCTGCGCAGAGCGTTCGGCCAAAATCCGCAGAAGTGAAGAAAAAGCAAAGACGAATATGCTGACAAAACAGAAATATTCCTTTGATACGAACGGAAAGCTGGCAAACTGCGAGAAAAAAGATCCATCTCTCTGCGAGATCTTCATTGTAGAGGGAGATTCTGCAGGCGGTTCTGCCAAGACCGCGCGCGACCGCAATTTCCAGGCGATTCTGCCGATCCGCGGAAAAATCCTGAACGTAGAGAAAGCATCTATTGACAAGGTGCTGGCGAATGCAGAGATTAAATCTATGATCAATGCATTCGGCTGCGGCTTTTCGGAGGGCTACGGCAATGATTTTGACATCACAAAACTCCGCTACGATAAGATTATTATTATGGCAGATGCGGATGTCGATGGTGCGCATATTTCGACATTGCTTCTGACACTGTTCTATCGTTTTATGCCGGAACTGATCTACGAAGGACATGTCTATCTTGCGATGCCACCTCTTTACAAGGCAATGCCGTCTCGTGGAAAAGAAGAGTATCTGTACGACGATAAGGCACTGGAAAAATACAGAAAGACACACAAAGAGAAATTTACGCTGCAGCGCTACAAAGGTCTTGGAGAAATGGATCCGGAGCAGCTCTGGGAGACAACCTTAAATCCGGAGACACGACTTTTAAAGCGCGTCGAAATTGAAGATGCCCGTATGGCCTCAGACGTAACGGAAGTGCTGATGGGAACTGAGGTTCCGCCGCGGAAAGCATTTATTTATGAGCATGCAACCGACGCGGAACTGGATATCTAACAGGAAGGACAAAGGAAAATGAGAGAAAAATCAGAAGATCAGATTATACGGACCGAATATTCTGAGGTAATGCAGAAATCTTATATTGATTATGCGATGAGTGTTATCATTTCCCGGGCGCTTCCGGACGTGCGGGACGGATTAAAGCCGGTACAGCGCCGTACCCTGTACGATATGTACGAACTCGGAATCCAGTATGACAAACCGTTTCGAAAATGCGCACGTATTGTCGGTGATACGATGGGTAAGTATCATCCGCATGGCGACAGCTCCATCTACGATGCCCTTGTTGTGATGGCGCAGGAATTCAAAAAAGGTCAGCCGCTCGTGGATGGCCATGGAAATTTTGGCTCAATCGAGGGCGACGGTGCAGCTGCTATGCGATATACCGAGGCGAGACTGCAGAAAATTACGCAGGAAGTTTACTTAAAAGATCTCGATAAAGATGTTGTCGATTTTGTACCGAACTTTGATGAGACAGAAAGAGAACCGTCTGTTTTGCCGGTGCGCGTGCCGAATCTGCTGCTAAACGGCGCGGATGGTATTGCAGTCGGTATGGCGACAAGCATTCCGCCGCACAACCTGTGTGAGATTGTGGATGCCGTTAAAGCGTATATGAAAAACAATGACATCACAGTCAAAGGTCTGATGAAATATATCAAAGGACCGGATTTCCCGACCGGAGGGATCGTAGTAAACCAGGATGAACTTCTGTCAATTTACGAAAAAGGCGTTGGAAAGATTAAAATTCGCGGAAAAGTGGAAGTGGAGAAAGGAAGAAACGGAAAGCAGTACCTTGTGATTACGGAAATTCCATATCCGATGATCGGCGCAAATATCGGAAAATTCCTGAATGATGTGGCAGGTCTTGTGGAGAGCAAGAAGGCACCGGAAATCGTTGATATCTCGAATCAATCCTCGAAAGAGGGAACGCGGATTGTACTCGAACTGAAAAAAGGTGCGGATGTCGAGCGGATCACGAATCTGCTGTACAAAAAAACACGTCTGGAGGACACATTTGGTGTCAACATGCTTGCTGTAGCGGACGGAAGACCGGAGACTTTGAGTCTTAAGCAGGTGATAGAGCATCATGTTGATTTTCAATTTGAAGTAGCAACCCGCAAATATCAGAATCTGCTCCGGAAAGAGATGGAACGCCGGGAAGTGCAGGAAGGTCTGATAAAAGCATGTGATGTAATTGATCTGATTATCGAAATTCTGCGCGGAAGTAAGACACAGAAGCAGGTAAAGGAATGCCTGATTATGGGAGTGACAGACGGTATCCGTTTTAAATCGAAGGCGAGCGAACGGATGGCGGCGCAGCTCTGCTTTACAGAGCGTCAGGCAGCTGCAATTCTGGAAATGCGTTTACAGAAGCTGATCGGACTGGAAGTGGAAGCTCTGCTGAAGGACCATGAGGCCACCGTGGCGAAGATTACAAAATATGAAGATATCCTGAACAATTATGATTCGATGTCTGAGGTTATTATAGAGGATCTGACGCGGATCAGAAAGGAGTATGGACATAAGCGGAAAACGGCAATTGAGAATGCCGAGGCAATTGTACTGGAAGAGCCGAAAATAGAAGAAATGGACATTGTCTTCCTGATGGATCGGTTCGGTTATGCAAAAACAATTGATACATCTGCATATGAACGAAACAAAGAAGCGGTTCATAATGAGAACAAATACGTATTCCGGTGTAAAAATACGGATAAGATATGTGTCTTTACAGACCTTGGAATGATGCACAGCATCAAGGTAATGGATATTCCGTTTGGACGGTTCCGTGACAAGGGAACTCCGATTGATAATCTTGGAAATTACAGCAGTCAGAAGGAGCAGATGATTTATGTCGATGCGCTGGAAAATATTAAAAACAGCATGCTGTTGTTTGTCAGTGCAGCCGGCATGGTGAAGCTTGTCCATGGATCCGAATTTGATGTAGTGAAACGAACCATTGCAGCAACGAAGCTTTCCTCGGAGGAAGATCGTCTGATTCTTGCGGAAGTTTGCCGGGAGCAGGAGTATGTGGTGCTGCAGACGAAAAACGGTATTTTCCTGCGCTTCCTTACCAGTGAAGTGCCGGAAAAGAAAAAAGCAGCGATCGGTGTACGCGGCATCCGCATGACGGAGGATGACAGCGTAGAACACGCTTATTTGCTTGCCAGCCGGATGGAGTACACAATCACATACCATGACAAGGAAATTTCGCTGACATCCAAAATTAAGCTTGCAAAGCGCGATACAAAGGGAACGAAAATCCGCGTATAAACGGTTGGCTGATCTGCCGACTCGAAAAGAACGCTGTTCAGAAGGAAAAACAAGAGATCATCGAACGAAAAAGGGCATCTGTCCGACACCGGGACCGGTACGGACAGACGCCTTTTTTTCTCGTTTTTTAATTATTTGAAAAACGGTGGGAAGTTTTTCTTGGGGTTCTTCTTTCAATTGCAACGTACGGGCGATGATGGCCGACATATTTGTATGCCGGGCGGATGATCTTTCCTTCGTTGACAAGTTCCTCAATCCGGTGTGCAGACCAGCCGGAGATACGGGAAATTGCAAAAATAGGAGTGTAAAGTTCTTTTGGAAGTCCCAGCATCGCATAAACGAAACCACTGTAGAAATCGACATTTGCACAGACTGGTTTCAACAGTCGACGTTTTCTGGCAATGCATTCGCCGGCAATGCGTTCTACGGATTCATAAAGTGCAAATTCTTTCTCGCGGTGCTTCTCGGCAGAAAGCTTTTTTGCATATTCTTTCAGGATGACACATCGTGGATCAGACAGGGTATAAACGGCATGGCCCATACCGTAGATCAGGCCGGAACGGTCAAAAGCCTCACGATCCAGCAGCTTGGTCAGATAAGTGCGCAGCTCGTTCTCGTTTTCCCAGTCAGTTACATTCTCTTCAATGTTTTCGAACATTTCCATAACCTTAAGGTTGGCACCGCCGTGGCGAGGTCCTTTTAAGGAACTGAGCGAAGCAGCAACGGCAGAGTAGGTGTCTGTTCCGGAGGAAGAGACAACATGTGTGGTAAAGGTAGAGTTATTTCCGCCGCCGTGGTCTGCATGAAGAATCAGTGCAACATCAAGAACCTTTGCTTCCAGTTCGGTATACTCTCCATCTGGATGGAGCATCTGCAGAATGTTTTCTGCCATGGAAAGCTCCGGCTTCGGATTTCGAATGATCAGGTTCTGGTTTTCGTGATAATGGCGATAGGCATGATAGCCGTAAACAGCAATCAGTGGCATTTTGGCGATCAGACTCAATGCCTGGCGCAAAACATTTGGAATCGAGATGTCATCGGGCTTTTCGTCGTAGGAATACAAAGTGAGTACACAGCGCTGCAGGGTATTCATCATATTTTTACTCGTTGCCTTCATGACAACATCGCGGACGAAAGTGTCCGGCAACTCGCGGTAGATACTCAGAATTTCATTGAAATCATTTAACTGTGGTTCTGTCGGAAGAGAACCAAATAAGAGCAGATACGTAATTTCTTCAAAACCGAAACGTCGTCCCTCCATACCTTTGATCAGATCAGCGACATTGTAGCCCTGAAAATAAAGACGGCCATCGGTTGGAACTTTTTCACCGGTTCGCTCATCAATATCAAAACCGATAACATCGGAAATTTCGGTCAGACCTGTGAGAACACCCTTTCCGGTGGAATCGCGCAGTCCTCGTTTTACATCGTACTCAGTGTATAAAGATAAATCTATTTTTCCGGAATCTTTCGTATATTCTACAAGCTGACTGAGCTTGTCTTCCAGATTGTCGTATTGCATGGTCATGACAACAGCCCCTTTCTTCCTTTAGTTAAAAACTATACTTACTTTTTTGGCGGTTGTCAATGTTTTTCTTTCAAAAAACATTAAATTTTATAAGAAAAAAGGATGGTTTTCCTTAATTTTTGAAAGCTAAAACGAAGTTTATGCATAAAATTTGCACCGTAACAAGGAGAAAAGAGAAATCAAAAGCAGAAAAAAGCAGGGGTCTGGAACGTGATGAAAAAAAAGATTCACAAATTTCAAAAAAATGCTTGCAATTTCAAAAAAATACGCTATAATAATGATTGTGCCATTCAGTAGATGAATTTCACAGGCCGAAATAGCTCAGCCGGTAGAGCACTTCACTCGTAATGAAGGGGTCGTCAGTTCGAATCTGATTTTCGGCTTATCGCAAAAACCGCGGGACTTTATGTCTCGCGGTTTTTTGATTCACAGGAAATCTCGTGGAATTTTCCTGTGAATCAAAAAAGCCCTCCGGGCAGGATCGCACTGCGGCGGAGGGAAATGATATCGTTGAAGCGACCCGTCGCAGGCGGCGAATCCGGAAAAAGCAGGATTCTTTCTTGTGTTTTCTTTATAGCGAGCTTGTTTGCTTTTCCATTCGCGCATCGCGTTCCCGACGGGAAAAAATGCAACCGCAGTAATCCTGGCGATAAAGGCCGTATTCACGGGAGAGTTCAATCGAGCGCTGGTAGCCGCCCTTCTTCTTAAAATCCGAATTTAAATACGAAATTCCGTATTCAACAGAAAGCTGTTCTCCGATTTCATTCAGCTTTTCGGCGTTCTTTAACGGGCTGATCGAGAGTGTTGTCGTGAAGTAGTTGAGATGAAGCGCTTTGGCCTTTTCTGCAGCCTCGCGAAGACGCAGTTCGTAGCACGCAAAGCACCGCTCGTGCCCCTCCGGAAGATCTTCCATGCCGCGTGCTGCCGCATAGAACCGTTCAAAGTCGTAGGGACCGGAGCAGAAAGAAATCGGGTGAATGGCAGGGAGAGAGCGGATCAGCCGCTGCTGTTCTTCTACACGGTGCTCATATTCAGCCGGTGGGTAGATGTTTGGATTATAATAAAAGAGTGTGATGGAAAAATACTGTGACAGATATTCCAGCACATAACTGCTGCACGGAGCACAGCAGCTATGCAGCAGAAGTGTCGGAACCTCGCCGTGAAGTCCTGCAATTGTTGCATCCAGTTCTTTCTGATAATTTCGTTTGTTTGCCATAATATGTTTCTCGAACCTCCTGATATTTTCCTTCTCCTTTATTATAGCCGCAAGGCGATAAAGATGCAATCTGCATATGATATCTTATAGAGGGGATGTGGAGGAGCTGTTACGGTTTGCCGGTGACCAGTGGACGGTAGCGAGGCTCCGGCAAGAATTCTCTGCGCAGCCCGTATAGAGGAGGATATAGGGAAAGAATGGAAGAGCAGATATTAACATTAGAGCATATATCATTATCCTATCATACGATGGAGGGTGAGACAAAGGCACTGCAGGATTTGAATTTTTCGGTAAAGCCAGGTGAATTTGTCGCTCTGGTCGGTCCGAGCGGATGTGGAAAGAGCACTATTTTAAATCTGATTTCCGGTCTGCTGAAACCGGAAGAGGGGACCTTATTAAGCTATGGAAGGCCGATTGCAGAAAACAATCTCCACATCGGTTATATGCTGCAGAGAGACCATCTGTTTGAATGGCGCACAATCTACAGCAATGTCCTGTTAGGACTTGAAATTTCGCACACACTTACACCTGAGCGAAAGGAAAAAGTCGGAAAAATGATAGAAACCTATGGGTTGAAATCCTTCATGGACGCCCGGCCGTCAGAGCTTTCCGGCGGTATGCGGCAGAGAGCGGCGCTGATCCGCACACTTGCGATGGAACCGGATCTTTTATTGCTCGACGAGCCATTTTCCGCACTTGACTATCAGACGAGGCTGAAGGTCTGTGATGATATCGGAAAGATCATCAAAAAAGAGGGAAAGACAGCGATTCTTGTGACACATGATATCGCAGAGGCGATCAGCATGGCAGATCGCGTGATTATTCTGGCGGCGCGGCCGACGTTCGTAAAAAGAGAAATTCCGATTCAATTTGCGATAGAAGAACGAACACCGATGAAGTCGCGCAGTGCACCGGAATTTAAAACTTATTTTAACGCGATCTGGAAGGAGCTGAATGGAGATGCATGAGCAGTCAAAAACGCCGGCGGGCAGTTTTCAGGAGGCGTATCTTCGGCAGAGACGAAGAGAACGTGAACAGGTGAGATTGTTTCGTGCTTTGATTTTTGTCGGTTTTCTGATATTATGGGAAGTGGCGGCAGATTGCAGATGGATCGATCCGTTTATCTTTTCCAGCCCTGTACGGGTGGCAAAAACCTTTGGATTGCTCCTGACAGAGCAAAATCTGCTTCGTCACATCGGGATTACGGTTTATGAGACAGGAATCAGCTTTTTACTGGTTTCTGCCCTTGGAATGGCGTTTGCTGTTTTGTTATGGCTTTTTCCCTGCTTTTCAGCCGTGATGGAGCCATATCTGGTAGTCCTGAACAGTCTGCCAAAATCTGCGCTCGCTCCGCTGCTTATTGTCTGGATGGGGGCAAATGTGAAAACGATTATTACAGCCGGCATTTCTGTTGCGATTTTCGGCTCCGTCATCAGTATTTACAGCAGTTTTCGGAGTGTGGATCCGGATATGCTTCGTTTGATTGCTACACTTGGCGGGACGAAGAAGGATATGCTGCTTTGTGTTGTGCTGCCGTGGTCATTTCCGGGTCTTCTTGCAGTGTGGAAGGTCAACATCGGCCTGTGTCTTGTCGGCGTTGTCATCGGAGAATTTATAGGGGCAAGAGAGGGGCTGGGATATCTGATCATTTACGGCAGTCAGGTGTTCAGATATGCACACGTACAGAAAAAAATGAGAGTCATAAGAGAAAGGAAGGATATCGATGATCGTAATAGTATGTCTGGAAGAACGAAAGGGAATGCAGTTTGGAGGAAGGCGTGTTTCGCGGGATCGTGTGGTTACGGAAAAGATCTGTGAGTTGTGTAAGGGACAACCACTTTGGATCGACCCGGCTTCGGCGGGGCTGTTTGCGGAGCAGGAAAAGAATGGAAACATACGCCTTCAGAAGGCTAAGGATTTTCTTAAAATAGCAGGCGAAGGAGAATACTGCTTTGTGGAGAACGCAAATCTGGAGGAAGTGGAGGAGAAAATTGAAAAAATGATCGTGTTCTGGTGGAATCGGCGCTATCCGTCTGACCGGAAGCTTGACCTGAATCTCTCTGCATGGAAGAAAACATCCGAAGAAGAATTTGCGGGTTATTCGCATGAAAAAGTAACAAAAGAGGTATATGAGAGATGAAAAAGATAAAAAAACAGCTTCTGCTGCTGATTGTGCTTCTTGTTTTTGCACTGAGTGGCTGTGAGGCACAGGATCTGCTGTTAACAGAGAGCACGAATTCCGGTTCGAATCGTGCAGCCGCTGATACGATGACAGAATCTCGGATCACAGAACAGGTACCGACAGCTGCCTCCGCGCTTGCGGTTCCGGAATTTTCCGGTGAGCCGTATGTTGTCATTCATGATAATCAGCCCGACTTTACCGAAGAAGAAAAAACAACCGAATCATACGAGCATTATAGTGACCTGGACAGCCTTGGCCGGTGCGGGGTGGCAGAGGCAAACATCGGGCAAGATCTGATGCCGACCGAGAAGCGCGGTGCGATCGGGCAGGTGAAACCGACAGGCTGGCATACCGTAAAATACGATCAGGTCGATGGAAAATATCTGTACAACCGCTGTCATCTGATCGGCTATCAGCTGACTGGTGAGAATGCGAACGAGAAAAATCTGATCACGGGAACGCGTTATCTGAATGTAGAGGGTATGCTTCCCTTTGAAAATATGGTTGCGGACTATATCAAAGAGACCGGAAACCATGTACTGTACCGTGTTACACCGATTTTTACCGGAGAAAATCTTGTGGCGGACGGCGTGGAGATGGAAGCACTATCGATGGAGGATAACGGAGAAGGGATTTCATTCCATATTTTTGCATACAATAATCAGCCTGGCATTTCGATTAATTACAGGACAGGGGACAGCACTTTAAGTGAGAGCAGTGGAACGATGACGGATCAGCAGGAATATGTTATGAATACAGCAAGCATGAAATTTCATTTGCCGTCATGTTCCAGCGTCAGTACAATCAAAGAGGAAAACAAGGCGACCTACCAGGGGCCAAGAGAGGATCTGATTGCGGAAGGCTATGAGCCATGCGGACGGTGCAATCCGTAATACGGAATTTTCTGCAGACCGCCTGGAGCTCTCATTCGGAGCAGTTTACGAAAAGCTTTTTACAAAGACGATCCAAAATTATTCGGATAAGAAAAAAGATCGGAATTTTCCGGTCTTTTTTCTATATACTAAAGAAAGATATCCGGAAAGAGTGACAGAATGAAAGACAAAACACTGCGTGCGGTATATTATGCGAGATGCAGCACCGAGGAGGAAAGTCAGAAGGATGCCTTGACCCGGCAGGCAGCAGAGGCAAGAGAAACGATTCGGGCGAAGGGATGGAGGCTTGTGGATGCATATGTGGAGAGCCGCTCCGGTACGAGCCGGAAGGGCAGAGTGGAGTACAACCGTCTGTGCGAGGATCTCGACCTGGATCGGTTTGATGTCGTTGTGGTTAAGTCGCAGGACCGGCTGATGCGGAACACGCGGGACTGGTACCTGTTTGCAGACCACCTGAACCGTTCCGGAAAGCAATTGTATTTCTATCTGGAACAAAGCTATTATTCACCGGAGGATGCACTCCTGACGGGCATGAAAGCGATTCTGGCAGAGGAGTACAGCAGAGAATTGAGCAAAAAGATGAATCTGGCACACCGGAAGAGGCAGCAGAATGATGGAAAACCGGTTCTGACATCAAAAAGCTATGGATATCGGCGTGCCAAGGACGGAACGATGGAAATTATCCCGACGGAAGCTGCTGTTAAGCACCGGATGTATGAACTCTGTGCGGCAGGTCTCGGAGGACGGAAAATTGCAGCAGTACTGACAGCGGAGGGGATTCGAAACCGAGCAGGGAAACCGTTTTCCGGGACGGACATCATCCGTATGGTGCGAAATCCCATGAACAAAGGCACGGTGGTGATGAATCGGAAGCATTATGATTTCAACACCGGAAAGACGCTGCATATACCGGCAGACGGTCAGTATGTCTATGAGGATAAAATTCCCGCAATTGTCTCAAAAGAGCTGTGGGAGGCGGCAAATCGGGCGGCTGACGAGCGGCTTTGCCGATAAAAAGGTGTGCAAAGCTGTTCAGACTTGATTGGGTGATCCTGTCTATCCTGATTCTTTGCCTTGTGGCAGCAGGATTGTACGGTACTTTAAGCTGGATGGAAAAAAAATACGCAAAACGCCGAAATTCGGGAAAGTAGGTAATTTGACTTGCAAAGAAAGAGGGGATGCCTGTATAATAATACATGATAATTCGTAAGTATTCAGAATAATGTGAAATGGGAATCTGAATACTTACCGATGATTTTAAATTTTACAGGAAAAGAGGAATGAAAATGGCACAGTTATGGGGCGGACGGTTCACAAAAGAGACCGACAAGTTAGTGTATAATTTTAATGCATCCATCAGCTTTGATCAGAAATTCTATAAACAGGATATCAAAGGCAGCATGGCACATGTCAAGATGCTGGCAAAACAGGGCATTCTGACAGAAGACGAGAGAGATCAGATCCTGGAAGGACTGGAGGGCATTCTTGCCGACGTAGAGAGCGGAAACTTAGAAATTACCAGCGAATATGAAGATATCCACAGCTTTGTGGAGGCAAATCTGATTGACCGCATCGGAGACGCCGGAAAGAAGCTTCATACCGGAAGAAGCCGCAACGATCAGGTAGCGCTTGATATGAAGCTTTATGTACGTGATGAGATAACCGAGATTGATGCGCTCGTAAAAGAAGTTCTGGTAACACTTGAAAAAATCATGGAAGACAACGTTCACACGTATATGCCGGGATTCACCCATCTGCAGAAAGCGCAGCCGATCACGCTGGCACACCACATGGGAGCTTATTTTGAAATGTTCCGTCGCGACAGAGGCCGTCTTGCAGATATTTACAGAAGAATGAATTACTGTCCGCTCGGTTCCGGCGCGCTGGCTGGTACGACGTATCCGCTGGATCGTGCTTACACCGCAGAATTGCTCGGTTTTGACGGTCCGACGTTAAACAGCATGGATTCGGTATCTGACCGTGATTATGTGATCGAACTTTTAAGTGCTCTTTCCACGATTATGATGCATCTGTCCCGTTTTTCCGAGGAGATTATTATCTGGAATACCAATGAGTACCAGTTTGTGGATATTGATGATGCGTACAGTACCGGAAGCAGTATTATGCCACAGAAAAAAAACCCGGACATCGCAGAACTTGTCAGAGGAAAAACAGGCCGTGTCTATGCAGCGCTGATATCGATGCTCACGACCATGAAAGGAATTCCGCTGGCATACAACAAAGATATGCAGGAGGATAAAGAGCTGACCTTTGACGCAATTGACACCGTAAAAGGTTGCCTGGCTCTGTTTAACGGCATGCTCTCCACAATGCATTTCAAAAAAGACCGCATGGAGAACAGCGCGAAGAACGGGTTCACGAATGCAACGGATGCAGCGGATTATCTTGTAGGGAAAGGCGTTCCGTTCCGCGATGCGCATGGCATTGTCGGCCGTCTTGTTCTGTACTGTATTGACAGGGGAATCTCCCTCGATGACATGAAGCTCGAAGAATATAAAGCAATCAGCCCGGTTTTTGAGGATGATATTTATGATGCCATCAGCATGAAAAACTGTGTAGAGCGACGCAACACAATCGGCGCACCGGGAGCAGATGCGATGCGGGCTGTTATTGAGCAGAATAAAAAATATTTGCAGGAAAATTAAAAAAACAGTTGCAATTTTAAAGGAATTGGTATAGTATGACATGAGACGCACAAATGTACGCCACAGAAGAACAAGGAGATGAAACCAATGGAGCAGAAATTGAGAGTAGGAATTTTAGGAGCAACCGGTATGGTAGGTCAGAGATTTATTTCTCTGCTGGAGAACCATCCGTGGTTTGAAGTTGTGACCCTGGCAGCAAGTCCGAGAAGTGCCGGAAAAACATACGAGGAAGCAGTCGGCGGACGCTGGAAAATGGATACTCCAATGCCGGAAGCAGTGAAAAAGCTCGTTGTGATGAATGTAAATGATGTAGAGCATGTGGCATCTACCGTAGATTTTGTGTTTTCCGCAGTTGATATGTCGAAGGATGAAATTAAAGCGATCGAAGAAGCTTATGCAAAGACGGAAACACCAGTCGTTTCCAACAACAGCGCACATCGTTGGACACCAGACGTGCCGATGGTAGTGCCGGAAATCAACCCGGAGCATTTTGATGTCATCGAGTTCCAGAAAAAACGTCTGGGAACCAAGAGAGGCTTTATTGCTGTAAAACCGAACTGCTCGATCCAGAGCTATGCGCCGGTATTAACTGCATGGAAAGAGTTTGAGCCGTATGAAGTGGTTGCGACGACATATCAGGCAATTTCCGGAGCAGGAAAAACCTTCAAAGACTGGCCGGAGATGGAAGGTAACATCATTCCGTTCATCGGCGGCGAGGAAGAGAAGAGCGAGCAGGAGCCGCTTCGTATCTGGGGTAAAATTGAGAACGGCGTGATCGTAAAAGCAACCGAGCCGAAGATCACCTGCCAGTGCATCCGTGTACCGGTATTAAACGGACACACCGCAGCTGTTTTCGTTAAATTCCGCAAGAAACCAACGAAAGAGCAGCTCATCGAGAAACTGGAGAACTTCAAAGGCCTTCCGCAGGAACTGAACCTCCCAAGCGCACCGAAACAGTTCATCCGCTACATGACCGAGGATAACCGTCCGCAGGTAACCCTGGATGTCAACTACGAGAACGGCATGGGAATCAACGTAGGCCGCTTAAGAGAAGACACCATCTACGACTGGAAATTCGTAGGCCTCTCCCACAACACCGTCCGCGGCGCAGCCGGCGGAGCTGTACTGTGTGCGGAGACACTTGTTGCTAAGAAATATATCAGCGCGAAATAAGAATTATAAATATGTGAAAAGAAACGCTTCTGTCCTAGGGCAATCCAGTTGATCCTCAAAAGGGCAAAGTCACTGATCCTCTAGCCGTTCGCTAACAGATCAC
>ENA-OUQM01001170-OUQM01001170.1-human-gut-metagenome-genome-assembly--contig:-NODE-1170-length-14975-cov-4.794705_pt1 | contig 14975 bp, 10 predicted proteins | sample MGYA00237949_ERZ548830 | MGnify/ENA primary metagenome ERZ548830 (study PRJEB26490, sample SAMN05194706) | human gut metagenome | biome: terrestrial biome; feature: human-associated habitat; material...
TTCTGCAAAAAAGAAGAAAAATATTATGTCTCTAACACTCTGCGAACAAAAAATATTAGTAACTTTGCCACACCCTTAATAAACGAGATTATAATTATACACTATAAACAAATTAAGAGATTATGCAAACAATTGACAATTTCAACTTTGCCGGTAAAAAGGCAATTGTCCGTGTGGACTTCAATGTACCTTTGGACGAAAATGGTAAAATTACTGATGATACTCGTATCCGTGGTGCTCTTCCTACACTGAAAAAAGTGTTGGCTGATGGTGGCAGCTTGATTATCATGTCACACATGGGTAAACCCAAAGGTAAGGTAAATGCTAAATATTCATTGAGCCAGATTGTCGATGCTGTTTCTGAAAAATTAGGTGTACCTGTTCAATTTGCTCCTGATTGTGCGAAAGCCGGTGATGCTGCAGCTGCTTTGAAACCGGGTGAAGTCCTGTTGTTGGAAAATTTGCGTTTCTATCCTGAAGAAGAAGGAAAGCCTGTTGGCATTGACAAAGAAGATCCTGCATACGAAGATGCCAAGAAAGCGATGAAGGCTTCTCAGAAAGAATTTGCCAAGACTTTGGCTTCTTATGCTGATTGCTATATCAATGACGCATTCGGTACTGCTCACCGTAAACATGCTTCTACAGCCGTTATCGCTGACTATTTCGATGCGGACAACAAGATGTTGGGGTATTTGATGGAAAAAGAAGTTCAAGCTGTTGATAATATCCTGAAAGATATCAAGCGCCCGTTCACTGCTATTATGGGTGGTTCCAAGGTGTCTACTAAGATTGGTATCATTGAAAACCTGATGGATAAAGTGGATAACTTGATTCTTTGCGGTGGTATGACTTATACTTTTGCAAAAGCTCAAGGTGGAAAAATTGGTAATTCTATCGTAGAAGATGACAAATTGGATTTGGCTCTTGATATCATTGCTAAGGCTAAAGCTAAAGGTGTGAATTTGGTATTGGGCTCTGATTGTGTGGCTGCTGATGCATTCTCTAACGATGCTCATACTCAGGTTGTTCCTGCAAATAATATTCCTGACGGATGGGAAGGTTTGGATGCAGGTCCTGAAACTCAGAAAGCATTTGCTGCTGCTATTGAAGATGCCAAGACTATTCTGTGGAACGGTCCTGCCGGTGTTTTTGAATTCGATAACTTTACTGCCGGTTCACGTGCTATCGCTGAAGCTATCGCAAAAGCAACTAAAAACGGTGCATTCTCATTGATCGGTGGTGGTGACTCTGTAGCTTGTATCAACAAGTTCGGCATGGCTGACCAGGTTTCTTATATCTCTACCGGTGGCGGTGCTTTGTTGGAAGCAATTGAAGGAAAAATTCTTCCGGGTGTTGCAGCTATCAAAGGTGAATAATTAATTTTCTGCTATATATAAAAAAGGCAGCCTTTTCGAAAGCTGCCTTTTTTATATTCTTTATTTTGTACTTTTCAGAACATGAACAAAACTGTTGCTACCAGTCTGTTGTTTGAAACAGAATGAGTATCAATAATCTTTCCGTTAGAACTTTTCATGGAACCATACCATGCGGAAGTAAGATTGTATTCAACTCCCAATTTCCAGTGAGGCACATTATAGGTTAGTTCTGCGCTGGTGCTTACCAATTGGTCTACATTGGTTCCTGTACCATACATTTTACTTATTTCGTCACTCGTTCCTAAATTTTTCATATAACCTAAAAAAACAGCCGGTTTCCATTTCTTACCGTATGCAATGTTCAGCCATGAACTAGAATTCCGGTTGGGGGAATACTCTTGTTCTCCCGTACGGGCATCAGTGGATTTTACACCGTATCCGCCCAGCATGGATACTTGTGTAAGATTGGAACCCAAAATACTTTTTGCTGCCACATACCATAGGGGAGAAGTATATTTCATGTGAACTTCGTAAGACAGGGCAGTGACACGTTCATCCACTTTGTAAACTTCATCTTCTACTACCGATTGAGTACGAGGTTTTAATGAAATCATTTCAATGCCTGCTCCCACTAGCCAGTTGCTTCTTTTGTAATCTGCACCAATATAGATTTCGGGTATACAACTTTCTTTTATGTATTTCTGGCTTTTCCCATCAGGACCTTGAGACAGGTATTGGGATTGCCAAATAGCCGCGCCTGTCAGTTGTATATCACCAGCTTTGTAGCGGAATCGTATTTGTGGGGCACGGCTGAACGGTTGGAAAGGAGCTCCCATATTCAGATTCAGAATTTGTGGAGCAACGTCACCATATAACGGATGCCAGGTTTGTCCCAACAGTAAAGACGGTTTTCCCCAATCAAGGTTTAAATAGGCATGGCGCAGACGTATAGTGGAGAAGGTTGTTCCTGATCCGCGGAAGTCCATTTCTACTTTTGCGGAGGTTTTTGCTCTTCCCAACTTGGGACCTTGCACATCTATTCCCAAACGGGTATATAAAGTATAAAAGCTTCCATTAGCTGTCGCATTCAGGTCTTTACCTGTTGCATCGTACACTTTATCTTTGGGATACATATAGAAGAGCCCGTCAACAGTTTCTTCATTGGCACGACTATTGTAATAGAAGTCGGTGCGGATTTGTCCGTAGAACTTGTAATTGAAATCTTTGTCTTGAGCAAAACTTTTTGCCGATAGCAGTAAAAATGTGAATAAAAATAAATATTTTCTCATATTTTAAAGGGTTATTATAAACAGTCGGCAAAATTACATAATTTATTTGAAAATCGCACGTGTGTCTTGGTAAAAGAATTGTGCGCCTCTACATATAAAGTCTGCACCGATACAAATTATTTTTGTTGCCTCATTCAAGGCAACATTTGAATCTTGTCGTATTCTTCATCAGTTACGGGTTCTAACCATTCATTGGATGTGTTTTCTCCGGAAAGTTCGAATGCAAGGTGGGCGAACCAACTGTTGGCGGCTGCACCGTGCCAATGTTTTACGTTGGCAGGGATATGGATCACTGTGCCGGGAAGAATCTCAACAGCTGCTTTACCTTCCTCTTGATACCAGCCACGACCGGCTATGCCGATAAGCATTTGTCCGCCACCTTGAGTTGCATGGTGGATGTGCCAGTTGTTACGGCAGCGTGGTTCAAAGGTGACATTGGAAATGCTTGCCTGTTCACGAGAGATAGGGGCGAGGTAACTGTTACCAGTGAAATATTGTGCATAAGCGGTGTTTGGTTCTCCGATAGGAAAAATCATTTCGCGTTGGAACGTTGTTTTTTCATCTTTATCTTTACAAGAGATATCTTCATTCCATACTTCTTTGGCAAGACGGAATGCCGCCCATGCTTTCGGCCATCCTGCATAGAAGCCGATGTGAGTGATGATCTCTGCAATTTCCGTACGCGTAATACCGTTGTTTTTGGCTGATTGGAGATGGAATGTAAGCGAACTGTCCGTTATTCCTTGACTGATGAGTGAGGTGATTGTGACTAAACTGCGGTCACGAAGACCGAGTTGCTCGGTGCGGCTCCACACTTCTCCAAAAAGAATGTCGTCATTAAGTTCTGCGAATTTAGGAGCAAATGTTCCTAATTGGTCGCGTCCTGCTGTCTGTTTGATCTTTTTTTGTGCCATACTGGTTGTTGTTAAAATACTGAATATTAAAAGTAAAATGACTTTGTTCATAGCGTTCATATTTTAAGTCTTTCAATATAAATTCTATGTACAAAAGTATGGAGTTGAAAAAAATAAGATTGTACCCGGATTACAGATTTTTATACCATTTTTCCTGTTTCGTTTGTTGTGCTTTTTAAAATGAAATTCCATTGTCATCCGGCTAAGTTTTCAATCAGGAAATAGAAAACAAGGTTTTGAGCCGGATTACAATGGAATTCAATTCTCCTTATATAAATAGGTAATTAATAGATTTCTATTTCGTCCAAAGCTATTGTGCTGGGTACCTCGCTTTTATCATGAGGGCTATAGCAATCAATTCCATTGCGTATTTTACCTCCGCTTGTAAATTCTATTTTTACCTTCACCGCTTCTTGTGCCGGAAATTCTATTTCTTCATCGAAGCCTCTGAACGTATTTTCTTTGATATCGTAAGTGAATTCTTTTTCGGCTACTTTCTCGAATTTGTTGTCTAAAGAGGAAACATAGACTACAGCTTTGCTCACCGGCAATATTCCACCTGCTGCATTATACAATGTACCGAATCTGATTTTACGGATAGTGGCTTTCTCAAAGTCTACTATAAAAGTAACTTTGTCATTATTGTCTGGGCTGATACCTACCCACGGGGTGGAGGAGGCATTATTTCCACGTTTTCCATTGGTCAGTCCTAAAGTCACAGTGTCTGCGCCCAATATATCATTTTCTCCTAAAATATCACCTTTCATACCTTTGGGTTCGGGCATGATTTCATATTTTTTCCCACTGATTAAATTCTTGTAAAGCTGTTTATGAGTAACCTTACCGATTTGTTTGCCGTTAACGAAAGCAGCGGCTTTCAAGTCGTATGTGCCGTCCAATGGGAATGGACGATTGTATAAGTTGGCATGTATGGATGGTTGCTCACCATGAGTCGTATAATAGATTTGTGCTCCCGGATAGAATGTTTCCAGCTCTACATTCAGTACACCTTCTTGGGTAGCACGGGTGTTGATATTTACATCAAAGAAGTTGAGGCAAGGTTTTACGCCCATTGCTTCCAGACGTTGGAAGTCTTCAACCATGCGGTTGCAGAATGAAGTAAAATTCTTTTTCTTCATCGGAGTCCAGCCGGTTTCGGATATAGCGATCAGGCGTGGGAAGATTTGATAATCACGGTTATCCTCAGTTGGCATATATTCTGCCCAGCAATTGGCCTGTACACCAATGATGTGCTGTTTTACCAAACTGTCTGCATCAGCCGGTACAGGATTATAGCTGTATGTCTTTTTCAGTGTGTTGTATCCACCGATAGTAACAGGAGCTATTTCCGGTTCTTCCTGGTAATGGTCAAGGTAAGCGTAAGGATTAGGAGTCATAATAGCATCATGTCCGGCTTTGGCTGCGGTCATTCCGCCTTCCACACCACGCCATGACATCACTGTGGCGTTGGGGGCAAGCCCTCCTTCCAGTATTTCATCCCAACCGATGATATTACGTCCTTTGCTGTTCAGGTATTTTTCCACACGGCTTACGATATAACTTTGTAATTTCTCTTCTTTCGTATGCTTTCTTCCGTCTACGGGATTGGGAGTGATGTCATTTTCCAATCCCAGTTCACGTATCAGTTTTTGACAATGTTCACATTGTTCCCAGGCTGTTTTAGGACATTCATCACCACCTATATGTATATAAGAGCTTGGGAATAATTCCACCACTTCGTCCATGACTCCTTCCATAAACTGGAAGAAGGTGTCGGTAGGGCAGAATACTTGGTCAAACACACCCCATAATTTGCAAACTTCGTAGGTGCTGTCCGGAGTACAGGACAATTCAGGGTAGGAAGCGATAGCGGCCAAGGCATGTCCAGGTAACTCTATCTCCGGAATGACAGTGATATATTTGCTTTGAGCGTATGCAACGACTTCTTTTATTTCGTCTTGTGTGTAAAAACCTCCGTGGGGCTTGCCGTCATATTTGAATGGGTAATGGGTATAGAAATAATCCACCATGGTTTCTGAACGTTGAGAGCCGATCTCAGTCAGTTTGGGGTATTTTTTGATTTCAATTCTCCAGCCTTGGTCGTCTGTAAGGTGCCAGTGGAAGGTGTTCATTTTATGTGCAGCCAATACATCTATGAATTTTTTGATATAATCTATAGATGCGAAATGGCGGCATACATCCAGCATGGCTCCGCGATAGCGGAATGTTGGGGCGTCTTCTATTTCAACGCAAGGTACACTCCATTCGGCATTACGTGCTCTTTCTTTACAATAGACATCCACCGGCAACAGTTGATACAGGGTCTGTAATCCATAGTAAAAGCCGTTAGGCGCCGATGCGGTAATTTTTATCAGTTGAGGGGTGACCGATAACTTGTAGGCTTCTTTTTCCATCCCCGGAATGCTGTCAAAAACAATGGAGGGTACATTTTCATGTAACTCGTCAGTCGGTTTCAGCTTGAGACCGGCTATATCCAGGAGAGTGGTTGACAGGCCGGAAGCAATGTGTTTCACTTCTTGTGAGGCGTTAACGACGATAGGAACATCACTGTTCAGGTAAAAACGTCCCTGCTGCTCGCTCATGGTAACAGGCAATGGAACTACATTGTACTCATTGATTACTTCTTTCATTTGGCATCCACACATTAATAACCCAACGAAAAATACTGGCAGACTCTTTTTCTTCATAATAAATCTGTGTTAAGTTTTTAAATAAAGGGGGTATAGAAATTCTTTTTGGACAAAAATAGCAATAAAAACGGAATAAACATGTTTTTCAGAGAGATTAATATGTTTACAATATAAAAATATTTTTCACAGATTTGTTTCTTTATTGCTAATAGAATGCTATCTTTGTCCGAGTTAACCAATTTATTAATCTAACACGCATGACAGCAAATACCCCCAAACGCTTGCTTGCTCTTGACATATTGAGAGGCATTACTATTGCAGGCATGATTCTTGTAAATAACCCCGGTTCATGGGGGCATGTGTATACTCCGTTGGAGCATGCCGCCTTTAACGGGTTAACCCCTACCGATCTCGTTTTTCCTTTTTTTATGTTCATTATGGGAATATCCACTTATATTTCTTTGCGGAAATATAATTTTACTTATTCTCATGCTACATTACGGAAGATTGTGAAACGTACTGTCGTTATTTTTTGTATCGGTCTGTTTTTGAATCTTCTGGCCAAATCGGTTTTTACACATCATCTGAATTTTGAAGAGTTGCGTTATTTAGGAGTCATGCAACGGCTTGCTATAGGATACGGTGTGACTAGTCTGGTTGCTATAACGGTGAAGCATAAATATTTTCCCGCTATCATTTTGGTGACTTTGGCTGTCTATTTTCTTTTATTGGCTATGGGAGACGGCTTTAACTTGTCGGCCACTAATATAGTGGCCCGTTTTGATGTATGGGCATTGGGTACATCCCACATGTACCATGATGGTGGAATGGCGTTTGATCCGGAAGGACTATTGAGTACGCTTCCTGCGGTGTGCCATGTAATGGTAGGGTTTTATTGTGGAAAGTTATTGTTTTCTGCTAAAGATAATGACGAGAAGATACAACGATTGTTTTTGGTGGGTACAATTCTCACATTTGCCGGCTTTTTGTTAAGTTACGGCTGCCCTATCAATAAGAAAGTGTGGTCGCCTACTTTTGTCATTACAACCTGCGGATTGGCATCCAGCTTTTTGGCTCTGCTTATCTGGATCATTGATATAAAAGGTTATCAAGGTTGGTGCGTTTTTTTCCGGTCGTTCGGAGTGAACCCTTTGTTTATTTATGTGTTTGCGGAAATAATGGGGATTCTATTGGGCGCTACGGGGGCAAGTGTCTTTATTTATGAAAAGGTACTGGTTCCGGTGTTGGGAAATTATCCCGGTTCATTAGCCTATGCTTTGTTGTATGTATTATTTTGTTGGAGTATTGTTCATATTTTATACAAGAAAGGTATTTATGTCAAGATCTAAAAACGGAAACAGAAAATTAGTTAAATGAAAGAGACGAAGAATGTTTTTATGTCAGAACTGACGGAGGTGTTTAGCAAACGTCAGCAACAGTTTGTTCAGTTTGCTTACTCGTATGTCAGGAACAGGGAAGAGGCTGAGGATATTGTAATGGGGGCTTTTACTAATGTATGGGAGCACCGGAATGAGTTACAGGAGGATACCAATATTTCTGCGTTGCTGTTGACTGCCATAAAAAATCGTTCATTGAATCATTTGCAACACTTGGAGGTACGTATGCGTGCCGAGCAGCATATAGGAGATATGCGGCAGAAAGAACTGGCTTTGCGTATCTCGACTTTGGAGGCTTGTGATCCCGATAAATTGTTTTGTGATGAGATTCAAGCTTTGGTGCAGGAAGCCATTAGTGAATTGCCTCCTACAAGCAGGGAGGTGTTTATTTTGAGCCGGATGAAAAATTTACCGAACAAGGAAATTGCTTTGCGGCTGGATATTTCTGTAAAGACTGTAGAATTTCATATCACCCGGTCGCTGAAACAGTTGCGGGTGCAGCTGAAGGATTATCAGTTTCTTTGGAGTTTTTTATAAAACAAGACCATGCCTCAGTTATTTGGACATGGTCTTGTTCTTATTTCATATACAGGAATCAGAAACTATAATCTGCACTTAAACCGAACACTTTGTTGGTACGGCTATATACATTTGTTCCGGGTAGTCCGGTTCCGTTATAGTTGGTTGATTTTTTTGTATAATCCTCATAGTTAGTCCACATATAACCAACATTTAAATTGAGGTGTTTGTTCATCTTTATTTTGGCTCCGACTCCCAAAGAGTAAGAATCACAAGAAAAACTGGTATCTGATTGATAGTTATCTGATAGTCCGTAGTCAGTGATTTGTCCACCACAGCTGAGGGTTAGTTGTTTGGTTACATCAAACTCAATACCTGCCAAGTATTCATTGGTTCCTTTAGTCAGATATTTTTGTTTGCCGTTTGCCATACCTGCATTTTTGTCATCATAAAAATGATATTCTACAGAAGCGCGAAGTACCGGAAGGAATTCGTAGGCGGCTGCGATAGAGAGCATGGCTGGGATGTCATTGGGGGTGTTTACACCGTGTTTGTAAGGAGCTATCATTGCTTCACCTTCAGGAGTCCGGGGATATTCTATATTCTTTGTATTGTTTTCGATATTCAAGTTGGTCTTGAATTCATATTTGGCACCAATGTTCAGTTTACCCAGTTTAGCATTTACACCGATAACAGGAGTAAGTCCCCAGCCGGTTTGGTCACAGTCTAGAGCAAGAGGCAACAGGTTTGTGTCTGTTCCTTTTACAATAGCGTTCAGAAAGCCTTTGTAGCCACCGGTAAAGTAGTTCATTCTACCTCCACCGAATACGGAAAGCCATTCGGTAGCTTTATAGGATAATCCCAGCTGCAAAGAATAAATATATTGTTTACCGTCCATGGCACTTGTAATATCATACATATCAGGAGTTATAACCGTAGGTTTTTCTGCTTTTAAACCTTCTTGAAAAATACCTGCCATAGCTGAGGCGTCGAACATAGGCAGTCCGTCATCAAAAGACGCCTTTCCACCTCCGGCAGTGATGGCGAAGAATCCTGAAATTGTCCACTCACCTTTTTTATATGCGGCGAAGAGGCTGGGGATAACCGGTGCGGCGGCTGTTCCTTCGTAATATTTTTCAAAAGGCTTGTCTGCAACAGTAGGACCTGTGGCACTAACGCCATTGTATGTCATAAAACTGGCATCAATATTTCTAGTCTGATAAGCGCTCTGAATGCTCAATCCTACATGGAATCCGTCTTTGGGCAAGAAAGCCAGGCCGGCAGGATTAGATAAAGCACCGTCTATTTCTGTTGTAGCACCACGGGATAGCATACGGAGAAAAGCTGCATGTTGATTTGTATTGGTTAAAATACCTCCTGCGAAAGTTGAATTTGAAACGATTAGTGTCGCTGCACTAATTAATAATAGTTTCTTCATTTATTACTTGATTTTTTGTTTGCGGGCGCAAAGGTAGGATAAAATAACACACGGGCAAACCTTTTGTGCAATTATTTGTGTCGTCTATTGAAAAAATCAACTGTTTCAATAGAAACTATTTACTTGGATGATGAATATCCTTTTTTTTATTTGTGTGATTGATTGGTAGGAACTGTGGAATGAGGGAGCGTGCTGATACTTTTGTGATATATTTGTTCCGGCACGCCTGTCCGCTAAGTAAATTCCTGGTCTGTTTACGGTTTCTTCACTCCATTCAGAACACCGGATTGAAAAGAATGTAGTATCTTTGCAACTCTTTTACTCAATGCAAAAAAAATATATGTATACCAACAAAGAAATATGGAACGTAAGTTATCCGATTTTTCTCGGATTATTGGCGCAAAACATTATCAATGTGACAGATACTGCTTTCCTGGGCAGGGTAGGAGAAGTCGAGTTGGGAGCTTCCGCCATGGGTGGATTGTTTTATATCTGTGTCTTCACTATTGCTTTCGGTTTTAGTGTCGGTTCACAAATCTTGATTGCTCGTCGTAATGGAGAAGGACGTTACAAAGATGTGGGTCCCGTAATGATACAGGGAGGGACATTCTTGCTGGGATTGGCGATGCTCATGTTTGGGCTGACACATCTTTTGGCCCCATCCATTGTCCGCTTGCTCATTTCATCTGATTCCATTTTTGATGCTACCATGGAATTTCTCAACTGGCGTATTTGGGGCTTTTTCTTCGCCTTTGTCAACGTGATGTTCCGTGCGCTGTATATTGGTATTACACGTACTAAGGTGCTGACAATGAATGCAGTGGTCATGGCATTGGTGAATGTGCTGTTGGACTATATTTTGATTTTCGGTAAGTTTGGAATGCCGGAGATGGGGATTAAAGGAGCAGCTGTCGCTTCGGTGATGGCTGAAGCCGCTTCATTGGCTTTTTTCTTGATTTATACCTACGCAAAGGTGGATTTTAAGAAATTCGGCTTGAATCACTGGCAGAAGATTGACTTTTCTTTATTGGGAAAAATTCTGAGTATTTCGTGTTTTACCATGATACAATATTTTTTGGCCATGGCTACTTGGTTTGTCTTTTTCATCGCGATAGAACGGTTGGGTCAACGCGAGCTGGCGATTGCCAATATCGTGCGTAGTATCTATATTGTGATGCTCATTCCGGTTCAGGCATTGTCTACTACTACCAATTCATTGGTCAGCAATCTGATTGGTGCGGGGGGGATAACCCATGTCATGCGTTTGATTTGGCGTATAGCCCGGATGTCGTTTCTCATTATGGTGGTCTGTGTGGCGGTGGTGGTGATTTTTCCTCATGCCATGCTTTCGGTTTACACCAACGAACCGGCGTTGCTGGTAGAGTCTGTGCCTTCGTTGTATGTCATTGCCGGAGCGATGATTATCGCATCAGTGGCGAATATCTATTTCAATGCCATTTCGGGAACTGGAAATACGCAGGCTGCTCTGATACTTGAAATGGGGACTTTGGTATTCTACGCCCTTTACATTCTATGGATAGGCATGGTGGTGAAAGCACCGGTTTCTGTTTGTTTTTCTATAGAGGTGGTGTACTATAGTTTGTTACTGCTTAGCAGCATTATTTATTTGAAAAAAGCAAAATGGCAGAATAAAAAGATATAAGGTTCATAAGTTTTTTGTATTTTTGCACCCTGTTGTTATTCTGAAGGTTAGTAAAGAAGGACAGGCAATCATAATTCGTAATTTATAATTAAAGATATATGTTCGATAATTTAAGTGAGAGACTGGAACGGTCTTTTAAGATTCTGAAAGGTGAGGGAAAAATCACCGAAATCAATGTAGCGGAAACATTGAAGGATGTGCGTAAAGCTTTGTTGGATGCTGACGTGAACTATAAGGTCGCCAAAGGCTTTACTGATACTGTGAAAGAAAAAGCTTTGGGGCAGAATGTGCTTACGGCTGTGAAGCCCAGCCAGTTGATGGTAAAGATTGTACATGATGAACTGACTGCATTGATGGGCGGTGAGACTGCCGAATTGGTGTTGGAAGGTCGTCCGGCGGTTATCCTGATGTCAGGTCTGCAAGGTTCCGGTAAGACTACTTTCTCCGGTAAACTGGCCCGTATGCTGAAAACCAAGAAGAACCGTAAGCCGCTGTTGGTGGCTTGTGACGTTTATCGTCCCGCTGCTATCGAACAGTTAAGAGTATTGGGAGAACAAATCGAGGTTCCTGTATATAGTGAATTGGACAGCAAGAATCCGGTGCAAATTGCATTGAACGCTATTCATGAAGCAAAAGCGAAAGGTTATGATTTGGTCATTGTCGATACAGCCGGTCGTCTGGCTATCGACGAACAGATGATGAATGAGATTGAGGCGATTAAGAAAGCGGTCAATCCGGATGAAACATTGTTCGTTGTCGATTCAATGACCGGTCAGGATGCGGTGAACACAGCCCGTGAATTTAATGAACGTCTGGACTTTAACGGTGTTGTGCTGACCAAGTTGGATGGTGATACCCGTGGCGGTGCCGCTCTTTCTATTCGTACCGTTGTGAATAAGCCTATCAAGTTTGTGGGTACCGGCGAAAAGTTGGATGCTATCGACCAGTTCCATCCTGCACGTATGGCAGACCGTATTCTCGGTATGGGTGATATCGTGTCTTTGGTAGAACGTGCGCAGGAGCAATATGACGAGGAAGAGGCAAAGCGTCTTCAGAAAAAGATTGCCAAAAACCAGTTCGACTTCAATGACTTTTTGAGCCAGATTCATCAGATAAAGAAGATGGGTAACCTGAAAGAGTTGGCTTCCATGATTCCGGGTGTGGGTAAAGCGATTAAAGACATTGATATCGATGATAATGCATTCAAGAGCATTGAGGCGATTATTTATTCCATGACTCCGCAGGAACGTACAAATCCCGAAATCCTGAACGGAACACGTCGTACGCGTATAGCCAAAGGCAGTGGAACCAGCATTCAGGAGGTAAACCGTCTGCTGAAGCAGTTTGACCAGACCCGCAAGATGATGAAGATGGTGACCGGTAGCAAGATGGGTAAGATGATGCCGAAACTTAAAAAGTAAGGTTTAAATAAACAGGTAGGGAGAAAGTGCGGAACTTTCTCCTTTTTTTATTATGCAACGTGGCTGATTTATGCTACATTTGTTGCTCAATGGATTATTTATAAATAAATAGTATGCAACTAATTGATGGAAAAGCTATTTCGGAACTGGTGAAGCAGGAGATTGCTGCGGAAGTTGCCGGAATCGTGGCTAAAGGTGGCAAGCGTCCCCATTTAGCTGCAATCCTCGTTGGACACGACGGGGGAAGTGAGACATACGTGGCGGCTAAAGTAAAGGCCTGTGAAGTATGTGGTTTCAAATCCAGTCTGATCCGTTATGAAGCAGATGTGACGGAAGAAGAATTACTGGCAAAGGTCAGAGAACTGAATGAGGATGCTGACGTGGATGGTTTTATCGTACAACTTCCCTTACCGAAGCATATTTCCGAGCAGAAAGTGATTGAAACCATTGACTATCGTAAAGATGTGGATGGTTTCCATCCTATCAATGTAGGACGTATGTCCATTGGCCTTCCTTGCTATGTATCCGCTACGCCTAATGGTATTCTGGAATTGCTGAAACGTTACCATATTGAAACACAGGGAAAGAAGTGTGTAGTATTGGGCCGTAGCAATATTGTGGGTAAGCCTATGGCGAGCCTGATGATGCAGAAAGCTTATCCGGGTGATGCCACTGTAACTGTTTGTCACAGCCGCAGCAAGGATTTGGTAAAAGAATGTCAGGAAGCTGACATTATCATTGCTGCACTGGGTCAGCCGAATTTTGTGAAGGCTGAGATGGTGAAAGAAGGTGCGGTGGTTATTGACGTGGGTACTACCCGTGTGCCGGATGCCACAAAGAAATCCGGATTCAAACTGACCGGAGATGTGAAATTTGATGAAGTGGCTCCCAAATGTTCTTATATCACTCCCGTTCCGGGTGGTGTGGGACCTATGACTATTGTATCTTTAATGAAGAATACGTTGCTGGCTGGAAAAAAGGCCATTTACAAATAAGTGCCACATGCTTTGCGAAGCTTGATGGATAAAAAAGAATGTGTCAAAAGTTTGGTAATGCTTACAGGATAAGCTGACCTGCTTTTGACACACTTGTTTTCATGAACAAAAGTTATGCCTGCTTTTCGGACTTACCTGTAAAATCATAAGGAAGGATTTTCGCTCTTAAAAGATTATTTTGTTCTTCGGAGTAATCATACTTTCGGGAGTGTCCTTGATGTATAGGTCTTTCTCGCTGGGAAGTTCGGGACATTTATGCCCTCATGCCCTCACTGCATGTATAATAGGTTTATTATAAAAGATTTAGATGGTGAGGGTAAAAAATATTGCTCTCACTTATGCTCTTATGCCCTCACTGTATTGTGAAGCTGAATTTTGCATAAAATGCTTGAATACAGTTATATATATACTTTTTATAGGATATTCCGTTTTGATGTAAAGTAGGCTATTTTTAGGCTTTCTTTCTTGTAAGAAGTGCGCATGGAGGATTTGTACCTTTATGGAATATGGCGGATTCCGGCTGTGGTAAAAAAGATCAGGTCATTTTTAAAAAAGATGACGAGCTTTTTTTAAAAGGCCGCCGTCTTTTTTAAAAACGTCTTGGTCTTTTTTTTAAATGTCCTTGTCTTTTGGACTGGCGGTTGGCATGCTTGCTGACGTGGTTTCTGTTGGGGTCATTGTCATCAATAAGGCATGTGTGTGATATATAAAGATTTGTTGCAAATGCTTGTAGACCCTCTTTCTAATTTTTTATTTGTATTATTCGCTTGAAAAAAACAATGGTACTGCTGTTTCAGAACGGGTGCAGGTTAGTGAAGCCTGTTGGCACAGTTCGGGGTTGCTCCTACGGAATTCAAGCGTATGAAAACTGTAAATTAGTGTAGAACTTTGTTCTTTACGAATTTTTTCCTATCTTGTACCCTCTAATGTTAGAATAGATGAAACAGATCTTCATTCTTTTTTTGCTATGGTTTGGTTTGTCACTATCGGCGCAAGATCAGATCTCTTTGTTGTTTGTCGGTGATTTGATGCAACATCAGGCTCAAATTGATGCAGCTAGGCAAGGAGACGGGTATAATTATAATGATTGCTTCCGTCATGTGAAGAAAGAAATAAGTGAGGCGGATATGGCTATAGGGAACTTAGAGGTGACATTGGGAGGAAAGCCTTATAGAGGGTATCCGGCGTTCAGTGCTCCGGACGAATATCTTCATGCTATAAAGGAAGCCGGATTTGATGTATTGCTGACCGCTAACAATCATTGTCTGGATAAGGGGAAGTTGGGGTTGGAACGTACTATTCTGATGCTGGA
>ENA-OUQM01001172-OUQM01001172.1-human-gut-metagenome-genome-assembly--contig:-NODE-1172-length-14961-cov-5.380451_pt1 | contig 14961 bp, 10 predicted proteins | sample MGYA00237949_ERZ548830 | MGnify/ENA primary metagenome ERZ548830 (study PRJEB26490, sample SAMN05194706) | human gut metagenome | biome: terrestrial biome; feature: human-associated habitat; material...
GTGCTCGCGCTCTAAAAGATGGGTGAAAATCAGCCGCTGCCAGTTGAGGTCGAGCACATCTGTCGGGACGGTGCTCGCAAGCTGCACGCCCGTCCCGCGCGGGAGCGGCTCCATCAAAAGCTGGACCTCTGCATAGTGCCGCAGCGGCTCAAAATGCCCCATGCCGAGGACCGGCGAGGCGATGGTCTCGCGGTAGACGATGCCGCCCTCGCCGAAGCTCACATCGAGGCCGAAGCGGTCCGAGATCAGGCGGCGCAGCACCTCGAGCTGAATTTTGCCCATGAGCTGCACATGGATCTGCCCGTAGCGCTCATCCCAGACAATGCGCAGCATCGGGTCCTCTTCTTCGAGCTCGCGAAGCTTTATCAGTGCGCTGTGCGCATCCGCACCGTCCGGCAGGATGAGTTGATAGGTCAGAACCGGCTGCAAAAGTGGTGCGGACGCCTCGGCCTCCGCGCCGAGGCCGAGACCGACATAGCTGTGGCTCAGACCTGTGACAGCGACGACGCTGCCCGCGCCTGCTTCGTCGAGCGCGCGGAACTTGACACCGGAGTAGAGCCGTAGCTGGTCAGCCTTTTCGCTGTAGGTCTTGCCCTGCGCGTCGTAGGTGAGCGGCGCTTTTACGCGAAGCGTGCCGCCCGTGACCTTGAGCCATGTCAGGCGTGCGCCCTGCGCATCGCGCGAGATTTTAAAGACTCTCGTGCCAAAGGCATCGGGATAGTCCGGCTCTAGCGTGAACGTATCGAGCGCCGAGAGCAGCGCCTCGATGCCCTGCAATTTGAGCGCCGAGCCGAAAAAGCAGGGGAAGACCGCGCGCTGCTCGACCATGTCGGCGATGCAGGCGTCCGTGACCGCGCCGTGCTCCAGCATTTGTTCGAGCGCCGTCTCGCCGCAGAGGGCGAGCGCTTCGTCGCGCTCGCTCACGGGGGCGGAAAAGTCGACGCATTCCGCACTCAGCGTTGTTAAGAGCTGGGTCATCAGGGCGCTTTCGTCCGCGCCCGCGAGGTCCATCTTGTTGATGAAGAGGAACGTCGGCACGCTGTAGCGCTCCAGCAGCCGCCAGAGCGTGCGCGTGTGGCTCTGCACGCCGTCGCTGCCGCTGATGACGAGCACCGCGTAATCGAGGACTGAGAGCGTGCGCTCCATCTCGGCGGAAAAGTCGACGTGACCGGGGGTGTCGAGCAGCGTGAGCTCGGTCTCACCGGCGGTGAGCATGGCTTGCTTTGCGAAGATGGTGATGCCGCGCTCCCGCTCGAGCGCGTCGGTATCGAGGAAGGCATCGCCGTGGTCGACACGGCCGAGCCTTCGCAGCGCGCCGGAAGCATATAAAAGCCCCTCGGAGAGGGTCGTTTTTCCGGAGTCGACGTGAGCGAGGACGCCGATGCAAACATGTTTCATATCGAAGGCCGCTTTCTGTATGTTATCGTATTAGTTCCATTATGGCAGATTTTCAGGGAGGGTTCAACGGCGATTTTCACCTTTTTCCGCAGGGCATCAGAAAGGGCAGAAAACTCAGGCGAGTTTTCTGCCCTTTTCAGGCTCAGTGCTCAGTTGAGCGGGGGAGGAATGCAAGTGAATGGCTGTCTCTTGCAGACAAAAATCCTCCTCTCAGAGAATAGGGGGGTGATCGCCAGCATTGTTTTTTCCAGCACCGCGATATCGATGGGCTTGGAGACGTGCGCGTCCATGTCCGCGGCAAGACTGTTCTGCACGTCGTCGGAGAAGGCGTTGGCCGTCATAGCGATGATGGGGATGGTCCTGCCGAGCGGGTTTTCGCCGCCGCGGATGGCCTTCGTGGCGTCATAGCCGTTCATACGCGGCATCTGGATATCCATGAGGATCGCATCGTACTCGCCGGGCTTCACGCGCTCAAATGCTTTAACGAGTTCTGCGCCGCACTGTGTCAAGGTCTCCTGCACCTGCTCGCGCTGGGCGAAGTCCACACAGAAGATGAGCAGCGCGTCCGGAGAGAGCTTACGCAGCGTACGAACCATGTCGGAGAGCGACTGGTCGCGCAGATAGCCCGCCAGCAGGACGACGTCCACGTGATGCTTGGCGAGGAAAGCCGTGGCCTCTTCCTTCGAGGAGACGACCGTGAAGTTGAGGTCGGTCCCGCGGATGGGAGCGCTCATATTGCGGATGAGGGTGTCGTCATCCGAGATGAGCAGAATGTCCTTCGCGCCGAGGTCGTAGCGCGCATCCGGGTCGATCTTGAGCATCAGCGTGACGGCAAAGCGGCTGCCCATGTTCACTTCGCTCTCGACCGTGATGGTGCCGCCCATCAGATCGACGATGTTCTTTGTGATGGCCATGCCGAGGCCGGTACCCTGCACCTTGTTCGTCACGGAGCTCTCCGCGCGGGTAAAAGGCTCGAAGATGTGCGTGACGAAGTCAGGCTCCATCCCGTAGCCCGTGTGGGTGACGGAGAAGCAGAACTTCGCCCAGTCAGGCACTTCACATGCGAGTACGGCGACATCAAAGGTGATGGAGCCATCCTCGGGCGTGTACTTGACGGCGTTCGACAAGAGGCTCAGGAAGATCTGACGCAGGCGCACGCCATCGCCGATGAGGTATTCGTGCGCGATCTCGTGCACGCGGATGTTGAGGACCTGCCCGTGCTTGTTCATCTGCGAGCGGATGATGCTGTCCACCTGGCCGACCTGCTCGGCAAGGCTGACTCTTTCTTCGTTGAGTTCGACCTCGTTCGACTCGATTTTGCTCATATCGAGGATGTCGTTGATGAGACTCAGCAGGTGACGGCTGGAGAATTTGATCTTCTGGATGTAGCCGCGCAGACGGTCGGAGGTGTTGCCCTCATGCTCCATCAGGTTCGTGATGCCGACGATGGCGTTCATCGGCGTTCGGATATCGTGCGACATATTGGAGAGGAACTCGCTCTTGGCCTTGCTCGCGGCCTCTGCCTCGCGCATGGCGGCCTCGGCCTGTTCCACTGCTTGGGAGAGCTCATAGTTGATCTCCTTGAACGCCTCGGTGTTGCGTCGCTCGGCGGCGATGGCCTGCTTCTGCTTGATACGCAGCACGATGTAGATGAGGATGGCGCACACGCACACCATGATGAGCGCAAAGATGAGAATGAGCCGCACCGTCGTATGGATGAGAGAGACCGTATTGGTCGCAACGCAGACGGACGGGACTAAGAAGAGCAGCGTCCATTCCGCGTTTTCCATCTGGTAGAGGGAATAGTAGTATTCAGCACCGTTCAGAACGGCGTTGGAGTATGCGATCTTGTGCTCGCCGAGCTCCTGACGCGCCTCGGCAAAGGAACTGCCGTGCAGATACTCCATCTTTTCGAGCACCGAATAGACGTTATGGCCCTGCAGGAGCGTGTTGTTTGCGTCGCTGAAGAGCTTGGAGCCGTTGTTGTCCACAACGTAGACACTGTTGTTGCCGTTGTAAGCCTCACAACTGAAATACGGGGTCAGCTCCGTCATGCTGCGGGATACGCCGCAATAGGTCAAGCGTACGGTCTCAAGCGTACGGTCTGCTCGCCGACGCGCATGGTCACAGGCTCCGGCAGCTTCAGCAGGAACACCATTTCCGACTTGTTTGTGGTCATGGCGTTGTACACATAGCTTACGCGCTCAGGTTCGTCCATGAGATAATTCAGCCCCGTGAGGGTGCCCTGTATTCCGTTTTGGGTGTAGTAGCGCCCCGTATCGTCCGCGGCCATCATCTCTGACTGAGAGAAATCGAAGGTGTTGAGCCGCGCCTGACGCTCCATGAACGCGATCAGCTCATCGGCGGTCGCGGACTCGTATTCCTGAAAGTAGCGGCTCTGCGTTTCGGCGATGCCCCATTGGTCCTGCACCACATCATCGATGCCGGTGAAGAGCTGGGTGGTCACCTCGCGCATCTGGCTCAGGCGTTCGGCGTAGATCACGCCGTCGATGTAATCGCCTTAGAATTTCAAAAACGACAGCACACCGACGAAAACGACAGCCAGAAATATAAGAAGTAGGATGAGCAACTGCTTGTGTGCTTCTGTTTTTCGATTCGGGCGTTCCGCTGAATTGTTCATGCGTTTTTCTTACTCCCAGATGATGTCTTTTTCAGAGATGTGGTCGAAGCGGCTGAAATATTCGCGTGCGGCGTCGAGGCCGAGAATGCCGGTGTCAGTCTTGCTGCCCTCTTCGGCGACCTCGTCGGTCACGCCTGCGATGGCGACGGTGTAAACGGCGTCGTCGTCGATGACAAAGCCCTCGGGCGTGACGAGCGCATAGGGGAAGGGATGCTCGCCATCGCCGGAGCGGTCATAACCTGTCTCGGCGAGTTCCTTGACGCGCTTGCCGGTGAGAGTGACGGTCTGGATGTTCTGGCGCCAGCCGGTGGGGAGGATGGAGGTGATCTCCTGATCGGACACGGGCAGCGGGAAGAGCGCGCCACTCACACCGTCGAGGTTCAGATCGCCGGAATCATCCATCCGGTACCACTTGTTCATCGAGATGAGCGCCATGTCTGCGCCGCTGGCTTCGGCAAAGCAGATGCCGACGAGCTTGGCACAGTGCTCGGTATCGATCTTCTGTGTGACGGTCGTGTAATACTGGGTCGAGTTGTCCCAGATGAGGTGCTGATTGCCGTCGATGGTGCTGACGACGTCGTCAAGGGTGGACTCGCCCGTGACAAAGGAAATCATCGACTCGCCGATCGCGGCGATGATGTTTTCCCAGCCGTTGTAGATGAGCGGCGCGGTCGCACCGGAGTTGATCTGGTCCTGAATATCGGCATGATAGCCGTTAGAATTTACGGTGTAATCCTTGAGCGGCAGAAGGGAAGTGTCGGAATAGAGGCTGTTGAGCGCCTGCATTCCCTCGACCGTGGAGAGGACTTCCATCACGTACAGCGCGTCCTCAAGCTTCTGCTCATTGCCAGCCTCTTCAAGGTGCTTGTTGAGACCGACATAACGGTTGACGTTCAGCACGAAGGTGTTGCGCGTGCCATCCTCGGAGAGGAAGGGCATCAGGCCGAACTCATCCGTGGTCTCATCCGCGGAGAAGACGTTGGAGTTGCCAAGCAGGAAGAGGGTGTTGCCCTCGGCCATCTTCGATCGGGTATCGTTGTCACTCGTAATATCGCCGTTGCCGTTGAGCATACCGAGATCGCGCCATTTTTGCAGGATGTTCATGCTCTCGAGCATTTCTGGCGTATCTTCGGGCGTGGCTTCGCCCTTTAAAAAGGCGGTCTGCCAAGCGCGGCCGTCAGGCGTGTTGAGCCAGCCAGTGTCGAGAATGTCGCACAGATACTGGAAACCGTAGCCGGGGAGCTGGATCTCATCCAGACACAGGTCATAGCCGGCTGCCTTGACCTTGGGCGCGAGCTCTTCAAGCTCTTTGAGGGAGGTCGGCAGCGTCCAGCCGTTCTTTTCGAGCAGCGTCTTATTATAGGTGATGCCGAGACAGTCGTAATAGGTCGGTAGCAGGTGGATCGCGCCTTTGCTGTCGGTCACATCGCGCAGGCGCGCCTCAGCGTAGTTATCGGTGAACGCGTAGCTCGAAAGGTCGATGAGCTTGCTGCTCACATCGTCGAGGTCGGGGATAAAGTACGAAGTGGTGTAGATATCAGGCATATCATCAGCGGCAAGCTCGGCCTTGACATAGGCGGTGTAGTTCTTGCCGCTGTAGGGGATGACCTCCAGATTGATCTCGGGGTACTTTTCGTGGACGATATCGATGAATACGCTCATGTTGCGGAACGGGGACTGCATCGTGATGACGGGTGCTCGCTGGTGTCGGTACTGCTGTCATCGGCGGTGTCCTTGCTGCCGCAGCTGGTCAGCAGGGATGCTGAGCACGCCGCTGCCAGCAGCAGGACCGTCCATCTCTTTTCCTGCCTAGTGGATTCTCCTTCTTCCTTTTGGCCCGCGAGTCGCCGCAGCGGCAGGCAAACACACAAAGATACAATTTAACGGATTCCTTATACAACGCAGTCCTGTCAAACTCAACCGCTTTTCGATAAAAATACGCGGCGTTCCCAGATAAATTGTGCTTTTTTCACCGCAGAAGCGGAAAAAATAAAAAAACAGCAGACCGGTCTGCTGTTTTTTCAGAAGGATAAAAGAACATCGGAGCAAAGCGGACTTTGCTCCGACGTGGTACGGGTAGTGGGGGTCGAACCCACACGGATCGCTCCACAGGAACCTAAGGGGTATGTCACCTTAGTGAAAGATTTTCAGAGCCCTCCATATCATAAGGGGAAGGACATCTTTCCAACGCTTCAAAAGATGTTCGGTCCTGGCCGGCCGAACACCTGCTAAATCATAGCACACTCTGCCGGAAAAGTATAGCATGATTATAGCTTGCTGGAGAAAATTTCTGCTTCTACATGACACGGTTGGTAATGTGAGTATGATGCATTATAAATCTGAATGTGATCCTAAAGTCCGAGGTCGCTGCCCTGCATTTCATTCATCTTTTTCGCGTAAGCGACTGCGATGCAAATAGTATTCTTCCCCTAATCCTTCGGCTCTAAAATATGCACGAGCATAGTCCAGCAGCTTTTGCTTGGCATTTAGAAACCAACGATTCTCTGGTTCGATTTGCAAGACATACTGCACACTTCCTATTAGGTGTGTCATATATGTAGGGCAGCGAATCGGTTGACCATCTTCGAGAAAATTCAACCGATTACCGTGTACGATGCTGTCCTCTATGCCAAACTTCAAAGTATAGTAAATTTCCTGCCGCAGGTTTCGTTTATAGCTACTGGGGATGGAGAGCTTTTCATTGACGACCAAGCCTGTTACTGTCTGCCGGTCAGCATTGCTGATGAAATGTGTTTTTGCTTCATTCAATTCAAAGCCCATCTCAAACAACATTTTTTTGACTTTTTGATAGACTCCGTAAAGCGGACGGTCGGAGGAAAAAGTCATATCATCGCAATAGCGAGTATAGGTGATTTGGCGTTGGTTACACCAGCGACCGATCTGGTCATCAAAACGACGCATGACGATATTGGAGAGCGCAGGAGATGTTGGTGAGCCTTGTGGAAGAGCATCATTTTTGCAGCACAGAGAAGTCAGCAGAAAGCCGACCTGCTTCGATACATAGCGGGTGTTGAAAGCTGCGCAGAGGACTTGCTCAAAAGAGATGCTTCCGAAAAAATCGGTAATATCCAGTTTTAGAAGGTTCTTTTTCCCAATGTGTGGCTCTGCATTTTTGCGAGTAGAGCTTCCTTTTTGATAAGCAGTTGCAAATTTTGAAACAGGGAGCTGTGAAAGAATTCTATCCTTGATTGGGCCCAAACAAAATTGAAGTCTGATACTTGGTATGTATAGGCTGCGATAAGTACCATCTTTTTTGGGGAGAAATGCCTTTTTATACTCTTTTTGAATGTGATTGACAATATGGTTTAATTCACCACAGCTTATGCCAAAGAAACCGGCCAGCTGCTCGGCATCATAAAGAAATGGCATATTGGGGTGGACAGAATGGTAATCCAAAACCATATTTGCTGCTTCTAACGGTCCGAACTTCTTCACAAAAGCCGCATCGCACGGCTCAAAGGTCACACAGCTTCCTTCTATTTTCATGTGTAGCGTCCTCCCCAAAATCAGCCCTTTGCAGTACAAAATGGTCTGATTAAGCGGAGGCGAATCGAGAATCATGAAGTGATTGGCTATTCGCCGGAGCGTATCAGATTTGGGCATCGCTATGCGATGCGGATAACCTTGAAATCCAGGACAGCGACTCGCTGTCCCTCCTAAAGAAATTGGCTTTAGGTTGTACGCTACTGCAAAGGGCTGATTTTATTAATATGATAAGTCCATAAAGTAGAAACTGTCAAGGTGCTCTGCGATTTTAGAAAGTAACTCGTAACTTTGCGCAGAACATATTCTGTGTGGGAACTTATAACCGTACTTCAGTTTCCCGAAAAGTTTTTTCGCGTCGAGTACCGTGCCAGATCAATGTTGGTGGCCCCATCCTTAAACCTGGGCAGACATAACAGATAACAAAAAGAATAACGGGTTCCCGTCTATGACCTTAAACGCAGACAGGAAATGAAACTGTCGGTCTTTTTGACAGGTTGCTCGATGCGACGGAAAGAGTTCATTCACAAAATTCAAAGGAATCCCGCTGATTTACAGTATCCAGCGCAAGCTGCGCACGAGACAGTTCATCAGCGGTCTTTTCGTAGTCCGCCTCCACAGCCGTCAGATCGTAGTTCGTGTAGGTGTAGTCGATAATGTTCGACTGCCGGCCGTACTGCTCTTCAACGCGCTTTTTGGGCAGCCTGCTTTTCATTTCAAGCAGCTTGCTCTTCCGCTTGGTCAGCTGCGGAATATAGACCAGCATCTCGTCGATCGTAATCCCGAAGCCATCCACGACCTGCGTCGTGTTGAAGCGGTTGATGGCGTGCTTAAGTCTGCGGATCGCTCCCTCCAGTTCTTCAAGACGCGCCTGTGTTTTTGCGTAATCATAGGCGGGACGCACAGATTCAATGTCCTCGCCCATCGCCGCGCGGAAATCCCGGCTGCGCTGTTCTTTATCCAGTAGGGCGGAATATTCGTCATTCAGCTTTTTCAGCAGCTTATTTGCCTGTGCAGAAGTGTATTTCATAGTTGCTCATCCTTTCTTTGCGCCGCGTCCCGGCACCATTCGTACGATTTCTGTTCTGCTGATAGAATAGCACAGCACCCTGTACAAATGTCTGTACAGGGTTCCGCGCGATTACTCTGTTTTATTGAGCAAATCATTTTCGAATTTTTGTATTTCTCGCCAATTTGTATTCAAGTATCTATAGATTTCTTCTTTATAGTTTTCGCTGTTTGGCTCGGACTCGATTGTATGACGCGGCCAATTCCGGATGCGTTTCCATCGCCAATCTTCCTTTCTGTCGGGACGATTCAGTGCCTGACTGACGCGGTCACAAGCCGCACGTTGCTCATCTGTTAGATTGTCGCTGCACAATGAGAGCGTGATTTTGAAATAGTTTTCGCGTTTGATGATTTCATAAAATGCCATATCTGTTGTTTTCCAGCCACTGATGGGTTTAGTGTGCTGGGGAAACAACTTTCGGATGGTCTCGGTTGTAAATCGGGTATATGTATTATTGGACCACTGAGGACTGAAAATCAACTCGCCTTGTTCGCTTTTTTCTCTACACCAATCTTCCGCTACTTCACAGATTGGGTTGAGCGAGGTTTTACAGTTTTCATAAATGGTATCGAGCACTTCTTTGTGTCTGTCATAAAAGTCCTGACACAGCTTTTTAATGTTATCGTCCCCCACGATGTGCCTCCTGACAGCTGCTGTATAATGATCCAACAGCATATTTACTTCCGGCAAAAGAGCACTACCGCCTTTCGCACTTTCGATTGCGTCTAAAATATCTGCATAGCTGACTGGCTGCCAGTATTGCTGGTCATCTGCCGATAACGGAGCAATTCCATCCGGAGATAGAAATGCAAACGACATGGTGTAACCGGGGTATTCTTCTAATAGCATGTTCCGATAACGGCGAAGCTGATTATCGTGTTCTTCAGAGAACACTTTATTTTCCACACACAGCAAGTATTTTTCTTTCTGGCATAAAACCAACAAGTCAATGTGCTGCCACTCACGCCTCACAATACAGACTGTCACATTTTCGGGGACCACTTCTCTTTGCCCTAACTTTGAGACAAACTCCCGCAAAAACTTATCTCCCATTCCGTGATTGCCGTTGGGATCAAGAAGCCAGGCCAAGAAATTACTGTGGCGGATCTCGGCATTTGTAATACCCAAGACCTCAAAAATGTTCAGCGTTTGCATCTTCTGAGACAGCTGTTGGAACGATGTATCAGCTTCCAATTTATGAAGGGTTTCTTCGGAAATGAGATTTCCCATATTAGCGTTCTCCCGTGCTATACCAGTTTTGCCCAATGCTCTCAATGATCTCCTGCCGCAGCCAAGCGGGCTCTGCCACCTCCACAAAGGAGAGGTATTGCAGTGCCCAAAAGCGCACACCGCGCGGCGGGGTGGTCAGTACGGCGGTGAAGGTCTGCTCGTCCCTCTCGAAAACCTGTATGTCCGTGCCGAAGCGGTCAAGCACATCATCCAGCACGATGCGGTCGCAGTTCAGAACGACACGTTCCGGCGCACCCACGAAGGCGTACACCGCGTCCTGCGCCTCTTGCTTCTGCGCCGACTTTTCGCTGCGGGGCTCGTCCAGTATCCGAATATCCGCCATGCGGTCAATGCGGTACAACCGCGTGTGCGGGTCGTGGTCGGGGACGCAGATAAGGTAATAGTGTTCGTTGGTGTACACCATCTCATAGGGGCTGAGAGTGTAGGTCGCCGTAGGATGCTGCCGTTTGTCATATCCGTAGTGCAAGTAATCCAAGGTCACTTTCTTCTTGCGTGTAATGGCCTCATCCAACTGCTCAATATTCCAAAAAACCTGCCGGTTACCGGTCTTATGTCCCTGCCGGGCGACGGTCAGATGGCGATACTTTTTCCGCTGGTGGACACTGAGCTGCTTTTGCAGTTTTTGGACAAGCTGCTCGGTCTGCCGAGGGGGAATAAAGGGAAAGGCGTACACCGCATCCGTCAGCAGAAGAACTTCCGACTGCTCCAGCTCTCGACTACGGAGGTAATAGCCCACGCCGTTATCCTCGTAAAGGGAGATGTCGTAACCGAGCTCGATCAAAAGCGCAACAGCCCCGTATACGGTGCGGCGGTCGATTTTGATACCGTAGAGGGACTGCATCTTTGCAATGATCTCCCGCATGGGCAAAATGTGTTCCGCATCGGAATACTCCTTTAGAACCTCCAAAAGGCAGATGGCATTGGCTTTTTCCGTCAGCATAATGCAGTCCCTCCGTGTTGTTTTACTTCAGTACCGGCCACTTAGCCCAATTAGAGCAGGAAGAACTGCAAAATTTCGTACTGCCCCGATTGGAACCGTTTGGAATTTGGCACTTGGCGCTATTGCTGGTCGGCTCCGAAGAATTTCCGGAATTCACCAGATTGCGGCTTCCGGTCCAATAGGCGCAAGTGGCGCAGACCTTGTTTGTTTTGGAATAATGCATAAAGACATCTCCTCTCATAGTATAGCATCGGTTTCGATGCTTGCATAGATGCTACCATAAGAGGGTGTACAAAAGTCTGTATTGCTGTTCTGACTATACAGAGATGTTATTTATACCTGAGGCGGCTTCGCTCAGCACGCCATAGACCTCTGCCAAAGCACGGACATACTGCAGAAAATTGCGCCGCAGCTCACTGTCCTCCCCCGGCGGCGGGATCGGCCTCCGCATCATACGATGAACAGTCCTCCATACCTGAAGCCTACTGCCGGGATAGGCTTCTCTCAGCTTCTCGACCGCGCGGTTCTTTGCCTTCTCCACGGCGGACTCCTTCATCATGTGGTACATCCCGATTTCTTTCAAGGCCGTTTCGCGGTATCCGAACACGCCGCAGGCTTTGCCAAGGATGTCCCGATCCTTCTTCGGCAGGGTGTCGAACAGCTCCCGAAGGAGCTCAATGCAGACTTTGCGGTACACGGCTTGCTCCGCCGAAACGGAGAGCATCCCCGGCATCAGCCGCTCGTAGGGATCGCCGTCATAGCCCTCCGGAACAAGATTATGCACACCGAGGAAATGGGTGTTGTAGCGAATATATTGGCTGACACGAGCCTCGGGGACGCCTAACTCCTCCGCGATTTCGCCGGTATCCTTCCATGCGGCATGATACAGCCTCTGCGCCTGACGGACGGCAGACATCTCGTCCTTGCTCAGTGCCATACAGCCAAGATTCTGCTCCAGCCAGCGGGTCATGCGCCCCTTCAAATGCGGGTAAAGATAGGTGGTGAGCGCGGCGCAGTTCTGGTCATATTCTCTGCTCTGAATCCGTGTCAGAAGCTCCACGGCGCCCTCGCCGCAGAGATCGTCCAGAATCGTTTTCGTATACGCGGAACACTGATTCGGATGATGCTGCTCCATTATCAGGCAGTTGAACTCCGCCGCTGCTTCCTTGGCGATGCCGCGGATCAGACCGATATTTTTATGGTACAGCTTTTCCAGCGCAGCTTCATCACCGTCATAATATTGGCGAACCAGTTGCTCGTTGGTCATGCTTGCTCACCCGCCTTTTTCTTCGGCGGACGGCCCCTCGGATTGGCCGTTCTGGTGATCCCGCAGTGCTGGTAAACGCGCTCAGAGGAAATACGCTGCTCGAAAGCCTCTACGGAGATATTCGCGTCGCGCAGGGCATCATAGAGCAGATCCCGCACATAGTCCTTGGCTTTTCTTGTGTCCTCCTGTGAGATCGCGCCCCGCTGCATATCCTTTGTGATGCGGGCAAAGGCGGTCACCTTGACTTTGACCTTGGGAATGTCCTTCGCCAGCTCCTTCTGCACCTCCACCGTGCCGAACTGCCGGCAGGTGTAGCCGGGCGCATGGGGACACGCCCCTTCGCAGTACAAAGCATGGACGCCGCTCTTGAGCAGGAAAAACCGTCCGCAGATGATGCAGCGGCGGATGTTGTGCCCACTGTTCAGCGCCAGCATATAATCCGCTTTCATCAGTGCCTGCAAGCTGTCGGTCACATGCTCCTGACAGATGGCGACAGTGCCGCCCGGCAGCGGCCGCGGCACATAGGAAAGCTCGTAGGCATCGTGGGTCGTATAGCAGTCGCCGTTGTTGCGGATGGGATTGACGATGAGCTTTTCCGCAATGCGTTCATCATTGTAGAAGCCGTAGAGTGCTGCGGCATAGTCCTTTGGGCTGTTATGCTTCAGCTTGGACAGACTAAAGCTGATGAAATTCCGAATAGTACCGTTGAAAGCGCGAATGTCGTGAAGATATGTTTCATAACGGCGGATGTACTTTTTGTAATCACGCCATGCGTCCTTGGTAGGACCGATGGCACGAAGCATTTCGTAATAAAAGGCATCGCCTTTTTCTAAAGCTGCTTCGCTCGGATGGAACAGGTCAAGCGGAACATCCTTGACCGTTTCACTGCGCGCGGAGATTTCATTCGCCACGCGCTCAAGTCGTTTCCGTTGTATCTCTTCTGACGGCTCATGCTCCTCTTTTGGAAACAAATCGAACTGCCCCGTGACCTCCCGTATGACAGAGAAGAAAGCGTCCTCGCTCTCGTCCAGCAGCAGGCGGAACACAGCGTAGCGGCGCAGCACTCCGCATAGCGCCGCCAGCTCCTCATTCAGCTTCCACCAAAGCTCTATGCTCCCGCTCTGCTCATATTCTTCCGCAAGGCTGGTGACCTGCTTCATGCGTTTGCTCATGGGTCGATATTCGTCCGGCGACAGATTCAGCAGATCGGCGGACAACATACCGGCAGTGAACTGCTGACCGTATAGCTCCAGCGTACTGCCATAGGTGTAGAAAACAATGCTGCCCTCCATGTGTGCCCCTCCTGGTAAAAACTGTCCTACATGAATTTAAATCTGTCCATGCTTTTTCTCAGCATAGCATAAATTCCTCCACAATACAAGCAGAGGGAAGAAACCACGCGCCGTCCCGTGGTAACGCCCCTCTGCTTTTTTCTACTCTCATCGTTCCGATGGGAGCAATATTTTTAAGGAGGAAATGAAATTGAAAAAAGAAAACCGATTGCTGACCATCGACGGAGAAACGCTGATGAGTCAGCCGCTCACACCGTTGAATTTCGTGGTGGATACGCTGATCTCTCAAGGTCTGCACATCCTCGCGGGCTCTCCCAAGGTGGGAAAGTCATGGCTGGCGCTGTGGCTGGCCGTCACGGTGGCGAAGGGCGAAGCCGTCTGGGGCATGGGCGTGAAGCAGGGCACCACGCTCTACCTCTGCTTGGAGGACTCCACCCTCCGCATCCAGAACCGCCTGTTCGAGATCACGGAGGACGCCCCCGCCAACGTCCACTTCTCCACCAACAGCGACACCCTTGGTAAGGGTCTGGAGGAACAGCTCTGTGCATTCCTCGTTGAGCACCCCGACACGGTGCTGGTTATCATCGACACACTGCAAATGATCCGCGGCGCCGGATATGACAACACTTACGCCAACGACTACCGTGACCTCTCCGCGCTGAAGCGTATTGCGGATGCCCGCAGCATCGCCATTCTGTTGATCCACCATCTGCGAAAGGAGCTTGCCGACGATGTGTTCAGCCGCATCTCCGGCACAACGGCCATCAGCGGTGCGGTGGATTCCAGCTTTACGCTGGTAGAGGACAAGCGCGGCAGCGGCAAGGCAAAGCTTTCCTGCATCGGGCGCGACATCGAGTACCGGGAGCTGACGCTGGAGCGCAACGCGGAAAATGTGTGGGAGCTGGTGTCGGACAGCCGGACGCAGCCGGAGCTGCTGGGCGGCCGGATCGTCATTCTTCTCTCTGAACTGCTGCGTGACCGCACGGAATTTATCGGCACTCCCACGGAGCTGTCCACGCAGATCGACCCTGCGGGCAGCGAGGGCATCACGCCGAAAAAGGTATCTCGTCTGATCCTGCAAAGCGTTGCCGCACTAAGCAAAATCGGCATTTCCGCCGTGGTGCGCCGCAGCAACGGCAAGCGGCTCATTGAGCTGCGCCGTGCCGAAAGTGACGATACACAGGGTACCCAAGCTGTTGACCCTATCGACCCTGCCGATGTCTCAGGCGGTGAAAACGCCCCGTGTTTGCCCCTGTGAGCCGCTGTGTGCGCTCGCAGAGCCGACGGGGAGCGAGTACACGACAAGGAGCTTATTAAGCCATCGTGTCCCCTGCGCGCCCAGCGTTTCGACAGCATGAAGCATACGCCGAGGGTAATGATATCCCCCCATACAGGAACGCCGAAAAAATGCAAAACAGGAGTTTTTATCACCGCCCCCAACAGGGCTCCCGCCGAAACCCAGCGAAGCGGTTTCGGTGGGAAGAGGACGAGCGACAGAGAGAGCGAGTCCTGCCGCTTGCGGCGGGACGAGGGATTCGTCGTCCGCTCGGACGACGGCCAGCATCGCATTTGTCTGGTCTGCGGCGAAGCCGCTGCCCT
>ENA-OUQM01001173-OUQM01001173.1-human-gut-metagenome-genome-assembly--contig:-NODE-1173-length-14936-cov-9.660036_pt1 | contig 14936 bp, 14 predicted proteins | sample MGYA00237949_ERZ548830 | MGnify/ENA primary metagenome ERZ548830 (study PRJEB26490, sample SAMN05194706) | human gut metagenome | biome: terrestrial biome; feature: human-associated habitat; material...
TCAAGGACGGCAGCTATGTGGTCCAGCGTCCGTTCGTGCTCGTCACGAAGGAGGGCACCGAGCTTTCCCCCGCGGCACAGGCCTTCTTCGACTACGCGCTGTCCGCTGACGCGGCAAACATCATCGCCGCTGCCGGTGCGGTCGCAGCCAACTAACAGAACACAGGAACCATCACGGGAGGCGGCGTGAGCCGTCTCCCGCTGACAGCAAAAAGAGGAAACAATTATGGCGCAGAGGAAAAAAATGTTTGAAGCCGTCGTCCACGGTATTTTTCTGCTTCTCGGCCTCATTACGGTCGGATGCGTGCTGCTGATCACGGTGTATCTCATCATCTCCGGCATCCCGGCCATTCAGAAGATCGGCCTTGTGCCGTTTCTCACGGGCAAGGTGTGGTCGTCGACGTCGGCGGAGCCGAAGTACGGCATTCTGCCCTTTATTTTAACGAGTGTTTACGGCACGGCGGGCGCGATCGTCCTCGGCGTGCCCATCGGTTTTTTAACGGCGGTGTACCTCTCCAAGGTCGCGCCCAAGAAGGTCCGCACCGTGCTGGAGGCCGCCGTCAGCCTGCTCGCTGGGATCCCGTCGGTCGTGTACGGCCTTGTCGGTATGCTGGTGCTCGTGCCTGCCATCCGCAAGACGTTCCACCTGCCGGACGGCGCAAGCCTGTTTGCGGCCATCATCGTGCTGGCCGTCATGATCCTGCCGTCGATCATCAAGGTGAGCGTCACGGCGCTCGAGGCCGTTCCGCATGAATATGAGGACGCCTCGCTTGCCCTCGGTGCGACTGAGGTCGAGACCTATTTCCGCGTCTCCGTTCCGGCGGCAAAGAGCGGCATCGCCGCGGCGGTCGTGCTCGGCGTGGGCCGCGCCATCGGCGAAGCGATGGCCGTGATGATGGTCTCGGGCAACGCGCCGAACATGCCCGGCTCGATCTTTGAGAGCGTCCGCTTTCTCACGACGGCGGTCGCGAGCGAGATGTCGTATTCGAGCGGCTTGCAGCGTCAGGCGCTCTTTTCCATCGCGCTCGTGCTGTATCTTTTCATCCTGCTCATCAATGCGGCGCTCAACTTCTTCTTAAAGCGCGACAAGGAGGGTAACTGATGCTGAAAATGCAGTCCTCGGCCCGCCGCAAGGCCTATATCACGGCGATGAAGCTCCTGATGGGCGTCGCCGCAGTATTGACTTGCGCGCTCGTAGTCGGTATGATTGGTTATATATTGGGCAACGGCATTCCGAACATCACCTGGGAGATGCTCTCCACCGCGCCGAGCTATCTTGCCAACCGCGTCGGCATCCTGCCGGACATCCTGAGCACGCTCTACATCGTCATTGCGACGCTTTTAATCGTGCTGCCGCTCGGCGTGGGCGCGGCCATCTACTTAAATGAATACGCCGCGAACAAAAAGCTCGTCTCCATCATCGAATACGCGTCCGAAACGCTCTCCGGTATCCCGTCGATCATCTACGGCCTTGTCGGCATGCTGATCTTCTGCAAAAACGGCACGTCGCTTCTTGCGGGTGCGCTGACGCTGACGATCATGAACCTGCCGACCATCATGCGCACGACACAGGAGAGCCTCAAGACCGTACCGCAGAGCTACCGCGAGGGCGCGTTCGGCCTGGGCGCGGGCAAATGGCGCACCATCCGCACGGTGGTGCTGCCAAGCTGCGTGGACGGTATCGTGACGGGCTGTATCCTGTCGATCGGACGCATCCTCGGCGAGTCGGCGGCGCTCTTATTCACGGCAGGCTCGGCGCACATGCTCTACAACTTCTTTGAGGGCATGCACAACGCGGGCGCGACGCTGACGGTGGCGCTGTACTTCTACGCCAAGGAGTCGAGCGATACGGGGGTGGTGTTCGCCATCGCGGCCATTTTGATGCTGCTGACGATGCTCATTAACCTCATCGCCGATCTGGTCGGCCGATACTTCAGGAGGAAACAGCAATGATACGACCTGTCAACGGAAGCGGCATGAAGCGCATGGCGCTCTTAAATGACCTTTCCTGCTTCGGCAAGTGCTCGCTGAGCGTGGCCATGCCCATCCTCTCTTCCTACGGGGTGGAGACGGTACCGCTGCCGACGGCCATTTTATCGACGCACACGGCGGACGGCTTCGGCAGCTACGTCATGCGCGATATGACGGACGAGATGAAGGCCTTTGCCGCGCACTGGAGACAGCTTCAAATCAAATTCGACGGCATCTGCACGGGCTTTTTCGGCTCGGTGGAGCAGATGCATTTTGCAAAAGATTTCCTCCGCGACTTTGCGGGGGAGGATACCATCGTTGTGGTCGACCCCGTGCTCGGCGACAACGGCGCGCTGTACGGCTGCTTTACCGAAGAGTACGTGCAGGCGATGCGCGCGCTGTGCGAGAGCGCACAGCTCATCACGCCCAACCGCACGGAGGCGGCGCTTCTCGCGGGCTGCGGGATGGACGCACCGATAGAAACGCTTCTTAATGCGCTCACGGTGGAAAATGTCATCATCACCGGCGTCCACCGCGGGGAGGAGATCGGCTACTGCGCGCGGCTGAACGGGCAGTATATGGAAATTTTCAAGCCCTGCCTTTCGCAGACGCTGCATGGCACGGGTGATGTGTTCGTCTCCGCCCTGTGCGGCGAGCTGATGAACGGTAAAGGCATGCCGCAAGCCCTGAAAGACGCGGCGGAATTCTGCGACGACTGCGTGCAGAAAACGGCAAAACGCGGCGAGAGCCACTGGTACGGCCTCGCCTTTGAAGACAAATTGAAAGAGGGGAGAGGGCTATGAACAACATCCTTTCCGTTGAGAACCTGTGTCTGTGGTACGGGAGCCATCAGGCGCTCAAGGACATCAACATTGAAATTCCCGAAAAAAGCATTACGGCGCTCATCGGCCCGAGCGGCTGCGGCAAGTCGACGTTTTTAAAGACGCTCGACCGCATGAACGATTTGATCCCCGATGTGAAGATCACGGGCAGCGTCCTCTATAAGGGCGAGGACATTTTTGACTCGTCCGTCGATGTGAGCGAGCTTAGGCGTCAGGTGGGTATGGTGTTCCAGAAGCCGAACCCCTTCCCAATGAGCATTTACGACAACATTGCCTACGGTCCACGCACGCACGGCGTGAAGAACAAGGCAAAGCTCGATGAGATCGTTGAAAAATCCCTGCGCGGCGCGGCGATTTGGGACGAGGTCAAGGACCGCCTGAAGAAAAACGCGCTCGGCCTCTCCGGCGGCCAGCAGCAGCGCCTTTGCATCGCCCGCGCGCTCGCGGTCGAGCCCGAGGTGTTGCTGATGGACGAGCCGACAAGTGCGCTCGACCCCATTTCGACGTCGAAGATCGAAGAGCTCGCGATGGAGCTCAAGGAGAAGTACACCATCGTCATCGTCACGCACAACATGCAGCAGGCGGTGCGTATTTCCGACCACACGGCGTTCTTCCTGCTCGGCGAGCTTGTAGAGTACGGCGAGACGGAGAAGCTCTTCTCCCAGCCGCAGGACAAGCGGACAGAAGATTACATCACGGGGAGGTTCGGTTAAATGAGAAGCCGGTTTGATGAACAGCTTGCGCTTTTGAACCGCGAGCTCATTGAGATGGGCGCGCTGTGCGAGGAGGTCATCGCCCTTTCGGCACAGGCGTTGACGGAGGGCAACGCGGAGCTGGCCGCGCGCGTCGCACCGCTCGATCAGGAGATCGACCGCAAGGAGCGCGAGATCGAGTCGCTGTGCCTAAAGCTTCTTTTGCAGCAGCAGCCCGTGGCAAAGGACCTGCGCCAGATCTCGGCGGCGCTCAAGATGATCACGGACATGGAGCGCATCGGCGACCAGGCCGAGGATATTGCCGAGATCATCACGTTCCTCGGCGGGCGCGGTGCGGAAAACAGTAATCTCCTGCGCGAGATGGCGCGCTCGACCATCAAGATGGTGACCGAGAGCGTGGACGCCTATGTCAAGCACGACACGGCGCTTGCCGACCAGGTCATCGCCGAGGATGACACCGTGGACGACTATTTCGCGCGCGTGAAGAAGGACCTCATCAAGCGCATCGCGCAGGACCCTGATGATGGTGAATTCGCACTCGACCTGCTGATGATCGCCAAGTATTTTGAGCGCATCGGCGACCATGCGACGAACATCGCCGAATGGGTCATTTTCTCTGTGACAGGAGAGCATAAGGAGGGGTAAAGTATGATCTGGTGCGTGGAAGACGATGCCAGTATCCGCGATATCGAGGTATATGCCCTGCAATCGACCGGCTTTGAGGCCAAGGGCTTTGAAGACGGTACCTCGTTCTGGGAGGCGCTGCGCACGGGAAGACCCGAGCTTGTCGTGCTCGATGTGATGCTCCCCGGCATCGACGGGATGGAGCTGCTGCGCCGCATGCGCGCGGATGCGGCGCTTTCCGATATCCCTGTCGTCATGGCGACGGCCAAGGGCGCGGAATACGACAAGATCCGCGGTCTCGACCTCGGTGCAGACTACTATCTGACAAAGCCGTTCGGCGTGATGGAGCTCGTCTCCTGCGTCAAAGCGGTGCTGCGCCGCTGTGGCACGAAGACGGCAGCCCAGCTGCGCTGCGGCGGTCTGGTGCTCGACGAAGAGAGCCACACCGTCACGGCGGATGGAGAGAGCGTCGCGCTGACATACAAGGAATTCGAACTGCTGCGCCTGTTCCTCTCGCATCCCGGCACGGCGTTTTCGCGCGACCAGCTCATGGCGGACGTGTGGGGCACGGACTACTGCGGCGAGACGCGCACGGTGGACATGCACATCCGCACGCTGCGGCAGAAGCTCGGCGCGTACGGCGAGAAGATCGAGACCGTGCGCGGCGTGGGCTACCGGATGGAGGGCAAGGCATGACAAAAAAGATCTTTCACTCCATCCTGCTTGTGGCGGGCACGGTGCTGCTGGCGAGCCTGCTCGTCATCATGGGCTGCCTGTACGAATACTTCGGGAGCGTCGAAAAAAAGCAGCTGCACGACGAGCTGGAGCTTGCCGCCGTCGCCGTGAAGGAAAACGGGACGGAGTATCTCTCTCAGCTCTCCTCCGAGCGCTACCGCCTGACGTGGATCGAAAACGACGGTACGGTGCTCTACGACACCGTGACCGACGCCGAAAGCCTTGAAAATCACGCCGACCGCGTGGAGGTCAAGCAAGCGCTGGAATACGGCGAGGGCGAGAGTACGCGCTATTCCTCGACGCTGCTGCAAAAGACGATGTACTGCGCGGAAAGGCTCGCGGACGGGAGCGTGCTGCGCATTTCGATGAGCCGTGCGACGGCGGGTGTGCTGCTCGTCGGCATGGGGCAGCCTATTTTAGTGGTGCTGATCGTGGCGCTGATCCTGTCCTCTGTTTTAGCCAAGAGCCTGTCGCGCCGCATCGTCCAGCCGCTCAACAAGCTGGACCTTGAGCATCCGCTTGAAAATGACGCCTATGAAGAGCTCGCCCCGCTGCTCGGGCGCATCAACCGCCAGCACTTGCAGATCGACGAGCAGATGGACGAACTTCAGCGCCAGCAGACGGAATTTTCGCAGATCACAAGCAGCATGCGCGAAGGGCTTGTGCTGCTCGATGAAAAAGAGCATGTGCTGAGTATCAACCCCGCGGCGGAAAAGCTCTTCGGCACGGACGAGAGCTGCGTCGGGCAGGACTTTTTGACCATCGACCGCAGCCACGACATGAGCCTTGCCATCGAGCGCGCCATGGACGAGGGGCACAGTGAGGCGCGCGTGGAGCGCGGCGGCCGTATCTGGCAGTTTGACGTCAGCCGCATCGGCGCAAGCGGCGCGGCGGTTGGCGCTGTGTTGCTGGCTTTCGACATCACCGAGCGCGAGACAGCGGAGCAGACGCGCCGTGAATTCACGGCGAACGTGTCGCACGAGCTCAAAACGCCGCTGCAAGGCATCATCGGCAGCGCGGAGCTGCTGGAAAACGGCATGGTGAAGCAGGAGGATGTTCCCCGCTTCGTCGGCCATATCCGGAAAGAGGCGCAGCGCCTTGTCACGCTGATCGGTGATATCATCCGTCTCTCTCAGCTCGACGAAGGCAACGAAATGCCGCGCGAGACGGTCGACCTGCTCGCGCTTTCGCAGGAGGCGGCGGACGATCTCAAGACCGCGGCGGCGGAGAAGCACATCGCGATCGCCGCCGAGGGCGAGAGCGAGACCATCGGAGGCGTACGGCGGCTTTTGTACGAGGTCATCTATAACCTCTGCGACAACGCCATCAAGTACAACGTCGAGGGTGGCAGCGTGAAGGTAAGCGTCGGCGAGCGGGGCGGCAAGGCGTTCGTCTCCGTGGCCGATACGGGCATCGGCATCGCGCCGGAGCACCAGAGCCGCATTTTCGAGCGCTTCTACCGTGTGGACAAGAGCCACTCGAAGGCAAGCGGCGGCACGGGCCTCGGCCTTTCCATCGTCAAGCACGCCGTGCAGTACCATCACGGTACAGTCGAGCTTCATAGCGAAGAGGGCAAGGGCACGACGATCTGCATCCTGCTGCCGAAGGAGTAAGTGAATAGTAAGAGAGCCGCAGGCTGTGCCTGCGGCTCTCTTGTTAGTTTGTCGATTCTCAATAATTCTCCGCGTGGACTTCGAAGTAGCTCTGGGGGTGGTTGCAGGTGGGGCAGACGTCGGGGGCCTTGGTGCCGACGACGATGTGGCCGCAGTTGCGGCACTCCCAGACCTTGACCTCGCTCTTTTCAAAGACCTTGGCGGTCTCGACGTTGCGCAGCAGCGCGCGGTAGCGCTCTTCGTGATGGCGCTCGATCTCGCCGACGAGGCGGAACTTCTGCGCCAGCTCGGGAAAGCCCTCTTCCTCTGCGGTCTTGGCGAAAGAATCGTACATGTCGGTCCACTCGTAGTTTTCGCCCTCAGCGGCGGAGAGCAGATTGTCGGCGGTGGAGCCGATGCCCTGGAGCTCTTTGAACCACATCTTAGCGTGCTCCTTTTCGTTGTCCGCGGTCTTCTGGAAGAGCGCGGCGATCTGCTCATAGCCCTCTTTCTTGGCCGTGGAGGCGAAGAAGGTGTACTTGTTGCGCGCCTCGGATTCGCCCGAGAAGGCGGTGCGCAGGTTCTGCTCGGTTTTGGTGCCGGAATACTTGTTGGTCTTCATGGTGAAATTCTCCTTTTTCTCTCAAAATTTAATGCTCTTCCTGCGCTTTGCGGCAGGCGGGGCAGAGATAGTGAATGCGAAGGTCGTAGGACTGGATGCGCGCGCCGAGCGCGGCTTCGATGTCGTGCGTCAGGTCGGTGAACTTGAAGTCTGAGAGCGCGCCGCAGCGGGTGCAGATCAGGTGATCGTGGCGCGTGGTGTTGTCGTAGCGATCGGGCGCGCCGGGCTGCGACAGGCGGATGAGTTTGCCGTCCGCTACAAGCGCGTTGAGGTTGTTATACACCGTAGCTTGCGCAATTTTTGAATTTTCCTGCTTCATTTGCAGAAAAATCTGCTCGGCGGTCGGGTGCTCGGTGGAGCACAGGACGAGATCGAGAATCTGCTGGGCGTACTTGGTCATGCGTTTCTCCTTAATAAGAATTAGAATAATTCTTATTATAGGGATAAAAATAGAGTTGTCAAGCAAAAAATCAAAAATAGTTTGCGTCATGCGCGCACACGCTCCGGCATACCCTTTATGGAAAAGGGGGAATGAGATGGACCAGACGATAGCATTCCTGGGCGGCGACGCGCGCATGCGCCTGCTTGCCCAGATGATGGCGGCGGAGGGGTACGACGTCTGCTCGTGGGAGCTGACCGGTGCGCCGAATGAACGGGCGCTGTGCGACGCGCTGAAAGCAGACATCATCGTCCTGCCGCTGCCGGCGGAGAAAAACGGCTATTTGAGCGGCACAGAGCTCACGATGGAGAGCCTGCTGCGCTCGCTGCGGCGCGAGCACCGCATTTTCGCGGGCAATGTGGGAAACGACGCGTCAACGCTCGCGCAGTCGTTGGGGCTTACGATCACGGACTACTTTGCCTCGGAAGAGCTGAGCGTGCGCAACGCGATCCCGACGGCGGAGGGGGCCATCGAGGCGGCGATGAAGCACACGAGTGTCACGCTGCACGGCACGCCATGCCTCGTGCTCGGCTTTGGCCGCATCGGAAAGGTGCTCGCGCACGATCTGAGTGCGCTGGGAGCGAAGGTCAGCGTCAGCGCGCGCAAGCGGTCGGACCTTGCTTGGATCGACGCGTTCGGCTACGCGCCGCTGCACACGAACCGCCTCTCCGGCACGCTGGGAGAATTCCGCGTGGTGTTCAACACCGTGCCGCATCAGGTATTGGACGAAACGCTTCTTGCCGAGCTGCCGCCGGACTGCCTGCTCATCGAGCTTGCGAGCGCGAGCGGCTTTGACATGGACGCGGTCGAAACGCTGCGCCTTTCGTATCTCAAGGCAGGGGGACTGCCCGGGCGCGTCGCGCCGGAGACGGCGGCGCGGGCCATCAAAAAGACGTTATGTCGACTCATCAAGGAGGAAGCATGAAGATCGGATTTGCCTTTTGCGGCTCGTTCTGCAACCATCCCGAGCTGCTGAAACTCTACGAGGACATCGCGCGCGAGCATGAGATTGTGCCAATCTTGTCGGAAAATGCGGCGAAGTATTCCACGCGCTTCGGCACGGCGGAGGACTTCGTCACCCGCGTGGAGGCGCTGGCGGGGCGGAAGGCCGTGCGCGATATCGTCGAAGCCGAGCCCCTCGGCCCGCAGGGCGTGATGGAGGTGCTCGTCATCGCGCCCTGCACGGGAAACACGCTTGCCAAGCTCGCCCACGGCATCACGGACGGCGCGGTGACGATGGCGGCGAAGGGGCACTTGCGCAACGGTAAGCCTGTCGTGCTTGCGCTGGCGACAAACGATGGCTTATCCGCGAGCGCGCCGAACATCGCGGTGCTGCTGAACCGCAAAAACTACTATTTTGTCCCCTTCGGGCAGGACAACGCCGAGGCGAAGCCCACGTCGCTGATCGCGGACTTCCGCAAAATTATCCCGACGGCCGAGGCGGCGCTGGAGGGAAGACAAATTCAGCCGATTTTGCTGTGAAACGAAAAAAGGCAGGAATTTCCTGCCTTTTTTGCGATGTAACAATAAACTTGCGCGCGATTTTTGTCGACGCTCGCTGAACTTGCTTGAAAAATCCCCCTCGCTTCTTTATACTTTGCCATAGAGAGAAGAGAGGAGGGAGCGCGAATGGACGAAAACCTGCGCGAGACAACAGAGCTTCCGGAGAGCGGAGGGACTGCGCCGAACGAAGAGAATGAGCCCGAGACGAAGAGCATCCGCTTTGTGCCCAGCGCCTATGACCCGCGCGGCATCGAGCAGTGGCTTTCCGAGCGCGCGGCGGAGGGAAAGCTCCTGCTCCGCTACGACGATTTTGTGATCGGCGAGCCGCGCGACTGCTGCTATCACCTGGAACCCGCCGCGGACGATGACGACCCCGACGAGCTGTTGCGCGAAAAGCGCGCCCGCCTGGGCTGGGAGTACGTCTGCCGGACGAAGGACGGCATTTTCTACATCTGGCGCGGCGACAGAATCGCGCACGTCCCCACGCCGAAGGACTGTACGGATTCCTACGGCTACCGAAGACTGTGTAAAAAGCTGCGCCGCAGCTATTTTCTGCCGCTGCTCTATCTGGTGGCAGACGTGCTGCTCATCTATTTCCTGTTTTATGTGTGGAGTATCCCGCTGCTGTCGCTGCTCACGATGCCGAAGAATGATGTGATTCAAGGCGTTTCGCTACTCCTTGGCAGCATCATCGGTATGTTCAGCGGCGCACAGGAGAGGAAAGAGATGCGCACGCTCAAACGCGCGATGGAGGACTGCGAGTATGTAGAGAAGATGCCGCGCAACCGCTGGACGGGGATAGACCGCGCGCTTTCGCTCATTGTCGTTGTGCTGATGGTCGCGGTGCTCTTCGGAAAAGGGGGATACAGCAAGTACGGCGATGCCTATGACGAGCCGACGCTGCCCTATCTTCGCGCCGAAGAGCTCGGCGGCAATCCGTTCGACTGGTGCGATCAGCGCGATCTTTCGACGCCGCTCGGCGGGCATGTGTACTCCGTCGGCGAAACACCGTATGCGGGAATGATCGACGGCTGGGAGCAGCTGAGCACAGAAGTGGACTTCTACGCCCCGCGTATCTCTGTGCTGGCAAAGCCCTTGACACATGAGCTGCGCGACTACTCCATGGGAAGCGATGCGCAGACGCTTTTCATTGATGGCTTTGACGAAGCGTACTACGCAGAATTTATCAAACCAAATACCCGGCTTCCAAATGAACCGGACGAAGTCCACCAGTTTCTTATCCTGCGCCGCGGGGGAGAGGTGCTCTACTTTCGCACCGAGGCGCCCGACGACCTGCGCGAGCATCTGGACGAATTTGCAGACATCTTTGATCAGTACAGCGAATTAGCATAAAAAGAAGTGCGTTCCTAACGGGAACGCACTTCTTTTTTGCTATCTTGTCACTGCTCTAACTTTATGAGCTCGTCGAGCTGGCCCTCCAGCGTGGTGAACGCCTCGGGCAGCTGCGCGACGGCGGCGTCCGCGCGCTTGAGCTCGCTCGACACGCTCTCGCAAGTCGCGCCGAGCGTCGAGAGCACCTGCTCGCAGTGCCCTCTGCATGCCGCAATCATTGCCTGCAAACGCTCACGCGTGGCGGCGTCGAGCGCGTCGGCGCGCTCGCGGGCGGAGAGCTCAATGTCGGCGATGTGAGCCTTGACGCGGCCGTATTCCTCGACCTGCGGGCGGAGCTCGTCAAGCTCGCTTAAAAGGCGCTTGCGCTCCTGCTCAGCGGCGGAAAGGCGTTCGGCGTGCTGCGCTTCCAGCTCGGCAATGCGCTGCTCGGCAGCCTCCTCTTTGGCTTTCAGCTGGCGGTCATAATCTGCCTTGGCGCTCGCGAGCTTCTGCGCGCCCTCTTCGATCTGCGCGCGCAGCTCGGAGATCGTCTCCTGCGCGGCGGTCAGACCCTTTTTGAGCGCGTCCTGCGCGCTGGACGCGGTCGAATAGGACTCGGCGAGCTTGTCACGCTCGCACTCGGCGGCGGCGAGCTTGTCGCGCAGCTCTGCATTCTCGCGGCAGAGGCCGTCGCTCTCCTGCTCGAGCGCTTCAATCTGCTGCTTGCTCTCGAGCGAGGTTTTTTCGATATAACGAATGACGTCATCGCGGTTGAAGCCGCCGAAGACGGAACTCTTGAAGGTATTTTCCATGATTTTCCCACCTTTTCCTTTGTCAAAGTTATGGTAACACAAACCCGCCGCGATGACAAGGAAAAAAGCGCGACCTCTTAAGGCCGCGCTTTTACGGTTTTATCGGAGAGGGAAGGAAAAGCTCTTGCCCTTCTTGGTGAAAGTAAAGCTCTCCTGCTCTTCGCCGCCGGCTTTGGTGCAGCGCACGCGCTCGGCGCTCACGCTGCCGCTGATGTCGCCGCAGGTGACGCTGTCGCTTGCGCGGACATTGCCCTTGACCTCGCCGCAGCGGACGCTGTCGTTTGCGGACACGTCGCCGCCGACATTGCCGCAGGTGACGCTGTCGCTCGCGCGGACATTGCCCTGCACGTCGCCGGAGCAGTGCACGCTGTCGCCCGCCTGCACGCTGCCGCCGATATTGCCGCAGGTCACGTCATCGCCCGCGGACACATCGCCGCCGACGTCGGCGCAGGTCACGCCGTCACCGGCTCTGACGCTGCCGGAGATCGTCGAATCGGTGCAAACGACGGAAAAGTCGCTGTAAATATCCTGCGCCGTGCCGGAAAAGTGCAGCTCGACGGTCTTGCGGATCTCGTCATATTTGTCGTGGCGGAACAGGCTCCCCTGTTTCGGTTGGAGCAGGCGGTGCCCCTGGAAGAGCACGGCGTGGATGGCGTCGTCATCCTCCCACGGCAGCTCTGCCGCGATGGGTAAAATTTGGCTGTCCGCTTCCGCTTTTTGGGTGGGCTTTTCTTTGCTTTCGCGGCCAAAGAGCTCGTCGAGGCTGAGCTCCAGTGTGTCGGCCAGCAGCGGCAAAAGCTGCAGGTCAGGGCAGCAGACATCGCCCTCCCACTTTGATACGGCCTGATTGCTCACACCGAGCTTGTTTGCCAGCGCCTCCTGTGTCAGTCCTTTTTCTTTACGGCGGCGCAGAATGCGCGCGCCCATTGTCGATTCTTCCAAGTTGTCTATCCTCCTGCACTGCATTATAATAGTAAAGTGAGCGTTGGAAACGCGATGAGCGGGTGTCCCGCGTCGAACGGGAAGTCAGGCGCCGACGTTTCCCTCATATTCAGGCAGCACATCGCGTGCAAACGCCTGATCGCCGATCGTAACATGTTGGTCCTTCCTTGCCCCGTGCTGCAGCCGCGGCTTTGAATCACCGGTTATGGACTCAGTATAGGGGGCATGGGGAGGATTGACAATGGCGCGGTGGTTGAATCGGGGAAAATCCTTTCCAACCGCCGGTTGGAAAATGAAATTTTCCCTGATTTTTCAAGAAAAACTCAGTGCCGGATGACGGTGATCTCGCCCATATCCTTGGTGTAGTCGACCACATGCTGGAGGAAAAGCTGTGTGATCGTGGAGGGGAGGAAGCCTTTTTTCACGGCGATGCCGATCTCGCGCGACTGCTTGACATTGAGCGGCAGCACGGCGACATGATAGCGCTCGGGCTTGATGAGCAGGCTGTGCACGATGCTGACGCCAAGTCCCGCCTCGACCATGGACAAGAGTGCGAAGTCGCTCGTCGTGTCGTAGGTGACCTCGGGGTGGATATTGCACTGGTCGAGCAGACGGTTGAATTCGTAGTCTTCGATCTCCATCAGGCGCACGAAGTTCTCGTGCGGCAGCTGCTCGAGCGGGAAGACGGACGCGTCCGCCATCGGGTGATCCTTTGGGAGGATGGCGACCATCGTGTCGTGCAGGATGGGCGTCGTCTCAAAGTCGTTGGAGGCGGGGATGGCAAGAAAGCCGCAGTCGATCGCGCCGCGGCGCAGCCATTCGGAAATTTCATAATACTCGCCAGTCATCAGCTGAATCTGAATGTTGGGGTACGTCTGGTGGAAGTCCTTCAGAATTTCCGGCAGCAGGCTGATGGCAAGGCTTGTAAAGCACCCGAGGCGCAGCGTGCCGGACTGCACGCCGTGCAGCTCGGACACGGCAAAGTTGAGGTCCTCATAGTCCTTGACGATCTCGCGGATCGTGGGCAGGAGCACCATGCCGTCGGAGGAGATCTCGATGCCGGAGTGGTTGCGCGTTAAGAGCTTGACCTGCCAGTCCTGCTCAAGGTCGGAGATCATTTTGCTCACGGCGGACTGCGTATAGCCCAATTCGTTCGCCGCCTGGGTGATGCTGCCGGTCTCCACAGTGCGGAGATAGGCAATATATTTACGAATACTCATTATAAATGCCCTCAATAATCAACAATACCTCAAAGATTCCATTTTGGAATGCGCATATAAAAATATATTCGCTTTTCAAAACTGCTTTTGGATTATACAATATCAACAAAGAAAATTCAATGCCTACACACGGGATTTTCCAAGCAGTACAAAATTGTCAGACAAAATGTCGAATCAACAAGGAGGAAAACAGACATGATCCATTATTCCTGCATCGGTGCTACCGGTTATGTTTGCGGCGAAGTGCTCCGCATGATGGTCAACCACCACGAGGGAGAGCTTGTCAACGTGCTCGATACCTACGGTGTCGGCGATGCCATCTCCACGCATCATCCCGCTCTGCGCGGCTTCTATGATCAGGTCATCATGGACCTCACGGAGGAGAACGTCCGCGAGACCGCGAAGAAGAGCGATGTCATCATGATCCAGGTCCCCTCTGGCGACGTGGCCAAGTGGGCGGAGATCGTGCTCGCTGAGGACTGCGCCATCATCGATATCGGCGCTGACATCCGCTTCCGCGATGTCGACGTCTGGGAGAAGTGGTACGGCCAGAAGCACCCCGACGCCAAGATGACCCACGACGCTGTTTACTGCATCCCCGAGGTCATGCGCGACCTTGCCAAGGGCAAGAAGCTCATCGCCAACCCCGGCTGCTATCCTACCGCTTCCACCCTCGGCCTGCAGCCGATGCTCAAGGCCGGTCACATCGTTGACAATACCATCGTCATCGATGCCAAGAGTGGCTACACCGGCGCAGGCCGCCGTCCCGCCCTCAACAAGCTCCTCACTGAGGCGGAGAACAACTTCTGCGCTTACGCCCTCGGCGGCGGCCACCGCCACACGCCCGAGATCGAGCAGAACATTGCCTACATCACCGGCAAGGATCTGATGAAGCCCGAGACTTGGCAGTACATCAACTTCCAGCCGCACCTCCTGCCCCAGGTCCGCGGTATCGAGGTCACCATCTACGCCACATGCGACAAGGACTTCACCAACGAGGAAGTCTACGAGATGTACAAGGCCTTCTACAAGGACGAGCCCTTCGTCAAGGTCTTCCCGGCGAGCCTGCCCGTTCAGACCAAGTGGGTCTACGGCACGAACTTCTGCGAGATGACCCCGACCTTCGACGCGCGTACCCACCGCCTGATCGTCTCCTCCGTGATCGACAACATCGGCAAGGGCGCAGCCGGCCAGGCCATCCAGAACATGAACCTCATCATGGGCCTGCCCGAGACCACCGGCCTCATGATGCCCCCGATGTATCCGTAATTTTCGGCTCGACGAGTTTCGACCCGATTTAGGCAAGAATGCTGTTAAACTAACGTTAAGAGAGGAGATCCCCCCATATGTCCAATCTGAAAAAGATCGAGGGCGGCGTTACCACGCCGCAGGGCTTCACCGCCGGCGCGGTCTACACCGCCATCAAAAAGCGCGAGAACAAGAAGCCCGACGTCGCTGTTCTCTACTCCGACCTGCCCTGCTCCTGCGCGGCCTGCTTCACCACGAACAAGTTCTGCGCAGCTCCGGTCATCCTTGACCGCGAGATCCTGAAAAAGGGCAAGGCCCGCGCCGTCGTCATCAACTCCGGCA
>ENA-OUQM01001179-OUQM01001179.1-human-gut-metagenome-genome-assembly--contig:-NODE-1179-length-14891-cov-9.277231_pt1 | contig 14891 bp, 14 predicted proteins | sample MGYA00237949_ERZ548830 | MGnify/ENA primary metagenome ERZ548830 (study PRJEB26490, sample SAMN05194706) | human gut metagenome | biome: terrestrial biome; feature: human-associated habitat; material...
GCTATCGGGTGGGCCTGTACACCTCGCCCTTCATCAACCGCTTCAACGAGCGCATCCAGATCAACGGCGTGCAGATCCCGGATGAAGAGCTGGTGAAACTGGTGGAGCAGGTAAAGCCAGCCGCCGATGCCATGGAAGATGTGCCCACCGAGTTTGAGATCATCACGGCGCTTGGGATGCTCTATTTTGCCCAGCAGAAATGTGAGATCGTGGTGCTGGAGGTGGGCCTTGGCGGCACGCTGGATTCCACCAACGTCATTGATGCCCCGGAGTGCGCAGTCATCACGGCACTGGGGATGGATCATGTGAAGGAGCTTGGCCCCACTCTTGCGGACATTGCCGCCGCCAAGGCGGGGATCATCAAGGAAGGCTGCCCGGTGGTGAGCTACGGCGGCGTGCCAGAGGCAGATATTGTTATCCGCCGCGTCTGTGCTGAAAAGCATGCCGAGCTGACTGAGGTGGATTTCAGCAGGCTGAAATACGAGGGCGGCAGCCTTGACGCAGTGGAGTTCGACTTTGACGGCCTGACGGATGTGCACCTGCCCCTGATCGGCAGCTACCAGCCGCGAAATGCGGCGCTGGCTATCACGGCTCTGCGGGTGATGCGCACCCATGGCTGGAACATTCCGGAAAGCGCCATCCGTACCGGTTTGGAAACGGTCAGCTGGCCGGGCCGGTTCGAGCTGCTGCGGCACGCGCCCGCGTTCCTGCTGGACGGCAGCCACAACGCCCACGGAATGCGTGCCACGGTGCAGAGCCTGAAAGACCGCTTCCCCGGGCAGAAGTTCGTTTTTCTGGTCAGCATCATGGCAGACAAGGATGTGGACCAGATGCTCAGCCTGCTGGCACCGCTGGCGGTGCGGTTCGTCACGGTGGCGGCGCACACGCCGCGCGCCATGCCTGCCGAAACGCTGGCAGAACACATCCGGGCCTATGGCTGCAGGGCGGAAGCGGCAGCTTCCATTGAAGCGGGCGTGGCCCGGGCGGTGGAGCTGGGCGGCGAAGGCCCGGTGTGCGCACTGGGCACGCTGTATTTCTCTGGCGATGTGCGGAAGGCGTTTGCGGAACTTGTGAAGGGCTGAAGATTTAAAATGGCTCCGCGTGCGCTGCGCCATCATCAGCGGAAAAATATTTTTAATATTTGCAAATCAGGAAAATCTGCGGATTTTCCTGATTTGCTTTTTTCACGGAAAAAGTTGCTTCTTGTGCAGAGAGCGGTCGCGTGGGACAGGCTTAAGGGCTTTTATAAAATTCTTCTCCGCCGGGTATGTTCTCTTTTGCGTGCCAAAAGAGAACCAGAAAGGACGGCAGTGCCCGCAGGGCATGAAAGCCCCAGTGGGGCTTTTAAGCCGCAGACCGGTTTGCGCAGCAAATGCCGCGTGTTCAGCGCGGCAAGGTCTCCGCTACTTTCGAGGCGCGGGAGGCGGCGGGTTGCGGCTCCCTGCGTCTGCTTCGTGCCTTGGATGGCACTCGCATCCTGCAGGCCGCTGCCCCAACAGCTCCTCCCTGTTTCGGCCACTGGCCGCGGTCGTCGCCGTTGCAAACTAAGGGCTGCACGCCCCTAGTAACCCCAAAGCTGTTGGGCTCCATACAAAAAATCCAAGTCGCTCCGCTAAAGGATTTTTTGTGTTGCGCCGATTTCAAGGCCCCTCAGTCGCTGTGCGACAGCTCCCCGCAGGGGAGCGAGCGCTAGCAGATGCAGCTACTCGCCACGGCCCCTTCCCGTGAAAAAGCAAATCAGGAATGACCGCAGTCATTCCTGATTTGCAAATATAAAAATGTTTTTCCGCTGAAAATGCCCAGAGTGAAACGGAGGGCATTTAAATAGTTAGGCCTGCGATAGCACAGACAAAAAGAAAAAGCGGTGACTCGTGCAGGTTGAGTCATCGCTTTTCTTGCCCCTTGCGGGGCAGGCAGGGTAAATGATAAGAAGGTAAATGAAGAAAATAGCAATTTTAAGAACAAAGGTTTTGTGCTGAGCGAAGAACCGCTCGTAGAAGTTCATGTATCCAACGTAATGCCTTTGTTGGATACAACATACCACTTTTTTGGAAGAATTACAAGCCCTTTTTTTGATTTTTCATCAATAAACGTGCGAAAAATCGCATTTTTGGAGAAACGCACAAATTCAACGAGAAGTTCCCGGCAAACTGACGAACAAGCATAAAAATGAGCCGGTGCGGCCCGGAACGGCGGCAAAAAAGACGCAGAATGCGACAGTTCTTTACAAGAACCGGTCCGTGTGCTAAGATGAATACATTCAATGGGAAGTCTGCCCTGCGAAGGGTGGGCGTATGTGTCCGAGCGGGATGGCCCGGCACGGGGAAAGGAGCATATCAATGGAAAATCAGGCGGTGAGCGGAACAAAAAAGCCGCTCTTCGGAGGGCGGAAGCCGCTGTTCACACAAAAGGAACTGCTGCTGCTGACCGGCCCGCTGCTGGTGGAGCAGCTGCTGGAAGTGACCGTGGGTATGGCCGATACCATGATGGTGTCCCGCTGCGGCGAAGCGGCCATTTCCGGTGTCAGCCTTGTGGACATGATCAACAACCTCATCATCGTGCTGTTTGCGGCGCTGGCCACTGGCGGCGCAGTGGTGGTAAGCCAGTTTTTGGGTGCGCGGGAGCAGAAGGAGGCCGATGCAAGCTCTGGCCAGCTGCTTTTGCTCAGCGGTGTGTTCGGGTTGCTGGTGGGTGCATTCTGCTTTGTTCTGGCCCGGCCCATGATCCGGCTGTTCTACGGTGCCATCGAGGCCGATGTGCTGGATGCCAGCGTGCTGTACCTGCGCATCATCGCCATCAGTTATCCGTTTCTGGCACTGTATAACGGCGGTGCGGCACTGTTCCGCAGCATGGGCAACTCCAAGATCTCCATGCAGATCAGCTTTTTGATGAACGTGATCAACATTGTGGGCAACGCAGTGTGCATCTTCGGATTTAAAATGGGCGTAGACGGTGTTGCATGGCCCAGCGTGCTGTCCCGTGTGGTGGCAGCGGCCCTTATCCTGCGCAAGTGCTACCAGAAGGGCAATGCCATCACGGTGCCCAAGACCACCCGGCTGGATGCAAAGATGACAAAGCGCATTCTGGGCATCGGCATCCCGTCCGCCTTTGAGAACAGCCTGTTCGAGGCTGGACGCATTCTGGTGGTGAGCATGATCTCCACCTTCGGCACAGTGCAGATCGCAGCAAACGCCGTGGCAAACAATCTGGACGGCATGGGCGTGATCCCCGGCAAGGCCCTCAGCCTTGCCATGATCACGGTGGTGGGCCGCTGCATCGGTGCGCGGGACGACGAGCAGGCTGTTTATTATACCCGCAAGCTGACGGTGTGGTCTTACATCGCAATGGGTCTTTCCAACGGTGCCATTCTGCTGTTTTTGCACAAGCTCATCGGCATCTACGCGCTGTCCGGTGAGACGATGGTGCTTTCTGAGCTGCTGGTACGTATCCATGCAGGCTTTGCCATCCTGCTGTGGACCCTGTCCTTCGTGCTGCCCAACGCCCTGCGTGCAGCCAACGATGTGAAGTTCACCATGCTCGTGTCCATTCTGAGCATGGCCGTGTGGCGGCTGGGCTTCAGCTACCTGCTGTGCGTGCGCATGGGCTGGGGCGCTGTGGGCGTGTGGATCGCAATGATCATTGACTGGGTTTGCCGCGTGACATGCTTTGTGCTCCGCTTCCGCAGCGGTGTATGGAAAACCAAATATCAGGCATAACATAAAGAGGAGTATACCTATGAAACTGATCAGCTGGAACGTCAACGGCCTGCGCGCCTGCCTGACCCATGGCTTTGCCGAGAGCTTTGCGGCTCTGGATGCCGATATCTTTTCGGTGCAGGAAACCAAGATGCAGCCCGGTCAGGCGGATTTTGCGCCGGATGGCTACACCGAGTATACCTATTCTGCCGAGAAGAAGGGCTACTCCGGCACGGCCTGCTGGTGCCGTGAACAGCCGCTGGCCGTGACCGTCGGCATTGGCATTGAGCAGCACGACCACGAGGGCCGTGTGCTCACGCTGGAATACCCGGGGTTCTGGCTGGTGAACTGCTATACCCCCAACAGTCAGGACGGGCTGAAGCGTCTGGACTACCGCATGGAGTGGGAGGATGCCTTCCGTGCCTACCTGCTGGCACTGGACGAAAAAAAGCCGGTGATCCTGTGCGGCGATCTGAATGTTGCCCATAGGGAGATCGACATCAAGAACGACAAGACCAACCACATGAGCGCAGGCTTTACCGATCAGGAGCGCGGCAAAATGACCGAACTGCTGGACGCAGGCTTTGCCGACAGCTTCCGCGTGCTGCACCCGGACGAGGTGAAGTACAGCTGGTGGAGCTACCGCTTCCACGCCCGCGAGAAGAATGCGGGCTGGCGCATCGATTACTTCATCGTGTCCCGCCGCATTGCCGATAAGATCCGCGCGGCGGAGATCCACAACGAGATCTTCGGCTCAGACCACTGCCCGGTGGAGCTGGACATTGACCTGTAACCTGTAAAAAATGCCTGCTCTCCCGGAAAGAGCAGGAAAAAGGAGACTCTATGCTCAAAAGCTATCTGCTGGTATTTTTTGTTTCCATGGTGCCGCTCATTGAACTGCGCGGAGCCATCCCCATCGGGCTTGGCATGGGCCTGCCCATCCTGCCCACCTATCTGGTGTGCGTGGTGGGCAACATGATCCCGGTGCCGTTCATCTATCTGTTTGCACGCAAATTCCTGATCTGGGGCTACCACAAGCCCCTTATCGGGCCCATCTGCAAGTTCTGCATCGTCAAGGGCGAAAAAGGCGGCCGCGCACTGGAAGCCAAGGCGGGCCGCGGCCTTGTGGTGGCGCTGCTGCTGTTCGTGGGTATCCCGCTGCCGGGCACCGGCGCGTGGACCGGCACGCTGGCGGGCTCGATCCTGGATATGAAGTTCAAGGACGTGGTCAAGGCCTGCATGGGCGGCGTGCTGCTGGCGGGCATCATCATGGGTCTGGCCAGCGCGGGCCTGCTGGGTGCGCTGAGCACCCTGTTCTCGGTGGGCTGAGAAAAAAAGACTGTGTTCCGGCAAAGAACAACAATTGACAATGGCATTTTGCCGCCGAGTATGCTAAAATAAAAAAGTGTTTTGAAACCGGCGGCGAAAAGCTGCCGGACAGAAAGGAACGATAAGATCATGGATCAGGCACTGAATCAGAAAATCGACGCATATATTGCGCAAAACAAGGAACAGCTGCTGAAGGATATTGCCGCTCTGGTGGCAGTCAACAGCGTAGAGGGCACCCCGGAAGAGGGTGCACCCTTCGGCGCAGGCCCCCGTGCAGCGCTGGACAAGACGCTGGAGCTGGCTGCGGGCATGGGCTTTGCCACCCGCAACTGCGAAAACTACATCGGCTATGCAGAGCTGGCCGGCAAGGACCCTGAAAAGTATCTGGCGACCATCTGCCATGTGGACGTGGTGCCCGTGGGCAACGGCTGGACGGCCGACCCCTTCACCATGCGCATTCAGGACGGCTGGCTGCTGGGCCGCGGCGTTGCCGACGACAAAGGCCCCATGGTGGCTACCCTGTATGCCCTGAAGTTCCTCAAGGAGCAGGGCTATGAGCTGCGCTACCCCATCCGCGCACTGGCAGGCACCAACGAGGAGACCCACATGCAGGATGTGGACTACTATCTCAAGAACTACCCGGCTCCCGCTTTCTGCTTTACCCCGGATGCCGAGTTCCCGGTGTGCAACGGCGAGAAGGGCCTGTTCGGTGCCAAGATCGTCAGCCCGGTGTGCAACGGCATCATCGTGGAGATCGAGGGCGGCGTGGCAAACAACGCCGTGCCCGACCGTGCAAGCGCGCTGGTCAGGACCGACATCTCCAAGCTGAAGAATGCCCCCAACATCACGCTGGAGCCGGAAGGCGACGGCGTGCGCATCCGCGGCTGGGGCAAGTCCGGCCACGCAGCCATGCCGCAGGGCACCGTGAACGCCATTGGTCTGGTGGTGAACTACCTGCTGGACAACGGACTGTGCAATGAGACCGAGCGCACCTATCTGGAGGCTGTGCGCAAGCTGCACGCTTCCACCGCCGGTGAGGGTCTGGGCATCAACTGCGCCGACGGCCCCTTTGGCCCGCTGACCGTGATCGGCGGACGCATCTACATGGAAGATGGCCGCATTTTCCAGACCATGGACAGCCGCTTCCCCACCTGCACCAACGGCAAAAAGATGACCGAGCAGATCCGTGCCGCACTGGGCGATGGCGCTGAGCTGCGCGATGTGACCGCTGCCGAGCCCTTCTATATTGAAGCAGACAGCCCTGCCATTCTGGCCTGCATCAACACCTACAACGAAGTGACCGGCGAGAACGCCAAGCCCTTCACCATGGGCGGCGGCACCTATGCCCGCCACTTCCCCTATGCGGTCAGCTTTGGCCCCGAGCATGTGGACCTGCCGCTGCCGGAATTTGGTGGCCCGATGCACGGTGCAAACGAAGCGGCACCCATTGACAAGCTGCTGGAAGCCGTGAAGATCTATATCATCGCGCTGCTGCGCCTTGAGGAAATCGACTTCTGATGCAGCCGATGAATGTGCTCGTCATCGACGGGCAGGGCGGGGGCCTTGGCAAACAGCTGGTGGCAGCCTTGAGCACGCAGTGTCCGGAGGCCCGGCTCACTGCGGTGGGCACCAACAGTCTGGCGGCAAACGCCATGCGCAAGGCCGGTGCCCCGCGTGCCGCCACCGGCGAGAACGCCGTGGTGGTGAACTGCCGCAGCGCGGATATCATCGTGGGGCCCATCGGCATCGTTATTGCGGATGCACTGCTGGGCGAGATCACGCCCGCCATGGCCACGGCCGTGTGCCAGAGCCATGCGACGCGGGTGCTCATCCCGGTGAACCACTGCGAAAACTATATCGTGGGTGTGCCGGAGCAGCCCATCAGCGATCTGGTGGCCGCTGCGGTGCAGAAGGTGAAAGCTCTCTGCGCCGGGGAAGGCTGCGGAAAAAGGGTTTATTGAAAATGCCCTCCGCTTGCGCTCTGGGCACCTTCAGCGGAAAAATATCTTATAATAGAGCAACAGCGGACAGCCTGCGGGCTGTCCGCTGTTGCATTTTCACGGAAAGGGTCCAAGAGGAAAACTTGATCTGTCTGTGCTTGTTTCCTGCGGAAACAGCCGCACAGCCGGGAAACAGGCCACTTCTTCATTGTGCCCGCTCCAGTGAAAAGGCAAGTCGGAAAATCCCGCAGGATTTTCCGACTTGCATCTAAAGAATATAAATTCCTTGAATAATGCCCAGAGCGGAAGCGGAGGGCATTCTGAATCGTTACGACTTCTGTCGTGCGGCGATCTGCGCTGCCGTGGGCGGGGTGTCGCCCTGCGCAGCGTTTTCCAGCGCGCCGAGGCGGCGGTCCAGATCGGTCAGGCGCTGGGCTACGATATCCGGCAGATCCTGCTGGTCCAGATCGTCCGCCGGGTTCACGGCCTTGTTGTTGATGCGCACCACCTCGGCGGGCACGCCCACAGCGGTGCAGTTGGCAGGCAGATTGCGCAGCACCACGCTGCCTGCGCCGATGCGGGAGTTGTCCCCGATATACACCGGGCCAAGGACCTTGGTGCCTGCACCGATCAGCACGTTGTTGCCCAGAGTGGGGTGGCGCTTGCCGGTGTCCTTGCCGGTGCCGCCCAGAGTGACACCGTGGTAGATGGTGCAGTTGTCCCCGATCTCACAGGTCTCACCGAACACGATGCCCATGCCGTGATCAATGAACAGGCATCTGCCGATGGTGGCACCGGGGTGGATCTCGATGCCGGTGCGGCGGCGGCCATGCTGGCTGACCCACCGGGCCAGAAAGAACCGCTTGTGCTGGTACAGCCAGTGCGCAATGCGGTGGTATACCAGAATGTGAAAGCCCGGATACAGCAAAATGACCTCCAGCACGTTGCGTGCAGCGGGGTCCTTGCGCTGGATATTCCGCGCGTCCTCCAACAAACCCATGGGAAAACCCTCTCTTTCCTGATTCCGATGAAGCTGCTCTGAATAAAAATCACGCCTCTGCCATGAAAACAGCCTCTGACTCTTTTGACCATATTATAATAGCACACCCGGACGGGAATGTACAGCAATATGCTAGGAATTGACATGACTAACCCTGAATCTGGCGGGGAAAAACTGCTTTTGGGTAGAGTAGCTAAAATTCCGGGAGGGAAGCGGCAAACCTTTTTGCAACAAAATATATGCGGAAGCATTGACACATTTCGCGCTTCTATGCTAAAATATTATGAAAAGATTCCAGACTTATAAAAGGAGACAGCACCATGCAGAAAAGCGCGATGTGCACCAAACTGAACAAGCAGTTCGCATCCGGTTTTGCCGTGGGTTCGTTGTTTCCTTTTTTTGTGGAATGAGCTTTTCCCTTTGCGGGGAAAAGTTTTTTTTTGCCCGTAAGCCGGAAAGCCGAACCAGACAAACGCAAATCAGGAGGGAACTGCGATGCTGCTTGTAAATGCTGTGAACACCGAAGGAAGACCGCTTGAGATTTTTGTAAAGGACGGCAGGATCGCTGCTGTAGGTCAGGAGCTGGAGGCACTGGCCGGGGAGAACGAAACGGTCATTGATGCCGGCGGGCTGACCGTGCTGCCCGCCTTTGTGGACCTGCACTGCCACTGGCGCACCCCGGGCTTTGAGTACAAGGAGGACATCGAGACCGGCAGCCGCGCCGCAGCCGCCGGCGGTTACACCTTCGTGAACCTGATGCCCAACACAAAGCCGGTGTGCTCTTCTGCGGCACAGGCGTTCATGGTGGAGCAGAAGGCTGCCGAAGTAGGCCTGTGCGATGTGAACCAGACCGTCTCCATCACCGAGAACTTTGACGGTGTGAGCATCGACCACCTCAAGACCCTGCCTGCCGGTGTGAAGTTCATCACCGAGGACGGCCACGGCGTGCAGGACAATGCCACCATGGCAAAGGCTTTCGCCATCTGCACCCAGAAGGATATCACCGTGATGAGCCACGCCGAGGATATGGAGATCAGCCCGTGGGACTACCGTCTGGCTGAGGACATCGAGACGGTGCGCAACTGCTGGCTGAGCGAATACTACCAGACCAAGCTGCACATGTGCCACGTGTCCACCCGCGGTGCGCTGGATGCCATCCAGATGGCAAAGCTGCGGGGGGCACCCGTCACCTGCGAGGTGACCCCGCACCACCTGTGGTTCACCAATGATACCTGCGATTACCGTGTGAACCCGCCCATCCGCACCGCCGACGATGTGCAGGCGCTGGTGGACGGCATCCGCACCGGCATCGTGGATGCCATTGCAACCGACCACGCGCCCCACTCCGAAGAGGACAAGCTCAAGGGCATGGCCGGTATGGTGGGCAGTGAGACCGCTTTCGGTGTCTGCTACACCAAGCTCTGCAAGCAGGAAGGCCTGCCGCTGGAAGTGCTGGTGCACCTGATGAGCACCCGCCCGGCAGAAATTCTGGGCCTTGCCAAGGGCCAGCTGGAGCCGGGCTACGATGCCGACATGGTGCTGGTAGATCTGGATACCCCCTACACCGTGGACAAGGACAAGCTGCACTCCAAATCTCACAACACCCCGTTCGATGGTGCCCAGCTGTTTGGCAAGGTCTGCGCCACCATCAAGGGTGGCAAGCTGACCTATCAGGCAGAGGATTGAAAAAACAATACTATATAAGATAAGAATCAATAAGAGAGCAAACAGGAGGAACCCACAATGACCAACATGGATAAGCTTTACGAAGCAGTGGAAGCCCGCGGCCCGGTGTGCGTAGGTCTGGATACCGATTTCAGCTACCTGCCCGAGGACTTCGTGGACAGCACCCTGACGAAGGGCGAGAACATCGTGCGCTTCAACAAGAAGCTCATCGACGCCACCAAGGCCGTGGCAGGCTGCTACAAGGTGCAGATCGCTTACTACGAGTCTCTGGGCCTTGAGGGCATGAAGGCCTACGCCGACACCCTGAAGGCTGTGCGTGAGGTCGGTGTGCCGGTGATCGCCGACATCAAGCGCGGCGACATTGCCAAGACCGCCGAGATGTACGCCATGGGTCACTTCACCGGCGATTTTGAAAGCGATTTTGTTACGCTGGCACCCTACATGGGTCTGGACTCCATCAGCCCCTACCTGCCCTACGCCGAAAAGCAGGGCAAGGGCATGTTCGTGCTCTGCCGCACCTCCAACGGCGGTGCCAAGGACTTTGAGTACGAGAAGCTGGCCGACGGCCGCCACGTCTACGATCTGGTGGGCGACAAGCTGAACGCGCTGGGCAAGGACTACATGGGCGAGCACGGCTACTCCTCCATCGGTCTGGTCATCGGCGGCACCCATATCGAGGAAGCCACCGAGATCCGTGCAAAGTATCAGGACAGCTTCTTCCTGATCCCCGGCTACGGCGCACAGGGCGGCAAGGCCGAGGACATTGCCCAGTACCTCACCAAGGGCAACGGCGGCGTGGTCAACTCCAGCCGCGGCATCCTGCTGGCTTATAAAAAGCAGCCGGGCACTGCCTTTGACGAAGCCGCTTACAACGAATGTGTGAATATGAAGGAGGCCATTGCTCATGCGTGCAGCCTGCTGTGAAGCCACTGTTCTGCGCAATGAGGTCATTGCCCCGGACATCCGCCTGCTGACGGTGGTCTGGCCGGACCGCGATCACGCACCCCACGCAGGCCAGTTCTTTACCCTGCGTGCATGGGGCGCAGACGAAGCCCCCTTCCTGTCCCGGCCCATCAGCGTGCACCGCTGGAACCCGGACAGCAGCACCATCGAGTTTCTGTATCAGGTGGTGGGCGAGGGCACTGAAAAGATCGCGCAGCTCAAAATGAAGGATACCTTCCAGCTCACCGGCCCTATGGGCAACGGCTTTGATGTGCCGGACATCCTGAGCAAGTACAAAAAGATCGCTGTGGTGGGCGGCGGCATCGGCACCGCGCCCATGTTCCAGCTCACCCGTGAACTGGCAGCGGCAGGTGTGAAGCCAGATGTGTTCTTCGGCTTCCGGGATGCCCCCTACTGCATGGAGGAGTACCGCGAGATCGCAAACCTTGTCAAGGTGTCCACCGACACCGGCGCAGTGGGCTTCCACGGCTTTGTCACCCAGCTGTACGACCCCGCCGACTACGATGTGGTGCTGGTGTGCGGCCCCACGGTCATGATGAAGAACGCCGCCCGCCTGTGTGCCGAGAAGGGCACCCCCTGCTTTGTGAGCATGGAAAAGAAGATGGCCTGCGGCATTGGTGCCTGCCTTGGCTGCACCTGCGAGACCAAGGGCGGCGAGGGCAAGAGCGTGTGCAAGAACGGCCCGGTATTTGATGCAACGGAGGTGTTCTTCTGATGGCTGACCTGAAAACCAACCTGCTGGGCTTTGTGATGAACAGCCCGGTCATCGGCGCATCCGGCACTGTGGGCTACGGTGTGGAGTACGAGGAACTGGCTGATTTTGCCAAGATCGGCGGCATCTCCGGCAAGGGCCTGACCCTGCACGGCCAGTACGGCAACAAGGGCGAGCGCCTGTGGGAGACCCCCTCCGGCCTCATCAACAGCATCGGCCTGCAGAACCCCGGCGTGCAGCACTTTATTGACGTGGAGCTGCCCGAGATGCTGGAACTGAAGCAGAAGTACGGCACGGTGGCCATTGCTAACCTTGGCGGCCACAGTGAGGAAGAGTATGTGGAAGGTGCCTCGATGCTGAGCGACAGCGCAGTGGACATCGTGGAGCTGAACATCTCCTGCCCAAACGTCAAGGTGGGCGGCATGGCCTACGGCGTGAAAGCCGAAGCTGCCGGTGAGGTGGTGCGCATGGTGCGCGCTGCCTGCAAAAAGCCCCTGATGGTCAAGCTGAGCCCGCAGGCCGAGAACATCCCTGAGATGTGCAAGGCCGTGGAAGCCGCCGGTGCGGATGCCATCAGCCTGACCAACACCTTCCAGGCCTGCGCCATCGATCTGGAAAAGCGCCGCCCGGTGTTCAACAACATCTTTGCGGGCCTGTCCGGCCCGGCGGTGCGGCCCATTGCCCTGCGCATGGTGTGGCAGGCCGTGGGCGCTGTGAACATCCCGGTGGTGGGTCTGGGCGGCATCGCCACGGGCCGTGACGCACTGGAGTTCATCATGGCCGGTGCTGCGGCGGTGCAGGTGGGTGCCGCAAACTTTGCCAACCCCCGCGCCATGGAGACCATTGCCGACGAGATGGCCGCATGGATGGACAAGAACGGCGTGAAAACGCTGGACGAGATCCGCGGATGTGCCCGGAATGCTGAATAATCCAATTGATATACCAGAAAAATGCTGATTTATACGCATAAAAACAAAGTCACTGCATAAATTTGCAAATCACGCAAAAGCGTGGTACAATACCGTTCAAAAGACATTTTTATAAAAGAGAGGGAGAAGTACAATGAGTGAAGCACTTGAGATCCTGAAGAGCTGTGACGCGTTCCTGGAAGGCCACTTCCTGCTGTCCTCCGGCCGCCATTCCAGCGCATACTGCCAGATGGCTTATCTGCAGCAGTACCCCGACCGCTGCGCCGAGGTCATGAAGACCGTGGCAGATAAGGTCAAGGAAATGGACGTGGATGTGATCGTCGGCCCGGCCATGGGCGGCATCGTGTACGCCTACGAGCTGGCCCGCCAGACCGGCAAGCGCGCCATCTTTACCGAGCGCGTGGACAATGTGATGACCCTGAAGCGCTTCGCCATCCACCCGGGTGAGAAGTGCCTCATCGCTGAGGACGTGGTCACCACCGGTATCTCCTCTCTGGAGACCAAGCGCGTGATTGAAGAGAACGGCGGCATCTGCGTGGGCATCACCTGCGTGGTGGACCGCACCAAGCCCGAGGCTCCGTCTCCCATTCCCATCGTGGCAAGCGCCCTCAAGCTGGATCTGCCCAACTACGCACCGGAAGAGTGCCCCATCTGCAAGGAGGGCAAGCTGCCGCTGGTGCATCTGGGCAGCCGCAAGATGAAGCAGGAAGCAAAGCAGACCCTGTAATGTGTTGAAACGAGGAAAACTATGAACGCATATCTTCTTTTGGCAAATGGCATGGTCTTTGCCGGCCAGTCGGTGGGTGCCGAGGGCGTCACCGTGGGCGAGGTGGTCTTTGCCACCGGCATGGTGGGCTTTCAGGAGACCCTGACCGACCCCAGCTACTATGGCCAGATCATCACCCAGACCTACCCCCTTATCGGCAACTACGGCATGAATAAGGACGACATGGAGTCCGACCGCATCTGGGCAAAGGGCTACATCGTGCGCGAGGCCTGCACCACCCCCTCCAACTGGCGCTGCGAGGAAACGCTGGACAGCTTTTTGAAAAAGAACAACACCATCGGCATTGAGGGCATCGACACCCGCCACCTGACCCGCATCATCCGCGAGAGCGGTGTGATGAACGGTGCCATCCTGACCACCTTCGACCCCGCCGACCCGGCCAACAAGGCCGAGACCGAGGCTCTGCTGGCTCAGATCCGCGCCTACGCCGTCACCGATGCGGTGAAGAATGTTACCTGTGAAAAGCCCGAGGTGTTCAACCCGCAGGGCGAGACCCATATCGTGCTGATGCACTACGGCTGCAAGCGCAACATCGTGCGCTGCCTTGTCAAGCGCGGCTGCAAGGTGACGGTCATGCCCGCCTTTGCAACGGCAGAGGAGATCAAGGCCCTTGCTCCGGACGGCATCATGCTGTCCAACGGCCCCGGCGACCCGGCGGAACCCGTGGAGGTCATCGAGAACCTCAAGCACATCTTTGAGCTGAACATCCCCACCTTCGGCATCTGTCTGGGCCACCAGCTGAGTGCTCTGGCAGCCGGTGCCAAGACCATGAAGCTGAAGTACGGCCACCGCGGTGCCAACCAGCCTGTGACCGACTTTGAGTCCGGCCGCACCTTTATCACCAGCCAGAACCACGGCTATGCGGTCGTGGGCGAGGAGCTGCCCGCCGAGATGGGCGAGGTGGCACAGGTGAACGCCAACGACGGCACCTGCGAGGGCATCAAGTACAAAAAGTGGAACTGCTTTACCGTGCAGTTCCACCCGGAAGCAAACGGCGGCCCCAAGGATACCGAGTTTCTGTTCGACCGCTTCCTGAACAACGTTAAAGCAGCAAAAAAGGAGGCACGCTGAAATGCCGAAGGACCCTAGAATCAAGAAGGTGCTGGTCATTGGCTCCGGCCCCATCATCATTGGTCAGGCTGCGGAGTTCGACTACTCCGGCACGCAGGCCTGCCGCGCCCTGAAGGCAGAGGGCATCGAGACCGTTCTGCTGAACTCCAACCCCGCAACCATCATGACCGACCCGGATGTGGCCGACCATGTTTACATCGAGCCCATGACGCTGGAAGTCGTGGAGCGCATTCTGGACATTGAAAAGCCGGACTCCGTGCTGCCGAACCTCGGCGGTCAGATGGGCCTGAATCTGTCCATGGAGCTGGCCCGCTCCGGCTATCTGGACCGCACCGGCATCCGCCTGCTGGCCTGCAAGCCCGAGACCATCGACCGTGCCGAGGACCGCGAGCTGTTCAAGGAGACCATGGAAAAGCTGCACCAGCCCATCATCCCCTCTGAGGTGGTGGAAACGCTGCAGGACGCTCTGGCCTGCGCCGACCGCATCGGCTACCCGGTCATCGTGCGTCCGGCCTTTACCATGGGCGGCACCGGCGGCGGCATCTGCGAGAACAAGGCAAAGCTCATCGAGATCGGCACCAACGGCCTGCGCCTTTCCCCCATCCATCAGATCCTTGTGGAAAAGTGCATTGCCGGCTGGAAAGAGATCGAGTACGAGGTCATGCGCGACCACAAGGGCAATGTGATCACCGTGTGTAACATGGAAAACCTGGACCCTGTGGGCATCCACACCGGTGACTCGGTGGTCGTGGCTCCCTCCCAGACCCTGACCGACCACG
>ENA-OUQM01001195-OUQM01001195.1-human-gut-metagenome-genome-assembly--contig:-NODE-1195-length-14753-cov-8.458430_pt1 | contig 14753 bp, 12 predicted proteins | sample MGYA00237949_ERZ548830 | MGnify/ENA primary metagenome ERZ548830 (study PRJEB26490, sample SAMN05194706) | human gut metagenome | biome: terrestrial biome; feature: human-associated habitat; material...
CCGTCAGCATCACCCGGACGGGGCTTCCCACGGCGGCGGAGGTGACCTCCTCCAGCACCGCCAGCACCGTGCGGTTATTCAGGGAGTCCCGGACGAAATCGTTGCGGCAGTGGACGGTGAGGCAGTCACCCTCCACGGTGCCGGAGGCCATGTTGAGAAAGACCCGGTGGTTCACCGGCAGGCGGCCCTTGAACTGATCCAGCAGTTGGGTCCACAGGCGGCTGTCGCCTGCGGGCGCCGAGGGGGCCGGGTCTGCGGAGACAGACCTGCGGGTCGGTTTGGGGGCGGACTTGGGGGCAGCGGGACGCTGCGGCTCCTCCGGGATGTCAAAGACACGCTCCCGGCCCGCCGGTTCGTCGGGCAGAGGCGGCTCCTCCCACGGGACCTCCTCCGGGGCGGGAGGACGCTTCTCCGCCGCAGCGGGGCGGGACTCTGAATCCGCTGAGGTGCGGGACTCCGGGGCAGCGGGACGCTCTGCCGCCGGTTGGGCGGCGGGGCGCTCCCGGCGGGCGGGGACACCCTTTTTCAGCAGCTCCTCCACCCGGTCCAGCCGGGCGCTGAGGGCCGTCAGGTCGCCGCAGAGGCTCTCGTCACACAGCCGCAGCAGGCACAGTTCCACATCCGTCCGGGGCTGGAAGCTGTCCGGCAGGGCGGCACGGGTCCCTTGCAGCGTCTCCGTCAGGTACAGCAGCCGCTGCATGGAGACGTTTTCGGAGAGGCCCGTCAGTGTCTTGGTATCATACAGCCCGGAGAGCAGGGCGCTGCCCCCCTCCGGCGCGGCTTTGAGAATGGTCATCTCCCGTGCCAGATCGCTGAGCTCCCCCAGCAGGGCAGAGACGTCCTTGCCGCTGCGGTACAGCTGATCCAGCAGCAGCAGGGCATCCGGCGTGCGGCGGTCCAGAATACAGCGCATCATTTGCTGGGTCTGGACGCTGCCGGCAAGGCCCAGCACGTCCAGCACGGCACGGCTGGTGAGCTGGCCCTCCGCCACACGGCACTGATCCAGCAGGCTCAGGGCATCCCGCAGGGCGCCCCCCGCCATGCGGGAGAGGATCTCCGCTCCGTCGGCGGTGAGGTCGATCTTCTCGGCCTGAGCGATGTGCAGCAGCTGGCGCTCCATGTCACGGGGCAGGATGCGCTTGAAGGAAAAGCGCTGGCACCGGGAGAGGATGGTGGCCGGGACCTTGTGCAGCTCCGTGGTGGCCAGAATGAACATCAGATGCTCCGGCGGCTCCTCCAGGATCTTCAGCAGAGCGTTGAAGGCCGGGGTGGAGAGCATATGCACCTCGTCGATGATATACACCCGCTTTTTCAGCACGGCAGGGGTATACACCGCCTCCTCCCGCAGCGCACGGACCTGATCCACGCCGTTGTTGCTGGCGGCGTCCAGCTCCGTGATATCCAGCGTGGTACCGGCATCCACGGCCCGGCAGGCCTCGCACCGGCCGCAGGGCTCGCCGTCCACCGGGGACAGGCAGTTCACCGCCTTGGCCAATATCCGGGCACAGGTGGTCTTGCCGGTACCCCGTGTGCCGGTGAAGAGATAGGCGTGGGCGGTATGGCCCTCGGCCACCTGACGGCGGAGGGTATCCGTGATGTGCTCCTGTCCCACGACCTCGGAAAACACCTTGGGCCGCCACTTGCGGTACAGCGCCTGATACATGGATCTCCTCCTCCCGAAAAAACAAAAATTCTCCTCCGTTGACAGCTGTGGAGCCGGCGCCCTCACGGCACATGGATGGTCCCTCTTAATGCTGCTCGGTTCCCCGCCTGACATGATTCGTGGGTATCCATTGCGTGAGACCGGCTCCGCAGCTGTCAGCGGAGGAGAGGTCGTGACCACTATTTTACTACAACTTTTCCCGCTTGGCAACAGGAAAATTCAACGGGTGACATAGCTGCCGGAGGAGGCGGCCTCCGCCGTCACCTGCACCAGCCGGGTCACAGGGTCAAAGTCTGCCGGGAGCAGCCCTTGCAGGGCCGCTGCGTCCACGGTGTCCGTATCCACATAGATGCGGTCGAAGTGCTCCGTCAGCAGGGCGAGGGTAACGCCGCCGTCGTTGGCATCCGCCGTCACCTGATCCCGCACCAGCACCGACAGGGCGGTGGTTTTGGGCAGGGCCTCCCGCACCCCCTCCACGAACACGCTGAGGGTGTCGGTGAGGTTGGTGACGGAGCCGTAGTCGATGCGGTCCAGACGGCCGTGGACGGGATAGGTGCAGTAGTCCAGCAGAATTTCGTCGAAGCCCAATTCGGCGCACTCCTTACACAGCTGCACGAGATACTCCCGTGCAGCAGCCTTGCCGGGGTCCAGCCAGCAGGCGGCGTCATCGTCGTACCACAGCCAGCCGTCGCCGGTCCGCAGCAGCCCCGCCTGGTCGGGCTGGGCGTTGGCAAAGTCCATATCGGCAAAGCAGGTGATGCGGGCCACAGTCCATGTGTCGCCGGAGAGGAGGGTCTTGAGGCTTGTCAGCGTCTCCGGGCCGCCGGTGGTGACGGTGTCTCTGGCGGCGGTCTGCGTGTCATAGGTGACGGTGCCGTCCCGCAGCTTCACCGGGATCACCACCGCCTCCGGGTGCTCCGCCAGCACGGCGGAGGGATCCTCCGTCAGCACGGTGTCCGGCAGCTGGCGGGCGTGAAGCTCCTTCAGCATGGGGCGCTCCGGCTCATCGATGATGAGATCCACGTCATCCGGCGTGGTGTCCTCCGGCTGCTGGGGCTGCTCCGTCTGTCCCTTTTTCAGGAAGGGCAGCTCCAGATGCCGGTGGCCCTCGTCATCGTAGACCATATACTCCTGCGCCACCAGATATCCCACGGCGGCCAGCAGGATCAGCACCAGCACAATGACCAGCGCCAGTTTCCCGTGGTTTCGGCCACGGTAGCTCTGATAACCTCTGGTTGCCATGACGATACCTCCTTTTTCTCAGGTTCAGGGTCGGATGGCATCCAGCTGTGCCACCCGGCGGGCATGGCGTCCGCCCTCGAAGTCGGTGTTCAGAAAGACCTCCACCATGCGCTTGGCCAGATTGGGGCCGGTGATGCCGGCGCCCAGCGCCAGCACGTTGGCATCGTTGTGGCGGCGGGTCATCTCGGCGGACAGGGGGTCGGTGCAGTGGGCGCAGCGGATGCCAGCCACCTTATTGGCGGCGATGGAGATGCCGATGCCGGTGGTGCAGATGACGATGCCCTTGTCGCACTGGCCGGAGGCCACCATGCGGCCTACCTTCTCGCCGTACATGGGATAGTCTACGCTCTCGGTAGAGTAGCAGCCCACATCCTCGAAGTCGATGTTGTGCTCCTCCAGCCAGATGAGGATGTCCTGCTTCAGCAGATAGCCGCCGTGATCGCAGCCGATGGCAATTTTCATGGTGTATTCTCCTCTTACAATTCTTTGAACTCCGGCTTTCCGCCGGTAAAGGTGGTGAAGTAGCGGAAGCCGCACTCCCGCAGCAGTTCCTGCCGCTGGCGGATGAAGCAGCCCACGTCCGCCGGACGGTGGGCGTCGCTGCCCAAGGTGATGATCTCGCCCCCCAGACGGCGGTAGAGCCGCAGGATATCGGCGCCGGGCAGAGACTCGTTTCCACGGTTGGTGTTGCACTCGATACCCAGCCCCTTGGGGATGATGGTACGGAAGATCTCCTCCACCTGATCCATGTGGTGGGCGAAGGTCATGTGCTCACCGTAGTTTTCGTTAATATACCGCAGGGGCAGGGTCAAGTGGCCCAGCACCTGAAACTCACCCCATCGGGCCAGCGCCAGCACGTCCTCCAGATAGCTGTCGATGATACTATCATAATACGCTTCGTCGGCTTTTTCAATATAATAGAGGTCTTTGTGGTGAAATTTCTTTCCCGCCATGTGGACGGAGCCGATGACAAAGTCCAGCGGAGGGGCATTCTGCATCAAATGCTCCGCCCGCTGAAAGCTCACGGCAGCCTCTCCCAGCTCCGCTCCCAGCCGCAGGGTAATGCGGTGGCCCCACTGCTCCTGCGCCTGACGGAACTGGCGGCGGACGGCGTCCCAGTCGAAGTCCCAGCGGGGCTTCTGCTCCGGGCCCCAGTAGATGGTGTCCACGTGGTCCGTCAGGCACAGTTCATCCATTCCGGCGGCCACGGCGGCCTGTGCCGCCTGGGCCATGGTCTGCCGGCCGTCCTGCGAGCAGGTGGAATGTACGTGATAATCTGCCAGATACATAGGCGTTACCTCTTCTTGAAGAAGCTACGGTGCTTCTCGTAGTTCCCCTCGTTCAAGGTCTCGCTGAATTTCCGCAGGGCATCCTTCTGCTCCCGGTTCAGGTTCCGGGGCGTCTCGATGGTGACGGTGACGTACTGGTCGCCACGGCCCCGGCCGTTGAGGACAGGGATGCCCTTGCCCTTCAGGCGGAACACGGTGCCGGTCTGCGTCCCCTCCGGGATGGTGTACTTCACCTTACCGTCGATGGTGGGGATCTCCAGTTCGGCGCCCAGCACCGCCTGCGTGAAGGTGATGGGGGCCTCGCAGAACACGGCAGTGCCGTCCCGGCGGAACACGTCGTGGGGCTGCACCATCACCGTGACCAGCAGGTCGCCGGCGGGGCCGCCGTTCTTCCCGGCATGGCCCTGTCCCCGCAGGGAGATGGTCTGGCCGTGGTCGATGCCGGCGGGAATGGAGACCTTGATGGTCTTGCGCTTGCGGGTGAGGCCGCCGCCGTGACAGTCAGGGCAGGGCTGGTGGATGATGCGGCCCGTGCCGCCGCACTTGCGGCAGGGGTTGCTGGAGGCGAACACCCCCATGGGCGTCTGGCGGCGGGTCTGCACCACGCCGCTGCCGTGGCAGTCGGGGCAGACCTCCGGCGTGGTGCCGGGGGCGCAGCCGCTCCCCTTACAGGTGGTACACTGCTCCATGCGCTCCACCGTCAGCTCCTTTTCGCAGCCGAAGGCGGCCTCCGTAAAGCTCAGGGATACGCTGACCCGGATGCTCTCGCCCCGCTGAGGGCCGTTGCGGCGCTGCTGCTGGCCGCCGAAGCCGCCGCCGAAGAAGCTGCCGAAGATGTCCCCCAGATCGCCGAAATCGAAACCGCCGCCGAAACCGCCGCCCTGACCGGCGCCGTAATTGGGATCGGTGCCGGCAAAGCCGAACTGGTCATAGCTGGCCTTCTTCTCCGGATCGGACAGGACCTCGTTGGCCTCGTTGATCTCTTTGAACTTCTCCTCGGCCTCCTTGTCGCCGGGGTTCATGTCCGGGTGATATTTGCGAGCCAGCTTTTTATAGGCCCGTTTGATCTCGTCCTCGCTGGCGTTTTTGTCTACGCCAAGGACCTCGTAATAGTCTCGTTTTTCTGCCATACCGGCGTTTCTCCCTTCTCCGGGAATATCCGGCGGCCGGAAAGACGGCCGGATATCATCTGGTTCCAAACGCCACAGGAAGGGACAGGAAGCCCTGCCCCTTTCCGGTGGTCAAGCTGCGCTGCGGGGCGCAGGATGCTTACTTATTCTGGTCGTCATCATCCACGACCTTGTAGTCGGCGTCATAATACTGGCCGCCCTGTGCGCCGGTGTCGCCGCCGGGCTGCTGGGCAGCAGCGTCGCCCTGAGGCGCCTGCTGCTGGTACAGCTTCTCGCTCATCTTATAGAAGGCCTGCGTCAGCTCCTCGGTGGCGGCCTTGATGGCGTCGGTGTCCTCGCCCTTCAGGGTCTCCTTCAGCTTGTCGATACCGGCCTGAATGGGGGCCTTCTCGCTCTCGGGTACCTTGTCGCCCACTTCGCTGAGGGTCTTTTCCGCCTGATAGACCATCTGATCGGCCTGATTGCGGACCTCCACCTTCTCCTTGATCTTGGCGTCCTCGGCGGCATACTGCTCGGCTTCCTTCACGGCACGCTCGATATCATCCTTGCTCATGTTGGAGGAGGAGGTGATGGTGATGTGCTGGGCGTTGCCGGTACCCAGATCCTTGGCGGAGACGTTGACGATGCCGTTGGCGTCGATGTCGAAGGTCACCTCGATCTGAGGCACGCCACGGCGGGCCGGAGCGATGCCGTCCAGATGGAAGCGGCCCAGACTCTTGTTGGCGGCAGCCATCTCACGCTCACCCTGCAGGACGTTGACCTCCACGGAGGTCTGGTTGTCGGCGGCGGTGGAGAAGATCTGGCTCTTCTTCACAGGGATGGTGGTATTGCGCTCAATGAGGCGGGTGCAGACGCCGCCCATGGTCTCGATGCCCAGGGACAAGGGGGTGACGTCCAGCAGCAGCAGACCCTTGACATCGCCGGTCAGCACGCCGGCCTGCAGGGCGGCGCCCATGGCCACACACTCATCAGGATTGATGCCCTTGAAGGGCTCGCTGCCGGTGAATTTCTTCACGGCCTCCACCACGGCGGGGATACGGCTGGAGCCGCCCACCATCAGCACCTTGGACAGGTCGCTGGCCTTCAGGCCGGCGTCGGACATGGCCTGACGCACGGGGCCCATGGTGGCATCCACCAGATGGCCGGTGAGCTCGTTGAACTTGGCACGGGTCAATGTCACGTCCAGATGCTTGGGGCCGGTGGCGTCGGCGGTGATATAGGGGAGGTTGATGTTGCTGCTGGTGACGCCGGACAGCTCGATCTTAGCCTTTTCGGCAGCCTCCTTCAGGCGCTGCATGGCCACCTTGTCGCCGGACAGGTCGATGCCGTCGGTGCGCTTGAACTCGCTGACCAGATACTTCATGATGCACTGGTCGAAGTCGTCGCCGCCCAGACGGTTGTTGCCGGCGGTGGCCAGCACCTCGATGACGCCGTCGTCGATCTCCAGAATGGAGACATCGAAGGTGCCGCCGCCCAGATCGTAGACCATAATCTTCTGGGTCTGCTCCTTATCCACACCGTAGGCCAGAGCGGCGGCGGTGGGCTCGTTGATGATACGCTTGACGTCGAGACCGGCGATCTTGCCGGCATCCTTGGTGGCCTGACGCTGGGCGTCGGTGAAGTAGGCGGGGACGGTGATGACAGCTTCGGTGACGGGCTGGCCTAGATAGGCCTCGGCGTCGCTCTTCAGCTTCTGCAGGATCATGGCGCTGATCTCCTGCGGGGTGTAGCTCTTGCCGTCGATATTCACACGGTGGTCAGAGCCCATCTCACGCTTGATGGAAGCGATGGTGCGGTCAGGATTGGTGATGGCCTGACGCTTTGCCGTCTGGCCCACCATACGCTCGCCGCTCTTGCTGAAGGCCACCACGGACGGGGTGGTGCGGTTGCCCTCTGCGTTGGGGATGACAACAGCCTCGCCGCCTTCCATGACGGCGACGCAGGAATTGGTCGTACCAAGGTCGATACCGATAACTTTAGACATAATGATTGCCTCCTGATAAGATATATATAGATTGATTTTTTACGGATCGTTACTGCTGGTCCGGGTCCACGGGGATCACGATGGAAGCGATGATATAAGCCAGCAGGCCGCTGCCGCCCATGAAGCCCAGCAGCACCCAAGCCAGACGCACCAGCGTGGGGTCGATGTTGAAGTAGTCGGCAAGGCCGGAGCACACGCCGCACAGCATTTTATCGTTGACGTTGCGATACAGTCTCTTTCTCTCCATGACGCTTCTCCTTTCAGTTGGCTACCTTGACCATGGCGAACCGGAGGACTTTATCGCCCAGCTGGTAGCCCTGCTGGAGCACCTCCACCACGGTGTTCTCACCGACGTTCTCGTCCTCCACGTGCATCACGGCATCGTGCTTCTGAGGATCGAAGGGCTGGCCCTGCGCCTCAATGCGGGTGACGCCCAGCTTCTCCAGCACTGCCAGAAACTGCCGGCAGATCAGCTCCATGCCCTGCCGATGGGGGTCGCCCTCGGCGAACTGGGCAAGGCCACGCTCCAGATTATCCAGCACCCCCAGAAACTCCTTGACGGTGTCCGCCTTGGCGTCGGCGTAGACGTTTTCCTTTTCCTTGGTGGTGCGCTTGCGGTAGTTATCGTATTCCGCCGCCAGACGCAGATACTTGTCGCTGGCATCGCTGACCATTTTAGCCAGCTGCTCCATCTGCTCCATCTGCTCACGGGTGACGGTAAAGGTCTCCTCCTCGGCGGCCTTTTCCGCAGCCTGCTCCGTTTCCGGGGCGGTGTCGGCCTGCGGCTGCTCCTCCTGAGGGGTGTTCTTCTTTTTTTTCTCACTCATGACTGTTCCTCCTTGGTAGGCGGCAGCTGCCGCTTTTCAAACATATGACTCAGACTCTCGGCAAAGCAGGTGAGCCGGGCCGCCACGGACGCATAGTCCATGCGGGTGGGGCCTACCACCCCTACCAGCCCACGCATACCGTCACCGATATCGTAGCTGGCGATGACCACGCTGCTCTCCTTCAGGGCGGCATCCACATTCTCCGGTCCGATGAGGATCTGCACCGGGGCGTTGCCCGACGGCACCGGAAGGTTCTGCTTGTTATCCACCATAAAGGTCATCAGGTCACGGGCCTTGTCGGCGTCCCGATACTCCGGGAATTTCAGCAACTGGGTGGTGCCGCCCAGATAGACCTCCTGCCCGGCGGCATCCTTCAGCAGCTGTCCGGCGTATTCGCACACCTGATTCAGCAGCAGGAACCACTTGCCGGACACCTGATCCGACAGGCTCATGAGCCGGGCGTTCATCTCCTCCGGCCCAAGGCCGGTAAAGTGCGTGTTCAGCAGGTGGCTCATCTCCGTCAGAGCCTCCCGCTCCACCGGCAGCTGCCAGCGAAGCAGCTGGCTCTTGACCCGGCTGTCCGACAGCATGGCCACGGCGATGAAGCTGTCATCGCCCACGGCAATGAGGTCGAACCGCTGCACCGTCACCGCCTGCGTGTGGTCCGCCACGGCATAGGCGGGGTAGCCCACCATGCTGGAGACCATCTGGCCCGCTTGGGCCATCACCTGATCCACCTGAGACATTTGCCCGGTGAGGGAGCGGCGGATGCTCTCAGCCTCCGCCTCCGGCAGCGCACGGCGCTCCATGAGCTCGTTGACGTAGAGCCGGTAGCCCTTGGCAGAGGGGACCCGCCCGGCGGAGGTGTGAGGCTGCTCCAGATATCCCATCTCCACCAGATCCGCCAGCTCGTTGCGGATGGTGGCGGAACTGATCCTGCCGGGCATCTTCTCAGCAATGGCCTTGGAGCTCACCGGCTCCGCCGTGGCCACATAGCCGTCCACCACGATCTTTAATATTTGCTTTTTCCGGTCTGTCAATTCCATGATAAAACTCCATTTAGCACTCCTATCTCCTGAGTGCTAAATGGAGTTTACCACCGTGGGCAGGTAAAGTCAATACCCGCAATTTTAATTATTTGTAAACACGTCGCTTACCAGCGCAGGCGGCCCCCCGGCAGCTGCTCCGGGAGCCAGCGCTGGCGCTGCATCACCGGCAGCACCGCCTGAAGCAGGAAGCCCAGCAGCAGAATTTGCAGCGGCAGATACAGGGCGTTTTTCACGGCACTCTGGGTCAGGTAGTAGAGGTAGCCCTTGCTGTATAGGATGGCGCTCCAGAGGGCGCCCAGCAGCACATTCTGGATATTGGTGAGGAGCTTGGCCAGAATGATGCGCCGCCACGTGATCTTGGCCCGGTAGAAAAACAGGGCGTAGATCATGCAGCCGGTGATGGTGGTCAGCATATAGCCGGGGAAATAGGGGTAGCCGCCGGAGGACAGGAAGAAGCTGAGGGTATCCTCGGCGGCGCCGAACACGATCACCGCCAGCGGGCCGCAGACCAGTGCACAGAGGGCTCTGGCCAGAAAGGTAACGCTGAGGGACAGGCTCTCGCCCAGCCGGATGGAGCAGTGGCTCAGGACGATGCAGGCGGCGATCATCAGGGCCATGAACACCAGACGGCGCAGATGCTTCAGCTCCCCGGCGGCGCTGCGCCAGTAGCCGGGGGACAGGGGGTGGGGATAAAGCGGCATAAAAAAACCTCCTCTGATTTGGCAGACCGGACAGGCCGGACAGCCGCACAGAGGAGCGCCGGGGCTTACTGCCCCGGAGATAGCCACTATGCGGCAGCGGGATGCGGGACCTACACTGCAAGGCGATGCCATTTCGTCCGGCGGACAACTCCCCGTTCCGCCGGCACTATGCCCCCATGGGGGCGACACGCAGATCCCTACTCTGCCTTTGTATGTGTGATGGGTTTAGTATAGCACATCGGCGGGAAAATGCAAGGATAATCGCCGAAGCGCCGCCGGTGGCGGAGAAAGCGAGGCGATTTCGAGGAAGTGTCCCGGTTTTCACGCCCCAAAGGGGCTGGAAACCGGCTGACACGACGGTGTTCCGAATCGCCGAAGCGCCGCCAGAAACCGATGGTTTCTGGACTTCCTTTCCTCTCAAGAGCTGCGTTCGTTATGGGCCGTAAAGGGAATCGACTGTGCAACAAACCCGCTGCCGCTCCCTCTCAGGTGAAGGGGCGTGTGGGGCCACCGCTGGGGGAGTACGGATCTCCACGACCAGTCTGCGGACTGGTCTCGGAATGACAGGGGGTGGCAAGGCGGGAAAAGGGCGCTCTCCCCGGTGGGGAGAGCGCCCTTTTGTATGGAAAAATATCAGAGTCTAACTTGCAGCGGTAGGCTTAGCCCTTGACCACGGTGTACCAAGTGTCGGTACCATGGGCCTCGGACACGACCTTGTAGCCATCGGCCACGAAGTTGGTGCCGGCACCCTCAGCGGAGTTGTTGGAGGGGTCGAAGTTGATGAACGTACCGCCCTGAATGACGACCTTAGCCGTACCATTCTTGTAAGCGCCGTCCAGGCAGTTGATCAAGAAGTTGTAACCATACGGATCGCCGAATGGCTCGCAGGCGAAGGTACCGCCGTTGATGATGAGGGTACCCTTCTGGACCTGCACAGCAGTACCGCCGCCGTAATAGTAGCCGCCGTTGATGGTGAGGGTCGCACCATTCCGGACGTTGATGCCATAGCCGCCGTTGACGCCGGTATCAATGCCGCCGTTCTCGCCCGCATTGATGGTGGTATCCGCATCGACGATAAGGGCGCAGAAGTTCACATTGTTGTTGCCCATGTCATTGGGGGTGATGATCTTCTTCTCCAGATTCAGCGTGGTGGGCTGGGAGATGACGATGCGGGCCGCAGCCGTATCCTCAATGTTGTTGGTATGGATGTCCTTGGTAACAGCCACGACGCCGCCGTTGGTCAGAGCCTCCTTCAGCTCCGTAACGTTCACCACGGGGTAAGTGGCGTTCTCGTCATAGGTGTTCTTGAAGCTGTCGCTCTCCACGGTGTCCTGGGTGGCGTAGACGGTGAACTTGACACCCTCCAGCGTCTTATTCATGTACTCGTTGCCGGCGGCCTCGTCCATATGGGCGGATACGGTGATCACTTTGGAAGCGCCGCCGTTGGCAGTCAGATGGCCCTCGGCGTTCATGTCAAAGGTTTCCTCGCCAGTCTTATAGGTGAACTTGATGACCTTCAGCAGGCCAGCGTCGCCCTCCAGACCGGTGACGACGATCTTATACTTCAGGGCCAGATTGCCCTTGTTGACGATCTGGAAGGGGGTCAGGGTGTAGGTGCAGCCCGGCTCCCACAGGGGCGTTTTTCCATCTTCGGCGAAAGCGGTACCGTCTTTCGTTGCCCATGCCAGAGTGTCGATTGCCTTGCCAGTCTCATCCTGAATCTCGATATCCAGATTACCGGCCTGGATCTTGTTGACACCCGTGCTTGCGGTGTCGGTGAACCATGCGAAGGTAGCGCCTACCAGCATAGCCAGGCACAGAACCATAGCCATGACGCTGCCCAGCAAGGCCCGTTTGGTACTCTTGCGGTTTGTCATAATATCTGCCTCCTATTTTCTTGTGTGTGACCGATGGGGCGCTCGTAGGGAAGTACGGATCGCCACAGCCAGTCTGCGGACCGGTCTGCACCGTCGTGTCAGCCGATTTTCAGCCACTTCGTGTCATGAAAATCGGGAAACATCCTCGAAATCGCTTTGCTGCATCCTTCGCTGGCGGCGCTGCGGTGATTTCCGCAATGACATTTTTATATCATATCATTGCCAAAAATCGCAATTCGGCATAGGGATCCATATTCTCTTTGGAGCACCTCTTATCGTTTCAAGCGAAACGATAACCGCCCATGGGCGGTTCGGCACACTGTCTATATGCGCATATTAGCACTCCCTACGACGAACTGCAAGAGGATTTGATATTTTTGTCGTTTTTTACATAGCGGTTTTACAGCCATAGCGGTTTTACAGCGATTTCACACAAAGCGCCCCTCTCGCAGGGAGAGGGGCGCTCAGGCGGTATATGGGCAGGATCAGCAGCGGACCAGCTCCACCAGCACCTGCACCATTTTCTCCATGGAGGCCACGGGGACGAACTCATGGACGCCGTGGAAGTTGGCGCCGCCGGTGCAGAGGTTGGGGCAGGGGATATCCCGCTCCCAAGAGAGGCGGGCTCCGTCGGTGCCGCCCCGGATGGGAACGATCTCCGGCTCCACGCCCACGGCCCGCATGGCGGCACAGGCGTTGTCGATGAGCTCCATGTGGGGCAGCAGCTTTTCCTTCATATTATAGTAGCTGTCCTTCAGCTCCAGCCGGAAGGAACCCTCGCCCCAAAGGCCGTTGAGGTAGCGGACGGCGTTTTCCACGAAGGTCTTGCGGGCCTCGAACTTCTCACGGTCGTGGTCACGGATGATGGCGTGGAGCACCACCTCCGTCTCGTTGCCGGAGACGTCGGTGACGTGGTAGAAGCCCTCGTAGCCCTCGGTGTGGGCGGGAGTCTCCGCCTCCGGCAGCAGGGAGATGAACTGGTGGGCCATGAGGACGGCGTTTTTCATCTTATCCTTGGCGGAGCCGGGGTGGATGTTGACGCCGTGGACGGTGAGGGTCACGGCGGCGGCGTTGAAGTTCTCGTACTCGATCTCGCCCAGCTCTCCGCCGTCCACGGTATAGGCGGCCTTGGCGGGGAATTTGGCGGGGTCGAAGTGGTCGGTACCCTTGCCCACCTCCTCGTCGGGGGTGAAGCAGACGGCGATGGTGCGGTGGGGGACCTCCGGGTGGGCCAGCAGATACTCGCAGGCGGTGACGATCTCCGCCACGCCGGCCTTGTCGTCGGCGCCCAGCAGGGTGGTGCCGTCGGTGACGATGAGCTGCTGCCCCACGTAGCGGCTGAGGAAGGGGAAGTCCTTCACCCGCAGGCAACCGGTCTTGGCCAGCGGCAGGTCGCCGCCCTGATAGGTGACGATCTGGGGGTGGATGTCGGCACCGCTGACGGCGGGAGAGGTATCCATGTGGGAGATGAGGCCCAGCGCCGGGACGTGCTCCTGACCCGGCGTGGCGGGCAGGACGGCGTAGACGTAGCCCAGCTGGTCCATGTGGGCGTTCTCCAGCCCCAGCCGGGCCAGCTCGTCGGCCAGATACCGGCCCAGCTCCTTCTGGTGGGCGGTGGTGGGGACGGTGTCGGACGTCTCGCTGGAGGTGGTGTCAAAGGAGACGTATTTCAAAAAACGTTCGGTCACTTGCATGGTGGTTCCTCCTGTATCAGGCATCCCGCAGGATACCGGCATTCTTTGCCTTGTATTGTATCACAGTTTCGGGAAAATACGAGACTTTTTTCGCCGCCGGGGGAGATTTTTCTGCGGCGGCGGGGATTTTTGCTTGAGTAACGGCGGCGGGTGTGCTATACTGATCACTGTATGCGGGCGTGGTGGAATTGGTAGACTCGATGGATTTAGGTTCCATTGCCATACGGCGTGCGGGTTCGAGTCCCGCCGCCCGCACCAAAAACCGGCAGGCGCCACAGGGGGCCTGCCGATTTTTTATGCTCGGATCAGGGGTCAGGGCGGTTCCTCTCATAAATGGCAGCTGCGATGCAAATACGCTGATCCGTCTGCCGTTTTCCAGCAGCACGCAGCTTTGTTCCTCCAGATCCGGTCAACTCCCTTCGGTTAGAATAGGCTAACTTCCGTGCTTTCAAAAGGCCGCCGTCAGCGGCCTTCCCATAAGCGGTCTGTCTTATCTATATGGATCGTACTGCCAGTTCTGCGCAAACATGAGATGCTTCTCCCGTTTGGGGAAATTTTTTCGGATGGGTGCGATGCGGCGACGGGCGCTGCGTCCATTCGCAGCCTAAAAAGGAACCCCTGCGGCCGAGGCCGCAGGGGGTTCCTTTTCTATGCAGGGATCGACCGTATCTGCAGAAATTGCTGATGCAGGGTCCTCTTACATTTTCTCCGGGGCGCTGCAGCCAATGAGGGTCATGGCGTTCTTCAGCACCGCACGGGTGGTATCCGCCAGCTTCAGCCGGGCCAGCAGCACCGGCTTCTCCTCGCCCTTGATGCGGCAGGCGGCGTAGAATTTGTGGAACGCCGCCGCCAGAGCGGTGAGGTAGCGGTTGATGTGGCTGGGATCGTAGTCCCGTGCCGCCAGCAGCACCACCTGACCATAGGAGGCGATCTGCTTGATGAGGGCCTGCTCCGTCTCGTCGGTCAGGAGGCTGAAATCCACGGCATCGGCGGCCGGGACGGTATAGCCCTCGGCCTCCAGATTCTTCAGCAGGGTGCAGATGCGGGCGTGGGCGTACTGCACATAGTACACCGGGTTCTCGCTGTCCTCCCGGACGGCCAGACCCAGATCGAACTCCATCTGCGTCTCCGGCTTGGCGTTGAAGAAGTAGCGGCAGGCGTCCACGGGGATCTCGTCCAGCAGGTCCGTCAGGCTGATGGCCTTGCCGGTGCGCTTGGACATCCGCACCACCTCGCCGTCCCGCACCAGCTTCACCAGCTGCATCAGCACGATATCCAGCCGGTGCTCACCGTCCAG
>ENA-OUQM01001196-OUQM01001196.1-human-gut-metagenome-genome-assembly--contig:-NODE-1196-length-14745-cov-5.896324_pt1 | contig 14745 bp, 9 predicted proteins | sample MGYA00237949_ERZ548830 | MGnify/ENA primary metagenome ERZ548830 (study PRJEB26490, sample SAMN05194706) | human gut metagenome | biome: terrestrial biome; feature: human-associated habitat; material...
TGAGCACCTGCTCGGCGATCTTGAGCGCGTCGACGCGGTTTTCGATGAAATAGGTCTCGAGACGGGACTTCAGAAAGTCCGTCATCGCCTCCTGCACGAACTTGTTCGTGATGGCCTTTTTCGTCTGGTTTTCGTAGCTCGTCTGCGTGGAGAAGTTGTTGGAAACGAGGATGAGGCAATCCTCCACGTCCTGCCAGGCGATGCGCCCCTCGCTCTTCTGGTATTTGTTGTTGTCCTTCAGATACTTGTCGATGGCGTAGACGAAGGCGTTCTTCGCCGCCTTTTCGGGGCTGCCGCCGTGCTCGAGCCAGGAGGAGTTGTGGTAGTGCTCGATGCGCTGCACCTTGTTGGAAAAGCAGCACGCGCAGGAGAGCTTGACCTTGTATTCGGGCTTATCCTCGCGGTCGCGGCCGCGGCGCTCGGTCTCCCAGAAGACGGGTGTCGTGAGCGCGTCCTCGCCCGCGATCTCGCTGACATAGTCGATGATGCCGTTTTCATAGAGGAAGTCCTGCGTTTCAAAGCGGCCGGGCAGGACCTCGTTTTTGAGCCGGAAGGTGATGCCGGCGTTCACAACGGCCTGACGGCGCAGGGTCTCAACATAGTAATCAACGGGAATGTCGATGTCGGTAAAAACGTCAAGGTCGGGCAGCCAGCGCGTGCGCGTGCCGGTCTTTCTGCCGCGGTCGGTCGGCTCGATCCTGAGCTCATCGCCCTTTTTGCCCACGGGCTCGCCGCATTCGAAGTGCAGGGAGTATTTGTTCCCGTCGCGCCAGACGGTCACGTCCATATAGCGCGAGGAATACTGCGTCGCGCACGCGCCGAGACCGTTGAGGCCGAGGGAGTATTCGTAGTTGTCGCCGTCTAAGTTGTTGTACTTGCCGCCGGCGTAAAGCTCGCAGTAGACGAGCTCCCAGTTGAAGCGCTTTTCCTTCGTGTTGTAGTCCACGGGGCAGCCGCGGCCCATGTCCTCGACCTCAATGCTGTGGTCTAAGTAGCGGGTGACGGTGATGAGCCTGCCGTGGCCCTCGCGCGCTTCGTCGATGGAGTTGGAAAGGATCTCGAACACGGCGTGTTCGCAGCCGTCCAGCCCGTCCGAGCCGAAGATAACGCCCGGGCGCTTGCGCACGCGGTCCGCGCCCTTGAGGGACGAGATGCTCTCGTTGCCGTAATTCGCTTTTTTTGCTTCTGCCATTGCGCTTTCTCCATTTCGCCGAAATTTTACATTCTGATCTTCAAACACAAAACTTAGTACATTATACGATTTTTTGACCACAATGGCAAGTGGCCGCGGCAGATTTTTGCCTTTGGCGGGAAAATGCAGAAATTCGCGGGAATTCCGGCACAGTTTTTGCCGAAGCGCATCGAACATAACAAAGCGTCAACCGGCGGGAACGCACTGGAACAACAAAGTTATTCACAGTTTCCACAGAGTTTTCCACATCGTTATGTCAACAGAATAACCGCGCATAAACCATGAATGGACACGCTTCCTTTTTTTCCGTGCGCCGGAAGACGAAAAAGAGATTTTCGTCAATTTAACATTTGACCGATCGCGGCAAAGAAAGCGCCTTTCGGGCAGAAAAAGCATTTTGCGCTTGCAGGACGGAACGCGGTGTGATACGCTGGCAGCGTACAACCCTATGGGTTTGGGGGATCATCTATAAAAAAGGAGAGTTACCCATGAAAAAGCTGCTTCCGACCCTTTTGGCGCTGCTTCTCTTTTGCCTCGCGCTTCCCTGTGCGTCCGCTGCGGGCGTGACGCCCTCGCCGCAGAAGCTGTCAGTCGACGGGACCGATGCGGACTGCGACAAATACAACATAGACGGCAGCAACTATTTTAAGCTGCGCGACCTTGCGTATCTTTTGAGCAAGTCGGACAGCCGCTTTTCCGTCGCCTTCGACGCCGAGAGCAACGCCGTGACCGTCGTTCCGGGAGGGGACTACGTGCCGGTCGGCGGTGAGCTGGAGCGGGGGAAGGACCTGTCAAAAACAGCAGTCGCCAGCAAGCAGTCCGTCCTAATCAACGGCGAGGCTGTGGAAGGGATCTCCGTTTACAACATCGGCGGGAACAATTACTTCAAGCTGCGTGACCTCGGCAGCGCGCTCGGCTTTACCGTTGCGTTCGATGCGGATGCCAATACCGCCGTCGTTCTGAGCAAGGGGAGCAAGGCGACCTACCAAAATGCCTTTGAAACGCTGCTCGGCAGCGTGAACGAAAAGCGCCGTGCCGACATGGCAAGTGAAGTGACCTTTGACGGGTTTGAGGACTACATTGTCAACGACCCGTCCACGATCGACCTTTTGTCAGATGACGAGATCAAGGCATTGGTTACAAATCATCCTACACGCCAGAGCGTCAGCCGGGCCGATGCGCTTGCCGACGTCGATCTGCTCTTCCGTGCGTTGCACAATGCCTATGGCGCCTATTATTATTTCGGCGCAGACAAGTTTGCTGCGGCTGAGGCCGAGGTGAAGGCTTGGGTGCAGAAGCAGACGACCGTCAATGTCGAAAAGCTCGGTCAAACGATCAACACTGCGCTGCAATTCGTGCAGGACGCGCACTTTGCCATTCGCCCTGGAGAGGAAAACGTTAAGCAGCAGAAGGCGTGGTACAGCTATATCGGCACAGAACAGAGCTTTTTCAAGGATGACAGCGGCTATTACCGGATGATCGACGGAGAAAAATGGTATGTCGATTCATTGAGCAACAAGAGTTCCGAAATGTCTCCTGTGCTTCGCGCGAACGGCTCGCTCGGCTATGCGCCGACGCTCCTTTGCCACGGAAAAGCGGGAAGCTCCGATACCATAACGCTCAGGAATGGTGACGGAGTGACGCGCACAGACAAGATCGTCTGGAAAGCAAACGAATCGCTGCTCGATGACACATGGGATCGCAGTTCTGCGTGCTATCGCTATCTGGAAGAAAATGGGATCCTTTATCTGTCTATCCGCTTATTTGACAGTCGCCGCTTTGCAGACACGGTGCTGCCGGAATATGCGGCATCTGGCAGCAAAGCCAAAAACTGCAAGCTCGTTATCTATGATCTGCGTTCTAACGGCGGCGGGGATGACCGATATGCCCGCACCTGGACTCAGAATTTCACCGGTGCAAAATCTGTTGACCCTAAGGTCGCCGCCGGCAACCGCGGCAGCAAGCTCGGCAATGCCGCCGGCTTCAACTGGATGAGCGTTGGCATATTCGATGGTGGTGTCAGTTGCGGCAACTGGCTGCCAAATGATATTCCCGTCATCGTGCTGATGGACTCCCGCTGCGGCTCTTCCGGCGAAAGCGCTCTGACCTTTGCCAAGACGATGAACAACGTCATCGTCATCGGCAGCAATTCCGCAGGATATCAGCTCTGCGGCAACGTCTATGACTATAGCCTTCCACGCACCGGAATAACAGCGTGCTTTGGTGTCAGCATCAGCTTTTACGGCAGCATGGGTAACGTTGACTACAAGGGCTATGAGCCGGACCTGTGGTGCAACCCCAAAACGGTGTTGCAGTCCGTTTTGAACATGGTGGAGCGCTATGATCTCGGCTCAGCCGAGGGCGTGGCCGCCCTGCGCGTGCAGCTGCCGGAGATACTGAAATGACCGCGCCGGGAGCGTTGCAAAACTGAAAAGAGGGAGAAGGGACCGCTCGTCCCCTCTCCCTCTTTCTATGCCAGCATCAGAATAACGCCGTATACGACGCTCGCGAGCGTACCGAAGACGATGACAGGACCCGCGACGACGAACATCTTCGCCGCCATGCCGGTGATGAAGCCCTCGCTCTTAAAGTCGATGGCAGGGGAGACGACAGAGTTGGCAAAGCCCGTGATGGGCACGAGCGTGCCCGCGCCCGCAAAGCGCGCGATGGAATTGTAGAGGTTCAGACCCGTGAGCAGCGCGGAGAGGAAGATGAGCGAGATCGAGGTCGCGGTGCCTGCGTCCGTTTTTTCGAGCCCGAGGGCGAGAAAGCCGTTCTGGAGGAGCTGGCCGAGCGCGCAGATCGCGCCGCCGATGAAAAAGGCGAAGGCGGTGTCCTTCCAAATGGGCGACTTGGGCGCAAGGCGTTTGACATACTCCTGATATTCCTGCGGGGTCATATCCATGGTCGTAAAACCCTCCTTTTTCCGGTTAGCCTGCGCCGAAAGCGGGGAGAATATCCGCGCGGGGAAATTTTGCCATCTTGCACGCGGCGCGGTTTGTGCTACAATGGGGCGGAGCATACAGAAAAAGTGGGAAGGGAGGCGAACGATATGCAGCCGCTGGGACTTTACATCCACATTCCGTTCTGCAAAGCCAAGTGCATTTACTGCGATTTTTACTCACTGCCGCACTCGGAAGAAAAAATGGACGCTTACGCCACAGCCCTGCAGCGCGATTTGATCCGGCGCGCGCCTGACGTGAAGGGATACACCGTTGACACCGTTTATTTCGGCGGCGGGACGCCGAGTTATCTCGGCGCGGACCGGCTGTGCCGCATTTTGGAAACGGTCTTCGCCCATTACCACGTGGACAAAAACGCTGAGATCACGACCGAGGCGAATCCCGACAGCGCGCGCGATGAAAACGCGCTGCGGCAGCTCAGAGGAGCAGGGTTTGACCGCATCTCCTTCGGGATGCAGTCGGCGAGCGATGACGAGCTGCGATCGATCGGGCGCGTCCACACGCATAAAGAGACGGTCGAGGCTGTGCGTGCCGCCCGCGCGGCAGGCTTTGACAATGTGAGCCTCGACCTCATCTACGGCCTTCCCGGACAGACGATGGCGCGCTGGAAGGAAAATCTGCAGGCGGCCATCGCCTTACAGCCCGAGCATCTGTCCTGTTACGGGCTCAAAGTAGAGGAGGGGACACCGCTTTACACGAGGCGGGAAACAATGGACCTCCCCGATGACGACGTGCAGGCCGAGGAATATCTCGCAACGGTCGAGCTGCTCGAAAGCGCGGGCTACGCCCAGTATGAAATTTCCAATTTTGCCCGCCCGGGCCGCGCATCGCGCCACAACCTCAAATACTGGACGATGCAGGAGTATCTGGGCTTCGGCCCCGGCGCGCATTCGGACTTCGGCGGACGGCGCTTTGCCTGTGCACGCGATCTGAACGCCTACATCGCAGGAAAAGAGAAACTGAGCGAGGCATACTGCCCGCCGGAGCGTGAGCGTGAGGAGGAGCGCGTCATGCTCGCGCTGCGAACGGTGCAGGGACTTGACCTTTCCTCGCTCAAGGAGGACACGGCGGACGCCGAGGCGGTGCTTGCCGAATGCGCGCACCACGGCCTTTCCCGAAAGGAAAACGGCCGCTGGCGCCTGACGCCGCAGGGCTTTCTGGTGTCGAACGCCGTCATCGTGCGCACGCTCGAAGCGCTCGCGCTGTGAGAAAATCGACAAATATTGGAAACTTTTTCCGAATTTCTGCGTCTTTACTTATGGCAGTATGTCTGCTATACTATCAAACTGTGTTATGTATACCAAACTGATCTGAAAACTGTTTTACAAGGAGGCAAATCGTGAGATCCATCATCCGTAAATTCCTGTCGTTGTCGCTCGCGGTCGTGATCGCGGCGGCGCCGCTGACGGCCTTTGCGTCGGAAGCACTCGGCGACGATCTGGCATCGTCGTCCACCACGGTCAACGAGCGCACCGAGCTCAATGCCGGTACATTCTGGAGCAATACCTACTCCGATCTCCGCCAGGAGAACTATGTGGTCTATTCGCCCAACACGCGCGTCAAGCCCATCGTGACGGGCGGCGAGTATACGACCCAGCTCACCACGGTCTCGACCGCCGCGAAGAAGCTCGAAGCGCGCGGCTACCGCGTGGTGGCAGGCATGAACGGCGACTATTACGACACCGCGACGGGCATCCCCCTTGGCAGCATGATGACCGAGGGCGTGCTGCGCAATGCCTCGAGCGAATACTACGCCATCGGCTTCCGCGACGACGGCAGCACGGTGATGGGCAAGCCCTCGCTGCGCATCACGGCGCAGTCGGACCTTGGCCGCAGCCTGACGGTCACGGCCTTCAACTACGTGCGTCAGAGCACGTTCGGCATCTATCTCTATGATTCGACCTTCAACGCCCGCGCCACGACCGGCACGAGCGAAGAAGGCGTGGATGTTGTCTGCTCGGCTATCGGCGGCTCGCTCGCTATCGGCGGCAGCCTGATGCTGCAGATCGAGCAGGTCATCGAGGGGGGCAAGGATACCCCGGTCGGCGCCGGGAAGTATGTGCTCTCGTCTAACCTGAAGGCAGGCACCTATGCCGACCAGCTTCGCGCGCTCCAGGTCGGCGAGCGCCTGACGGTCTCCGTCAGCGCGAGCGGCAGCGAGTGGAACGGCGTGACGAATATGATCGGCGCGCTCTATCAGCTTGTCGAAAACGGCCAGGTCTGCTCGGGCCTTTTGAACGGCAGCGCTCCGCGCACGGCCATCGGCCTGAAAAGCAACGGCTCGCTCGTGCTCTACACCATCGACGGCCGTCAGAGCGGCTACTCCATCGGCGCGACGCTGACGCAGGTCGCCCAGCGCATGGTGGAGCTCGGCTGCGTGACAGCGCTGAGTCTGGACGGCGGCGGCTCGACCGCGATGGTCGCGACGAGCCCTGACAGCACGACGGCGACGCTCGTGGACAAACCCTCGGGCGGCAGCGAGCGCGCGGTGACGAACCATGTCTTCCTCGTGGCGAACAGCCAGCCGACGAACATCGTGGGTCACGTGTATCTTGAAAGCGAGAGCACGCGCGTGCTCCCGAACGCGCAGGTGAAGCTCACCGCGACGGCGCTCGACACGAACTATATCCCCATGACGAATTCCAATGTCTCCCTGCGCGCGGATAAGGGCACCATTGACGGCAATGTCCTGACCGCGCCCGCCGCCGGCACCGTGACGGTGACGGCGAACGCGGGCGGCGCGAGCGCGCAGACGAAGATCGATGTCATCACGCAGCCCGACAGCATCAGCGTCAAGCAGAACGGCAAGGCCGTGACCTCCATCACGCTGAGCGCGGGCGAAAAGGCGGAGCTCTCCGCCTCGGCGATGTATCGCCATCTGCCGGTGCTCGGCGACAACAAGGGCTTTGCCTGGACCGTGCAGGGCAATGTCGGCACGATCGAAAATGGCGTCTTCACGGCGTCCGGCAGCATCGGCAGCGGCAGCGTGACGGCGAGCCTCGGCACTGTGTCGGTCACCATCCCCGTGACGGTGACGGCGCGCGCCCTGCGCACGCTCGACGGCTTTGAGTCCGAATTCAGCACAACGACCGGCACGCGTGCGATGCTCGCGCGCAGCACGGATATGACGCGCGTGCACAACGGCTATGCCTCCGCGCGCCTTGACTACGCGACCAGCAGCGAGGGCAGTGCCTCTATCAGTCTGAACTATGCCATCCCCTCGAACTATGACCAGCTCAACCTCTGGGTCTACGGTGACTTGAGCGGCGCGCAGCTCATGCTGACGACGGATGTCGGCTATGTGGACCTCGGCACGCTGAACTTCTCCGGCTGGAAGCTCCTGACGGCGAAGCTCGGCACGGCTACGGCCGTGACGGGGCTGACGGTCTCGTCGGCGTCCGACCTCATCAGCGCGATCTACCTTGACCAGCTCGTGCTGTCCTACGGCGGCCTGACCGACACGGCCGCGCCGGCCATCTCGCTGAAGTATGACGCGGACAGCAACACCGTGACTGGCACGGTGAAGGACGATATCGACGGCGCGGCCATCCCGACCCTCCGCGTGACCTACGACGGCAAGAGCTATACGTCCTACACCTACAGCCAGTCGAGCGGCGCGCTGAGCATTTCTCTTCCCGCCGCTGACGGCGCGCAGCACCGCGTGAATGTGGTCGCGGGCGACGCGAGCGGCAACCTGAGCCGCGCGGGCGTGAACGCCGGCACGTCGAGCACGACGCCCGCCTTCAACGACATGAAGGACCACTGGGCAAACGACGCGGTCGCGTATCTCAAACGCAGCGGCATTTCCAACGGCTCGGACGGCAACTTCCTGCCCGACACGAACATCAGCCGCCAGGAATTCGCGGTGCTGCTTGCACGCTATCTCGGCTCTTCGCAGGATCATTCCTCCGTGCAGCTCCCGTTTGCCGATACGAACGAGATCGCGTCCTGGGCGATGAACGGCGCGAAGGCGATGTACTCGCTCGGTATCATCAAGGGCAGCTCCGATGGCTCGGGCAAGCTCTACTTCAACCCCACGGCCAGTGTGAGCCGCCAGGAGGCAGTGACGATGCTCGGCCGCCTGACGGAAAAGGGCTATGCCGAGGGAACGCTCAAGTTCACCGACAACGCAGCCATCCAGTCGTGGTCGACGGAGTATGTGAGCACGCTCAGCACGATGGGGATCCTTACGGGCTTTAGCGACGGCAGCTTCCGCCCCGATGCGCCGATGACAAGAGCGCAGGTGGCGACAGTCTTATACAAGTTCTAAAACGAAAGGGAACGGCCTTGCCGTTCCCTTTCGTTTTAGAGGGAGATCGCACTCTGCTTCGTGCCTTGCCGCCTGTGGGGCGGCTGCGACACGCGCAGAGCGAGAAGTGTAGATCGCTACGCACGTGTCGCGGTGATTTACGATCAAAATTATTTCGCGTCTGCGGACGCGAAAGTCTGCGACGCTTGGGTGCGGTGGGCTGTTTCGCGCCCGGAGGGCGCGAAAGGCGCTGGGGGAGTGCGTGCGGGGCGCTGTTTTGCGCTCGAAGAGCGCAAAACAGTGTCCGGTGGAGGTTTTCATTTTGACGAGAGGCGGATGGGACGTTTGGCAGGCGCTTTTTTGCGGAAAATCGACAAAAAGGGCTACCTTTTTTGAATGCTGCGTGATATGATACTTTAAAATAGGCATCAAAGCGCGAAAGGAGGGCGAAGGCATGAGAAAAATGACGGCGGCGCTGGTGACCGGTATACTGGCGCTGGCGCTTTCAGGCTGTATGTTCACGACGCCGGAGGCCTCGCTCTACCGGCTGCCGAAGCTCGCGGGCGAGTACGAATCGCTCGAAGCGCAGATCGACACGCTGCTCTCCATGGGCGGGGAATACGCCGCGCCAACGTCCGGCAGCAATCTGCAAAGCGTGCAGATGATCGACCTCGACGGCGACGGCGTGGAAGAGGCTGTGGCGTTCTTCCGCTTTCCGAACGACGAAAAGCCGATGAAGATATACATCTTCAAGGCTGACGGCGACAGCTATGAGCAGTATGCGTGCATTGAGGGAACGTCGAGCCTCATCTACAGCGTGAACTACGCAGACCTTGACGGCGACGGCCTGCGGGAGATCCTCGTCGGCTACCGCAGCAGCTCGGATGTGCAGGGCCTTGCCATCTATCCGATGACGGCGGGAACACCGGAGACGCTGCTCATCACGGGCTACTCGCGCTATGCGAATCTCGACATGGATAGTGATGGGAAGCAGGAGCTTCTCATCATTTGCAGCGATGAAGAGAGCGCGGGCCGCGTGGACTACTACGACTGGGACGAGGGTGTGCTCGGCATGAAGTATTCGATGCGCCTGTCGCTCGCCGTGGCAGAGCTGGACCGGCTCACGGCCGGGACGCTTTCGGGCGGCGAGAGCGCGCTGTTCGTCACAGGCGTGACGGCGGAAAACCAGACGGTGACCGATGTGCTGGCGCTGCGCAGCGGACGGCTGCAGAATATCGCCCTCGGCGCGGACGGCAATCAGATGCCTTCGCTGACGGCGTTTCTGGGCCTTTTCCCGCGCGACGAGAACGGCGACGGCGTGACCGAGGTGCCCGCGGCGCGCGAGATGCAGTGCTTCGATGAAGAGGGCGAGCGGCAGTATTACGTTGTCTGGCGGCAGTACAGCGCGGACGGCACGGCGGCGGATGTGCAGAGCTGCTACCACGATGTGGAGGACGGCTGGAACCTGAGGCTTCCGGAGGAATGGAGCAAGGAGAAGCTCGCGGCCGAGCGCACGGTCGGCGCAGATGAGACGGCCGTCTCCTTCTATCGCATGGACGCGGACGGCACGCGCGAAAAGCTCTTGACGATCTACCGCTTGACGGGCGATATGAGAGAAGAGCTCGGGAGCATCGGCGACCGCTTCGCGCTCACGCGCCAGGTCGAGGCGGTGTACGCCGCAGAGATCGGCGAGACGTGGAACGTGCAGCTCACCGAGCAGTCGCTGCGCGAGCGTTTCTCGCTCATCATGGCCGAATGGATGATGGGCGACAACTGAGAAGAGGGGGCAGGATATGAAAAAAGTGCTGGTGCTGGAGGACGAAGCCAGTATCCGTAGTTTTATCGTCATCAATTTACAGCGCGCGGGTTACGAGGTCGTGGAGGCCGCGTGCGGTGAGGAAGCGCTGCAAAAATTGCAGGATAACCCCGACACGAGGCTTTGCCTGCTGGACATCATGCTGCCCGATATCGACGGGTTCGAGGTCTGTAGGCGTATCCGCATGTCCAACTCCCAGATCGGCATCATCATGCTGACGGCGCGCGCGCAGGAGATGGATAAGGTGACGGGGCTCATGACCGGTGCGGACGACTATGTGACCAAGCCCTTTTCTCCCGTCGAGCTGACGGCGCGCGTGGATGCGCTGCTGCGCCGTATGGGCGAGGGCGCGCCGACCGCGCGCTCGGGCGAGCTCTATCAGCCGCCGTTCCTGCTGAACATGACGAACCGCACGCTTGAGAAAAACGGCGAGCGGGTGAAGCTGACGCAGCTTGAATACTCCATCATGAAGCTCTTTATGGAAAACCGCGGCAAGGCCCTTGCGCGCGAGGAGATCCTCGATGCGGTGTGGGGCAAGGGGTATTTTGGCGAGCTGAAGATCGTGGACGTGAATGTGCGCCGCCTGAGACTGAAAATCGAGGACGACGCGCAGGAGCCGAAGTACATCTCGACCGTGTGGGGCTTTGGCTATAAATGGAACGTGTGAGCGCGGAAAAGAGCGAAAAGGGGGGAGCGCCGTGCCGGAGAACAGAAAAAGCTTCGTTTCGGCACTGCACATCCGCGGCCTTCGCGAGCGCTGGCTCTTCAGTGCCGCGCTGCCCATTTTGCTGCTGTTGGTGCTGGCGGTGGCGATGTTCAGCATCGGTGTGCAGGAATACTACTATAACGCGATGCGCTCGGGCCTTGAGAGCCGGGCACGCATCGCGGCGGAGACCTTTTCGGGCTACGGCGTGAAGAGCTACAGCGAGTATTACCGCCTTGCCTCCTACTCGGCCGAGACCTTTGAGGAGAAGGACACGATCGAGCTGCAGTTCATCAACACGAACGGGCGCGTGCAGGTCTCGTCCTACGGGCTGACGGCGGGCACGCTGCCCGGCACGAGCGACATTGACGAGGCTGTCGGCGGCGAGATGGCGTTCTATCAGGGGCGCGACCCGCAGACGGGGGAGAATATCCTCGCGGTGTCATACCCGCTGTACTTCAATTCCCGCGTCGTGGGCGTGCTGCGGTATGTGACATCGCTGCGCGAGGCGCAGCACCGGGTGCTGATGGATTCGCTGCTCGCATCGGCCGCGGCGCTCGTGTGCATGGTGCTCATCGCGGCGTCGAACGCCATCTTCATCAACAATGTCGTCGAGCCCGTCGCCGTCGTGAGCGACGCGGCACGGCGTATCTCGGGCGGCAGCTACGGCATCATGATCGAAAACCGCTACCGCGACGAGCTCGGCGAGCTGGTCGACAACATCAACGATATGTCGATGAAGATCAGCCAGGCCGAAAAGATACAGCAGGAGTTCATCTCGTCGGTCTCCCACGAGCTGCGAACGCCGCTCACGGCCATCAGCGGCTGGGCGGAGACGCTGAGTGTGGACCCCGGCAGCAACCTGGAGCAGACCAAGCGCGGCCTCGGTATTATTTTGAAGGAATCGCGCCGCCTCACCACGATGGTCGAGGAGCTGCTCGAATTCACCAAGATGCAGGACGGGCGCTTCACGCTGCGCGTGGAGAGCGTAGACCTTGCCAGCGAGCTCGAGGATGCGGTCTACACGTATTTTGAGCTTTTTAGGCAGGAGGGCATCGAGGTCTGCTACACAGGTCCCGACGACGATATCCCGCCCATCGTGGCGGACAGCGAGCGCATGAAGCAGGTCTTCTGTAATGTGCTCGATAATGCCGCCAAGCACGGCGGCAGCGGCAAGCGCATCGACGTAAGCGCCGCGCACGAGGGGAACAGTTTCGTTATCCGCGTGCGCGACTACGGTCCCGGCATCCCGGAGGAGGAGCTGCCGTTCGTGAAGCAGAAGTTCTACAAGGGCTCGTCGAAGGCACGCGGCAGCGGCATCGGCCTTGCTGTGTGCGACGAGATCGTGCACCTGCACGGCGGCACGTTCGACATCGCGAACGCCGACGGCGGCGGTGCAGTCGTGACCATCGCACTGCCGATACAGTAAGAAGAATAGAACGGGTGTTGCATTTTTGAAATGCCCGTGGTAAGATATCGCATAGAAAAAGGAGAACCGTTCATGGCAAAAGAAAATGTGCCCGCACCGAAGTTCCGCACGAGCATCGGCGGTCAGGCATTGATCGAAGGTATTCTGATGCGCGGACCTGGCAAGCAGGCCATCGTCGTCCGCTCGCCGGAGGGCCTTGTGGAAAAGGTCGAGGAGCTGACGCTCGTGCGCGATAAGTATCCCATTCTGGGCCTGCCCGTCATCCGCGGTGCGGTGACATTCGTCGACTCGATGGTCAAGGGCGTCAAGGCGCTGATGTTCTCGGCAGATTACTTCCCCGAAGAGGACCTTGCCGAGCCGAGCAAGTTCGACCAGTGGCTCGAAAAGAAGTTCGGCAGTGAGAAAATGTCGAAGTTCATCACGGCCCTTGCGGTCGTGCTGTCGCTGGGGCTGACGATCCTGCTCTTTTTCCTGCTGCCGACATTTCTGGCAGGGTTCATCGACCCGTTCATCAAGAGCGTGACCATCCACAATCTGATCGAATCCATCATCAAGCTCATCATCTTTTTCGGATATTTGCTGCTCTGCTCCAAGCAGAAGGACATTTACCGCGTGTTCCAGTACCACGGGGCAGAGCACAAGACCATCTTCTGCTATGAGGCGGGGCTGCCGCTGACGGTGGAGAACTGCCGCATCCAGCCGCGCCACCATCCGCGCTGCGGCACGAGCTTCCTCTTCGTGGTCGTGGTCGTGTCCATCCTCGTTTCGAGCGTCGTGTTCAGCTTTGTCGAGTGGCGCAACATCTGGGTGCGCATGGGGTTGCACCTGCTGCTGCTCATCCCCATCGTGGGCGTTTCCTATGAGTTCAACCGCTACGTCGGCGGACACGACAACAAGGTGACGCGCTTTTTGGCGCGTCCGGGCCTGTGGCTGCAGAACTTCACCACCAACGAGCCCGACGACAGTATGCTCGAGGTCGCGATCCGCGCGCTCGAGCTGGTCATTCCCGAAGAAAAGGGCAAGGATGCGTGGTAGAGATGGCGACGACATACAATAACCTTTATCTGGACCTGCGCGCGGAGCTCAAGCGCGCGGGCGACGAGGAGGCAACGCAGTCCGCGCGTGAGCTCGTGTGCTCGGCGGCGGGCAAAACGCGAGAGGAATTCGTGCGCGACGGCTCTCTTTACGCCTCGCCCGAGGTCGAGAAGGCTGCGCGCAAGCTCGTGCAGCGCCACCTCGCGGGCGAGCCGGTGGCCTACCTCATCGGCGAGTGGGAGTTCTACGGCCTGCCGCTCGATATCTCGCCCGCGGTGCTCATTCCCCGGCCCGATACCGAGGTGCTGGCGACGAAGCTCATCGACGCGGCGCGCGGCGCCGGGTCCTGCCGCATTCTGGATCTCTGCGCGGGCAGCGGATGCATCGGCCTTGCCGCGGCGGCAAACCTGCCGAACGCGCGCGTGCTGCTCGGCGAATACGATGAAGAGGCGCTCAAGATCTGCCGCCAGAACATCCGCCGCAACCGTTTGACGGCGCGGGTGGCGAGCCTGAAGATCGACGCGCGGGAAAAGCCCGCGCGCACGCTGGGGGAATTTCAGTTTTTGGTCAGCAACCCGCCGTACATCCCGAGCGCGGACATCGACACGCTCGACGCTTCCGTGCGCGAGCACGAGCCGCGCCTTGCGCTTGACGGCGGCGCGGACGGGCTCGACTTCTACCGTGTGATCTGCGAAAAGTGGCGCGACGCCCTGTGTGAAAACGGCATGCTCTTTTTCGAGGTCGGCGTCGGGCAGGCGGATCAAGTGCTGCGCATCATGCGCTCGCACGGCTTTGGCGACATTCAGATCGTCAAGGACCTCAACAACATCCCCCGCGTGGTGTACGGCACGCGCGTGGAGACCATTTGAAGCAAATTTAGTTTACATAAAGAATCGGGAGGAACGCGAACATGGCAGAAAAGTCTCAGACGAAGGCAGCTGCGGCGATGGCCGACGACAAGAAGCGGGCGATTGAGACCGCGATGCAGCAGATCGAGCGCACCTACGGCAAGGGCTCGATCATGCGCTTTGGCGACAACACCGTGAGCAATGTGGAGGCCATCTCCACGGGCTCGCTGGCGCTCGACCTGGCGCTCGGTATCGGGGGCCTGCCCAAGGGCCGTATCATCGAAATTTACGGGCCTGAATCCTCCGGTAAGACGACGCTGGCGCTGCATGTGCTCGCCCAGGCGCAGAAGGCGGGCGGCGAGGTCGCGTTCATCGACGCCGAGCATGCGCTCGACATCACCTACGCCCGCGCGCTTGGCGTCAAGGTTGAGGATATGCTCGTCTCCCAGCCGGACACCGGCGAGCAGGCGCTCGAGATCACCGAGGCGCTCGTGCGCTCCGGCGCGATCG
>ENA-OUQM01001201-OUQM01001201.1-human-gut-metagenome-genome-assembly--contig:-NODE-1201-length-14711-cov-10.194733_pt1 | contig 14711 bp, 11 predicted proteins | sample MGYA00237949_ERZ548830 | MGnify/ENA primary metagenome ERZ548830 (study PRJEB26490, sample SAMN05194706) | human gut metagenome | biome: terrestrial biome; feature: human-associated habitat...
GTTCACCGAGGCCACCCCGAAGTACAACGCCTCCATGTGCGAGACGCTCGGCATCGAGCCTCTCGAGGGCTACACTGCCATCGAAGAGTAATCTGATCACATCCCCCCGCAGGCAGGGACGGGCTTAGCCCGTTCCTGCCTCAACAAGAGATAGGAGGAGAGAACCCATGAGTTTTCTTTCGTCGCTGATGAACGCCCTGCCCGGCGCTGCCGCACAGGGTCTCGCCTGGGGCATTATGGCCATCGGCGTTTACATCACCTTCCGCATTCTGGACGTGGCGGACCTGACCGTCGACGGCTCGCTGGCAACCGGCGGCGCTGTCTGCGTCATGCTGATCCGCGGCGGCTTCAATCCCTGGATCGCCCTGCTGTGCGCGATGCTCGCCGGTATGCTGGCAGGCCTCGTCACCGGTCTTTTCCACACGCGCTGCGGTATTCCGGCCATTCTCGCCGGTATCCTGACGCAGCTTGCGCTGTATTCGATCAATCTGCGCATCATGGACAGCAAGGCAAACCAGGCACTCAGCGTTGATAAATATCCGCTGCTGCTTTCGCAGCGCTATGTGCGCGAGCTCTCGATGAACAATCCCCTGCCGCTGCTGCTTCTCTTCACAGCCGCGGTCATCGCCATCCTGTACTGGTTCTTCGGCACGGAGAAGGGCAGCTCGCTGCGCGCGACCGGCGCAAACCCCCACATGGCGCGCGCACAGGGCATCAACACAAACTCGAACATCGTGCTTGGCCTGATGGTCTCGAACGGTCTTGTCGCCCTCTCCGGCGCGCTGCTGGCGCAGTATCAGGGCTCGAGCGACATCAACATGGGCCGCGGCGCCATCGTCATCGGCCTTGCCGCCGTCATCATCGGCGAGGTCATCTTCGGCAAGATCTTCACGAACTTCGGCCTCACGCTGCTGGCCGTTTCCATCGGCGCGATCATCTACTACATCGTGCTCCAGATCGTGCTGCAGCTCGGTCTGAACACCAACGACTTAAAGCTCATCACGGCGCTGATCGTGGCGGTCTTCCTCGCCATCCCCTACTGGAAGAGCAAGATGTTCCGCCGCAAGGTGCAGCCCCAGAGCGCAAAGAACGGAGGCAACGGCCATGCTTGAACTCAAGGAACTTTATAAGACCTTTAACCCCGGCACCATCAACGCCAAGACCGCGCTGAACGGCCTGAGTCTGACGCTGAACGACGGCGACTTCGTCACCGTCATCGGCGGCAACGGCGCGGGCAAGTCCACGATGCTCAACGCCACCGCCGGCACGTTCTTTGTCGACTCCGGCAAGGTCATCATCGACGGCTCCGACGTCACGAACCTGCCCGAGCACAAGCGCGCGGCATTCATCGGCCGCGTGTTCCAGGACCCGATGATGGGCACCGCCCCCTCGATGTGGATCGAAGAGAACCTCGCCCTCGCCGCCCGCCGCGGCCAGCGCCGCGGTCTTTCCTGGGGCGTGACGAAAGAAGAAAAGGAGCAGTACCGTGAGCTGCTCGGCGGTCTCGGCCTCGGTCTTGAGTCCCGCCTGACCACCAAGGTCTCGACGCTCTCCGGCGGCCAGCGCCAGGCGCTCACGCTGCTGATGGCAACGCTCAAGCGCCCCAAGCTGCTGCTGCTCGATGAGCACACCGCAGCCCTCGACCCGAAGACCGCCGCCAAGGTCATGGAGCTCACTGACCGCATCGTGCGCGAGGGCCAGCTCACCACGCTGATGATCACGCACAACATGCGCGATGCCATTCAGTACGGCAACCGCCTCATCATGCTGCACGACGGCCACGTCATCCTCGACATTGCGGGCGAGGAGAAGGAGAAGCTGACCGTGCCCGATCTTCTTGAGCAGTTCACGAAGGCCAGCGGCGACGAGTTCGCCAACGACCGCGCGATCCTCTCCTAACGTTTTCTCTCTCCCCTATAAAGCACAAAAAGAGCCTGAACGCTTTGTTCAGGCTCTTTTCTTATCCTTTTTACGCCTCCCGCAGCACGACCTCGACAATGCCGACGTCATCGGTATCGGGGTAGAAGTTGACCTGCCACGGCTCGGTAAAGCCGGGGTCGACCTCCTCCTGCACAGACCGCACCATGTCGCGGATGCCGTCACGGTCCGCGGTGAAGTACGTGAAGCGCATGGCGATACGGCTGAGCGAACCCTCGCGCGCCGTCAGGCGCAGAAGGTCAGGCAGCGCCTCGGTGCTCGTCGCGGTGACAATGCCCGCCTGCTCCTCCGCCGTGCGGCGGTAGCCGAGGCGCACGTGCATCTCGTAATAGGCGCGCTCCTGCGTGTCGGTGTAGCTGATGTAGTCAAGAAGATACGCGCCCAGTGCCGTCTCCTCCTGCACCTCCTTACATGCCTGCTCGGCCATGGCCGCGGCGTCTTCCTCGCTGTAAATACGCACAACGCCTTCCTCGCTGTGCTCGCCAAGGAGCAGCAGCAGCGCATTGACGAGGTCCTGATAGCTGTCGGCGCGCAGGGTGTCCGCACCCTCGTTTTCCCAGTAGACCTCGCTGTGCGGCGCGGAGACGCTGTAGGAACGCTCAAGTACGACGTTGCCGCCGCAGCCCGAGAGCATCAGGCAGAGCGCCAGCGAAAGCGGAATGAACTTTTTGCGCACGGCGCTCCCTCCTTTCGGGCGAAATCTCTCTTTCTCAGTAGCCAAGCGGCTCGTCGACGAGCACGACCTCGGTCTCGCAGCTGCGGATGGCCTCCCACAGCACGACAAGACCGCGGCAGATGCGCTGCGGGCTCTTGCAGTCGTAGCAGCGGTCGCCGTTCACGGCGCATGGTGTCTTCACGCCGAGGCGCTGCGCGTTTTTCGGTGCAGCAATGTTGCGGGCGCGCCAGAGCGCTTTGTCATAGGTCGGCGCGATCTTGTTGCTGCCGACGACGAACCACACCCTCTTGTGCCCATAGAGCGACGAGGACACACGGTTGCCCGTGCCGTCGATGTTGATGATCTCGCCCGTTTCGGCAAGGCCGTTGGCCGAGAGCAGATAGTTGTCACACGTCGAGGCGTTTTTGAGCACCTCGGCGGCGCTCATGCCGTCCGGCACGTTCCAATGGCTGAACATCGTGTTATGCTTGCCGAGGCTTTCAAAAAGCCCCATCTGAGAGAGCGTCATGCTGCCGCCGAACGACACGCTCTCTCCGTCGATCTGCGCGTTCAGATAGTCCGCCGCTTCCTTCGCCGTCGCGAAGGCGGACACCTTGAACCCGCGTTCCTCGAGATTCTTCTCCACCGTCGTAAGATCCATTCCTGCTTCCTCCTTGTATCCCGATATTCTTAGAGACCCTGCGGGTCGTATTCGCCAAAGCCCTCACCGAGCACCTCGCTCGCGTCGCAGACGATGAAAAAGGCGTCGGGGTCGAGCTCCTTGATATAGCGCTTGATCGAAACCGCTTCCTTCTTGCGGATGGCACAGAACAGCAGCGGACGCTCCGCACCCGTGTAGCCGCCCTTGCCGTTCAAGAGCGTCACGCCCATGTCACGCCGCAGCATCTCCTGCATGATCTCCTCATACTTGTCGCTGATGATGTAGGCGACCTTTGCCGTGTTCTGGCCGTAGACGACCAGGTCGAGCACCTTCGTCGTGATGTAGAGCGCCAGCGCGCCGTAGAGGGCGTTATTCAGACTGTGAAACACCGCGGCATAGATCAGGATGATCGTCAGGTCGATGCCAAGGCAGATGTTGCCGATCGACAGGCGCTCAACGTGCGACCGCACGATCCACGCGCCGAGCTCTGAGCCGCCCGTCGTCGTCTCCTCGCGGAACAGCAGGCCTGAGGCGATACCGAGCGTCACGCCGCCGTACAGGCACGCGAGCAGCGGGTCCATGGGCGCAAACTCGTGGAGCGCCGCGACAACGTCGATCAAAATGGAGCTCAGTGCCATCGTGTAGATGGACTTGCACAAAAACGCGAAGCCGAATTTTTTAAGCCCCACGATAAAAAGCGGTACATTCAGCACGATGACCATCGTACCGATCGGCAGAATGGGTGCAAAAAAGTTAATGATCTGCGAAATACCCGTAAAGCCGCCGACCGTAAAGCCATTCGGTGCATAGAACCAATCGAACGACAAGGCATACAGCACGCAGGCAAGCGTGACAATGATATAGCTTTTCACCTGCTCGCGCAGTTTTTTATTTTTCATAAATTTTCTCCCCTCACATGTTTCTCTCAGGCTTCCGACATCAAATCAGCGAGAGCTGCTTGTCGTCGCTGTCCTCCGTCTTGAGCAGCGCGCCCGTCGCGGGAATGCTGCGGCCGCGGTAGCGGGCAAGGTCGGTGATGCCGGTCTCCTCCGGGAAGCGCACCGTGTCGAGCACGTACTTCTTTTTGAGCGTCAAAAGCGCGACGCCCTGCGTTGTGCGCGTCGTCTTCACACCGAGAAGCGCCGTGTTGACGATCAGCACGCGCGGCTCTGTCGAATAGGCGGCGATCTCGCGGTCTTCCTTGAGATACAGCAGCGCCTTGAGCGGGCTCTTGTCGCTGTAAGCGCCGGTCAGGCGGCGGCGGTTCGAGGTCGTCTTGTAGGCCGACAGCTCGACCTTCGCGGCCTTACCGTTTTCGAAGAAGAAGATCATATAGCCGCTGTAGTCGCCCGGCAGCACCATGCCCATGACGCTCTCGCCCTCGTCCATGCCGAGCTTGGCGGGCAGGTAATCGCCCAGCTGGCTCGCCTTGCCGTCGGCAAAGTCGCTCGCGCGCGTCTTGTAGACCTGCGCCTTGTCGGTGAAGAACATCAGCTCGGCGGCGTTGGAGCTCTCCACGCTCATGCTGAGCGCGTCGTCCTCCTTGAACTTCTGCTCGCCGGACATGCGAAGTGACTGCGGCGTGATCTTTTTGAAGTACCCGTGCTGCGACAAAAACAGCGTCACGGGATAGTCCTCAATGGCGTCCTCCTCGCTCTCGGCGTCCTCGGCATAGTCGTAGAGGATGCCGGTGCGGCGGGGCTCGGCGTACTTTTTGCGCACATCCTCAAGCTCGCTGACGATGATCTTGCGGATGCGCGACGGGCGCGCGAGCGTATCCTCGAGGTCTTCGATCTCCGCCTCGAGCGATGCCGTCTCCTCCACGCGCTTCAGGATATATTCGCGGTTGATGTTGCGCAGCTTGATCTCGGCGACGTATTCCGCCTGGATCTGGTCGATGCCGAAGCCGATCATCAGGTTCGGCACGACGTCGGCCTCCTTTTCCGTCTCGCGGATGATCTTGATGGCCTTGTCGATGTCGAGCAGGATGCGCTTGAGGCCCTTCAAGAGGTGCAGCTTGTCCTGCCGCTTTTTGAGCACGAAGTACACGCGGCGCTTGACGCTCTCGGTGCGCCACGCGCACCACTCGTCTAAAAGCTCGCGCACGCCCATCACGCGCGGCATGCCGCCGATCAGGACGTTGAAGTTGCACGACGCCGTATCTTGCAGTGTCGTCGCCTTGAAGAGCTTCTGCATCAGCTTGTCGGGGTCGGCACCGCGCTTTAAGTCGATCGTCAGCTTGAGACCGGAAAGGTCGGTCTCGTCACGCATGTCGGAAATTTCCTTGACCTTGCCCGCCTTGATGAGTTCGGCGACCTTGTCCATGATGGCCTCGGTCGTGGTGGTGTAGGGAATTTCATAAATTTCGATGAGATTTTCTTTTTTGTCGTAGCGCCAGCGGGCGCGCACCTTTATGCCGCCGCGGCCGGTGTTGTAAATGTCCTCAATGGCGCGCGGGTCGTACAATACCTCGCCGCCGGTCGGGAAGTCGGGCGCGAGCAGCGTCTCGCTGATGCGCACCTCGGGATTTTTCAAAAAGGCGATCGTCGTGTCGCAGACCTCGCCCAAGTTAAAGCCGCACAGCTGGCTCGCCATGCCGACCGCGATGCCCTGATTGGCCGAGACCAGGATATTCGGGAACGTTGTTGGCAGCAGCGCGGGCTCTTTCATCGAGTTATCGTAGTTGTCGACAAAATCAACGGTGTCAGAGTCGATGTCGCGGAAGAGCTCGGCGCAAATGGGCGCGAGCTTGGCCTCGGTGTATCGGCTGGCCGCCCACGCCATGTCGCGCGAATAGACCTTGCCGAAGTTGCCCTTCGAGTCGACGAACGGGTGCAGCAGCGCGCCGTAGCCTTTGGAAAGGCGCACCATCGTGTCGTAGATGGCGGCGTCGCCGTGGGGGTTCAGGCGCATCGTCTGGCCGACGATATTCGCACTCTTCGTGCGCGCGCCGGTAAGAAGCCCCATCTTGTACATCGTGTAAAGGAGCTTTCGGTGCGAGGGCTTGAAGCCGTCGATCTCTGGAATGGCGCGCGAAACGATGACGGACATCGCGTAGGGCATGTAGTTCGTTTCGAGCGTCTCGGTGATATTCTGCTCCACCACATCCGCGTGGAGGCCCATGACGTTCGGGTCCGCGCGGCGGTGGGTCTGCTTTGGTGTTTTGTCGCTTTTCTTCATTCGGATACCTCAAAATTGCTCCGGCGGCAATATGGCCGCCGGTCATACTATTTCTAATATATCCTATCACACTTTTTTATGCTCTGCAACACCGCGGAGGAAGAGAAAATTGCCGCAACATGCTATTTTTTCGCCAAAGGCGCACAAAGCCGCCGCGGCAGCGCATATTGACAAAATCGCGGCGCAGAGTGTACAATGCAGATACCCCAACAGGTATGGAGGCCAAACGATGAAACAGTGTATGGACGCCGACAATCTGCACCGCCGGCTCAAAAAGATCATCGGCCAGGTGCAGGCCATCGACCGCATGGTGGACGAGGACGTCCCCTGCGAGGATATTCTTGCGCAGATCAACGCGGCCAAATCCGCGCTGCACGGCTGCGGCAAGGTCGTTCTCGAGGGGCACATCAAGCACTGCGTGCGTGACGGCATCGGGCACGGCGACGCGGACAAAACGATCGAGAGCTTTACGAAGGCGGTCGATCGCTTTTCGAACATGGGCTGAGTAGGGACTTCTCCCTTCTATCTGCCCGTTTTCAGTAGAATTACACGAAAGAAGAGAAGCAGCTTTGTGCTGCCTCTCTCTTTTTGCGCGCTTTATAACCTATACCCCCATATGTATAATAAGCCAATACCCCCTATGTTACAGAAAGGAGTCACTTCCGTGAAACTGGCAACGGAAAAGCTGGAGCATTTTTTAGAGCTGGGCGGCACAAAAAAAAGATATCACACTGCTCGTGATCTCCGGCATCGCGCTGATCGTCAGCATTTTTGATCTCGTCCCCTTGCCGTTCGACGCCTCGTGGGCCGCGATCATCCTCTGCGGCATCCCCATCATTTTAGAGGCCGTCATCGGCCTCGTCACGGCGTTCGACATCAAGGCGGACGTGCTCGTCTCGCTCGCGCTGATCGCGTCGGTCTGCATCGGCGAGGACTTCGCCGCGGGCGAGGTCGCGTTCATCATGCAGCTCGGCGGTCTTCTTGAAGAGCTGACCGTCGCCCGCGCCCGCGCGGGCATCGAAAAGCTCGTCCACCTGACGCCGCAGACCGCGCGCGTCATCTTGGGCGGAGAGGAAAAGGCCGTCCCCGCCGAGGACGTCAAGGTCGGCGACCTGCTGCGCGTGCTGCCCGGCGAGACCATCCCCGTCGACAGCGAGATCGTATCGGGCCAGACATCTGTGAATCAGGCCGTTATGACGGGTGAATCGCTGCCGGTCGACAAGGGCGTCGGCGACGAGGTCTCCTCCGGCACGGTCAACCAGTTCGGCGCTTTCGAGATGAAGCCCACAAAGGTTGGCGAGGACAGCTCCATCCAGCGCATGATCCGCCTCGTGCAATCCGCCGACGCAGGCAAAGCCAAGATCGTCCGCCTTGCCGACCGCTGGGCGGCATGGATCGTCGTCATTGCCCTGACCGCCGCGGCGCTGACGTGGCTCATCTCCGGTGAGATCATCCGCGCGGTGACGATTCTGGTCGTCTTCTGCCCCTGCGCGCTTGTGCTGGCAACGCCGACTGCCATCATGGCCGCCATCGGCAACGCGACGAAGCACGGCTTCCTCGTCCGCGAGGGCAACGCGCTCGAGCGCCTCGCCGCCGTGAATAAGATTACCTTTGACAAAACCGGTACGCTGACCTACGGCACGCCGAGGGTCGTTCTGGTGCACAGCGCGCTGCCCTTCCTCTCCGATCACGAGCTCTACCGCCTCTGCGCCGCGGCGGAGCACTATTCCGAGCACCCGCTCGGCAAGGCCATCACCCGCTACTGTCAACAGGAGACGGGCGAGGCGCCGGGCGAGGCCGAAGATTTCCAGATGGTGCCAGGGCGCGGCGTGGGCAGCGACATCGCCGTGGACGCCGCGGATATCGCGCTCGTCGATGACGAGGTCAAGGAACTGCCGCACCTCATCGCGCTCTCCAAGCGCATGATGCGCACCATCAAGCTCAATATAACATTCTCGCTCACGCTCAACTTCATCGCCATCGTGCTCGCCATCACCGGCACACTGAACCCTGTTGTCGGTGCGCTGGTCCATAACGCAGGCAGCGTGCTTGTCATCACAAACTCGGCCCTGCTGCTAAAATGGAGGCAAACCGCCTCGCAGAGTTTCGCGTCCGCAGACGCGAAATCTGTTTGATCGTAAATTCCGACGACAGGCGCGTTGGAATTTACTCTTTGCGCGGAGCGCGTGTCGCAGCCGCGCCGCGAGCGGCAAGGCACAAAGCGCAGCGAATCCTTTTCAAAAAGAGTGGATTGCAAAATTGCAATCCACTCTTTTTGATTTTCTTTTACTTTCTGCGCCACACCGAGGGCATCAGGAGTACGAGCAGGGGCATGATCTCAAGCCTGCCGAGCAGCATGATGGCGCTCATCACGAGCTTGCTGACGCCGGAGAGGAAGCCGAAGTTACACGTCGGCCCCACCGCGCCAAGGCCGGGACCCACATTGCTGATGGCTGTGAGCGAGGCGGTGAAGGCCGCGGTAAAGTCGATCTCATCAAGCGTCAGCACCAGCGTACCGAGCAGCAGGATCGCAATATAGGTGAAGAAGAATACCGCAACGGACGAAACCGTTTCTTCCGTCACGCGATGCCCGTCGAGCGTGATGGGGCGCACCTCACGCGAGTGCATGATGCGCCGCAGATCGCGCCGCAGCGACTTGCACAGCAGCAGAACGCGCGAGGCCTTGACGCCGCCTGCCGTAGAGCCTGCGCAGCCGCCGAAGAACATCACCAGAATGAGGATACAACGGCAGAACTGCGGCCAGAGGTCAAAATCCTCCGTGCAGTAGCCGGTCGTTGAAATGAGCGTTGTTACCTGAAAGGCCGCATTCTCGATGGCCGAGCCGATGTCGCGCCCCGTGCGCACGATCAGGTCCGCCGCGATCATTGCCGACGCGCCGACCACGACCAGCGAGTAAACGCGCAGCTCCTCGCTCTTGAGCGCCTCGCGGAAGCGGCGCGTCACGCAGAGGTAGAGGAGCGTAAAGTTCACGCTTGCGGCAAACATGAAGAAAATGATGATCCAGTTGACAAGATGCGACTGATAATACGCGATGCTCGCATCCCGGATGGAAAAGCCGCCGGTAGAGATCGTCGTCAGCGCCGTGGTGATCGCATCGAACAGCGGGAGGCCCGCAATGCGCAGCAACAGCGCCTCCGCCACGGTGAGCGCGATGTAGATGCGGTACAGGATGCGCGCCGTCTCACCCGTGCGGGGGCGGAGCTTTGTGCTGATGGGGCCGGGGGATTCTGCTTTCATCAGGTTCACGCTGCCCTCACTGAGCTTGGGCAGCAGCGCCAGCATGAGAACGAGGATGCCCATGCCGCCCATCCACTGCGTGAGCGCACGCCAGAATTGAATGCCCCGCGGCAGCGACGCAGGCGAAGCGAAAATGGACGCGCCCGTCGTCGTCAGGCCGGAGACGGTCTCGAAAATGGCGTCGATAAAGCTGCAGCTGCCGCTGAAAAAGTACGGCAGCGCGCCAAACACGCTCAGCGCGATCCAGCACAGCGCCACGCAGACAAAGCCGTCGCTCGTCTGAAGTCTTGTGTTGTCCGCGCGGATGAGCGAAAGCAGCACTCCCACGCCGCCGCAGATAAGCAGCGCATACAGGAACGCCCGCTGATCCGGCCCTCCGCCGAACACGCTCAGCAGCAGCGGCGGGATCATACAAAGCGCCTCGATACAGAGAATGACGCCCACGATTCTGAGAATAAGATTTTGGTTCATAATGAAACTTCCTTGCCGCAAGCAGCCGGCACATCAGCCGAGAATATCGTTGAGGTCCTGCAAAAAGAGCTTTTTCGCCACCACGATCACGCGGTCGCCCGCATGGATCTGGGAATGGCCGTTCGGGATCTCCATCCGGCCGTTGTGCACGATGGCCGCAACGAGCAGGCCGTTTCGAAAATGCAGGTCGCTGAGCGGCCGGTCGAGAAAGTGCGTGGCACTCGTCGCGGTGAATTCGACCGCCTCGATCGCGCCACCGAGGATATAGTGCAGGCTCTCCACCGCGCTGCCCTGCGAGTTGGCAAGGCCGCGGACGTAACTTGAGATCTGGCTTGCAATGATGGCCTTGGGCGAAATGACCGTGTCGAGGCCCGTGAGGTTCACGATGTCGAGATACCCCATGCGCGACATCTTCGGCACGACCTTCTTCACGCCGTAGCGCTTCGCCGTGAGCGCCATAAGGAGGTTTTCCTCATCGCGGTCCGTCACGGCGATGAACGCGTCGCAGTGGAAAATGCCCTCGGACTCAAGCAGGTCGTGATTCGTGCCGTCGCCGTGGATGACGGTGACTTTCGGCAGCTTTTCCGCGAGCGTGAGACATTTGGCCTCGTCCTTTTCCACGATCGTCACGTGCGTGCCGACATCGGTGAGCACCCAGGCAAGGTACTGTGCGATGCGGCTGCCGCCAAGGATGCTCACGCGGCGGATGGGTGCCATGGCCCTGCCCATCGAGCGCAGCACGCGCGTCGTCTCCGCGGGCGTGCCGATGACGTACACGCGGTCTCCCGTCTGCGGGACGAACGAGCCGTTCGGCACGATGACCTCTTCCCCGCGCTTGGCCGCGCACATGAGGATGCTGTTGGGATTTTCGCGGTTGTAGTCGATGAGGGACTTGCCGACAAGGCTGTCGCCCTCTTCGGTCTGAAAGCCGATGAGCTCGACAAGTCCGCGGGCAAACGTCTCCACGCTGAACGCGCTCGGCACGCGCAGAATGCGCGAAATTTCCTGCGCGGCGGCATTTTCGGGGTTGATGATCATATCAAGCCCGATCTCGCGGCGCAGGATCGGTGCATCGCGGAAATACTCGGGGTTGCGTACGCGGGCGACCGTGTGCTTCGCGCCGAGCTTTTTCGCCATCAGGCAGCAGATGAGGTTGACCTCGTCGTTTTCCGAAACGGCGATGAGAAGGTCCGCCTCGCGCACGCCCGCCTCCAAAAGGACGCTGGCGCTCGCGCCGTTGCCCTCCACACACATGACGTCGAGCATGGAGTCAACGTGGTCGAGCACGGCGCTGTCGCGGTCGATGACGACCAGATCGTGGTTTTCGCCCGTCATCTGCTCGGCGATGGCGTAGCCGACCTTACCGATACCGACAATGATGATTTTCATTTCTGCGTTTCTCCTAAATTCTCTTCGGCTTCCGCCGTGTGCTGCTTACGCAGCACCATCAAAACACTGTTGAATTCCGCCCCCATGATCAGCATGACCGAGGCGAGATACAGCCACAAAAGCAATACGATCACCGCGCCGAGCGTGCCGTAAATGACGGAGTAGCGCGCGATGTTTTCAACATAATACGAAAAAAGGAATGACAATACGAGCCACATCACGAGCGAGAACACCGCGCCCGGCCAGATGCGGTTCATCCGGTGCGACTCCTGCGCAAGGCCGTACATCATCGCGATGGGGAAGAATACGATGCCGCCGATGATAACAAAGCGCAGGCTCGACCACAGGCGGATAAAGCCGTCGCTCAGCGTGATATAGGCCGACAGGTGGCTCGACACGTAGTTCAGCACCCGCCCGCCGACGACGGACAGTCCGATGGACAAAACGACCATTAAAATCAGGCTCAGCGTATAAAGCAGGAGCTTGAGCTGATAGCGCAAAAACTGCGTGGGCCGGTGCTCGCCGTAGGCCCGACGGACAGAGCCCAGAAGCGAGCTTGCCGCGCGGTAAGGAAAGTAAATGGAAAAAATCAGTGAGAACCACAAAAGCCGTGGGCTTGAATCGCGGCTGACATAAGTGAAATACTGCTCGATGATCTCGAGCGCCTCCTGCGGGATGAATGCGCGAATTTCATACAGAAAGCCGCTGATATCCACGGACATGATGCCGACTAAGTTGCTCAAAAAAATCAAAAGCGGGAAAAGCGCAAACAAAAGGTAGTATGTGAGCGCCGCACTGTCGCGGCCGACATGATGATCGAAGTACCGCCTGACCATCAGGTAGATGCCTTTCAAAAAGCGGTGCCGGTCAAGATACTGCTGCAAGGGCGATGCTCACCTCCTCAAATTGTCGATTTCTCTTCAATTTATGTAGTATAGCACAGCCCATTACGAAAGGGAAGCGCAAAAGCGCACCATGACATACTTTTTACAGAAATAAAGCCGGAAAAGGGGTTGACACGACGGGAAAATGTGCATAATATAGTACCGTTAAGTTCATACATCGTCCGGTAGGTAAGGCTACCACAAGGATACGGACTGCTGCCGCGGAGTAGTGGAGACACTATGAGAGGGTTTGAACAGGTTGCATCGAAAGCAAGGTGCCATCTAATGCAGTTTCACCGCCTCGTGATGCTAAAGCTTGAACGGTAAGGAAACTTCTCGCCAGGGGCGGGTGTTTCTTGATTGTCGCTCCCATAGCCGCGTCGCCGGACGCAGGATATGGGGGATTTTTTTATCGCAAAATTCACCTGAACACTTTGATTTGGCACTATCTTCAGAAAGGAGGAGTCGGTATGGTCGGCTTTGAAGAAATGCGCGACGAACTGCTGGAAAGAATCGAGGATCTGCTCAAGCGAAAACAATATACCGCGCTGCGCGACCTGCTTGCAGACCTGGAGCCCGCGGATATCGCCTCGCTTTTTGAAGATTTGGACGAGGACAGCATTCCCCTTTTGTTCCGGCTCCTTCCCAAAGAGCCCGCGGCAGAGGTGTTCGTCGAGCTCGATCCCGACGCGCAGGAGATGCTGATCCGCGGCTTTTCGAACACCGAGCTCAAAGAGGTCCTTGACGAGCTGTATCTGGACGATGCGGTCGACATCGTGGAGGAAATGCCCGCGAACGTCGTCAAGCGCATCTTAAAGCACGCGGACCCCGACACGCGCAAGAGCATCAATGAAATTCTCAAATACCCCGACGACAGCGCGGGCGCGCTGATGACGACGGAGTTTGTCGACTTAAAGCGCGATATGACCGTCGAGGACGCGCTCAAGCGTATCCGCCGCACCGGTACGGACAAAGAGACCATCAACGTCTGCTATGTCGTCGATCCGGCGCGCAAGCTGCAGGGTATCGTCTCGCTGCGAACGATCCTCCTCTCCGATGAGGACGACACCATCGACGAGATCATGGAGACGCACGTCATCTCTGTCTCCACGCTCGAGGATAAAGAGGACGTTGCGCAGACCTTCTCGAAGTACAACTTCATCGCCCTTCCGGTCGTCGACAAGGAAGACCGCCTCGTCGGCATCATCACGGTCGACGACGCCATCGACGTCATGGAAGAGGAGACGACCGAGGATATCGAAAAGATGGCGGCTATGCTGCCGACGGATAAGCCATACCTCAAGACGAGTGTCTGGGAGACGTACAAGTCCCGTATCCCCTGGCTGCTGCTTCTGATGGTCTCGGCCACGTTCACCGGCCAGATCATCGCCCGCTTCGAAGACGCGCTCAGCGCGTTCGCCATTCTGACGGCTTATATCCCGATGCTGATGGACACGGGCGGTAACTGTGGCTCACAGGCGAGCGTCACGGTCATCCGTGGTATCTCGCTCGACGAGATCGAATTTTCCGACCTCTTCCGCGTCATCTGGAAGGAGATCCGCGTGGCGGTCGTCTGCGGCGCCACGCTTGCCGCAGCGAATTTCGTCAAGCTCATGCTCGTCGACAAGATGATCTTCGGCAATCCCATCACCATCACGGTCGCGCTCGTCATCTGCCTGACGCTCGTGGTCACGGTGTTTGCGGCCAAGGTCGTGGGCTGCACGCTGCCGCTGCTCGCCAAGAAGATCGGCTTCGACCCCGCGGTCATGGCATCTCCGTTCATCACGACGGTCGTGGATGCCATCTCTCTGATGATCTACTTTAATTTTGCCTCGCTTCTTCTCGGAATTTGATAAAAATACGAAAAACTCTTTTCAATCGCACATGAACTGTGTTATGATGCATATTGTATGGCATTGTACGATATTCAAAGAGGCGGCTGTGCCAGACACAGCCGCCTCTTCTTTTTTCAGGAGGAGTTTCCATGGAAAATAAACTCAGAGAATACGCAAAGCTGCTCATTGAAGTGGGTCTGAACGTTCAAAAGGGCCAGACCGTCGTAATCCGCTGCCCGGTCGAGTGCGCATTTTTTGCGCGCCTGTGCGCCTCCGCCGCCTACGACGTCGGCTGCCGCGAGGTCGTGATGCGCTGGACGGACGACTACATGAACCGTGAGCGCTTTCTGCGCGCGGACGACTCCGTGTTCGACGTTTTCCCCGTCTGGCAGGCAGAAATGCTCAACGGCTATGCTGACGAGGGCGCAGCATTCCTCAAT
>ENA-OUQM01001205-OUQM01001205.1-human-gut-metagenome-genome-assembly--contig:-NODE-1205-length-14682-cov-3.874889_pt1 | contig 14682 bp, 15 predicted proteins | sample MGYA00237949_ERZ548830 | MGnify/ENA primary metagenome ERZ548830 (study PRJEB26490, sample SAMN05194706) | human gut metagenome | biome: terrestrial biome; feature: human-associated habitat; material...
GTTCTGGACCATTCTCGGACAGACTTTGATTTTCGTCTTCGCTTCTATCGTTTTCCAATACTCTATCGGCTTGGCATTAGCGGTTTTCTTCAATCAGAATTTCAAACTTTCCGCGGCTTTGCGCGGCGCATTCCTTGTACCATGGCTACTTCCGCCAATGATTTCCGGTACGATCTGGCAATGGATGATGGACGCCGACAGCGGTGTTATTAATAATTTCCTCAAACTATTTGGTTTGGACCCAGTTTGGTGGCTGCAAGCCGATCATTCCTTGTGGGCGGTTATCATTGCCAATATTTGGCTTGGTATTCCTTTCAACCTCGTAATTCTGTATTCGGGCTTGCAAAACATCAATGGCGACTTGTATGAAGCCGCCGCGTTGGATGGCTGCAATGCTTGGCAGCGCTTCTGGAAGATTACTTTCCCGTTGCTCAAGCCGGTATCGATGATCACGCTCCTGCTAGGTTTCGTCTACACGTTACGAACAGTAGACATCATCTGGATTATGACCAAGGGCACTGGATCTTCGAGAACCTTGGCAACTTGGGCTTATGAGATGGCTTTCGGAAAGGGCACATCAGCAACCATCCGGTATTCGGAAGCATCCGTTGTGGGCACGATTCTCATTGTCGTAGCACTGATTTTCGCTCTGATTTACCTGTGGGCCCAGCGGAATGAAGAGAAGAGGTAACTAAAATGAAACATCGTTCATCATGGTGGAAAACACTTATAGGCATCATTTTGACGCTGATTATGCTCTTCCCCGTATACTGGATGATCAACATATCATTCACGCAACGTCGTTCCATCCGTTCAGGTGACCTGTTTCCAAAAGATTTCACGCTTGACAATTATGCCTCTGCGTTAAGTTCACAGCTCCCCTACCTAGGAACGTCATTGCTAGTTGCCATAGGATGCGTGATCCTGACTCTAGCAATTGCATTACCTTCGTCATACGCCATTGTTTTCTTGGAGTTCAAAGGCTCAAAGTCCATGAACTTCCTGTTGATTGTTGCTCAGATGATTCCCGCGGTCGTTATGTCTCTAGGCTTCTACCAGATCTACGATGACATCGGTCTTCTCGACAGTATTCCGGGACTTATCGTTGCCGACTCCACTTTGTCGGTACCGTTCGCAGTGATTCTGATGACGGGATTTATGTCCGGTATGCCACGCTCGTTGGTGGAGGCAGCGCAAATCGACGGAGCATCGCAGTGGGGTGTTTTTACCAAAATCGTGATTCCACTCTCCCGTAATACCATTGTCACGACTTCGCTGTTCGCTTTCCTCTGGGCATGGTCAGATTTCATGTTTGCTTCGACCCTCGATTCCGGTGGCGGCAAGATGAGGCCAATCACCATGGGTCTATATGACTTTATCGGTTCACAGAACCAAGAATGGGGGCCAATGATGGCCACCGCAGTATTGGCCTCAGTACCAACAGCGCTATTACTAATTTTCGCACAGAAATACGTTGCCGCCGGCGTAACAGCCGGAGCGGTGAAAGACTAATCCAACCCTTAAGTACATAATTACAAGGACCAACTATGAGTGAACTAACTTTTGCTATCGATGGAGATGCACTGTTGTGGACTGGTGACGGCGAATATCTTCGCATCGAACCATGGGGAAAGAATTCAGTCCGCGTCCGCGCCTCGAAAATGCATGAGATACAGGAACAAGACGGAGCTTTGCTGCCACAAAACAACCAGGCCTCAGGCAGCCACAACTATGGCATCACCATTGACAAGCCCAGTAGAACCGCCGAATTACGCAATGGCGATATTGTAGTTCAAGCGAAAGCATCCTGCGGCCTGTACTCCGGATCAGGATATGAAGAGCCACGCTGTTTACTGAGCTTCTATAAGGCAGACGGCACACCGCTCATTCAGGAAATACCATCTGGCGGATCACTAAATCTTCGAGCGCGATGGTTCAAACCAATCACCGGAGGCGACTATTCCATCGTTGCTTCCTTTACCACACCGGAAAATGAGAAACTATATGGTATGGGCGAGTACCAACAGAACATCCTCAATCTGAAAGGTTGTACCCTCGAACTCGCGCATCGCAATTCACAGGCATCCATTCCTTTCGTGGTTTCCAGCGCCGGATATGGCTTCCTGTGGAATAACCCGGCACTTGGAAACGTTACGTTCGGCAAGAACCGTACGGAATGGCAAGCTGAATCAGCCAAGCAGATTGATTACTGGATTACCACAGGCGATACACCTTCTTCGATAATGAAGCATTATGCCGACGCCACAGGGCACGCTCCTCACATGCCTGAATGGGGACTGGGATTCTGGCAGTGCAAGCTTAGATATTGGAATCAACGTCAGCTCCTAGACGTCGCCCATGGGTTTAAACAGCGTAATATTCCGTTGGATCTCATCGTTGTAGATTTCTTCCACTGGCCGCATATGGGTGACTTCCGTTTTGAGAATGAATTCTGGCCCGACCCCAAAGCTATGGCGGACGAGCTGCACAGCATGGGAGTGAAACTCATGGTATCTGTGTGGCCCCAGGTCGCGCTCGCCTCAGAGAATTATGTTGAGATGAAGTCAAAGAACCTTCTCGTGCGCGCAGATAAGGGTGAAGACGTCGGCATGATGTTCGAAGGTCCCAGCCAGTTCTATGACGCCACCAATCCAAAAGCTCGCGAATACGTTTGGGAGAAGTGCCGAACAAATTATGCCGAGCTTGGGGTTGATGCATTCTGGCTCGATGAAGCGGAACCTGAATACGGAACGTACGATTTCGACAACTATCGATATTACGCCGGCCCAAACCAGCAGGTGGCAAACATCTACCCAAGAGACTATAACAAAGGCTTCTACGAGGGACAACAAACCATAGGAAGGGATGGTGACATCGTCAACCTCACCCGTTGCGCTTGGGCTGGTTCGCAACGCTATGGTTCTCTTGTTTGGTCTGGAGACGTTGGTTCGACCTTCGCCGACCTTCGTGCCCAGATTACCTGCGCCATCCACATGGGCATGGCCGGTATTCCTTGGTTCACCACCGATATGGGCGGTTTCCATGATGGGATAATTGATTCGGACGATTTCAAGGAGTTGTTGGCCCGCTGGTGCGCGTTCTCATGCTTCCTACCGGTCATGCGCAACCATGGCGACCGTAGTCTGCATACGACAACCGGCAAGGAGACCATCACCAATTCGGCCGGAGACCACCGTTCGCCAAGTGGCGCCGACAATGAGCCTTGGAGCTATGGCCCCGAGACGGAGCAGATCTTCCGAAAGTTCATTGCCATTCGCGAGAAAATGCGCCCTTACACGCGGGAATTGTTCGAATCAGCACATACCGATGGCCAGCCCTTGGTCCGTGGGCTCTTCTACGAGTTCCCTCAAGACGAATCGGTGTCCGATATCGCCGATGAATATATGTTCGGCCCTGATGTCCTAGTGGCCCCCGTAGTTGAGGCCGGAGCCAGATCGCGTGAGGTGACGCTTCCCGGAAACGCTAGCATCACATGGACGGATCTACGCACTGGCAAAGTGTATGGAGGGGGGCAAAAAATCACTGTCGACGCCGGAATAGACACGATTCCAGCCTTCGCACGCGACGGCCACGATCACGGACTGATCGGAATGCTATAAATTCCCGCACAACAAGTGTGGGGCGTCCGTTCCCAAGGCGAACGCCCCACACTCTGCGCATCTTTCCCATTTCAACCGGTCTATCTGCGGTATGTATGGCAGATTTGTAGCGGGCTTTCAGTCAAACAGATGTTGAGCAGTTTTACATGGCATTTATCAAAGATCTTGTTTTCTGCCGCTCCGTACTTAAGGAATTCAGCCAGAAAATACCGATCGCTTTTGCAGCCGCATCAATTAAGTGACTGCAAAAATCCATTCAATACGCTGCTGCCAGCAACACCTCGGAAAGCAAAGTCAAAATTTGACCAACATATTCGGAGGCATCGCCAAGCAATGCAACCGTATTAAAACTTGGTTCGATTAAGATTCGATAAATCCGCCTCGCCATTTTTGCTTATGGCGAAGCAAAATACATCCTTCCCACATGGCTTTGCTGCTTTTTGTATCTTTTGTTGTTATCCGTTGCCACTTGTCGGCATCGGCACGGCATGTCAGTATCATGTGCGTATGCGACTTCTTGGCAATATTCTGTGGCTGATTTTGGGTGGACTGTTGCTCGCCGCCAGCTGGGCCATTATCGGTTTGGTGTTGTGCATCACCATTGTGGGCATTCCACTGGGTATTCAGGCGTTCAAGATGGCGGGGCTCACGTTGACCCCGTTTGGTAAGACCGTGGAGTATGGCGGCGGCGTGGGATCCGTGCTGATCAACATCATCTGGTTCGTACTGGCTGGTTTGTGGATGGCGATTGGCTATGTGGGTGCCGGGCTGCTCAATTGCATCACCATCATCGGTATTCCGTTCGGCATTCAGTCGTTCAAGATGGCCAAGCTGGCTTTGTGGCCGTTCGGCTCGCAAATCCTCAGCTTGTAAATCACTTCAGATCACTTCACCCAGCATAGACGGCCATCGACTGCCGTCTTGCATATAAGTATCGAGGAGCTGCGGTCCGAACGGGCCGTGACCACTGCGCCCTAAGCAACGAAACATATTTCATTCGCATATGGCAGCTCCAGAGCGGCAAGGCTCAAAAACTGAACAGTCGAACATTACCTACCCAAATGATTGCTGATGCCAGCCGCGAATCCCACCGCAGCACTTCCATTCATGCCCAGGTCATTCAACAATCGTCCCGCGTGCTGCGCGCCGGCCCATACCGCGTTGATGATGTTGCCGGCGCCATATCCGGTAAGCACCGTCCACGGATGGGCGAGCAGCCCGCATATCGGATCAAGACTTTGGTAGATTCGCGCGAAGAACGATCCGGGTGCCGGCCTGCATTAGCACAGCGCCAATCGCATACACAACGATGAGGTTGCGCAACCGCTTGGCATAGCCCACGCATAAGCCACATAAGCGGCAGCAATACGCCAAACAGATGCATGCCGATATAGCTGGGCTCCGCGAACAGGAACTGCGGGTGATCACCGCCCCACACCGAGCTTTCATTGATGTACTGCCGGTACATGAGGTGCGCGAAATAGTCGGTCAACGGCTTGATATGCAGATGGATGGATAGCCATTGCACCACGCCCACGCCGAAGGAGAACCAGTAAGAAGCGATGAGAATCCGCAATGGCGTACGCCATGGAATGCGTTTGATGCCGAACGCAATGGCGATCGCACCCAAAGTGGCGAGCACGCCCAATAATCTGGTGATGCTCATGAACGCGGCGTTGAGGTGGATGCCGAACTTCAGCCATCCCGGGATAGACAGGATTATGCAGGCCACCGGCAGGAGGAACATTGGCAGGTACCGGTTGGCTGCGATGCGCAGTTGACGCCAATTGCATAGGCAGTACACGGCGAACAGCGCCGGACTGATTGGCGACCAGAACGGCGCGTACAGGCCGAGCGTGGTGCCATCCACCGGGAGAAGCGCAATGCCCAGCAGCAGCCAGACGACGTTATGTTCCTGCGCTGCCAGGAACTGCAGCAGCGGATGGCATGGAACGATGCGCTCTGCCGACTGCCTGCCGCTCATTTGCACCTGTGCGGCGGCGCTGTCAACGGTGGCACCCGCCTTGGTATTGGCGGCCATCTTGCGTTCGCCATTGTTCGATCGGATCACATGCGCCCCTTTCCGCAACCAACCCTACTCGAGCGTCGATATCTATGGCCACATTTATGGCCACGGCGACTATGCAACGAATCTGGGGGTAGTGAAGCCGACTACATGTAAGAGAATGGGCTTTTCTCGCTCTTCTACAAGATCTGGAAAACCTACTTCGCTTGTTTGTGACACCGTTTCGCGGAAACACCGGGGATGAGCGTTGGAATTCCGCCACTCATACTCGCCATCTCACGGTTTCGGCGCCACAAACAAGCCACTTAGAGGAATTGGGGATTGAACCGGCTTCGGATGAAAACAAATATTCAGCAATGCGCATACTTTCGTCGAAGAATCAAACCGCACCACAACCGCCTAGGCAAAACGGCACAACCTAGAACAGCCCGCCCGCATGAAGATATAGGAACAGCACAGCCTGCAGTACAACGAACACGGGCAACCCCCACACGAAATACCAGTCCCTGGTCTTGTGGTTGAACAGCCGCATAGCGATTATGCCGCCGAGAGCGCCGCCCATGAACGACAGCCCCATCAGCCATGATTCGGGCGCCCTGCTCCGGGCGCCTCCACCAGATCGGTCAGAGCCCGCTCCCCTGCCGCGACTCCGGGGCGTATCGCCGTTGGCGAGCGCGATTCTCTTATCGGCGACGAACACCAGCAAGGTGACGCAGTTCATCGCGAGTAGATATATTCCGAAACCCCGCAGCATAACAGGGTTGAAGGCACGGAACATGCCGGCTCCGTTGAACGACACGAGACCGCATCTCCACGCGCACACCATGCCCCACGCCACGAGTCCCACCGCCGTTTCGAACCACCAGGCGACGTTATGTTTGTTGACGTTCCGCTCCCATAGAATCAGGCCCAGCAGCATGCCGACCGAGCCACCGGCGAGCGCAAGCAGCGGCATGAGTATGGAGAGAACGCGTGCGGCCGGCGAATCGGCAGGTTGACGGCTGTTGCCGCGAATGTTGCGGTTGCGGGCGGTGCGGCGGCCGTCAGGGGTTCGTGTAGGGCGATGGGTGACGGAGAGCACCAAGAACGCTACTAGGTTGACGGCAATCAGATATGCGAGGAAATGGGTCATGGTGGTTGTTGTTGGCTGGGGTAGACGTGAATTGTCTAACCGATGTCTGGAGTGGGAGCATACTTCCGCCGGCCGACCAAGAATGTTTGCATTGCTGTCGGTGGAAACATGACAGAGAATACGGAGTCCATCCACCTCCGAGCATTGGGATGAACACATCCGCGACGAGGTGATTGTCCTGATCGACGATTATATCTGCTGATACAGCCATAAGCATATTAAGGCAGTCACTTGGTTGGATAAGTCCAATACAATAACGTCAGATTCAAGGAACGGCTACGCAATTATCTCCAAGAAAAGTCCGCAGCTCATTGCCCGTCAGCTGCTACAGCTTAACTAATGTAAGCCAACCTTTCGCACCTTTTCATTAGAGCCTAAATTCGAATCCACACAAGAAACCGTGTGCTATCACTAATTTGTAAAACTCGCAATATCTTACACATATATGTATCGCGTATTTTATAAAGCTGTGAAGAACATTTGAACATCGAAAATCAACAAACCTAATATGTAAAATCAGTCTTCTTTATATACAGGTTGACCAAAAACATTATTCAATACCATTTCTTCAAAGGTCTTCTCACTTATTAGTCTAATCTGTCTAAAAAGAATTCTCTCATAATCTCCAAATACCTTAACAGCTCCTCGAGCTCGTACCCTTTCAGTCATCATTCCATTTGATCTTCCTTTGACAACGATATATGCATCAATTTGCTCATTAGGCTTCGTGATTCCCGGCATAGATTCTACCGCGAGCATAAGTAATGTTTCTACAAACTTACGGCGAATGGAATATTCGAAACTTTTGCCTCTGCTCTCTTCACAGAATTCAAATTCAAAAGAGTTCGTCTGTGATAAAATTTTTCCAATTTTACGATTTTTAAATTCAATTAAAGCTAATCGACTATCCTTTTTCTCACCCCATTGGACGATTGCATCGACACTGTGCGGTGGAATCGGTCCATCGAAGCCATTCTTGTTTTCGCTTATGCGCGTATTATGCTTTTTTGCATATAATCTCGCAAAAGCGTCACCGTCCAAAGCTAAAGCTTTATTCACTGGATTTTTCTGTACCAAAGCCGTGCCGGACGAGTCATCTGAGCTACGGCTCAGATAGACATATGTTTGAGGGAGTAACCCTCTTTGTCTAAATTGTATCTGAAGTTTACTTTCAGCCATGTTTACATATACTCCAATGCAGTAATCTTATCAAACGGCTCTATCATCGCTTCATATAAATCATCCCACTCATTTTGATCAGTCTCCCGGAATGACACTGCACCGTCAGAAGAAGATGTTGCACGATAAGTAGTCAACCCATTAGAATCAGACATTTGTCGTGTGAGTACAGACAACGTTTTAAAGAAATACGGCGAGTGTGTTGTCACAAGAAAACGTGTTCCATATTCCCTGTAAATATTCACCAAAGCTTGCGCATAAACAACCTGCCACGCCGGATGTAAATGAACTTCAGGCTCGTCTAAGACAATAAGCAAATCAGATCGCATAATCCCTCGCGCAACTAACGATTTCAGTAGCACTAAAGGCCGAATTCCCATAGATGCATTTACCAACTTGATTCCATCTGTGGTCGGGAATATCTCACGCAGCATAGGTTCATATTGCTCATTGAAACCGATACTGCCATCATAAATCCCAGACAACAAATTTACAATTTTTTCTGATGAATGCGAATACTCTTCATGTTCAATAATGTACGCAATTGTTGAAGCGTCCATAACATATATACCTTCACTAATCGAACTATTAAAAGCCATCCTTTTGCGGAAAACCTCAGATTCAAATCCTGAAGCAACTAGCGCAACTTGCGCTGGATCATCTAACAAAAGACAATGACTAAAAGATTCATCCTCAGATTTAGAAAATAATTTAAGATCATAATCTTCATTTGATTCGGGAAGAAGCGAATGGGCCTGTTCGTTAAACAGATGCCTCATTATTTTATTCAATATAATATTTTTCCAAGTCTGCCTACTACGCGTCAGCAATGAGACAATCCGACTCCGTACCGCAATAGCCTTGCGAGAACGACCGCCTAGCTTTTTCAAGTAATCACTTGCTGCTTTTGATGCCTTCTCAGAAAGTAAAGGTGATGAGATAGGCATATCTCTAAGCCATTTACCTAATGATTGAACGGTTACATCCGTACCTATAAGCTCATCCACCATCATATCGATGATAGGACGCATAAAACGAGGATGCCCCCACTGACCATCGAACTGAGTAGTAAACATTGCAAGCTGAATCTCGGCAGCAACTTCTTCTTTAATGTTACGCTCCAGATCCCCATCCGCATTAGCATAAGCAAATAACGCTTTGCCAACAGTACTCTTACCAGTATTATTCTCACCAGCAATAACGGTGATACCGTCAAGCTTGATATCCGCTTTCCGTATCCTACCAACGTCAGTTATTTGAAAACGCACTTGTCAACTCCCATAACCAGCATGCTTAGACTCCATAAGCCTATCATCAATGAGCTCCTATATCATCTGAACATATTGAGCTGTCATGAGTGGCATAATCATGCTCAAAAATATGTAGCGCTCAATTTGTGATTATGGGAAATCCACGGAAAGACGTAGAGTACAAGCATAATGACTCACACGTTAGACATGCGCTCCCTAAATTTCAAAATCCAAGAGCGAATTCTCAACATAAATCCCAATATCGAGCTGTTGTACAGCATAGTGATACTCACAATTCTCAAGCGATACCTTATGCCGCTCATTCGTAATAACACTCTGATGACATTTCATATATGTCAGTTAGTACGTCACCACTTCTTCAGCCACTCTAAATTTGTTCTATACGCACATACGGGTGAATCAACGGATCAAGCTGCAGCCTGAAAAGCAACTGGTCTTTGGACACGCCCAAACGCAATGCAACCCAACTACGAAATACCAAGATGCCTTTCCTCCATGCATTAAGGCTTTGCAACCGATCAACGGGAGCTCGATTCGCATGTTTAATCGAGTTATAGGATTCAGTCATCTCAAGCTCCCACTGTTCAAGGTTGAAAGGCCAATCATCACCAAGCTCGGAAGCAATAGCGCGAAGTCTGCTGATGAAAGGGCTAGCCCCAGCTTTATTCTTACTTATTCCCTTTTCCTGCAGTAACTGGTATCCGAGCGCCTCAAATCCAATGCTAAGTTGCACTACCCAAGCCTCTATCGAGGCTCCCCTCATGGAGAATAGTGAAACTATAGGGTCGATTCCTCGTGCATAAGCGTCCCGAAGACTGAACCACGAGCTTAAATCGCCGTTGCAGAAATCAGAATACTCAATTAGATAATTGAGTCGTCTTGCATACGAGTGGGCGTTAGGATACGACTCGGCAACCTTGCACCATCTTTCCTGATATGGAATACCACTCTCCACCCGTAGGGGATCATCTTCCCTGCTGACTGCTTCTATTGAAAGAAGATGCTCCGTCCAACTTGAAATACGAAGGAGATCACGCATGGCCCGATGATTTTCGAGATGCTCTTGCCAACGCCTAACTTCATGAGAAGTGCTTTCCATATAAGCCAAATCATGAAGCTCGGTCGTATCTCCAGAAACTGAGACGGTCCAATAAGGAACAAAATTGAATGCGGGGATGCCTGCCCCGATGCTATCTGCCGGACACTTAAGCGTATATTCCCTCTCTTTCACACGATTATTGTCATCGACAATTGGCGCCGACACAAGGACACTGCTGATACCAAGCCATTCGCGCAAGCCATCTAGAGAAGTACGTACTGCATTGACGCTTGAATAGTCTTCCCCCACCGATGCATCGAACACTGCATACTCCGCGTCAATGATTCCGTTAGCACCCGCCCCGTATTTTTCCTTGCATGATCTGACTTTGCAACCGAGCAAATCCACTGATCCTTGAGAATCACGAAACCAGATTTGCCTAGGTAAATCATAAATATATTTTTTGCGATCTGGATCGTCAGCATAGAACACATGTTCCGAAAAGAAACAGCGTTCAAACGTGCTATCGCTAGGATTCCAAACAATGGTGATGTCAATATGACCGTCATGAATCCGGAGAAGAGCTTTCGTGTCAGGAAGCTTATCATTTTTGAAATGAAGCATGCCCATTCTAGAAATATTTTCCCCAGAAACCTTGCCTTCGTTCAAAAATCAATCCTCCGATTCCGTCTTTCAAAAACAAATCATGAAAATATTCATGCAAGGAACGACGCCAATTGACGCACCCACTGTTCTGCAATGTCGTTAACAGCAGTAGATGCACCAGATAATGACGACAGCGCCAGTGGAGCCAGAATACGTTTCATCAAACAGATAAAATCCTTCAATCTCTCTTTATCTGGATGCTGTTTGCCAATTTCTGCCGAGGCCTTACTAACGGTTTCAGAAAGTTCAAGTTCATCCTCATCGGACAAATTTAAAGAATCCATCTTTTGAGAAATTTCAGTCAGGAGCTTCTTCATCGCTTCGATTTTTTCGTCAGAGCCAGACAGGTTCATTTCTTGATGAATTTCATGAGCATTGACTGCAAGCTGACTATGTGGCGCCGCGTTGATAGTAAAATTATTGACAACACCGACAGGTCTCTGCTCACCAATGTTCATCTCATCTTGCGATAGACCCAAACGCGATGCGCAGACAGGGATTTTAATAGGATTCTTGCTGAATTCTTTCTCTAGCTCACGCGTCATCCTCTGAATAACCTTTTTGTTTATCGTGAATCCCTTCATGCTCTATTCGCTTCCTTTGTAACAATCTTTAAATTTAAAAAGCAATTGACAGCATACAACACAAATCGAACAAAAGTTCGAATCCACACATCTTCTCACACCAGCAATTTCTTAATGAAGCTATGACAACCTGTTTTCTTGTCTAAATGGCTGTGGATGCGTTCATCATCTGGCGACAACAGGCCGCAAACGTTTTCTCGAAAGCTAGATGGAGGGGATTATGCATATCCCTAAGAAACAGCGACATGCGATGGAGCTGCACTTCGGCATACCGATGGTAATGGCCCAGACGATTGGATATCCTAAGCATCTGTCCAGACAATGTTTGGAACACGGTAATTGAAACGTAATGTCTGGAACACTGGCTGATGGCGTTCTCCAGCGCGCCCGCCTTATGACAAAGCCTTCATCCCGTTGAGAACAAAAAAGGCAACTAAACGACAGCATCCGGAGGAAGCAGGCCGCCAAACAACTCAGTGAGGGAACCAAAGTCAAAAAGCGTTAATGTAAGAGATAACGGAAGCCATAGAAAAAGCTCCGAACACCAACTCTTGGCCAACAGCAAACTTCCAGCCACGTACGCCACACTCGGGGACGACGAGGTGTATTCGATACTGTTCCCCGGCAGGGGCGAATGGGAAAGCGTGTATAAACAACCCGACTGGACCAGGGTCCACCGCGAGCTCACGTGCGTCGGTGTGACACTGCGTATCCTGCACGGCCGTGTCTGTTCAATAGAAGTTAGGTGTATTTAGATGCTCCTATACATTGTCAAGTGTTTGGGTGTGTTGTTTTGGACTGGTGATGGAGTGAATCCATTGGATGGCCCGTCGCTCGAGTTCGGGCAGGTCCCGTTTGCCTCGTTCAATCTCGCTGATGCGGCTGGACGGCACGCATAGTGCCTCGCCGACCTGCTGTTGGGTGATGCCATGGCCTGTGCGCAGTTCGCGCAGCCTGGCGCCGCGTTCGGCCGGTGTCCTACGCCCGGTCCCACCGTTGCGTATGGCGATGAGCGCCCGGTACGCCTCACGGGCGATGAACCGTTTGACGCAGCGGATGATCTCGAGCTTGCCCCCGCAGGTCTTCCTGGCGGCGTAGTCCTTGGTGGGTTGGTGGTATCGCAAGCGGATGATGGCGATAAAGAAGAAGTACGATGAACGAAAACAGCCAGAGCACAAGCACGTGCGGAGCGCACGCCAAACACGGCGTGCCGGCACACTCCAGAAATTCAAATGGGGGGGGGTAGAGGAATTCCAGCATCGAACTGCTGCGCATCATCGCGATGTTCATGAGCCTCCCCATCACTTCATCGTCCATAACGGCTATGACGTGCTAAAACTTCCCTTGGGGCTGGAGCGGATCTTCTTCCAACTCGTCATGGCCGGCGGCGGCAAGATCGGCGTGGTCATCTTCTTCTCCACCTCCGCATGGTTCTTCCTCGACAAGGAACAGACCATCAAATCCAACCTGAAACGCGTGTGGATCATGGAACGCGAGCTCCTGTTCTGAAGCCTTATCCTCATAACGTTCTACCTTGTGTTCGACCGAGCCGACCTCAGCATGAAACTCATGGTGAAAAGCGTCATGCCATTGAGCAGGGGCGTGTGGTGGTACGCCACCGCCTACGCCATCTTCCTAGCGCTGCTTCCCTTCCTGGCCAGGGGATTGAAGGCGCTCGGCCGCGAATACCACCTCGCGCTGGCCGCGACCGTACTGGCCACCTGGGGATTGACCAGCTTCATCCCCGGAATGATAAAAATTAATGATGGTCTCTTCGGTTTCATCTACCTGTTCATTCTGATTTCTGCTTATAAGTGGCATATGAAACCGTTCACCGTCAAACAAATCTGGCTGGTGATCAGCATTGGGCTCGGCTTCTTCCTTCTCTACGCCGCCGCATCCGCAACGCTGTCCCTGCTGAGGCACGACATGGGCATATTCATCACCAGCCATTGGCGGTTGCCCGTCATCATAGTCGGCTTCGGCATGTTCCTGCTGTTTGACCGTGCTACTTTCCACAATCGAACCATCAACCGAATCGCGCAGTCCGCGTTCGCAGTGTACCTGATCACCGACTACGCCGCATCCGAAAAACTGCTCTGGGTCAGGTTGTTCAATCTGCAGAACCTGTACCAGCAGCCATTGTCAATCCTGCAGATCCTCGGCATCCTGCTGGCAATCTACGTGGCCTGTACTCTGCTTGACTTCATCCGCCAAGCACTGTTCGCCGTCACCATCAACCGACGTCGCGGGTGCTGGTCGACCTACTGTGGAGCAAGGCGTCCAACCGGATTCACGATCACTCGTATACGCCACTAGTCGATTCATCCAGCACTCAAGCCCTCTGAAGAAATAATGGACGACCATTCATTAGCGGGTAATCCACGCGACCAACACCTAGACAGCAACGTGGATTACCTACATACGAGCCATTCCAGAAACGTTAAAGGACAAACGTAGCCAGACCGCCCACTCAGAAAGAATCGACTCTTGTTAGTTCTTCTGATTTGGCACGAGCATGATATCGCCGTCGGCGATGCCCTTCAAATGCTGCCCGTAGGGACTCTTGCCGTAGCGTTCCGCGGACTCCATGAGCTGGTCGCGCGTAATCCAGCCGTTCTCGTAGGCGATCTCCTCCACGATCGCGATCGGCAGACCCTGCGCACGCTGCACGGTGCGCACGAACTCCCCCGCCTCGAACAGAGAGTCCATCGTGCCCGTGTCCAGCCACGCATAGCCTCGGCCCAGCGTGCGCACGTTCAGCATGCCCGCGTCCAGGTACATGCGGTTCAGGTCTGTGATCTCCAGCTCACCTCGCGCCGAGGGCCTGACCCGCTTGGCGTACTCGACCACGTGCTCGTCGTAGAAGTACAGGCCGGTCACCGCGTAGTGTGACTTCGGATGCGCCGGCTTCTCCTCGATGGAAACGGCCTTCCTGTCCTCGTCGAACTCGACCACGCCATAACGCTCCGGATCGTCCACGTAATAGCCGAACACGCTCGCACCTTCACCGGACTCGGCCTTCGCCACGGCCTTGCGCAAGGTCGTGCCCAGGCCGTTGCCGTAGAAGATGTTGTCGCCCAGCACCAGCGCGCACGGTTCGCCCGCGATGAACTCCTCGCCCAGGAGGAACGCCTGTGCCAGCCCGTCCGGGCTGGGCTGCAT
>ENA-OUQM01001213-OUQM01001213.1-human-gut-metagenome-genome-assembly--contig:-NODE-1213-length-14622-cov-4.043386_pt1 | contig 14622 bp, 12 predicted proteins | sample MGYA00237949_ERZ548830 | MGnify/ENA primary metagenome ERZ548830 (study PRJEB26490, sample SAMN05194706) | human gut metagenome | biome: terrestrial biome; feature: human-associated habitat; material...
CCGGGTACGATCCGTTATCAGTATCATTATCATGTGGATGCTTCCGGCAACCAGCCGCACACGGAAAAGAGCGATACGGCAGGGGGCTGCTATACCGGGACACATGGCCATGTGCATAGCGTGGAGGATGGCTGTTACAAAGAAGAATCCTACCATGTTCACCGGGATGACTGCTCTGGCTATCCGGTCTGGGTGGACTGGGCTCCTGGCGTGGAACCTTACTGGGGGTTTATTTATACCTGCGGGGAGCCTGCAAATGCGACCAGAAGGGTGCTGATCTGCAGCAAGCAGGCGGGTTCAACCGATTACTATGTACCGTCCTGTGGTCTGGCAGATGGACAGATCATCGGAGCAGAAATTGTGTACGATCAGGCGCATGCGCAGGTAAAAGCACAGGAGGAACAGCAGTGCAGAGATGAGCTTGTGAGACTTGCCCTTTCGATGCAGCCTGCCCTTGGAAGCAATACATCTGAAACAGAACAGATCGGAACGGACGCAGACAACATCCCGCCAGCACCGGAGCAGATCGCAGCCGAGGCGGAGCGGAAACGTCAGGAGGAAACTGCGGCAGAAGCAGAGCGGCGCCAGGAAAGCGCGGGCGAAGTAAAGACAGAAGCAGACCGGCGGCAGGAAAGCGAGGGCGAAGCTGCAGCAGATGCAGACCGGCGCCAGGAAGCCGGAGGTGCATCGAAGTCAGACAGCAGCACAGACAATGTGGGCACATCCAAAGGGGCAGACGTAGACCGGCGGGAGGAGAGTGCAGACACACCGAAGTCAGACGGCAGCACAGAAAATGTGAATACAACCGCCACGTCCGCTACAGACAGTCAGAAAATATCTGAGGCATCCGAAAATTGATAAAAGAATTGCATAATGACTCTCTTTCTGCTAAAGTAAAGTTCAAACCAAAGTAAAGTTTAAACCAAAGTAAAGGGAGATCAGAGTATCATGGGAAGTAATGGAGTCATGCTGCTGATTATTATTATCTGTGTCATCCTGTCCGGATATTTTTCAGCAACAGAGACGGCTTTTTCAGCAATCAACAGAGTCAGAATCCGCAATCAGGCAGAAAAGGGAAACAAGAGGGCAGCACTGGTGCTGCAGCTCTCTGACAACTACGACAGCCTGTTGTCGACGATTCTGATCGGTAACAATATTGTCAATATCGGATGTTCTTCTCTGGCGACAATTTTATTTGTAAAGCTTCTTGGAGAAGAGATGGGCGCGGGAATTTCCACACTGGTGATCACCGTTGTGGTATTGATTTTCGGTGAAATTTCGCCAAAGAGCATCGCAAAAGAATCCCCGGAAAAATTCGCTATGTTTTCCGCACCGATGATCAATGGGCTTCGGATTGTCCTGACGCCGATTAACTGGATGTTCGGGCAGTGGAAGAAGCTGTTGTCCTGTCTGTTTAAAACGTCCGGCAGTCAGGGTATTACATCGGAAGAACTGTTTACGATCGTAGAGGAAGCGCAGGAAGAGGGAAGCATTGATAAAGAAGAAGGAAGTCTTCTGCGCAGCGCATTGAGCTTTGACGATCTGGAGGCGGGAGATATTCTGACCCCACGGATCGATATGGAAGGAATCCCTGTGGAAAGTACCCAGGAGGAAGCTGCAGAAGTATTTGCAAATACCGGCTATTCCAGACTTCCGGTTTATGAAGAAACATTGGATCATATCGTCGGCATTTTGTACCATAAGGATTTTTATAATCGGGTTTACGGGACGGATACGAGCATCCGGGAAGTGATGCGTCCGGCACTGTTTACGACAGCAAACCAGAAGATCGATGAGCTGATGCAGGAGCTTCAAAAAAAGAAACTGCATATCGCGATCGTATTGGATGAATTCGGCGGGACGGTTGGCCTGATCACGCTGGAGGATATCCTCGAAGAGCTGGTGGGCGAAATTTGGGACGAACACGATGAGGTCGTTCAGGAGATCGTGCAGATTTCTGAGCGCGAATATAAGTTCAGCGGACGGGCGAGCGTGAAGAAGCTTTTCGACCTGATGGATGAGGAGGATGAATCTGAGGCGGCGACCGTAGGCGGATGGGTTATGGAACAGTTAAAGAAAATCCCTGCGGTTGGGGACAACTTCGACTATAAAGGTACCCATGTGGAAGTAACTGAGATGGAAGAAAAGCGAGTATTATCCGTGCACGTCATCCTGCCGGAAGAGGAGAAAACGGAGTAAACACGCGCTTCCCACAAAAAGAGACTTCCTGAAGGAGATTTTCTGACAGGGAGCGCTGTGCGCGGCAAAAAGAAGACAACAGGCATCCGGAGCGCTGTTTGAAGCAGCGAACTTCCGGATGCCTGTTTTAACTTATAGAAAAACACTTTGTGCAGTCCTACACTTTTTTCTTATAACAGTGCTCTGCAAACTGCAGCAGCTGATAAAGCCCCATCGCAATGATACACAAAAGCAGGATGGATGTAATGAGCATATCCAGCTGCAGTACCTGGCTTCCGTAGATGATCAGATAGCCGAGCCCGCGTCTGGCAGCGAGAAATTCGCCGATCACGACGCCGACTAACGAAAGCCCGATATTGACTTTCATATTGCTTAAAATGACCGGAATGGAAGCGGGCAGGACAACCTTGAAAAAGCAGTCCCGTCTGGTGCCGCCGAGCGTTCGGATCAGGAGAAGCTTTTCAGGATCTGCCTGCAAAAATCCGGTATAAAGGTTGATGATTGCACCGAAGATGGCGACGGAAATGCCGGCGGCGATGATCGTATCCATGCCGGTGCCGAGCCAGACGATCAAAAGAGGGGCGAGCGCGGATTTCGGGAGACTGTTTAAAACGACGAGAAACGGCTCCAAAATTTCAGACAACCGGCGGCTGTACCATAAAAGCGTGGCGGCGGAAAGGCTAACGAGGGCGACGAGAAAAAAACTGATGACCGTTTCAGTCAACGTGATACCGATATGGGTAAACAGGGAACGCTCGGAGACCATGCGGACAAAGCAGGCGACGACACGGGAAGGACTGGAGAAAAAGAAGCTATCGATGATATGGAAGTCTGCGAACAACTCCCAGACTGTCAGGAAAAGAAGCAGCATAAAAATCCGGGCAAAGTGGACGAAATGATGATGGCGTCTGTGAGCAAGCAGGAAAAGCTGCTGGTCGGACAGTGTTTGGTCAGTTGTTTTCATTGGACAGTTCCTCCCAGATCTGATTAAAAAGCTGTCCGTATTCCGGCGCGCGCCGTGCGGCAAGCGGCGAATGGTCTGCGGCAGTCAGGTGAATGGGAAATTCTGCTTTGACACGGGCGGGGCGGGCAGACAGGATGAGAACGCGATCGGCGAGGCTGATAGCTTCTGCAAGATCGTGAGTGATGAGGATGACGGATTTTTCTGCCTTACGGATCATGGCAGCAATATCGGCGGAAACGGTCAGCCGGGTCTGGTAATCCAGCGCGGAAAACGGCTCATCGAGCAACAGGATATCGGGCTCGAGCGCCATCGTGCGGATGAGGGCAGCCCGTTGGCGCATGCCGCCGGAAAGCTGAGACGGCTTTTTATGCTGAAATTCCAGAAGCCCGTAGTCGGAGAGCATCCTGCGAACGCGTTCCAGGTTCCTGGCTGTATCCTTGTGGGCGATTTCCAGTCCGAGCGTAACATTTTGCCAGACGTTTCGCCATTCAAATAAAAGATCGTGCTGCAGCATGTAGCCGATGCCGGGCTGATGACCATTTTCCCCATAAAACGTGATGCCGCCGCTGCCCGGGGTGAGCAAGCCGGCGATCAGGGACAAAATCGTGGATTTGCCGCAGCCGCTGGGACCGACAATCGCCAGAAATTCTTTGCGGTAAAGGCAGAAGGAAACCCGATCCAGGGCGGGCGTTTCGCCGTTTAGGGTGTGGTAGGAATAGGACAGTTCCTGTGCTTTTAAAAGGACAGAGTCCATAAGCTTTTCCCTTCTTTCTGGCAGGATTGCCCTGAAACTGGGTTCTTTTGCAGGCTAATCCTGACATGATCTGCTTTATCATATGCGGAAGCTGCTGCAATTGCGCATCGATGTTGCATAGCAATGACATATCTGCCCATGGATTCGACAAAATATTTTTTACTTTATTGCAATAAAGTAGAAAATATGATACTATCTGATATAAATCTGAAATGGAAACACAATTTCCAATCGGATGAAAGGCAACAGCCATCAACCGGAGCAATCTGGATGAAAACAGGAGAGGAGAATTGAAAAAATGAGTGAGAAGCTGAAAGTTGGCATTCTGGGTGGAACTGGCATGGTAGGTCAGCGGTTTATTTCACTGCTGGAAAACCATCCCTGGTTCGATGTGGCTGCCATTGCAGCAAGCCCCCGTTCCGCAGGCAAGACCTACGAAGAAGCAGTCGGCGGCAGATGGAAAATGGACACACCCATGCCGGAAGCGGTAAAGAACCTGATCGTATTAAACGTTAACGATGTGGAACATGTAGCATCTCAGGTTGATTTTGTATTCAGCGCTGTCGATATGACAAAGGACGAGATCAAAAAGATCGAGGAAGCCTATGCAAAGACAGAAACACCTGTTGTTTCCAATAACTCCGCACACCGCTGGACACCGGATGTCCCGATGATGGTTCCGGAGATCAATCCGGAGCATGTGGCAGTTATCGAATCTCAGAAAAAAAGACTCGGTACCAAGAGAGGCTTCGTTGCAGTAAAACCGAACTGCTCGATTCAGAGCTATGCGCCTGTCCTGACTGCATGGAAAGAGTTTGAGCCCTATGAAGTGGTTGCTACGACCTATCAGGCGATTTCAGGCGCGGGTAAGACCTTTGCAGATTGGCCGGAGATGGTGGGAAATATCATCCCTTATATCGGCGGCGAGGAAGAGAAAAGCGAAAAGGAGCCGCTGCGTCTTTGGGGTAAAGTGGAGGACGGCGTGATCGTTCCGGCACAGAGCCCGGTTATCACATGCCAGTGTATCCGTGTGCCTGTTTTAAACGGACATACCGCAGCTGTGTTTGTGAAGTTTAAGAAAAAGCCTACCAAGGAAGAGTTAATCGACCGTCTGGTTCATTTTTCCGGCGAGCCGCAGAGACTGGAGCTTCCCAGCGCGCCCAAACAGTTTATTCAGTATCTGGAGGAGGATAACCGCCCTCAGATTGCGCTGGATGTCAACTATGAAAACGGCATGGGAATTTCGGTCGGCCGTCTGAGAGAGGATACGGTTTACGACTGGAAGTTCGTTGGCTTATCCCACAATACGGTCCGCGGAGCAGCGGGCGGCGCAGTGCTTTGTGCAGAGCTGCTCAAAGCACAGGGATATATCACAAAGAAATAAAAGAGAGACATACAGCAGAAAACGACGGGAGGTAGAAGCTACCTCCCTTTCGCTGCTTTACAGGACAGAGGTGTATGGCAAAAAAGTTATTTATCGCAGAGAAACCGAGTGTGGCCCAGGAGTTTGCAAAAGCGCTGAAATATCAGATGAGCCGCAGGGATGGTTATCTGGAATCGGAAGAGGCGATTGTGACCTGGTGCGTTGGTCATCTGGTTACGATGAGCTATCCGGAAGTGTACGATATCAAATATAAAAAGTGGTCGGTCGATACGCTGCCGTTTATCCCGGAAACTTTTAAATATGAAGTGATTTCGAGCGTCAAAAAACAGTTCGATATCGTCAGCTCGCTGTTGAACCGTCCGGACGTCGATACAATTTACGTCTGTACAGACTCCGGGAGAGAGGGAGAGTATATTTACAGACTTGTGGAGCAGGAAGCGAACATTCACGGAAAAAAGCGCCGCAGGGTCTGGATTGATTCTCAGACGGAGGAAGAGATTCTGCGCGGGGTGCGGGAGGCAAAGGATTTGTCGGAATATGATAATCTGGCGAACGCAGCTTACCTGCGCGCCAAGGAAGATTATCTGATGGGCATCAATTTTTCCCGTGCGTTGACTTTAAAATACGGCAACCATGTCAAAAACTACTTGCGCCGCGACCGTGCGGTGATTTCAGTTGGCCGTGTAATGACCTGTGTATTGGGCATGGTCGTCAACCGGGAACGCGAAATCCGTTCGTTTGTAAAAACGCCTTTTTACCGTGTGACGGGAGCCTTTGGAATTCCGATGGGCGACGGAAAGGAAAAGCCGTTCGAGGGAGAATGGCGCGCAGTAGAGGGAAGTGCCTGGAACCTTTCACCGCTTTTATATAAAGAAAACGGATTTTCGGAAAAAAAAGATGCCGAGGCATTGATGGAAAAGCTGGGTGCAATTTTGCCGGAAGGTGTGATGTCCCCCGGATTTTCAGGCGCTTTTCTGGAAAAATGTGAAAAAAAGAAAGAACAGAAAAATCCGCCGCTGTTATATAATCTGGCGGAGCTGCAAAATGATTGCTCCCGGATGTTTAAGATCAGTCCGGATGAAACGCTCAAAATCGCGCAGGAGCTTTATGAAAAAAAACTGACGACCTATCCGAGAACGGATGCTCGTGTTTTATCCAGCGCAGTTGCAAAGGAAATCCATAAAAATATCGGCGGACTTCGCAATTTCGCTCCGGTCAGCGCATACGCAGTGCAGATTCTGGAAGAAAATAGTTATCAGAAAATTGCAAAAACCCGTTATGTCAACGACAAACAGATCACGGATCACTATGCGATTATCCCGACCGGACAGGGCTTTTCGGCGCTGCGGAGTCTTTCTCCCGCGTCGGCAAAGGTCTATGAAGTGATTGCAAGACGTTTCCTGAGCATCTTTTATCCGCCGGCGATTTCCCAGAAGGTATCGCTGACGGTGCTTGTAAAATCGCAGCAGCTGCCGCAGGGTGAACGCTTTTTTGCTTCATTTAAGGTGCTGACGCAGGAAGGGTATCTGGGCGTCAGCCGCCCATCCTTTTTCAACTCCAAAAAAGAAGAAAAAGAGGAGAAAAACGGAGAGGAAGAGGAATTTTCCTGCGACGAGGCATTTTTAAAGGTGTTACAGACTATGAAAAAAGGAGAACAGCTTCCGCTGCATTCTCTTTCTATCAAAGAAGGCGAAACTTCGCCGCCGAAGCGCTATAATTCCGGCTCGCTGATCCTGACAATGGAAAATGCGGGACAGTTTATTGAGGACGAAGAGCTGCGGGCACAGATCAAGGGCAGCGGCATCGGAACCTCTGCGACGCGTGCGGAAATCTTAAAAAAGCTTGTCACGATCGAGTATCTGGCGTTGAATAAAAAGACGCAGACGATCACGCCGACGCTGATGGGCGAAATGATTTACGATGTGGTTTCAGATTCGATCCGACCACTGTTAAATCCAGCGCTGACTGCCAGCTGGGAAAAAGGGCTGACCGGTGTTGCGGAGGGGACGATTACATCAGGAGAATATATGGATAAACTGGATGATTTTGTACGCAGGAGGACGAATATCGTTAAACAGCTGCACAATCAGTCCATTTTATATCAGCAGTTCGATGCGATAGCCGGTTTTTACCAGAAAAAAGAAACCGCACCGGCTGTCAAAAAAGCAGGAACAACAAAAAAAAGGACAGAAAAGAAAGAAAATGCGGAAGGCTAGGGCTTTTCTGCAAAACGTTCGCCGCATTCAGGCGGCAGAAACAGGAGGAAAAAGAAGATGGAAGCAATGAAGATCAGAAACCTGTACAATCTGGAAGAAACAATCGCTGCACCGCTTTTGGAGCAGTATGAGTATCCGTGGGAGGTTCTGCCCTATATCAAGGAATTCATCAAAGCACTCGGGAACGCTCTGCCGGAGGATCGCTTCGAAAAAAGAGGAGAGGATATCTGGGTGGCAAAAAGCGCGACTGTTGCGCCGACTGCCTGCTTAAACGGTCCATGTATCGTGGATGAGGAAGCGGAAATCAGACATTGCGCGTTTGTCAGAGGCAGCGCAATCATCGGAAAAGGCGCAGTTGTCGGTAATTCTACCGAGTTAAAGAACGTCATTCTGTCCAATAAAGTGCAGGTTCCGCATTATAATTACGTCGGGGACAGCATTTTAGGTTATAAGGCACATATGGGTGCAGGTTCCATCACTTCGAATGTAAAAAGCGACAAGACTCTGGTTGTTGTCAAATCTGCAGAAGAAAACATCGAAACCGGTCTGAAAAAATTCGGCGCGATGCTGGGCGACTGCGTGGAGGTTGGCTGCAACAGCGTGTTAAATCCGGGAACGGTAATCGGAAGACATACGAACGTTTATCCACTTTCGCGGGTGCGCGGATTTATTCCGGAAAACAGTATTTTCAAAGATCAGGAACATATCGTATTAAAGGAAGACAGGGGCTGACCCCTGCCTTTTCTTTTTTTCAAATTTAATTGAGCTTTTCTGAAAGTTGATTTCATGCCCGCATGAAAATCGGTTTTCAGGCAAGCAGGAAGGGCGTATGTAAACGATTGTGATAGCAGAATAGAAAAAATACTTGACGGAGCAGTGCCTGCGGTGTATAGTTTACTCAATGGATTAACGCTTGCACGCGTTAAAGCGTAAAAAGTGATTATGAGGAGGAACGGAAAATGAAAAAGTTAGCGGCAATTTCCCTTGTGCTGGCAATGACCGCGGCATCTTTGGCTGGCTGCGGCTCGACAGCAAACACTGCAGCACCGGCAGAAAGTGAAGCGGCAGAAACCCCTGCAGCAACAACAGAGGAGACAACAGATACAGCAGCGGATACGGTAGCAGCAGATGGCAAGGTGTATAACATTGGTATCTGTCAGCTGGTACAGCACGAAGCGCTGGATGCAGCAACCCAGGGCTTTCAGGATGCACTGACAGAACTGCTGGGTGAGGCAAATGTGAAATTTGACCTGCAGAATGCTTCCGGTGATTCCGCAACCTGTGCAACGATCGTCAACCAGTTTGTATCTTCTGATGTTGACCTGATTCTGGCAAATGCAACGGCCCCTCTGCAGGCAGCAGCGGCAGCTACCAATGAGATCCCGATTCTGGGAACCAGCGTTACAGACTATGCGACAGCACTTTCTATCGATGACTGGACAGGCGTAACCGGCACAAACATTTCCGGTACTTCCGATCTGGCTCCGCTGGATCAGCAGGCGGACATGCTGCATGAGCTGTTTCCGGATGCAAAAAATGTCGGCATCCTGTACTGCTCCGCAGAACCTAATTCCGCATATCAGTCCCAGACTATTCAGGGATATTTAAAGGATTACGGATATGAATGCACAGAGTACACCTTCGCAGACTCCAACGATATCGCGTCGGTTGTAAACAATGCGATTGCAACATCTGATGTCCTTTATATTCCTACCGACAATACAGCAGCATCGAACACCACGATTATTCAGAACATCTGCCAGCCTGCAGGAATTCCGATCATCGCAGGCGAGGAAGGTATCTGCTCCGGCTGCGGCGTAGCAACCCTGTCCATCAGCTATTATGACCTTGGCTATAAAACCGGCGAGATGGCATATGAAATTCTGGTAAACGGTGCGGATGTATCTCAGACAGCAGTTGAGTTTGCTCCGAATGTAACCAAGAAATATAATGTAGCAAACTGTGAGGCACTCGGTATTACCGTGCCGGATGATTATGTGGCAATTGAGTAATCGCAAGTCACTGTGAGGGTTTGCAGAGCGTTGAGGAGGGAGAAATTCCTCTTCAGCGCTTTTTGTCGATTTTTTATGGAACGACTAAAAAAGTATCAGCGAGGAAACCAGGACTGCCGATACTTGAAAAATAAAAAAGTGTACTGGAGGAGGAAGCAGTGAATATTGTAGCATTGTTTAACGCGCTGCCGGGGGGCTGCGCACAGGGGCTGATCTGGGGAATCATGGCGATTGGCGTATTTATTACCTATAAGATTCTGGATCTGGCAGATCTGACCGTAGACGGCACGATGTGTACCGGAGGTGCAGTCTGTGTTGTGATGATGATGAATGGGCATTCTGTTGGATTTTCCCTGTTCTGCGCGTTTATCGCAGGCATGCTGGCTGGTCTGGTAACGGGCATTTTCCATACGACGATGGGAATTCCGGCGATTCTGGCAGGTATTCTGACCCAGCTGGGTCTGTATTCCATCAACTTGAGAATTATGGGCAACAAGGCCAATGTAGCGCTCGTTACTGATAAATATGACGTGCTGGTTTCTATGCGTTACCTTAAAAACGTTGTTTTTTATAAAAATACGCTGTTTGTTGTAGCAGTCATTATCGCAGTGCTGATCGTAATTCTGTACTGGTTTTTCGGGACGGAGTTGGGCTGCTCCATCCGTTCTACCGGTTCCAATGAAAATATGTCCCGCGCACAGGGTATCAATACCGATCTGACAAAGATCATCGGTCTGATGCTGTCTAACGGCATCGTAGCGCTTTCCAGCGGTCTTCTGGCGCAGTATCAGGGCTTTGCGGACATCAACATGGGACGCGGTGCGATCGTAATCGGTCTGGCTGCGGTCATCATCGGCGAAGTCGTATTCGGCAAAATCAGCCGCAACTTTGCATTCAGTCTGCTGACAGTAGCGCTTGGATCCATTATTTATTACTTAGTTCTGCAGGTTGTTTTGTGGTTTGGCTTAAATTCTAATGATTTGAAGCTTTTGTCAGCGATCGTTGTAGCAGTATTTCTGGCGATTCCTTATATGAAGCGAAAATATTTTTCCAAACCTGTTAAAAAGGGAGGTGCCAAACGTGCTTGACTTAAAATCCATTAGTAAAACTTTTAATGCGGGGACAGTAAATGAGAAAACCGCACTGAATAACCTTTGTCTCCATTTAAATGATGGAGATTTCGTAACGGTGATCGGCGGAAACGGCGCCGGAAAATCTACCATGCTGAATGCGGTTGCAGGTGTGTGGCCGGTTGATGAGGGCACGATTGAGATCGGCGGCGTCAATGTCACAAAGCTTCCGGAATATAAGCGTGCAAAGTATTTGGGGCGCGTGTTTCAGGACCCGATGACCGGAACAGCAGCCAGTATGCAGATTGAAGAGAATATGGCGCTTGCGGCGAGAAGAGGGCTGAGCCGTACCTTGAAAAAAGGAATCAGCAGCAAAGAACGGGAATTTTACAGGGAGCGCCTGGCAGAGCTGGGACTGGGGCTGGAGGATCGTATGACCTCCAAAGTTGGTCTGCTTTCTGGTGGTCAGAGACAGGCACTGACACTTCTGATGGCTACCCTGAAAAAGCCGCAGCTTCTGCTTTTGGATGAGCATACAGCGGCACTGGATCCCAAAACAGCTGCAAAGGTACTGGAGGCAACAGACCGGATTGTTGGACAGGACAACCTGACGACTCTGATGATCACCCACAACATGAAGGATGCAATTGCACACGGCAATCGCCTGGTTATGATGTATGAAGGACATATTATCTATGACGTGGCAGGGGAAGAAAAGAAAAAGCTGCATGTATCAGATCTTCTGGAGAAGTTTGAACAGGTCAGCGGCGGCAGTTTTGCAAATGACAGAATGATTTTATCCTGATTATTTTTGAATCCAAAGGTTTTACCTCTGTGTTTTGTAAAAAATACTGGATTTTTGACGAAAAGTATGAGAAAATAGCATCAGCGTACAGCTGGTGCTTTTTTCATGGAGATCTGCTTCGGATCTCTTATATGGAAGAAAGCTTTGCGCCTTTTTGGTGTGCCTGCTGACGAAAATTTCATCCATTAGACGAAAGGAGATAACACATGATTTATTCACACGAAGTAGAACAGATGTGTCCGGTAGCACAGGGCGTTAACCATGGCTGTGCTCCCATCCCGGAAGAAGCAAAATGGGTAAAAGCCAAAGAGATCAAGGACATATCCGGTCTGACTCATGGTGTTGGCTGGTGTGCACCTCAGCAGGGTGCCTGCAAACTGACACTGAACGTTAAGGAAGGTATTATTCAGGAAGCACTGGTAGAGACCATCGGATGTTCCGGTATGACTCATTCTGCTGCTATGGCTGCAGAAATTCTTCCTGGCAGAACTATTCTGGAGGCTCTGAACACTGACCTTGTATGTGATGCGATCAATACGGCTATGAGAGAGCTGTTCTTACAGATCGTTTATGGTCGTACACAGTCCGCATTCTCTGAAGAAGGTCTGCCGATCGGCGCAGGTCTGGAGGATCTGGGCAAGGGCTTAAGAAGCCAGGTTGGTACTATGTATGGTACCCTGAAGAAAGGCCCTCGTTACCTTGAAATGGCTGAAGGTTATGTAACCGGTATCGCTTTGGATGCAGACGATCAGATCATCGGCTACAAGTTTGTAAACTTCGGCAAGATGACAGACTTTATGAAGAAGGGCGATGACGCTCAGACAGCATATGAGAAAGCATCCGGTCAGTATGGTCGTGTGGATGATGCTGTAAGAATCATCGATCCCAGACAGGAATAAAAGGAGGAGGTAACGAAGCATGGCATTATTTGAGTCTTATGAAAGAAGAATTGACAAGATTAACGCTGTTTTAAATAGCTACGGAATTGCTTCCATCGAAGAAGCTGAAAAAATCACCAAAGATGCCGGCCTGGATGTTTACAATCAGGTAAAGAAAATCCAGCCCATCTGTTTCGAGAACGCTTGCTGGGCTTACACTGTAGGTGCAGCGATCGCAATCAAGAAAGGCTGCAGAAGAGCAGCTGACGCAGCAGCAGCAATCGGCGAAGGACTGCAGGCTTTCTGTATCCCCGGTTCCGTTGCTGATCAGCGTAAAGTAGGTCTTGGCCATGGTAATCTGGGCAAGATGCTGCTGGAAGAAGAAACAGACTGCTTCTGCTTCCTGGCAGGTCATGAGTCCTTTGCAGCAGCAGAGGGTGCTATCGGTATTGCTGAGAAGGCAAACAAGGTTCGTAAGAAACCTCTGCGCGTTATCCTGAATGGTCTTGGCAAGGATGCTGCACAGATCATTTCCAGAATCAACGGCTTTACTTATGTAGAGACTGAGATGAACTATCACACCGGCGAGCTGAAGGAAGTATTCCGGAAATCTTATTCCGAAGGCCTTCGTTCCAAGGTTAACTGCTACGGCGCAAATGACGTAACAGAAGGTGTTGCAATCATGTGGAAAGAGGGCGTAGACGTTTCCATTACCGGTAACTCCACCAACCCGACCAGATTCCAGCATCCTGTTGCAGGTACCTACAAGAAGGAATGTGTAGAGAAGGGCAAAAAGTACTTCTCCGTAGCTTCCGGCGGCGGTACCGGCCGTACCCTGCATCCCGATAACATGGCTGCAGGTCCTGCTTCTTATGGCTTCACAGATACACTTGGCCGTATGCACTCCGATGCGCAGTTCGCAGGTTCTTCCTCTGTACCCGCACACGTTGAGATGATGGGTCTGATCGGTATGGGCAACAACCCGATGGTTGGCGCTACTGTAGCTGTAGCTGTTTCCGTTGAGGAAGCAGCCGAAGCAGGAAAATTCTAAAGAATCCAGTATTTATGCGGATTCTACGCTGTGGTAAAACCTATGAAAACCAGTAAAAACGTACACATAGTACACGGGAAATACACAGGTAATATACAGCGGTAATACACAACAATTAAGCCCCCAGAAATTGATCTGGGGGCTTTCTGTATGCAGCTGATCGGGCGTCAATCCCATTCAGCGTCGATTGATTCAAACACTATGTCTTCGCCGTCATAATTGATCAGCGCCACAGCTTCTTCATAATCGCTGTACGCCCTGTGGGTATAGACGGCTTCTGTTATGTCTCTGATCTTATGTCCGACAATGGCTTTCAGCAAATTTTCGTTCATTTCAAAATGCTTCGCGCACGAAATAAATGTGTGCCGGGGTTCGTGCGGCGTGTGGGAGATTCCAAGATAGCGCATAACCTTTTTGAATCGCCCACGGTATTGATCGTATGTCATAAAGCCGCCAGTCTCATTCGGGAACAGGTATTTGCTATCGGGGTTGTAGTGATCCTGCACCAGCTGACGGATCAACGGATGCACAGGGACGATCCGGTCAATTCCGGCGTCTGTTTTGATACCGCCTTTAATTCTCCAGCGCGCAAGATCCACATTCACAGTTTCGATTAACAGCACTTCCGAAGGGCGAAAACCAGTGTATAGAGAGAATAGGATCATATCTGCGACACCGAAACTGCGGATCTTCCACAGGCGCTGCACTTCGCTATTTTTGAACGGTACACGCTTGGTCTTGTCACGTTTGCCTGCTTTTTGAACAAATAACGCGCTGTAGTCCTTGTCAACAATTTCATGGATCATGCAGTATTTGTACATGAGATTGAAAAGCGACTTCATGCGGCTTTTCGTTGCATCACCGACAACAGCGTCATTGATCACGCCCTGCATGTGGGAGACGCGAAGATCACGCATGCGGACATTGAAGATCGGTTCGCAGTATTTGTACGCCGCCCGGTAGCTGCGGGCGCTGGAATCGTTCTTCAAGGTGGCGTAGTATTCCTTTGACCAGAGGTCGTACACTTCGGAAAACGTCAGCTTGTGTGCGTTAATGTCATAGGGATTCTGCAAGAAATCATTCAAAGCCGTTTCAGCTTCGATCCGGGTTGCAAAGGTTCCGATCAGCTGGTATTCCTGCGTCAGTTTCCCGGATGCAGGATCAAGCCGCCAGCCGATCGTAATTCGTGCAGCCCATGGTTTGCGACGTTTCCCAGTTAGCTTGAAGACGGAGCCGTCGCCGTTTGCTCTTTTCATTGCCATAAAAAGCACCTTCTTTCTGTATATTAC
>ENA-OUQM01001224-OUQM01001224.1-human-gut-metagenome-genome-assembly--contig:-NODE-1224-length-14551-cov-9.504346_pt1 | contig 14551 bp, 14 predicted proteins | sample MGYA00237949_ERZ548830 | MGnify/ENA primary metagenome ERZ548830 (study PRJEB26490, sample SAMN05194706) | human gut metagenome | biome: terrestrial biome; feature: human-associated habitat; material...
AGAAACACCTATTAATTCAGCAAAATCTTTTGGTTTATAATTCGTGATATTTGACATGTTCATAATAATACCTCCATAGGTATATTTAAACACATTTAACCGTATTAAGCAATATATTTAGTTACTTATAAATTCCTCCTGATACCAGCAAGTCCACACACTGCTTATTGCTTTTCGCAATTGAAGCAGGGAACTTACTTGATTTGCTTAAAAATGTCCTGTAAATAATTCTCTGTTTTGTACTCCTGTAATACGTCCCTGACAAAGTGTAAGTCACCTCATATTTGGCAGATCCGCAAATGGCATAGTATCATCAAAAAGCGACATCTGATGATATTTCGGCACTTCCATACGGGCATCCTGCTTCTCTCCAGCAAGCAGATTACGGACGATCGCATCCTCTTCCAGCCTGACCGGATAGTACATCCTGCCGCTGCAGGTGATAAAATAGATTGCTCTCTTTAAAACAACCCCCATCTTTTTCAGACCTTCAAAAGAAAGACTTCCATATCTTCTCGCCTGGACGATCCGCTTTGCGGACTTGACTCCGATCCCCGGGACACGCAGAAGGATATGGTAATCCGCGGTGGTAACTTCCACCGGAAACTGCTCCAGATGGCCGATCGCCCAGTCACACTTCGGATCTAAGAATACATTGAAATTCGGACGCTTTTCTGAGAGAAGCTCACCTGCCTCAAATCCATAAAACCGCATCAGCCAGTCCGCCTGATAAAGTCTGTGCTCCCGTAAAAGAGGAGGACCACCGGGCAGTGTCGGAAGTGCTGCATCTTCATTTACCTGAACAAACGCCGAATAAAAGACTCTCTTAATCTGAAACTTCTGATAGAGAGACTCGGCAACCGAAATGATCTGTAGATCATTCTCCGGGGTCGCACCGATGATCATCTGCGTACTCTGTCCTGCCGGCACAAACCGCGAACTCTGGCGATATACCGTCAGATCATACTGATTTTCCTGCCGCATGGTCTGGATCTGCCGCATCGGTGCAAGGATCGTCCTGCGGCTCTTGTGCGGTGCCAGCTTTTTCAGTCCTTCCGCTGTCGGAAGCTCCAGATTGACACTCATCCTGTCCGCCAGATAACCGGTCTTTTCAATCAGAACCGGCGAAGCCCCCGGAATCGCTTTTACATGGATATATCCTTCAAAACGGTACTTCGTACGAAGCAGACAGAGTGTCTGATAAAGAAGCTCCATCGTGTAGTTCGGATTTTGCAGTACACCGGAACTTAAAAATAATCCTTCTATATAATTACGCCGGTAAAACTCGATCGTCAGCTGACAGACCTCTTCCGGCGTAAATGTGGCACGCGGCACATCGTTACTGCATCGGTTGATACAGTACTTGCAGTCATAGACACACTCGTTGGTCAGCAGAATTTTCAAAAGAGAAATACATCTGCCATCCGCCGAAAAGCTATGACAGATACCGGCTTCCACACAATTCCCGATTCCTGTGCCGCTGCCCTTTCGTTTGGTCCCGCTTGATGTGCAGGCCACATCATACTTCGCTGCATCACTTAAAATTTTCAGTTTATCAAAAATCCCAAGGTTTTCCTGTATTACCATCTTCCGCCCTTTCTCGAACCTACGTTCTCGAATATTTGTTCGTATTATAGCATAGCTTTCTGTAAAATGCAAGTGTAAAGTGCTGGAAATCCGAACATATTTTCTGGTTTTTGTCAAAAAACTCCAAGAAGAACATTTACAAAACCTGTGCACCTGCAAACGTTTAAGAATAAATGTTGCAGAATCAAAAAGCAGCAAATGCATAAGAAATTTCTTATACATTTGCTGCTTTTATAATATGATGATGCCAGGGTCAAAAGGTCTAAAACCATATGAGCTTACTCATAGGTGGGTGAAAGACCCTGGAACCTACTCCTCTTCTTTTTTCACACGATCCAGCTGATGCAGTACTTCAAATGCATCCGTCAGATATTTGTTTTCTGCTTTTGCAAAATCACCTTTATCAGAAAGTTCTGCCAGGGACGGATCGATCGGCATCTTTCCAAGTACCTTAAGATCCATTTTGCCTGCAATTTCTTCGATATGGCTTTCACCGAATACAGAAATCTTCTTTCCGCAGTCCGGACATACCAGATAGCTGTAGTTTTCCACAATACCAAGGATCGGCACATTCATGCTTTTTGCCATATGGTATGCTTTCTTTACGATCATCTGAACAAGATCCTGCGGTGAGGATACGATCACGATACCATCCAGCGGCAGCGACTGAAATACGGTCAGAGGTACATCTCCGGTTCCCGGCGGCATGTCCACGAACAGATAGTCCAGTTCTCCCCAGATCACATCTGTCCAGAACTGTTTAACCATACCGGAAATAACCGGTCCTCTCCAGATAACCGGTGCTTCTTCATCCGGCATCAGCAGATTGATAGACATAACTTTGATATCATTTTCTGCCAGCGGCGGATAAATACCATTATCGTCCGCCTGAGCCGGTCCGTGCAGTCCATACATTTTCGGAATGGACGGTCCTGTGATATCTGCATCCAGAATACCGACACGATAGCCCTTTTCTGCCATCAGGTTCGCCAGAGATGCCGTTACCATAGATTTACCGACGCCGCCTTTTCCGCTGACAACGCCGATCACATGTTTCACCTTTGTATATTCATTGGAAGCCACCTGAAAACTTGTTGGTTTATTTTTAGATGGACATCCCTCGCAGCTTTCTTTGGTACAGCCGCTGCTGCTGCATTGTTTCTCAGCCATTTTCAAACCTCCTCACACAAATTTATCCTTATCGTAACTGTTTTTACAGTCATCATACAAAAAACCATGGAGAATCGCTTCTCAATGGAATTACCAGTTAACTATAACGCATTTTTTCAAGGATTACAACCTGCTATCCAAAACCATAGTGAATGTTTCGTACCTTTACCATCTGCACAGATCCACGAAATTATTTCTAAATGGATAGACTTTCAAATCTCCGTAAACGTATATCTCTGTCGAATCCCGGAAGTCATAATGTCAAACACAATGCTCCCATCCGGAAGAACACTTTTTTCATAGCTTACTTCTTTTCCCTTGAATTTATCCAGCACAAACTTTTCCGGATCATCTGTGTAGATCTCATCGATAAAGACATCCCGCATCTGATTGTTTGCACATTCATTAAAAATTTCCCAGACTGTTTCATATTCTTTCATTCTGATTTCCTCTTTTTATATTTAATCGTGATCTCGTATCTTCAAGTCGGGGCATGTATCTCTGTCAAAGATCAAACTCTGACTAAGCCAAGTATTCCACAGCCTTCCACAAGCCGCTTCGAAAACACTCCGGATCATGACCGCCACCGTCAATCCGTTCAAATCTGTAATCGATGCCAAAACGATCCAGTACTTTCAGAAAAGAAAGATTTCTTTCATAAAACCAGTCTTCTGTTCCGCACGCAAGCACAAATTGCGGATTTTCATTGCGTTCTTTAAACAGCCGTATCGCTGCTGATGCATTTCTGTCCACCGATTCTTCAAGATCTGACAGAGGCAGAAAATAATACAGAAATGTTTTCTTTAAATCCACACTGTATGGAGTCAGACTGCCCCACACCTCCGTATTTCCAATTTCTACATCTTTCGCTATATATGCCCCTGCTATTGAAATAATCGTTGAAAACTTCCCTGTCTGTGCAGCAATAAGTGCAGCACCATATCCGCCCATGGAAATACCGGCAAGTACCATTTCCACAGAATCCGGCAAATGATATCTATGTTTCATGTAATCCGGCAACTCCGATGACACAAATTTGCCGCAATCGTAATCCTCTGTAGAAATGTAATATCTGTTTTTCATGAATGGAGCTGCAACCATCATATGATACCGGTCGCATAGCTTCTGAAGCTCCAGCTCTTTCGGAAGATTATGAAACAATTCTTCAGACATTTCCGGGTTCATATTACCATGAAGTAAAATCATGAAATTCCGGATTTCACCGTTATCTGGTTTTATTACATTTATCACAGCATCTGTACTTAATGCTTTTGATTCTAAAATAATGGTTTCAATCACTGTTCTTCTCCCCCTGCGAAGTCCCATTTTCAATACAGTCAAACATCCAAAGCACGCTTCTCAAAGATATCACTGTACTTATATTCTAATCCACTGAAAGATGACTTCCTCTTTTTTGTTTACAGATCGCATCCAGAATACAGTCTGCTGCCTGTGCCTTGCTCATCAGGTCAAATGCCTGCTCACTGTCTTTTGTGATGATCGTGATCACGTTGGTGTCTGTGCCAAATCCGGCTCCTGCTGTTTTTAAGTTATTTGCGACGATCATATCCAGATTTTTCTTTTCCAGTTTTTTGCGGGAATTCTTTACAACGTGTTCCGTTTCCATGGAAAATCCACATAAAAATGTTTTTGCGGTTCTGTTTTCCCCAAGATATTTTAAAATGTCCTGTGTGCGGGTAAGTGCAATGCTCATCTCGCCATCGGATTTTTTGACTTTCTGATCATAAACTTCACTCGGACGATAATCTGCTACTGCTGCAGCCATAATCACAATATCTGCATCCGCAGCCTCTTCTTTGACTGCTTCAAACATCTGCTGTGCACTTTTTACCGGAACCATCTTTACAAAATGCGGCTCCTCTGCCTCGGTGTGCCCTTTTACGACCGTCACGGAAGCTCCACGCAGCATCGCAGCTTTCGCCAGGGCAAATCCCATTTTTCCTGTTGAATGATTTGTGATATAGCGAACCGGATCGATCGCTTCCATCGTAGCTCCGGCACTGACCAGAACTTTCATCCCTTTCATATCCTTTTCACGTGCAATGCTTCTCACAATATGTTCAACCAGAAGCTTTTCTTCCGGAAGTTTGCCGATTCCGGAATCACCACAGGCAAGATGTCCGCTCGCCGCCTCCACCATCTCAAAACCATAGTTCTGAAGACGTTTCATATTGTCCTGCACGATCGGATTGAGGTACATATTGGTGTTCATCGCCGGTGCAATGATCTTCTGACAAGTGCATGCAAGTGCCGTCGTTGTCAGCATGTCATCTGCGATCCCGTTTGCAAGCTTTCCTATTATATTGGCACTTGCCGGTGCGACCATGAGAAGATCTGCTCTCTTTGCCAGTGAAATGTGCTCTACCTGAAACTGAAAATTCCGGTCAAACGTATCAATCAGACATTTATTTCCGGTGAGCGTCTCAAAAGTGATCGGATTGATAAAATTGACTGCATTCTTTGTCATGATCACTTCCACATTACAATGCAGTTTCTTTAACATACTTGCCACATTTGCCATTTTATATGCTGCAATACTTCCTGTTATCCCAAGTATTACCGTTTTTCCCTTTAACATCACAAAACCTCACGTTCTTTTCTAAATTATTTATGCAATGATAAAACTTTTTTTGTTTATCATAACATACTTTTTATGTATTGTCAGCCTGCCTGGAAAAATTACACTGTTTCCCTTGTCATTTAAAATTTGCTATGCTATGATACTGATGTTTATGAGCCAAGGAGCAAATGGACACAAAACAGTTCCTGTTTTCCTTTGCCCGGCTACTTATATCCATATTTTTCAGGAGGATTTTTACTATGAAAAAAGACACTCGATACCTGGTCAGTGTTGCACTTATGGCAGCGATCGTCATTCTTCTGGCTAACACACCGCTTGGAATGATCCAGCTTCCGATTATTAAGGCGACAACTGTACACATCCCGGTTATCATCGGTGCGATTCTTTTGGGTCCATCCGCCGGTGCGATCCTGGGAGCGATTTTCGGCATCTGTTCCCTGATCAGCAATACAACCGCTCCAACACTTCTTTCGTTTGCTTTTTCTCCGTTTCTGAGTACAACCGGTCTTGTTGGCGTGGTAAAAGCGATCTGGATCTCGGTTGGATGCCGCATTATGATCGGCGTGATCTCCGGATGGCTCTGGATCTTATTTCGAAAACTGAAAGCGAATTCTTATCTTTCCCTTATCATCACTGGTTTTGTCGGTTCGATGGTAAATACGATATTTGTTATGGGCAGTATTTATCTGCTCTTTGCCGGACAGTATGCCGCTGCCAAAGATGTGGCACGCACCGCGGTGTTCGGCCTGATCATGGGTACGGTCACTGCATCCGGCATCCCGGAAGCGATTGCTGCCGCAATCCTTGTCACTGTCATCACAAAAGCACTGCTGAAGGTTGTTCCTAATCTTTCAAACGCTTCTGCTAACTAAATCGCAGGCACAGCTTCCGTGCGTTCGATTTGAATACATACGCTCTGTGCCTTCGCAGAATGGAGGATATTTTGATTCTTGCAATTGATATCGGAAATACAAACATTGTGGTCGGCTGTATCCGTGGGGATGAAGTTCTCTTCACTGAACGCCTTTCCACCAATACAACACATACAACTCTGGAATATGCTATCAGCTTTAAAAATGTTCTGGAAATTTATCAGATCGATGCAAAGGAAATCGAAGGTGCCATCATTTCTTCTGTTGTCCCGCCGATCACCAATGTGATCCGTGATTCGATCCATAAAATTACCGATGCTGAAGTGCTGATCGTCGGTCCCGGTGTAAAAACCGGTCTGAATATTCTGATGGATAATCCGAAAACACTCGGAAGTGACCTGGTTGTCAATGCGGTGGCCGGCATCAGTGAATATCCGGTTCCGCTGATCCTGATCGACCTTGGCACAGCGACCACGATCTCTGTGATCGACAATAAGAAAAATTATATCGGCGGCATGATTCTTCCGGGAATCCGTGTTTCTACCGACTCTCTGACCAGCCGCACTTCACAGCTGCCGCGTATCGGTGTGGAAGAACCCCGCCGCCTGATCGGAACCAACACCATCGACTGCATGAAGAGCGGTATGATCTATGGAAATGCTTCCTGTCTGGATGGAATGATCCAGCGTATCAACCGTGAACTTGGTGAAAAAGCAACGGTAGTCGCTACCGGAGGGCTTGCACGGTTCATCGTTCCGCACTGTCTGGAACATGTCATTCTTGATGACGAGCTGCTCTTAAAAGGTCTGAAATACATTTATTATAAGAATCGCACTCCACGTCATGCCGGATAAAAGTACTTTTAGAACAAATTTCTATATACCGAGACTGAAATCTGCACCGTTCTGAATTGTTATACAAAAATATTTACTGTTCTTTCAAAAAAGTCATTGACAACTTCAGAAATATTTGCTAATATATAGGACGTGTCACGGACACAATACAGGGGATTGGTCAAATGGTATGACAGAAGTCTCCAAAACTTTTAGCGGGAGTTCGATTCTCTCATCCCCTGTTATGAAAACCGAAAGGTCTCAAAAGACTTTTCGGTTTTTTTGCATATTCTTAACTTTATTTTTTGTCTGATTGCCGGTCTGTGCATTCTTATGAGCAAATATGCAATGGATATCACAAGACAGAAGTACACAAAAAAACGACCTCACTTCCATGATCGAGATCTGGAATGAGGTCGTTGAAGATGGCGTTATTTCCAACATCCATGCACGTCATCTCTGTGAACGTCTTGGATTTGTCCAGCCTGGTGTCCTGGTGTCAGCCCTTTTCTTCGGATTCCCGCAAAAACAGAACCGGAAATATTGTGCCAGACACTGAAGATTGCTCCCGGAAGTGTTGCCAGCGGGCTTGTCGCAAAATTTGCAGTCGCAAGGGAAACGGCAAGTCCGCTGTTCTGCATTCCGACTTCAATTGCGATTGCTGTTGCCTTGGAATATTCAATATGAAATATTTTTGCTGCCAGAAGGCCAAGTCCCATACCGCACAGATTGTGGATCGCCACAACAATCAGTACAAGCACACCGCAGCTTACAATTTTTTCTGCATTGATGGCTACAATTCCGGAAATGATCATCACGATCGATACAACGGAGATCAGCGGCAGCACTTCTGAAATTTTTTCAATTTGCTTTCCAAAGAGTGTCCGGATCAAAATTCCAAGAAGTACCGGGATCAGGATTACTTTTACCACTGAGATCACCATTGCCCAGAAAGACACTTCCACCCAGGTTCCTGCCAGAATATAAACCAGAAGCGGTGTCATCAGCGGAGCGATCAAAGTGGAAGCGATCGTCATACCAACAGAAAGTGCCACATCGCCCCCTGCAATATACGTGATCACATTGCTCGCCGTTCCGCCGGGACAGCAGCCGACCAGGATCACACCAAGTGCCAGTTCCGTCGGAAGTTTTAAAATCATACAGAGGATCCAGGCGATCAGCGGCATGATCGTATACTGCGACACAAATCCGATCAGTACTTCTTTTGGTCTTGAAAATACAACCTTGAAGTCTTCCATCCGGATCGTGAGCCCCATTCCGAACATCGCCACTCCAAGAAATACCGAAGTGTATTTAGTCGTCCACGCAAAACCGTCCCGCCAGAAAAAAGCAAGCACGGAAAATGCAATGATGATCACACCGATGTATTTGGTCAAAAAGGAACTGATTTTTCCGATTTTATGCATGATATTTTTCATAGGCTACACACCATAGCTGAAGTTGTCGATCAGTCTTGTTTTTCCGATATAGACTGCCATCGCTACCAGCACATCACGGTCTGCTTTTTCTATCGGCTGCATCGTAAGTGCATCTACCATCATAACATAATCAATACGTGCCAGCGGTTCTGCCTCAATGATCGCTTTCATCGGATTCAGCACTTCTTTTGCATCTGCTCCTGTGTAAATCACTTCTTTTCCGGTCTTTACTGCTCTTGAAAGGCAAAGTGCCGCTTGTCTCTCTTTATCATTTAAGTAAGTGTTTCTGGATGATTTTGCCAGTCCGTCTTCTTCACGGACGATCGGACATCCGACAATCTCAATATCAAAATTCAGATCTTTTACCATTTTACGGATGATTGCAAGCTGCTGTGCATCTTTTTCCCCAAAATAAGCACGATCCGGTGCTACGATATGGAATAATTTTGTGACAACGGTACACACGCCTTTAAAATGAATCGGTCTTGTTTTTCCGCAAAGTGTTTCTGATAAGGTATCAATACTTACGAAAGCATGTGGATCATGATACATATCTTCCGGAGACGGTGCAAAGATCAAATCTGCTCCAAGGCTTTCGCAAAGCTTACTGTCTCTTTCGAAATCTCTCGGATATGCCTCTAAATCTTCATTTGGGCCGAACTGCGTCGGATTTACAAAATCAGAAACCACAACAATATCGTTCTGTTCTCTGCATTTACGGATCAGACTTGCATGTCCTTCATGAAGAAATCCCATAGTCGGCACCAGGCCGATGGTCTTTCCTTCTTTTTTCCATTGTTTTATCTGCTTTCTTGTTTCCTCGACTGTTTTTGTTACCTGCATTTTGTTTCTCTCCTCTTTTTATAGATTACGAGATAGTCTCTGAACTGAACTTCAAAAATCATGCTATATCATATACAAAACAGAATCCTGTCACGAATACAGGTCTGGTTCAGATCAATACTGATATCACCCCAACTGTCCATGTTTTTCGTAACATGAAATTCTGCTGATCTTGTTTTTCTCATCTACGAACACAACGGATGGTTTATGGTTCTTCGCCTCTTCCGGATCATACTGTCCATAAGCCATGATAATAATTTTATCTCCAGTGCTGACACAGCGTGCTGCTGCACCATTTAAACAGATCATGCCACTTCCGCGTTCCCCGCAGATTGTATACGTTTCAAACCGGCTTCCATTGTTCACATCCACGATCTGCACTTTTTCATATTCTAAAATTCCTGCTGCTTCCAGAAGTTCTTCGTCCACGGTAATACTTCCCACATAATCCAGCTCCGCCTGAATAACGGTCGCCCGGTGAATTTTACCTTTTAACATTTCTACTGTCATTTCTAATTCCTTTCCATGCTCACAGAAAAATCAAGTCAGTTGACTCTTTCAATCCAACTAAAAAAGCACCTTCAAGGCATAAAGTGACCCTGAAAATGCTGCTTCATTTCCCTGTTTTCAAAGTCTTACTTTAATCGTTTTAAATATAAGCTCTGTTTTTTGATTTTCCCTGTCCAGGTTCTGAGAATTTTCTCTGTCCCCGGGATCTACATTGTAATGTTTGATTTTTTTCATTCAGTACGAGTATAGCTTTGCCTGCAAATACTATCTCAAGCGGTATTATGGCATTGTTTTCCTCCCTTGTCAATGTTTATCTCAGTCGAGAAGACTCCCACTTCTGATATAATTTTCTGTTGTCGAGAAACAATTATCACTTTTCTTTTGCAGATAAGTGCGGTATGATACATTTGGTGAGAATATTTCTCAATTTTAAGAATCATATATAATTACGAATTTTGAACGTAGAGAAGCGGATTGTAAATGTCCGCTTTACCAATTCAAGGAGGACATATGACACTTAGAGAACTAAAGATAGGCGAAAGTGCTGTTGTCACACAGCTTGGCGGCGAAGGTGCTCTTCGTCAGCACTTTCTTGATATGGGCATGATCCCCGGTGCAGAGGTCACGGTCCAGAAAATGGCTCCGATGGGTGATCCGATGGAGCTGAAAATCCATGGCTATGAACTGACACTGCGTCTTGCAGATGCCGAGAAGATCCAGGTTGAAAAAATTTCTGAGAAAAGAGAACATCCACTTCCGGAAAAGAAACATTTCAAGCGGGAACATCCGGGGCTTGGCGAGGGCGGCAAATATCATGAAAAAAGCAGTGAGCATCCGCTTCCGGACGGCACGGTACTGACTTATGCTCTGGTCGGAAACCAGAACTGTGGAAAAACAACACTCTTTAATCAGCTGACCGGCTCCAACCAGCATGTCGGCAATTTCCCGGGCGTAACGGTTGACCGGAAGGACGGTGCGATCAAAGGGCATCCGGACACACTGGTCACAGATCTTCCGGGCATTTATTCCATGTCTCCATACAGCAGTGAAGAAATTGTTTCCCGGAATTTTGTTTTAAATGAAATGCCAAAGGCGATCATTAATATCGTGGATGCCACCAATATTGAACGAAATCTGTATCTGACCATGCAGCTACTTGAAATGAACATCCCGATGGTTGTCGCTTTGAATATGATGGATGAAGTGACCGGAAATTCCGGTTCAATCGATATCAATGGCATGGAGGCTTTACTCGGTGTACCGGTCATCCCGATCTCTGCTGCAAAAAATGAAGGTGTGGATGAGCTTGTCCGCCATGCCCTTCATATTGCAAAATATCAGGAACGCCCGACCAGACAGGATTTCTGTGATGAGAATGACTATGATGGTGCCGTTCATCGCTGCATCCACGCTGTGATCCATCTGATTGAAGATCACGCCAGGCGTGCAAAACTTCCGGTACGTTTTGCAGCAAGCAAAGCCATCGAAGGAGACTCTCTGATCCTGGAGCAGCTTGCCCTTGATCAGAACGAAAAAGAAATGCTGGAACATATCGTGCTGCAGTTGGAAAAAGAACGCGGTCTTGACCGCAATGCTGCCATTGCTGATATGCGTTTCTCTTTCATTGAAAAAGTATGCCGTCAAACCGTTGTTAAGCCAAAAGAAAGCAAGGAACATATCCGCAGCCAGAAGATTGACCGTATCCTTACTGGAAAATATACTGCCATCCCATGTTTTGTCGGAATCATGGTCGCTGTTTTTTACCTGACTTTCAACGTGATCGGTGCATGTCTTCAGGATCTTCTTGCACTCGGCATCGATGCACTGACAAAAGTAACCGATCATGTGCTGACTGCCGCAAATGTCAATCCGGCCATTCACGGACTTGTGATTGACGGAATCTTTTCCGGCGTCGGCTCTGTTTTAAGTTTCCTGCCGGTTATCGTAACCCTGTTCTTCTTTCTTTCTTTAATGGAAGACAGCGGATACATTGCCCGCGTTGCTTTCTTTATGGACAAACTGCTCAGAAAAATCGGTCTGTCCGGCAGAAGCATTGTACCGATGCTGATTGGATTTGGCTGTACCGTTCCGGCTGTCATGTCCACCAGAACACTTCCAAGTGAACGTGACCGGAAAATGACCATTCTTTTGACTCCGTTTATGAGCTGCAGTGCCAAACTTCCAATCTATGCATTTTTTGTAAATGCATTCTTCCCGGGACGCGGCGGGCTGATCATGGCAGGACTTTATATTCTTGGCATTGTGATGGGTATCCTGATCGCCCTGTTTTATAAAGGCACTTTATTTAAAGGCGAAGCTGTTCCGTTTGTCATGGAACTTCCGAATTATCGACTTCCGGGCTTTAAAAATGTAAGTCAGCTTTTATGGGAAAAAGCCAAAGACTTTCTGCAGAGAGCATTCTCCGTAATCCTGGTCGCTACTGTCGTTGTCTGGTTCCTGCAGAGCTTTGATCTGCATCTGAACATGGTAACGGATTCACAAAACAGCATCCTTGCCACAATTGCGGGAATGATCGCACCGCTGTTTCAACCTCTCGGACTTGGCGACTGGCGGATCTGTACCTCACTGATCAGCGGATTTATGGCAAAGGAAAGTGTTGTATCCACACTGGAAATTCTTTTTGCAGGAAATGTAAACACTGCACTTTCCACCCTGTCGGCCGCATCACTTCTTGTATTCAGCCTGCTCTATACCCCTTGCGTGGCTGCAATTGCATCCATCAAACGTGAACTGGGACAAAGATGGGCAATCGGAGTGGTTGTATGGCAGTGTGTAATCGCGTGGCTTGCAGCATTCGCGGTACATCTGATTGGAAGTTTTCTGTGATTCTGTAAAAATGCACAAAAGACAGAGAAAACATATTATCTACGTTTTCTCTGTCTTTTATTGTTAAACGTTTTTATATATCTGATCACTCTTCCAGTGCTTTTAATATCTGCTCATTCATCAGATCATACGAAGCCCAGTTTTCTTTTCTTGTATTGATTTTCACACATTCACAAATGTATTTTATAATCCATATGGTTTCATCTACTGTTTTTCCAGTTCTCTCTTTTACCCATTCCTGGGTAACAGAAACAATATTGTGAGCTGCAATATTTCTTAGTTTATGTTCTACTTCTACCAGTTCATTTACTCTTTGTGCAAGAAGTTTATCTTCACATTTTGCCTGAATGATATTATTTAATGCCCCCGAATAAACCGGACCATAGCGGAAATAAGAATAATTTCCCTGTGCAAGCCTTAAAATTTCTGTTCCACTCATTTTCTGCTCATCCCATTCTCGAAAAGCTTTTCGTTTGTAATATTTTGTAATGTCAATATCACAAAACTCTGCTAAAACCATTTCCAGCAAGTCCACGCTAAGAGGTGTAATCGCCCTTAAAAAATCTGCATATTCTCCACGTTTTACTTTCAGATCAAGAATAAGCGTATACTCAAAAAGCACTTTCTTTTTATCTTCTTCATGAACAGCTTTTAATATTCCATTTGCTTCCGGCAGAACACTGTTCATTTTTTTCCAGTCCAGAACCGATCTTGCTTCTGCCGTTTCCAGCCATTTATAAGCAAATATACTCAGATCCTGTTTTATATCTTTTGCCACTTCAAGAGCTGCCTTGTAATTATAAGACAATATATGTTTTTTAATAATATCCAGTTTCAGCAGCCGCATCAGATTCATACACTTTACTTCCTGACAACGATTTTCCGCATTCTCTGTATTATCCTGATTAAGTTCCCAGTTTGTCTCTACATCATATTCCTGTCGTTCTTCGTGCTCAATATTGCTTTTTTTCTGTGGCGTAGAAACCTGAATTGGTAAAAATCGATATTCTGCCAGCGTTGCCATAATAAGAAGTGCACTTTTCATGGCAGGCGTTCCGGATGCCATATTAACCAGAAGTCTGTCATCTTCCCCTTTTTCTTTTTCGATATCGCTGATGATGCTTCTGAACTCTTTGTAAAATACATCATATTGCTGCACATTCACCATCTGATCATTTTCTATGATATGTACCTCAAATGTGTGGTTCAATTTTTCTCCCAACAATTCAATACTTCTGACATAACGATTGTCTTCTTTATGATATTCCATCATTTCTTTCGATAAATACAAATAAACAACATCCGGCTTATAATACCGGCAAATATGTAACATAGATCCATCATAAAAATACTTGATAGGATCGGTGTTTCCAATCGGTGAAAATAAATAAGTTCGGCTCATTTTTCTTCCTTTCGTGTTTTTATATCAAAATAACATCCTCTTCCGGTTCCGGTGTATCGCCCCAGGAGATCACTTTACCTTTTCCGGTGATGCGGTAAATTCTCACGCTGTCTTCTGTACTTCTTACACTAACATATTTTGGAATTTCTTCCATTAATTTATTGTAACTTTTGGATGAAAGCATCGCCTCAAAAGCAGATTTCTGCACCCGTTTTCCATAACCTTCCAGCATTTTTGAAAATTTGATTCGTTTCTTATTGTCAACGATATCGTATATGATCAGTACAAATTGTTTATCGTCTTCTAATGCTTCGTTTATCTGAAAATAATAATCTTCATCATCGAATAATAACCGGCTCATACAAATCTGCGTCCCCTTCCTCAATCGCTTTTGTCAGGCGTTCCATCTGCAGTAAAATTGCCCTTCGAAAACTGACTGCATAATC
>ENA-OUQM01001225-OUQM01001225.1-human-gut-metagenome-genome-assembly--contig:-NODE-1225-length-14540-cov-3.626165_pt1 | contig 14540 bp, 10 predicted proteins | sample MGYA00237949_ERZ548830 | MGnify/ENA primary metagenome ERZ548830 (study PRJEB26490, sample SAMN05194706) | human gut metagenome | biome: terrestrial biome; feature: human-associated habitat; material...
ACCACAGTAAACCATCGGCATTACTTTTTTATATCCCGGCAGTGCCTCTTTGCATGGATTTTCAGCATCTGTTACGGTATCACCGACACGTGTTCCCTCTACATTTTTCAAACTGGCAGTAATATAGCCAACCATGCCCGCGGTCAATTCTTCGCAGGGAATAAACTGACCGGCACCAAAAGTACCCACTTCAACCACTTCTTCTTCCAAACCGGTCGCCATCATGTGAATTTTCGTTCCCTTTTTCACGGTACCGTCAAATAAGCGACAGAAAATAATAACCCCTTTATAGGAATCATAAACAGAATCAAAAACTAAAGCCTTAAGCGGTGCTGTATCATCACCCTGCGGTGCCGGTATTTTTTTCACAATCTGCTCCAGCACCTGTTCGATATTTAATCCGTTTTTAGCGGAAATCAAGGGTGCATCCTCCGCATCCAGACCGATCACATCCTCGATCTCTTCTTTTACGCGCTCAGGCTCTGCGCTCGGCAGGTCGATTTTGTTGATGACCGGAAATACCTCCAGATCATGATCCAGCGCAAGATACACATTCGCCAGCGTCTGCGCCTCGATGCCCTGTGCTGCGTCCACGACCAGAACTGCGCCGTCGCACGCTGCCAGTGCACGGCTGACCTCATAGTTAAAGTCCACGTGTCCTGGAGTGTCGATCAGGTTAAAAATATATTCTTCCCCATTCTCTGCACGGTAAATCGTCCGCACCGCCTGGGATTTGATCGTAATGCCGCGCTCCCGCTCCAGCTCCATGTTATCAAGCACCTGCTCCTGCATTTCTCTGCTCGTCAGAAGACCGGTCTTTTCGATAATTCGGTCTGCCAGCGTCGATTTACCGTGATCGATATGCGCGATGATACAAAAATTTCTGATATTGCTCTGTTTTATTTTGGACATTCTTTCCTCACTCTGATTCCTGTCGTCAACCGCCGTGTTTTAGAGATTGAAACCCATTTGCCGCGCCGACGACATCACTCGCCATTTTTCAATCTGATTGCATTTAAGTATATCAAACTCACAGGCTGTGGGCAAGGAATTTTCGAACACAAAAACAGCGCCCTCAGTCTGGTAAATGAAAGCGCTGTTTTTGTAACACTTATTCCCGACTGCGGCACTGTTTCGCCAGATAATGAATCACGTCCCGTCTCGTAATGATCCCAATAAAGACCTTTTCATCATCAATAACCGGCACGAAGTTCTGGGCGCTGACCTTTTCCAGCAGTCCTTCCATATCCACATTCACATGAACCGGCTTATTGTCCCGGGAACGGTTCACCTGCATGACAGGAATCTCTTCCATCTGATACAGGCTGGGAAAATTCAGTTCTTTTAATCCCCAGAGCACATCCCCGTCCGTCAGCGTGCCAAGATATTTGCCCTCCGTAGATAAAAGCGGAACCGCAGCATAACCGTGATGCTCCATCTTTTCAAGCGCCTGACGCAATGTGTCAGTTTCCTCCACATAAGCGACCTCGCTCTTTGGTGTCAAAAAGAATAAAATATTCATCTGTAAATTCTGTCTACCTTTCGTATACGATTCTCTCCGCCTGCGCTGCCGCCTCTTCTTCCGAAATCAGGCAGCCGATAATTTTCAGTGCAAAATCGATCGCACAGCCCATGCCGCGTCCGGTGATCACATTGCCATCCACCTCTGCTGCGCCGTGCGTCACAAAGGCGCCGTCCAGCTCCTTTTCCATGGAAGGGAAGCTCGTCGCCTTTCTCCCCTTCAAATATCCGCGATGTCCGAAAATCTGCGGAGCCGCGCAGATCGCTGCAACCCATTTGCCAGCGCTATAAAAACGATCCAGCTGTTCCATTAATCCATCACAGGCTTCCAGATGCAGGGTTCCAGGCATTCCCCCCGGAAGCACCAGCAGATCGAACGCATCAAAATCTGTCTCAGAAAGCAGCTGATCCATCTGCACGGTAATCTGATGCGAACCGGTCACCGCCGCCGTCTCATCCACGGAAACCATTGTCACCTCGATGCCCGCCCGTCTGCAGAGATCCACCACTGTCAACGCTTCTATTTCTTCATAACCAGCCGAAAAAAATACGCCAATTTTCGCCATCTGTATGTCCCCCTTCTTCTTAAGTCCATTTTCTGATGTCTGGCAGCAGCCTGCCATTTGAACCATTCCTATCTTAGCGGAAATCTCTGTTCCATAAAAGGGAAAAAGTATGAATAATTTCTAAAGAATGTTAAAATTCAGGGTGCTTCCACAACAAAATTCACAAATCCTGCGTATCTGTGCTATACTAAGCCTATCGAGCATCTAAAATACACAAAGGAGTACCGCTATGCCCCCTATGGAAATCGAACGAAAATTCACAGTCAAAGCTCTGCCGGAAAATCTGGACAGCTATCCGTTCCACCTCATCGAGCAGGCTTATTTAAACACCGACCCCGTCCTGCGCATCCGCAGACAGGATGATGAATATTATCTGACCTACAAAGGAAAAGGACTGATGGCGCGGGAAGAATATAATCTTCCGCTCAATCAGTCCTCCTATGAGCATCTGCTTCCGAAAGCCGACGGCATCTGTATTTCCAAAAAACGATATCTGATCCCCTGGGATCCTTATACCATCGAGCTGGATGTTTTTGAGAAGTCTCTTGCGCCGCTTATCATCGCAGAAGTAGAATTTCCATCCATCGAGGAAGCAAACGCATTCACACCGCCGGACTGGTTCGACCAGGATGTGACGAAGGATCCGGCGTATCATAATTCGAATTTGATCTTGAAATAAGATCGTCGGATCGTCGCCATACTATTATAGGATCAGGCAAAGGATATAAGTGTTCACGGTCAACACAAACGAAATCCCGGAGAGCTGCAGCTCTCCGGGATTTCTTGTTTGTCAGGTCAAATCACCTGCAATAGGTCTCTGTCACGTCCTTCATATGTGCTGCCAGTGCATCCGTCAGCTGTCCGTCCGTCAGGCGCCATTTCCAGTTGTCTCCAAGGGTGGACGGGAAGTTCATGCGGGCTTCTCGTCCGAGTCCGAGCCAATCCTGCATCGGGATCACTGCGGTTCCTGCGGTTGAGGACATCGCTGTTGCGATCATCGCTTCCACCACATCTTTACCGCTTTTTACCCGCAGGTACTCACGAATGTATTTCTGCACCTTGCGGTTGTTTTCTTCGTACCAGCCGCGGGTCGTCTGGTTGTCATGGGTTCCGGTGTAAACAATACAGTTCTTATCATAATTGTGCGGCAGGTATTCGCTGTCGTAGCTGTCAAATGCGAACTGCAATACCTTCATACCCGGATATCCGCATTTTTTGATCATTTTGCGGACAGGAGGTGTAATCACACCCAGATCCTCTGCGATCATCTCTTTTTTGCCCAGCTTCATCTTCATCGCTGCAAACAGCTCGAAGTCAGGTCCCTTTTCCCAGTGACCATTGACTGCAGTTTCGTCTCCGTAAGGAATCGAGAAATATGCCTCAAAGCCACGGAAATGATCTACGCGGACGATATCGTAGAGGCGATAGCTGTAACCGATTCTTAAGGTCCACCAGTCATAGCCGGTCTTTTTGTGATATTCCCAGTCATAAAGAGGATTGCCCCACAGCTGACCGGTGGCAGAAAAGGCATCCGGCGGAACCCCTGCAACTGCCTTGGGCACACAGCCCTCAGAAAGCTGGAACAGCTCCGGATGAGACCAGGTATCTGCACTGTCAAGTGCAACGTAAATCGGGATATCTCCGATAATAGAGATCCCTTTTCCATTGGCATAGGCCTTGAGTGCCTGCCACTGTTTTGTAAATAAATACTGTAAAAACTGCCAGAAGCAGATTTCATCGGACAACTCATGTCTGCAGCGTCTGATTGCTTCAGGCTCCCGCAGCTTTAAAGGTGCGTCCCATTCCAGGAAGCTTGCGCCGCCCTGACTGTCCTTGATCGCCATAAATAACGCATAATCAGAAAGCCACCAGTCATTTTCCTCACAGAATGCAATAAATTCAGCATTCTCTGCAATATGGCTGTTGTGGTATGCCTTGCGCAGCAGGGGAAAACGTCCCTGATACATTTTTTCATAATCCACATAGGACTTGCTGCCGCCCCAGTCTGTATTCTCACATTCTTCTTCTGTCAGCCATCCATTTTCGATCAGCTCTTCGAGATCGATCAGGTAGGGATTGCCCGCAAAGGTAGAAAATGCCTGATAGGGGGAATCCCCATATCCGGTGGGTCCCAAGGGCAGGATCTGCCACAGCTTCTGTCCCGCTTCCTTCAGAAAATCCACAAAAGCATAGGCTTCTTTGGAAAAGGTTCCGATGCCGAATCGGGATGGCAGGCTGGTAACAGGTAATAAAACACCGCTTCTTCTCATTCTTTTTTCCTCTCATCCTTTGAACGATATGTTTTGTCACGCCATGCAGGGCGAAAGATCAGAACCCCCGTGCAAGCACAGTCGGTCTTCTGACTTTTCGCCCTTTTCATCATTTGAAATCTCCGATTTCTCATGTATGACAGGTCAAGAGGTCTTTCCCCCACCCAGGAGCAGGCCCCTGGGTGCTTAGACCTTTTCCCCTGGTATCCTTATTTTAATTTCCAAATATCGCGGTTGTATTCTGCGATAGTACGATCGGAAGAGAAGAATCCGGCTTTGGCGATATTTACCACCATCATGCGTTTCCACTTTTCCTGATCCTCGTAGTCTGCAAACATACGGTCTTTGGTTGCAATATAGTCTTCCAGATCCAGCAGGGTCATGAACCAGTCCTTATTCAGCAGCTCGTTGTAGAGGCGCTCCAGATTCTCCTTATGACCAACTGCCAGCGCCTGATCGCTTACGATGAAGTCCACTGCTGCTTTGATCACAGGGCTCTTCTCGTAGAAGCTTCTGGACACGTAGTCTGCCTTTGCATAGTGATCGATAACCTGCTCGCTGTTTTCGCCGAAGATATAGATGTTGTCCTCACCGACGAGGTCGTGGATTTCAACGTTTGCACCGTCAGCTGTGCCCAGTGTCACCGCACCGTTTAACATCATCTTCATGTTGCCGGTACCGGATGCTTCCTTGGAAGCCAGAGAGATCTGCTCGGAAATATCGCAGGCAGGGATCAGCTTTTCTGCATAGCTTACGTTATAGTTTTCTACCATAACAACCTTCATGTAGTCCTTTACATCCGGATCGTTATTGATGATCTGCTGCAGGACTAAGAGCAGATGGATGATATCCCGTGCAATGACATAAGCCGGAGCTGCCTTCGCGCCGAAAATAAAGGTCAGCGGACGGGCAGGCTTTTTACCGCCTTTGATCTCCAGGTATTTGTGGATGATATACAGTGCGTTCATCTGCTGTCTCTTGTACTCATGCAGACGCTTGATCTGAATATCGAAAATGGAATCGGGATTTAATTCCTCGCCTTCGTGCTCTTTGATATGAGCAACAAGTGCTTCTTTCTTCTCTCTTTTGATCTTTACCAGATCGTTTAAGAATTCCTCGTCATCCTTAAATGCAAGCAGCTTTTCCAGCTCCATCGCATCCTTCTGGTAGCCGGTTCCGATCTTTTCGGTAATCAGGGCAGCCAGCTCACGGTTGCAGGAAAGCAACCATCTGCGGAAGGTAATGCCGTTTGTCTTATTATTGAACTTTTCAGGATAAATCTCATAAAATGCATGCAGCTCGGTATCCTTTAAGATCTCGGTGTGGATCGCAGCAACGCCGTTTACGGAGAAGCCGTAGTGGATATCCATGTGAGCCATGTGCACGCGGTTCTGATCGTCGATGATCTGTACCTTCGGATCGCTGTATTTTGCAGCAACACGGGCGGACAGCTCCTTGATGATCGGAACGAGCTGAGGAACCACCTTTTCCAGATAGGACAGCGGCCATTTTTCCAGAGCCTCCGCCAGAATGGTGTGGTTGGTGTATGCGCAGGTCTTGCTGACAACCTCGATTGCCTCGTCCATTGTAAACGCTTTATCGTTTACCAGGATACGGATCAGCTCCGGAATGACCATGGTCGGGTGGGTATCGTTGATCTGGATTACGGCATAGTCCGGAAGGTCATGAAGATTGCTTCCGCGGGCAATACACTCATCAAGGATCAGACGGGCACCGTTGCTGACCATGAAGTACTGCTGGTAAATACGGAGCAGACGGCCATCTTCGTCGCTGTCATCGGGATAGAGGAAGAGGGTCAGGTTTTTGGCAATGTCTTCTTTATTAAAGGAGATGCCGTCGCGGACGATGGACTCGTCTACGGACTCCACATCGAAAAGGTGAAGCTTGTTGACGCGGTTGTTGTAGCCGATCACATCGATGTCGTAGAGGCGGGAGGTAACGGTGGTGCCACCAAAGGCAATGCGGTAGGTGGTGTCGGTCTTGTGAAGCCAGCTCTCTTTCTCAATCCAGGGGTTCGGGGTCTCGTTCTGGAGATGATCCTTAAATACCTGCTTGAACAGACCGAAGTGATAGTTTAAGCCGATGCCTTCGCCGGGAAGACCCAGGGTTGCAATGGAATCCATAAAGCAGGCAGCCAGACGTCCCAGACCACCGTTACCAAGAGACGGTTCCGGCTCGATCTCTTCGATTCTGGACAGCTCCTTGCCCTTGCTCTTTAATACGCTTTCTACTTTTTCATAGATTCCCAGATTGATCAGATTGTTGGACAAAAGCTTACCGATCAGGAACTCGGCAGAAATATAGTAGATTTTCTTGTCACCGTCGTTGGGTACGGTTGCCTCTTCCAGTCCCTTTACCAGATACAGCAGTGCAACATAAACCTGCTCATCGCTTGCATCCTCCAGCTTTTTGCCGAAGAGCTTCTCAGACAGAGCTTCCAGCTCCCTGTCAATTCTCTGCTCCAGAATTTCTCTCCGGATCGTTTCTTCCTGTCTCATTCTTTCCTCCGTTTCTGCCGCCTGGCGGCAACTTTTGATTCATGACAATAGAATGCTCGCAGAGCGTGCATTCTATTGTTTACTCTACAATGTCCTGGTAGCGCATCCGCACCAGTTCATATCCTAGCACTACGTTTCTTCCCTCTTCCAGATGCAGCAGGCGGTCAACCTCTTCCACCGCAGCAGCCGACACGCCATAAAAATCCTGACGCACCGTATTCATCTGCTTGCCCGCATAGCTCATGAGCGGGATTCCGTCAAAGCCGCAAACCGGATGGAACACATCCAGCTCCATCAATGCCCGCATCGCGCCGATGGCCATCAGATCCGATGCACAAACAAACACATCCATTCTGTCTGCATAAGAGAAGGTCAGCTCCCTCGCTTTTTTCTCACTGAAATCTCCGTATTCGATGGTCAGCTCCAGCGCAAGCTCCTCTGCCAGCTTCTTCATCCCTGCAATCCGTTCTCCGGTTACAAAGGACTTTTTATCCCCTGCGATATAAAGGACCTTTGTACAGCTTTCATTGCCGAGGATCGTCTTTTTTGCGATTTCGTACTGGGCATTTTTCTGGTCAATCCAGACCGAAGACGTATTCCTGTCATGATAGGGTGCGTCAACCAGCACGATTTTAAACGCACCAGACGCAATCAGCTCTCTTAGAAATTCATCTTCCTCATTCATCCCATATGCGATAATTCCTTCGACGCTCTGAGCTTTTAAATAGCTGGTCAGCTCATCCAGTCCCATATCCGCTACCATGGAAAAAAACAGCGTCACCACATCAAGCTTTAATTCCTTTGCCCGGTGGATCGCGCCGGAAAGATACTGCAGGTTGATCTCATCCACGCAGCCAACTGTTTCCTCCAGCTTTAACAACAGGGCAACCCGCCCAAACTGTTTGGAGGAAAGTGCTGCTGCAACCGCATTGGGCGTATAGTTCAACGCTTCGATCGCCGCATTTACCTTGTCTTTCGTGCTTTCACTGACGCCTTCATAGCCGTTTAGCACCTTCGACACCGTGGAGATCGCCACGCCTGCCTGTCTCGCCACATCTTTTATGGATGCCAAGCTTTCTCCTCCTCTCTGTTGGAAAACGTTTTCTAAATACACCCCTATCATAGATCAGAAAACGTTTTCCGTCAATATCAATATTTTAAGAATCATGTCAATTTTTTGTAAAAAAAGGCGGCAGGAGCTTTCGCTCCTGCACTCCTCGAGCGGGCATGTCCTGTGTTGTATCTTCCTCCTTGTTCTCTTTTCGTGCATCCTTATGCCTTATGGAATAGTCCGCCGTATGCCTGGCTGTAAGCTGCAACAAGTTCTTTTGCAAGAGAGTAGGAATTGATCAGCGGATGCAGCATCAGCGCCTGGACCGCTTTTTCCTCGGACTGTTCCTGTACCGCCTCTACGGTTTCCTTTTCGTACATCTTAATCAGACGCATCAGCAGATAGCAGTGCTCCGGAACTTCCTCCACCCTCACCGGATGAATCCCGGTTTCATCCACATGACAAGTAACTTCCACCACATCACGATCCTCAAGACCGGGGATGCTTCCCTGATTTTCCACGGAAAGCACCAGATCGCGTCCGTCCTTGCTCTGCAGCCCCTCGATGCAGTCAAGCATAACGCCTGCATATCCCATGCCATCAGGCACTTCCAGCTGCCCTTTTTCCAGAAGCGGGCGCTTTGCAAGACCGGATTCGATACTCATGTAGGAATTCTCACGAACCTGCATATAGTACAGGAAAATCTGCAGTGCGCCTTCGGGATCGGCGTCCATATCCATCGCCTTTAACTCTTCCATCATCTGCTTGTTGACCTGCTCGATCGTCTGACCTCTGGTCGCGCCGGATTTTAAGATATTGGCGAGCGCTTTTTCCCGATGATAATAGTAGTAGAGATATTCATTCGGCAAAAATCCGATCATCCGCAACAAATCGGGATCGAACATGGAAAATTCCTGAATGCTCTTTAAAAATGCGTCGTCCGCAAGGAGCCTGGGCAGAATCTCCTCGTCCCTGATCTTCACGCTGCGAATCCAGGAAAGATGATTTAATCCGAAGAATTCCACATACAGGTCTTTTTCATCCACGCCGAGCTTTGCTGCCATACGGAATTTTGTGCTGCTGGGCGCATCGCAGATGCCGATCACCTTTTCATAGCCTGCGCTCTTTAACGCCTGTGTCACCAGACCGGACGGGTTCGTGAAATTGAAAATCCATGCGTTCGGTGCAATTTCATTAATCAGCCTGCAGTACTCCAGCAAAATCGGAATCGTGCGCACTGCCATCGAAAATCCACCGACACCGGTCGTTTCCTGTCCGATTACGCCTGCGTTTAATGCGATTGTTTCATCCATAACACGGGAATGGTCGCCGCCGACGCGCAGCGTTGTTACCACATAATCCGCGTCCTGCAATACCTTACGCACATCCGCAGATTCCGTTACAATCAGATCCTTGTGATTTCTGTTTACCACATGGCGGCACAGCTTTGTGATGATCTGCTGTTTCTCCTGATTGATGTCATAGAGCGCTACCTCGTCAATATGAAGTGCCTTGTATCTTGCCAGCAGGCCGTTGATAAAAATGACGGTTCTGACGCCTGCTCCCCCGATGACTGCGATTTTCATTTTGTTTCCTCCCCTTTCTTTTTTCCCATAAATTTCTTCAGTCCCTCTTTGTCCGGAAATCCGGTGTTGCCGCCGTACGCTGTCACGTTTAACGCGCCGCAGGCATTGCCGCAGGCCAGACATTCTTCCAGACCTTTTCCGGTCAGAAATCCGTATACGAAGCCCGCATTAAACGAATCCCCTGCGCCAGTCGTATCCACAGCCTTTACCCGGTACGCCGGGAGAAAGACCTCTTTTCCGTTTTCGATTGCAAGAGAACCGCTGCTGCCAAGCTTGATGACCACCCTGTCGCAATCCTTCGCAAACTCCCGTGCCGCTTCCTGTGCGGTCTTCGTCCTGCCATAGTGAATCGCTTCCGTCTCGTTCATGAACAGCACGTCGATATACGGAAACAGCTCCTTGATCTGAGGATTCCATTCCCCGGTTGGATCCCAGCCCAGATCGAACGAGACAGTCGCTTCTGTCTCTGCTTTGACGCGTTTTAATAAAGAAAGATACGCCGCGTGGTTTTTGCTTCCCTCATAGCCTGTCATATGGATATGCGAAGCGTTTTTCACGCCCTCGATATCCACCTTGTCGATGGAAATTCCCGCGTTCGTGCCGCGATACGTCAGAAACGACCGATCCTTTTCATTGGTAAAACTGATCGAAATACCGGTTTTTTCCGTCCTGCTCGTCCCAAGCAGACTGTCGTCGATATTTTTTGCGGCAAATTCTTTGCGGATCAACTCCCCGTAGCAATCGTCCCCGACCTCTCCCTGAAATACCGGATGCAGACCGAGCTTTCCAATGCCGAGCGCAAACAGCGCCGCGCCGCCGCCTACATAGGTATCCATAACCGGCACTTCATCCTCCTGCCCGGGCTTTGGCAGACTGGAAACGCCCGGAACAACAAGGTCTATATTTACATCGCCGTAAACATAGACGTCCCATTTTTTTCCCTTCATAGTCCCCTCCATCTTTCGTTTTTTCATTCTTTTTCAGCATACCATAACGCACCGGGAAAATCAAAAGCATCTCAGGGCAGACAATCCCTTGACTTTTCCAAAAATTCTCTATACGCTAAGGAAAAGAGATCAGAGTTCCATTGTATTGAAATGGGCTATCGAAGCATTTACAGGGAGGTTTTATAAAAAAGAATATGGTACAGAATCCTTATCAGAACGCGCTTTTGCCGGCTCCGGTCGGCGGCGGTTATTCCGACCCGGACTATTGGATCTGGTGCGGCTCCGTCGTACAGGGGGAAGACGGAGCCTATCACATGTTTGCGTCCCGTTGGCCGAAAGATCTCGGCTTTGGTGCAAACTGGCTGTTTAACTGCGAAATCGTCCGGGCTTCCAGCAAAAATCCGGAAGGTCCCTATACCTTTCAGGAGGTCGTGCTCGGACGCCGGGGACGCACTTTTTTTGACGGCATGAACGTGCACAATCCGTACATCCGCAAATGGAACCAAACCTACTACCTTTATTATATGGGGACGACCTTCGGCGGTCCGATTCCCGGTCCCGGTGACGAGGTAGACAGCTCGCGTTTTACCGAGGTCTGGAACCGCAAACGAATCGGTCTTGCAACCGCACCGTCTGTTTTTGGTCCTTGGACGCGGTGCGATGAGCCGCTGATTTCTCCCAGAGACTGCTCCCACTGGGATTGCACTGCAACAACCAATCCTGCCGTCGCGATCCAGCCCGACGGCACGACTTACATGCTCTACAAATCGCGTTCCTTCGCAGACGGTCCGTTAAAAATCGGTGTCGCAAAAGCGCCCCGCCCGGATGGTCCCTTTGAACGGATTTTGGACGACCCGATTTTTAATTTCGAGGACCCGAACATCCATCTGGAAGATCCGTACCTGTGGTACGAGGACGGAAAATTCCGCCTGCTGATCAAAGACGACTTCAAAAACGGAGGGCCCGGCATCAGCGGCATCTGGGGTGCAGGCCTGTACGCTGAAAGCGCCGACTGCATTCACTGGGAATTCGCCGAAAATCCTGTCGTTTACTCCCGCCACGTTACCTGGTCCGATGGCAGACAGACCGATCAGGCAAACTGCGAACGCCCTTACTTTTTGCTTGATGAAAATAACCATCCCACGCATCTGTTTCTGGCAACCGGGGAAGGTCCTGCACCCTACCAGTTTTCCAGAACCTGGAACATGGTGATTCCGCTGCGCTAAGCGCCGAGCTGACACGCTTCCGCATCTGTCTTGGAAGCGTCTGACTGCAACTATACATTTTGGAGAGGAACGTATGACAACCGATCAGAATTATCAACAAATTTACCGCGTCGGCGGCATGCTGGACGCAGGCTTTGTAGGACAGATCACCTACACCATCAGCCTCGATCAGGTCTATGACGAGCTGGACATTCATTTTAGCTTTGACAAGCGGCTCTACAGTGAAAGCGACGTTACACCTGAGCTCATTGACAGACTTCAGACGCTCTGCACTGCAAAATACAACGCCCCGACCTATCCCGTCGAGGAGTTCAGGCAGACCATTCTGCACGAAATGAAAACAGAAATTCACACAATGGCGGAATTAAACAACAATTTCATCGGCTGCATCCACCGCCAGCTGACGGACCGCCACATGTTATACACAAAAGAATTCACAAGCGACGGCTGTCTGGCACAGGACACCTTTTCCGGCGTTTTAAAAGTGACCGTCCTCGTTTTCAACGTGCTGCTGGACAACACGCAGTACACGCTGACCGTTTCCGGACATCCGGTCGGACAGGGTGTAATCGCACCGAACTTTAATCTAATGAATACGGTAAAGACTGCAGCGGGAAATGCGGGGGCTTCGAATGCTGCCGGGAGCGCTGACAACTCGTGCGACGCTGAGAGTGCTCCTGCCTCCGCTGTTGCCACGGCTGGCAGTTCGGGCGTCTCCGGCGCTGGCTCTGCTGCCACGGCTGGCGATTCGAGCACCACTGGCAGTTCTTCTGCTGGTAATACCGTCACTGCATCCACCCGCTTCAAACGCCTTGAGCTGCACAACCACACGGTCGAATCCGACGGCAGCTTAACCTGTCAGGAGCTGACGGAATATCTGGCAGCCGACCATGTCGATGCGTTCGCCATCACCGACCACAACACCACCTCCGGTCAGAAAAAGATCGAACAGCTGCTGGAAGAAAAGCATTATCCGATCAGCCTGATCCGCGGCATGGAATATACGACTTATTTCGGGCATATCCTCTGCTTAAACCTCGCAAAATATGTTCCCTGGAACTCGATCGACCAGCACCGTCCCGAGCTGTTGTTCGAAGCTGCCCGCGAAAAAGGCGCGCTCGTCGGCATCGCGCATCCGTTTTCCTATGGCGATCCTTTTGCCCGCGGCTGCCGCTTTGAAATGACCATCTCGGACTACTCAAAGGTTGACTTTATCGAGATTTTCAACAATCCGGAACCGCTCCACGAAGTAAATGAACGCGGCACGAATCTCTGGATGTCCCTGATTTTTTCAGGCTATCAAATCACCGCAACCAGCGGCATGGACTTACACAACCGTGCGAAGCTGGCAGGCTGCTATGCAACCTACATCGAAGGCAAAAGCGGCGGCAACATCGCTTCCGAGCTCGATACCGCCATTCACACGCACCGCACCTGGGTTTCCAAAGGCGCTCTGCTGCTGACGGAGGTTCTCCCGGAAACAAACGAATTGCTTCTGACGTTTACAGATGCCCACAAGACCGGATTTGCTGTTCCAAAAACAGCTCAGGTCGTTTTAAAAGGAAAAGACAAAACATTCACAACGAGCGTTTCACTCGACAAACCGGTACGCGTTTCCCTCAACCAGCTCTCCGGAACCGATCCGATTATTCCGCTGCTGTACGAAGCTGCCTCGGATTCCTGCGTCAACGCTGCCGCAGCTTCGACATCCTGCAGCAATACTGCGGATGCCAGCTCTGCTGCCGGGCAGCTGAAAGAAATCGACGCGCTTCCTGCAATCGAAGGACTGCTCTGCGTCAGCCCGGTTCTTTACAGGGATTGAGGTTCTTTGGAAAACAGCTTTTAAAACGCTGCTTTACGCTGCGACAGCGACATTTCAAAAACGCCCGCTTATTCTGTGAAAAACACAGCGTAAGCGGGCGCTCTCTATTTTCGTCTGATTTTCACCGGATCGGACGGTTTTAGGATCTGACATTTCGCCCCTCATTGCGCAGGTATGCAACGTATTGGCGGTCATGTATTTGAGCCATCGCTTTCCTGCAGGCGCTGTCAATTACGAATTCCGTTCCAGAATTCTTTTATAGCTTCGATACATCAGATAAACCCCTGCCGTGCAGTCCAAAACAAGCATCACAATCCCAAAGCCTATCGAAATCAGGCAGCAGATTCCGGAAAGCATAAATGCAAACGCGCACTTTTGATACAGCATCCCCATTTCCAGATTGTAAGCCGTGACATCTTTTACCTTCGATTTTAACGTTTTATCTCCACTCCAGAAAGTGATAGGCTCTTTGCTGTTTTTTTCAAAGATCCCGATAATCAAAAACGGAACCGCGCATAAAAGACACGATATCAGTCCGACGATTTTTTCTGCCATAATAAAACCCGCCTTCTATTGTCTTGGATTGAAGCCGTTATGCAAGCATGTTGACTCACTTGCGCTCATTATATCTCAGTTTGGAAAGAAAGACAATTCCACACCATGGATTCATCAAGCAACCAGGAAAGTTTTTCTTCATCCCTGATATTTCTTCGCCTGCACACGGAACATTTTCGCATATGTTCCGTCCTGTTTCATCAGTTCTTCATGGCTGCCCTGTTCCGTGATTTTTCCTCCATCGAACAGATAAATTCGATCCGCCATTCTTGTCGTTGAAAGTCGGTGTGAAATAAAGATTACCGTGCGGTCTTTTGCCGCCGCTTCAATCGTTTTGTTGAGTTCATATTCCGCAATCGGGTCGAGCGCGCTGGAGGGTTCATCCAAAATCAGGATGTCGCTGTTTTGGGCAAAAGCGCGCGCAATCGCGATTTTCTGCCCCTCTCCACCGGAAAGATTGATGCCCTTTTCGTCAAA
>ENA-OUQM01001234-OUQM01001234.1-human-gut-metagenome-genome-assembly--contig:-NODE-1234-length-14395-cov-16.690934_pt1 | contig 14395 bp, 9 predicted proteins | sample MGYA00237949_ERZ548830 | MGnify/ENA primary metagenome ERZ548830 (study PRJEB26490, sample SAMN05194706) | human gut metagenome | biome: terrestrial biome; feature: human-associated habitat; material...
CATGGGGATCAACATTCAGAAACTATATGGAGCAATCCTTACTGCCATGGGCGAGACACCGCTGCAGGGCGGTGGAAGCGGAAATGCAAATACCGGCCGCGGACCGCAGACAAGAGGTGGAGCGCAGAGCAGCGAAACGCCGGCACTGGATCAGTACAGCCGGGATCTGACCGAGCTTGCGCGCGAAGGAAAACTCGATCCGGTTGTCGGCCGTGGGCAGGAAATTGAGCGTGTCATTCAGATCTTAAGTCGCCGGACAAAAAACAACCCGTGTCTGATCGGAGAGCCGGGTGTCGGAAAAACAGCGATTGCGGAAGGTCTGGCGCAGCGGATTGCCCTTGGAATCGTGCCGGAAACGATCCGCGATAAACGTGTTGTTGTCCTTGACCTTTCCGGAATGGTAGCCGGAAGCAAATACCGCGGTGAATTTGAAGAGCGTATCAAACGCGTTGTTAAAGAAGTTACGGAAAATGAAAATATTCTGCTGTTCATCGATGAACTTCACACCATCATCGGAGCCGGCGGTGCAGAGGGAGCACTCGATGCATCCAATATCTTAAAACCGTCCCTTTCCCGCGGAGAAATTCAGCTCATCGGTGCAACAACATTGGAGGAATACCGAAAATATATCGAAAAAGACGCGGCTCTGGAACGTCGTTTTCAGCCGGTGAAAGTAGAAGAACCGACAGAAAGCGAGGCACTCGATATCTTAAAAGGACTGCGTCCATACTACGAGCGTCATCATGGCGTAGAAATTACGGATGAAGCGCTGGAAGCAGCTGTAAAAATGAGTGTGCGCTATATCAATGATCGTTTTCTGCCGGATAAAGCGATTGATCTGGTCGACGAAGCATCTGCAGGGGTACAGCTTGCAGGCTATCAGGTGCCGGACAATATGACAAAAGAGGAGCAGGCGCTGTTTGAAGTACAGAAGGAGAAAGAAGCTGCCATCAGCGCAGGCGATTTTGAAGAGGCAAAAAAACTGCAGGCACGCCAGCAGGAGCTGGAAAAAGAATTAGAGCAGATCAGAAAACGTTTTGAGCGCCGCTGTAAGAGCAGAAAACTGCAGGTGACGGAGGAAGAAATCGCAAAGACGGTCTCAACCTGGACGAAAATTCCGGTACAGCGTCTTGCAGAGGGCGAATCGAAACGCCTGGCACGACTGGAACAGACGCTCCATAAGCGCGTCGTTGGGCAGGAGGAAGCAGTAGCGGCTGTGGCGAAGGCTGTCAAACGAGGCAGAGTCGGCTTAAAAGATCCGAATCGTCCGACAGGTTCGTTCCTGTTTCTGGGGCCGACCGGTGTCGGAAAAACAGAGCTTTCCAAGGCACTCGCGGAGGCAGTCTTTGGAACAGAACAGGCATTGATCCGTGTTGATATGTCGGAGTACATGGAGAAACACAGTGTTTCCAAGCTGATCGGTTCTCCTCCGGGATACGTCGGTTATGAGGAGGGCGGCCAGCTCTCCGAAAAAGTACGCCGCAATCCGTACAGTGTGATTCTGTTTGATGAAATTGAAAAAGCCCACCCGGATGTTTTCAATATTCTGCTTCAGGTACTTGACGACGGTCATATTACCGATGCACAGGGACGAAAAGTTGATTTCAAACAGACCTGTATCATCATGACATCCAACGCCGGAGCGCAGAACATCGTAGCACCAAAACGTCTCGGATTCCTTTCAGAGGAGGATGAACGCAAGGACTATGAATACATGAAGGGTCAGGTTATGGAAGAGGTCAAACGGATGTTTAAACCGGAATTCCTGAACCGAATCGATGAGATTATTGTATTCCACCAGCTGACCAAAGCAGATACCAAGAAGATTCTGCAGATTTTGCTCAAGGATCTGGAGCGTCGCTGCAGGGAGCAGATGGATATCGAACTGAAGGTCCGCGACACCGTAAAAGAGTATCTTGTGGAAAACAGCTTTGACAGCAAATATGGTGCCCGTCCGTTAAAACGTGCGATCCAGAGTAAAATAGAAGATCCGCTGGCAGAAGCCATCCTGAATGGAACAGTAAAGAAAGGTGATACGGTAGCGGCCGGTATGAGCAAAAAGGAGATTACGTTTAAAGTTCTCGAAAAAAATAAAAATTCATAATTTATATGGTAAAATCTTTTTGATTATGGTATGATTTTCACAAAGAAACGAAACAACACAAAAGACAAGACCAGGAGGGCATTTGAAAATGTCAGTAGTGAAAGAATTAATCCGCACAGAAGCAGACGGAGGCATCAGCTTCGGAGATTATGAGCTCGCGGCAAAAGCAAAAAAATCTGACTTTGAACACAGAGGAGATCTTTATAAAGTAAAAACCTTCAAAGAAATCACAAAGCTGGAGAAAAATGGAATGTTCGTATACGAATCTGTTCCGGGAACAGCAGTTACCGACCTGAATGTATTCGATGAAGGAATGACATTCAAAGTAGAGGGACCGGAGGACGCGCAGATCACGGTTGAGATGGAAGCAGAGACCGAATACAAGGTGTTGCTCGACGGTGTGAATGTCGGTCATATGACCACGAATCTCGGTGGAAAGCTTTCCTTCAGTGTGGAGCTGGAAAAAACAGAGGGCGTAGAGGTAGAGATCGTAAAAGCATAATGAAATAAGGAAAAGGCTGTCGCAGAACGTGTGCGGCAGCCTTTTTTCAGACAGATCAAAAAAAGGAGAAAACGATGGCGAAAACAAAAAAAACAGCCTTTTTCTGTCAGAACTGTGGCTATGAATCCGCAAAGTGGATGGGGCAGTGCCCGGCATGCAGAGAATGGAACACCTTTGTAGAAGAACCGATGGCATCGAAAACATCGGCGGGTAATCAGGGCATCGGCAGCCATAGTGCCGCGGGCCGAAAGCCGGTTCATCTGACAGAAATTTCAACAGGGAAAGAGGAACGGATTCCAACGGGAATCGGAGAGCTAGACCGGGTGCTTGGGGGAGGAATTGTGCCGGGCTCGCTGACCCTTGTCGGTGGCGATCCGGGAATCGGAAAATCCACCCTCCTTTTGCAGGTGTGCCGCATGCTGTCTGCGGCGGGACACCAGGTTTTATATATTTCAGGGGAGGAGTCCCTGCGCCAGATCAAACTGCGTGCTGTGCGGATCGGAGAGTTTAATGAGAATCTTTCTCTGCTCTGTGAGACAAACCTTGACATGATCCGTGCTGTGATGGAAAGAGAAAAGCCGGAAATTGCGGTGATTGACTCCATTCAGACGATGTACAACGAAGAGGTTGGCTCAGCACCGGGCAGTGTTTCTCAGGTACGGGAATCAACAAATGTACTGATGCAGATTGCCAAAGGGATGGGGATTTCAATTTTTATCGTTGGCCATGTGACAAAGGATGGAAATGTCGCCGGACCGAGAGTTTTAGAGCATATGGTAGACACCGTGCTGTATTTTGAAGGGGATCGCCATGCCTCTTATCGTATTTTGCGTGGTGTAAAAAATCGCTTTGGTTCCACAAACGAAATTGGTGTATTTGAAATGCAGGCAGAGGGGCTAGTGGAAGTGAAAAATCCGTCAGAATATATGCTGAATGGAAGGCCGGAGGGTGCCTCCGGTTCTGTTGTTGCGTGCTCCATGGAAGGAACGCGGCCGATTCTGATCGAAATCCAGGCGTTAGTCTGCCACAGTAATTTTGGAATCCCGCGCCGTACTGCTGCGGGCTGCGATTTTAACAGAGTAAACCTTCTGATGGCGGTACTTGAGAAACGCGCAAGAGTCAATCTTTCCACGAGTGATGCCTATGTCAATATCGCCGGTGGAATAAAAATGAATGAACCGGCGATCGATCTTGGCATTGCACTTGCCGTTGTGTCGAGCTATAAAGACCAGGTGATAGATGAAAAAACGGTTGTATTCGGTGAGGTAGGTTTAAGCGGAGAGGTTCGCGCGGTAAGTATGGCAGAGCAGCGCGTGCTGGAAGCAAAAAAACTTGGCTTTGAACGGGTGATTCTGCCTGCAGTCTGTATGAAATCGGTGGAAAAAATCGGTGGAATTGCATTGGTTCCGGTGGAAAATATTCAGGATGCGATTTTACGTGTGGGGAAAAACTGACAACGCAGATCAGGTGCTTCACTTCCGATGGCGTTCCTCCACGACAGGAGCCCCTGCAGTAATCAGAAACCGAGATGGGGTTCTGAATAGTTACGAAGAATGTAAAAAATAATTACAGATGCTGTTTTAAAACAGCACAAAACGAAAATGGTTTCGTTGGAAAAAATAAAAATCAAGTAGAAAAAATAAACAAAAAAGAGCGGTACACAGGATTTTTTTTGACAAAAATTAGTAAAAACCCTTGTGTTACTGCTTTTTTTGTGCTATTTTTGAATCTGACAAGTAATGAAAAAGGTAATGAAAAAGAGAAAAAAATTGAAACTTGAGAGGCTGCAGAACATGGCGGAAGAAAAAGAATTGCGAAAAATGAATCGAACCGAACTGATCGAAATCATTTATGCGCTGAAAAAAGAGGAAGAAGAAGTAAATCAGAAACTGGAGGAAGCGGAACAGCAATTACAGGATCGGACGATTCAGATTGCGAAAGCCGGATCAATTGCGGAAGCGGCGATGGAATTGAATCACGTTTTTGCAAGCGCACAGAAAGCAGCGGATGAATATCTGAATTCCGTCCATGCGGCGAATGAAGAGGCGGAACAGTATGCAAAGCGGATACGGAAAGAGGCAGAGGAGGAAGCTTTGGCGATCCGTGCGAAAACAGAAGAGGAGACAGAGCTTCTCAGAAAGCAGACTGAAATTGCGGTGCATGCCGAAATGGAAAAGATGAAAATGACATGTCAGGAAATGCTCGCAGCAGCAGTACAGAAGCAGAAAGAGACAGAGGAAGCGTGTCAGCGGATGGCAGAAGAAGCGGAACAGGAACGAAAACAAAAATGGGATGCGTTTGAGAAAAAATGCGGAGCTTATATGCGGCAGCACCAGGAACTTGCAACACTGCTGCAGAGTCTGGAAGCGTACACGGGAGGAAATACATGAAACTGCGAAGGATGGAAAAAATAAAAATTCCGTCGATGCAGGAAATCAGCCGGGAACGAAGCCGGCTGCAGTATCAGAATCGGTATCGGGCGGTTCTGCGGAGCACGATTTATTCGCTTGTAGTTGTTGCGGCTGCTGCAGTTCTTCTTGCGACGCTGTTTTTTCCGGTTCTTCAGGTTTCGGGAACCAGTATGGAACCGACACTTTCCGACCGGGATATTCTGTTGCTGGTGAAAAACGATCATTATAAAACGGGGGATCTCTGCAGCTTTGGATGGCAGAATAAGCTGCTGATCAAGCGGATTATCGGTGGTCCCGGGGATGTGATCGATATAGCGGAAAACGGGGTTGTCAGTGTAAACGGAAAACAACTGGATGAGCCGTATGTGGATGAACTGGCATTGGGCGAATGTGATGTGAAATTTCCGTATCAGGTACCGGAAAACCGTTACTTTGTACTGGGGGATCACAGAAGTGTATCAATTGACAGCCGCAGCAGTACGATCGGGTGTGTAGAGAAAGAACAGATTGTGGGAAAAGTATTTCTGCGGGTCTGGCCTTTGAACCGTTTTTCCAGAATCAGATAGTGAGGTGCTAAAGTGAAAAATACATTAAATCATTATATCCGCAATTTTCAGGATAAACATAAAAGCATCCGGCGGTATCTGGCAGTGTTTCTTGTCCTGGCTGCCGGGATTTTTCTGGTTGTCAGCTGGAAGCTGCATCATACCGGTATTTCCATGACGGCAGATTATCAGTGTGGTTACACGGCAGAACATGTTCATACGGATGCCTGCTACACCAAAACACTGGTTTGCCAGAAAGAGGAAACTGATGGGCAGGAAGGGCATACGCACACGGAAAGCTGTTATGAGGAGAAAACTACGCTGAACTGCGAAAAAGAAGAGCATGTACATGGACAGGAATGCTACGATGAAGATGGAACACTGATCTGTGAAAAAGAAGAGCATACACATACCGAAAACTGCTACTGTACAGAACGGGAACAGATCTGTGGGAAAGAAGAACAGGAACCTGTTCCGGCGCATCATCACACAGAAGAATGCTACAAGACGGAGCTTGCGTGTACGATACCGGAGCATACGCATACCGTAGAATGTCTGATTGATGAGACGGCGGATGTGGAAACGGAAGCAGACTGGGAAAGTACGATTCCGCAGAATCTGACGGAAAACTGGGCGGAAAATGTGGTTCTGATTGCACAGAGCCAGATGGGATATCAGGAAAGCCGGAAAAATTTCAGGTTTGCAGATGACGGAACAACGCGGAAGGGATATACACGCTACGGTGCGTGGTATGGAAATGAGTATGGAGACTGGTGCGCCATGTTTGCAGCATTTTGCATCCGGTATGCAGGAATCCCGGCGGAACAGATGCCGGTCAACTCCGGCTGTGCAGCATGGATTTCGGAGCTGAAAAATGCCGGAATGTATGTGGAAAGCCAGACGAAACAGCCCAAAAACGGAGATCTGGTTTTCTTCGATCTGGATCAGGATGGAAGCGCGGATCATGTCGGCATTGTAGAAAAAGTGCAGGAATCCGGAACAATCAAGGTGGTTGAGGGAAACTCCGCAGATATGGTAAAGGAAAACGAATGGGCGACGGAGGATGCAAAAATTCTTGGATATGGTCTGATACCGGAAAATCCGCTTTTACAGACACAAAAAGAAGTGAAGACGGAAGAAAAAGCTGCAGAGGAGATGGCAGCAGACGCAGAAGGGCCGGAACATACAGAGGATACAGCAAACACAGAAAATGCAGAAAATGCAGATGCACCGGAAACGGAATCCGAGGAGAATTCGCAGGCGGAGACACCAAAGGAACAGAGAATTTCCATGAGTGAACAGGTGACGGGACTTACCGGCGGGGAGACAAGGTATGATGCCGACAGAAATGTTTATTCTTCGGATTTGAAGGTTGATTTTAACTTTCAAAAAGAGCAGATAGAGAAGAACGGGTACCAGTATTACTATGAATATCCGGAAGGCGTTATCATTCCGAATGGGCTTCTGGACGGAAAGAACCACGATCTCTATGATGCGGACGGAAAGAAGGCAGGAACGTATCGATTTGAAAAAACAGAGAGTGGCGCATACCGTCTGGCCATTGATTTTGATCAGGCCTATGTAGCGGCAGCCGGGGAAACGATTCGGGGCTTTGTTCAGTTTTCCGGCGAGATTGATGGAACAAAAGCGGACGGGGACGGAAATATTAAACTTGTCGGAAAAGATCAGGTGACGCTTGATATTCCCAAAGAGGCCATCAAGTACCCGGACAATGAGACAAATCATTATGATATCAGTACAAAGAAAAACGGCTCCTATGAGATCAAGAACGGAAAACTGATCTATACCGTATACGTGACTTCTTTGAAAGGAACGCCGGAAACCATTGATTTTTGGGATGTGATCCAGGCGGAAGGAATGAAACTTGGCAGTCCGGAAATTACCGTTACAAAAGAAACGGTTTCGCGTTATTATGGCGAAAATGGAAGCTGGTGGGACTCTAACCCGATTACGGAAGAAACGATGGAAAACCAGGAGAGTACGTCGGAAAATGGAACCATTCGGATGACACTCCCGAAAATAGAGCCGGCACAGGAGAAAACAGATAATAATGGAGGTTCATACAAAGAATATACGCGTTATAAAATTGTATATACCTACGAGGTAACAAATTTAAATACGGAGCAGCCGACGGCGAAGAACATCGCCAGTGCGAGCTCGGAAAACGACAAAACGAAGGTGAAGAGCAGTGCGGAAACAAATATTACGATTCAAAACAAACACACACTGGAAAAAAGCGGATCCTTTGATGCGGCAGAAAATCAGATTATCTGGAAGATAACGCTGAACCGGAATCATCTGAATCTTGCAGGCTCTGACCTTACGGATGAAATGCTGGCAAAGCTGGCGGACGGTACGGATGTAACCATACAGCCTGCGGAAGGATATGAGATCACGCGGAATGAAGGGGGAAAAATCACCGGAATTTGTTTCACGGCGGAAGAAGGAAAAACCAATACCGGCGAGTATGCCATTACATACCGTACCAAGGCGGAACCGTCCTGGGACAGCAGGGAAGTGCAGAATACAGCGACGTTTCTGCCGGGGGACGGAAGTGCCCAAATCAGTACAACAGGGACTGTATGGATCGGCGGAGGAGAAATTGCGAAAGCGGTTGGCTCGGCAGAAAAATCTGCAGATGGAACAACAATGGTTCTTCCGTGGAAGGTTACCCTGACGGTGCCGGAAAGCGGAATTCTGTCCGGAACCAGTATCGTGGATGACCCGACCAAAAATCAATGGGGCGGAGCCGGCGGAACGCATTATCTGACAAAAGAACAGGTACAGGCGTGGTCAGAAGGGATTTACTGGGCAGATGCGGAGGAAAATCGGGTTGCAACGGTTTCGGTTTCGGACATTGCAGAGATCAGCTTCCAGGCATCGGACGGGAAAAGCTATACGCTAAACGAAATTCTGAATCACACAACAGAGAATGCGGATTCATTGACCTACACCATCTGCAAAATGACATTAAAGGATACCCTTACTGTGCCAGTTGGTGCAAAAAAATTGATTTTTGCATACAAAACAACGGCGAACATTGCGGACGCTTCGATCGGATCCACCCGGTTCTGCAACAAAATCAGAGTCGGGCAGAGAGAGGCGTATGCGGATTATGAATATAAAAAGGGCGGAATCGTAAAAACAGATGAAAATGGAAGTACCGAAACAACGAGTAAGAAAAATGCAGACGGAACGCTGACCTGGAAGATTACGGCAACACTGGCAGAAAAAAACAGTATGCTTTCCGTTCTGGACACGCTCCCGGAGGGAGTGGAGCTGGAAGAAATCAGGGGAGAAAGTAATCTTTCCGGCATGGGACAGATTACCATTTCGAAGGACGGTGCTGTTTCCGGCGGAAACAGTGTTTATCGGATTACGGGAACGCAGCAGAACCGGGAAGTAAGCCTGAAGCTTACGCGCACAGATGCACAGAACGGAACCAAGCTGGATGCAGGCGTTTATACGCTGGTTGTAAAATGCAAAGTCAGCAAGGAGAAGCTGGATTCGTATGCAGCAGGAGAAACGTATCGTTTCCGGAATCATGCGGAGGCGACGAGCGACAAAGGAAGCATGGGAAGCGCCGACCAGATACAGCAATGGACCGAGGATACCTCAGAAAATGAGAGTAAAGTGGTGGATAAAACAGGTGTCTGGGACAACGACAGCCGTCGTGTAAAATATTCCATCTGCCTGAATCCGGATGGAAAAGATCTGGTAAACGGGGCAGATACGCTGACGCTGACAGATGTGATGCAGTATTATACGAAGATGTATGTTCATTTGCCAACCAACTGGAACGATGGAAAAACGCTGGATTTGAACGCCTGGCTGGTTCCGGGAAGTGTAAAACTGTATCGGGCGGAAAAACAGGAAGATGGAGCCGTTTTAAAGGGCGAAGAAATCAAAAACTGGACCTGGACAGTACAGACATCCGTTGGAAATCCGGACTGGCAGGGAGCATTTACGATTGCCAACACTTTAACGGGGAGTGGGCTGCCAGATGAAACACCGATGATTCTGGAGTATGATTATCAGTTCCAGGCGGATGTTCCGAAAGGATATATTGGAGACTATGCTTTAAAAGTATTTAACAGCGCACAGCTGGATGGAACTGCATATAAGGACGATGAATATCAAAATGATGTGATGTGGAAAGAACAAACCCATACCGGCCAGGTAAGTACCGACAAACGTTGTACCCTTTATAAAGTAAGCAAGGGCGATTACGGAACTACGCTCGCCGGAGCAGTGTTCCAGCTTCAGAAATATGACGGAACGGGGTATGTAAAAACTGGTATCAGTTATACCACGGACACAGACGGAAAAATCATCATCCAGTGGCAAAAAGAGGATGCTGATCTTTCCTATGAGAAAAATGTCCTGTACCGTCTGGTGGAGACGAATGCCCCGAAGGACTATCTGCTGCCGGAGAACCCGGAAGAAAATGCAGTTTATTTCTACTTTAGTGAAGATGGCAATACAGCCAATATCCTTCCGAAAGAACTGCCGAAGCAGGCATTTGATCTGACAAAAACATCTCAGATTATTTACATAGAAAATGAGAAAAATGAAACTCCGGTCTATGAGCTTCCGGAATCCGGCGGATCCGGAACCACGTTGTTTACAGTCAGCGGCATTGCCCTGATGGGCATTGCTGTGCTGTATGGAATTTCTTCTCTTGGGCGCAGACGGGAAAGGGGGGAAAAGTAATCCTGTACCCCTGCTGTGGCGGCGAAATCCACTGCGCCGCGAAAGAAGATATAAATCATGATGAGTAAAAATGGAGGAAGAACAAATGAAAACAATGAAAAAGGTACTGGCTGTGCTGGTTAGCATGGTGATGGTACTGGCGTTTTGTGTGACAGGAGTTGCTGCAAATGTTGAACTCACGCAGCATACGTTTGCCGCATATCAGATTTTTAAGGGAGATCTTACAGAAGGAAACAAACTGTCAAACGTAACCTGGGGGGATGGCGTTCAGGGGAAAGAGCTCTTAGCAGAATTAAATAACCAAGAAGCGTTTGCAACGTGCGCGAGCGCAGCGGATGTTGCTAAGGTTCTGGAAACATATAATACGGATAGTACAAAAGCAAATGCATTCGCAAAAACAGCTGCAGCACATGTAACCGAGACGAAGACCGAGGGAACAGGAAAGGTGGACCTTCCGGCTGCCGGCTACTATCTGATCGTTGACACGACAGCTACAACCGGAACGTATGACGCAAAAAATCTCTCTCTCCTGAAAGTAAATGGAGCAGGTACAGTAACGCCGGCGACAAAGACAGACAAACCAACCCTGGAGAAAAAAGTAAAGGATATCAACGATTCTACGGGATCAGAGTCAGACTGGCAGGATTCTGCAGACTATGATATCGGAGATAAGATCCCATACAAGCTGACGGCCACGATGGGGGATCTGTCAAATTATGACCATTACTATCTGAATTTCCATGATACTATGACACATCTTACTCTGGTAGAGGGAAGTGTAGAGGTCAAGGTAGGAGAAAAAACGTTAGCATTAGAAAAAAACCAGTATACCGTAGCATGGGATGATGATAATAAAACCATGGATGTTGCGATTATGGATGTAAAAGCTCATGGAGCAACAACCGGAACAGAAGTCACCGTAACATACAAAGCAACCCTGGATGCAGATGCCGTACTTGGCTCGACGGGAAATCCAAACACAGCAGATCTGGAGTACAGCAATAATCCAAATAACACAGGGAATGGAATGACAAAACCGAACGATACCGGAAAAACACCGGAAGATAAAAATATTGTATTTACCTACAAGGTAACAGCAAACAAGGTAAAGGAAAATGAGCAACCGCTGGAAGGGGCAGAGTTTGAGCTGTTTAAGAAAGTGGGAAAAGAAAGCTGGATCAGCAAAGGAAAACTTACCGGAACAGGCGATAATAAAAACGTATTCGAATGGAAAGGTCTTGACGATGGCGCTTACAAAATCGTAGAGACAAAAACGCCGTCCGGTTACAATACCATTGATCCGATTGAATTTACGATCACAGCGGAGCACGACACTACAGAAGATAATCCGGAATTGAAAAAATTATCTGGCGATGTTTTCACAGGTAATGTGACAACAGGAGCAGTAAGTGCAAATATCGTAAATAAATCCGGTTCCACCTTACCGGAGACCGGTGGCATCGGTACTACCGTCTTTTATGTGATCGGCGGTATGCTGATGGCAGCTGCAGCAGTTCTTCTTATTACGAAAAAACGTATGAACAATAAGTAAAAAAATAGGCCCGGGCGGTTTCAAAGGACCGTCCGGGAATAACAGCAGGGAGTGACATATGAAAAAACATGCAAGTACCATTTTTTTGATTTTTATCTTTTTCGTGGGTCTGTCCGTGCTGCTATACCCTTCTGTCAGCAATTATATCAACCAGAAAAACCAATCCCGCGCAGTAGCAAATTACGAGAAAACGGCAGCAGAAATGGCGCAGAAGGATACGGATGCGTATTTTCAGAAGGCGGAAGAATATAATAAGGAGCTCGCATCGCATCCGGAACTGTTCTATGAACCGTTGAAACTGGCCGGTTATGAGAAGACGCTGGATATTACCGGAACGGGTATTATGGGGTACATTTCTATTCCTAAAATAAAGGTAGAGCTTCCGATTTACCATGGAACAGAGGATGGTGTTTTGCAGATTGCATGCGGTCATCTGGAAGGCAGCAGCCTTCCGGTGGGAGGAGCCTCGACCCATGCAGTGCTGTCTGCGCACCGAGGGCTGCCAAGCGCCAAACTCTTTACGAATCTGGATAAGCTGGAGACGGAGGATACATTTACCATTACGATTCTTGACCGTGTCCTGACGTATCAGGTAGATGAAATTGCAATTGTTCTTCCGTCTGAGACGGACAAGCTTCAGATTGAAGAAGGGAAAGATTACTGTACACTCATGACGTGTACGCCGTATGGCATCAACACACATCGTCTGCTGGTGCGCGGACACAGGGTGGAAACGGTAAAGGAGAAAAATATCCATGTGACGGCAGAAGCCTTCCAGATCGAGCCAGTCATTACCGCACCGGTTCTTGCAGCGCCGATGCTTCTGATCCTGTTGTTCTGGCTTTTGTTTCACGGACGAAAAAAGAAAAAGTGAGGTGATCAGTTTGAAAAAGAAAGGGATTCAAAAGAGCCTGCGTGTTCTGTGTATGCTGCTCTGCTTTTTTGCGATGACGGCTGTGCGGGTGTCCGCTGCGGAAGAACATGGTCAGGGGCAGAAGGGTTCCCTGTCTGTGGTGATGCAGAATCGCAAAACAAACACAAAAATTCCGGGTGGAGAAGTTGTATTGTATCAGGTGGCAGAGATTACCTCGAAGGAGACGGAAATCCAATATGCTTTTACGAATGGATTTGAAAACTGTGGATTGAAACTGGACAATCTGGAGGATGAGCTTCTGGCAGAAAAATTAAAAGCAGAAATCGGCGTTTCTACTGTCGGGGTCGCTCAGACAATCGGAGCAGACGGGACGGCAGGCTTTTCCGGTCTGGAAGAAGGTATTTATCTGGTTGTACAGACAAAGGCGGCAAATGGTTATGAGATATTTTCTCCTTTTCTGGTCTCTTTGCCGATGAGGGAAAACGGACAGTGGAAGTATCAGGTGGAGGCAATGCCGAAAATAGAAGTATCCGTTTCCGGTAAGCCGGAGACACCGGTAAAACAGCCGGTAAGCACACCAAAGCCGGTTTCCTCCGGAAAAAATCTTCGCCTTCCGTATACAGGGCAGCTCATCTGGCCGGTTCCGGTCATGGCAATCGCCGGAATGCTTCTGTTTGCGGTTGGGTGGAGTCTGCGAAAGGATAAAAAGACAGAATGAAACGTAGAGCCGGAATGATTTGCATGATACTTGGGGCAGTGCTGATAGGGGCAGCACTGTCTCTTTTTCTGTATAACGAGTGGGATTCTGCCCGTGCAGAAGAGCGCGCAGAACAGGTACTGGAACAGATGCAGAAGCAAACAGAAGATGATGCAGAAGAAGAGACAGAGGATGAGAATATAAGTGGGGAGGAAACAGAAAGAACAGAACAGGAAAATGCGCTTGCAGACACGGACGATTTTGGAAAAGAAATCATTTCTATCGACGGAAATGATTATATTGGATGGATCTCGATACCATCGATTTCGCTGGAGCTCCCTGTTATGGCACAATGGAGTGAGGAGGGGCTTAAAACAGCGCCGGGAAGATATGCAGGTTCACCGGCAGAGGATAATCTTGTCATTGCAGGACACAATTACCGCCGTCATTTCAGCCCGATCAAATGGCTGGAGCCCGGAACGGAGGTTTGCTTTACGGATGCAGAAGAGAGGGTGCGATATTATGAAATAGAAGAAACAGAAGAACTTCTGCCAGACCAGGTGGATGCGATGATAACAAAAACAGAGAAGGACACATGGGATCTGACGCTTTTTACATGCACAACGAGCGGTCAGGCGCGCTGCGCTGTGCGATGCAGAAGAATTGATAAAAAAATCAGATAAATTATTGTCAAAACGGATATTCGCAATCCGCTCCTTGCTTATAACCGAATAACTGCTTCGCAGCTTATCAGGAGAGGTTTGTACCACTCCTGATACAAGCAAGTCCTTACCCCCTGCTTATTGTTTCACGCAATGGAAGCAGGGGGTAAGGACTTGCTTGATTCGATTAAATACAGAATTGTGCGAATTTTTCTGAAAATAAGAAAATTCGAAAAAAGGTGTTGACTTTTGCCGGCGACGGTGTTATTATAACTAAGCTGTCAGCGAGAGCTACAGCGCATGAGTTCTTTTGA
>ENA-OUQM01001238-OUQM01001238.1-human-gut-metagenome-genome-assembly--contig:-NODE-1238-length-14377-cov-4.649560_pt1 | contig 14377 bp, 10 predicted proteins | sample MGYA00237949_ERZ548830 | MGnify/ENA primary metagenome ERZ548830 (study PRJEB26490, sample SAMN05194706) | human gut metagenome | biome: terrestrial biome; feature: human-associated habitat; material...
TTTATCAGGATATGTCAATGCCGGTGATGCTGCTGCAATTAGCAGCCCTCTAACCGGATAAGGATCATCATTTAGCACTGCTTTTGGTATTTCACTAAATTGTCCCTGGCCGACTATTCCATAAAACAGCGGAAATTCTTTGCTTCCTATTGGCTGATTCTGTTCTGGAACTTTTTTTAATTTCAGAGTAGGAAAATGACCTCCGTTAATATACATACCGCCTTCTACATCATATTTTCCTGTAATTGCCCATAAAATCTGTATTGCACGATAGTTCTGTACTGCGCTTCTCTGATATTCTATTCCCGTATACACACTTAATACAGCTTTTGTTGTACTGCATAATTTATCCGCAAGCAATCGTATAATTTCACAATCCACACCACAATAATCTGACATTTCTTCAACGGTGATTTGTTTTAGATATTCTGAAAATTCCTCAAAACCTTCTGTATATTTTTCCACAAATTCTTTGTCATATTTTTCTTCCTCTACGATTATTTTAAGCATTGCAAGTGCAAGTGCTCCATCCGATCCGGGAACAACTGGAATCCACCAGTCAGCCTCCATACCCATTCCTTTTTTTCTCGGATCGATAACAATCAGATATGCACCTCTTTTTTGTGCCGCTTTTACTTTTTCATATAAACGTCCCGGACCAGAATTTGTTTTCAAATTTGTTCCCCATACAACTACGATCTCTGCATTCTCAAAATCAGCCTGGATCATTCCTTGTGGAATTCCAAGTGTCGTAATCGGAGTAATAACATTGGCAGCTGTAAAGCACGTAGCACCACAACTCATATCATTTGGAGAACCCAGATGTTGAAAAAATGCATCTTTTCCTACTATTGCACGCATGGTCCCGTCTTCTCTTCCGCTGGTTCCAACATATGATGCGAGTGCCCGGGCTCCGTATTGTTTTTTTATTTTCAAAAATTTTTGCGAAAACACTTGCAGGCGCTTGCGAATCCCGAATAATGAATATTAGCAAGTGAAAGGAGCTGGGAGAAATGAATTGTTTGAATATGGAAAATCCAGAAAATCCAGAAAATCCGCAGGAATGGTATGGCGTTAATGAGCACCGCTTTTGCACGGTGTTAGAGGTAAAGGACGGGAAAATTATATGGCCGTTCTTTGAATACCACCCTGAACTGTGGGAATGTCACCCCGAATGGTGGCCGGTGAAGAAGCCCGGAAACAACCCGTAAATGCCCCGTACTGACGGAGCGTTGGGCACTAGATAACAGGTAACACTTTTGGATGTAATCGGCTTTGAGTGGAGATGATAAAGTGAAAGTTAGTGGAAAAATATTGCCGGGGTCTGTGCGGGTGAGTGTAATGGCAGAGGGGCAAAGGCCACGCAAGACAAAGCGTAAGCGCGAGAAAGCCACCCCTGTCAATGCAGAAATACAGGCAGCGGTGGAAAAGGAGCGACACGCCCAAAGCATTGCAAGAGCCAAGCGAAATATTGAGGACATTGCGCAATGCAATCAATGGGACTGGTTTGCAACCTTTACCGTTGCACCAGACTGCCGAGAACTTGCAAAATATAACGGCGATACGGCAGGATTGTGCATTAAGTGCCTGAGAAGCATCAAAAATAAATATAAAGCAACGGATATGAAATGGCTGCTTGTACCAGAACCTCCGGAAGCGAGCGAAAGCAAAGAAGAAAATCCATTACATGTACATGGGTTGTTAGCCAATGTGCCGCCACAAGCCGTGCATGAATGGAAAATCGGCGAAAAAGGCTGTCCGCACAGTGCAAAAGCCATTGTGATGAATGGCAGGAAAGCAGCAGAAATCCCTGCATACAGTAGAAAGTACGGCTATAATTTGTTGGAAAGCATAACAGACTTGCGCAAGCTGTTGCGTTATCTTCTCAAAAGTCTTGATAGAGCACAAGAGTACCGCCAAAAGGGGCAGCACCTATATTATGCGAGCCGCAATGTTGGACGCCCGCAGAAATTGAAAGCCGTGCCGTGTACGCAGGCTATGCAGGATAAAATTGAAGCTCTGGCAGTAGATTCCTACCGGCATAAGCAAAAAGATGGGAAAGTCGTATACGGCAAAACATATGTGCTGCCTGATACAGCGGATACAGATATTTTATTGTCTGCTATTTTTCAAGATATTGAAGAATAAAAAATAATGCGCTGTGACCGCAGAAAGTCCAGCGCTTATTTTAGTTCCTGCTCGTGTTGCCTGAAATCGTCGGTGTTGAAGAAATCATAGAGCGAAATGCCCAAACCATCACACAGCAGCTTAATGGTGACAATGCCGGGATTATGGCTTGCACCGTGGATGATGTTCTTAACAGTTGACGGAGGAACACCGCAGGAACGCGCAAGCTGATTTAGATTATAACCATGCTCGGCACATAATTGCTGTATGCGCATGGCAACCAGTGCTTGCGTATCCATGGTGTTCATCCCCCGCCCATATAAAGTCTATAATTAGTATAGATAAGAAAAAGCACAAGCAACGACTTTATATGGTCTTTCATTGCGGGACTGATTATGTTATAATAATAAAAAACAGGAAAGCTGGCGGATTATGTTTGAACTGACCCGCAAGGTACTGTCAGGTACGGTACTGGCAGCCATTACCGGCGGCGTGCTCCTGTGGGGGCTGTCGCCAGGTATGACGCTCAAGCGAGAGTATGAGAGCTATAACGGCAAGCCTGCTGGTTCGGAACACACATTGCAGGCAATCACCGTTCCGGCATATGCCAACGTGCAGGGAGTGACAGCATTGGAAGCCTGTACACTGCAAGACGGCATATTGGTGCTGGCGTATCCGACCTGCCCATACTGCCGCAACCTGATGCCGGAGCTGCTGGACGCTGCCGAAGCGACAGATACAAGTCTGTATTACTGTACACTTGACAAGTACCGGGATGTTTATACCTATGATGCGGCGGCGGGAGTGCCAGTGTTGACGACCCCGGCAGGAGAAGGCTACCCGGAACTGTTGGTGTGGCTGGACGAGTATACGGTGGATTACACGGTCACAGATTCCGAAGGAAATGCGCTGCCTGTTGGTGAAAAGCGTCTCGGCGCGCCGACAATCGTGCAAGTACGGGACGGCGTTCCTACATCCGCGTGGAAGTTGACCAGTGTGGCGGATGCGGATTATCCAGACGATAAATATACGCGTTGGAATGCAGAAACACAGGATAAAGTATATAATTCACTTTATCACTATTTTGTTCAGGAGGGATAAACCAACCAATGAAGAAAAAGATAATTGTTCTGGCGGCCACCGCTATTATCATGGCGGTGGCGCTGGCAGGGTGCGGCGTGAAAATCACGAACATCGCGGTTCCGGAGTCTGCGATGGTGGAGAAGGGTGAAAGCATTACCCTGCCCGTTGTGTACGGCACCGACGATGCTCCGGCCGTGACCCCCGAGACTGCTGCAACCGGTGAAAGCGCTGAAACTGACGAAAAGCTCGCTAAAGCAGCAAGTAAGCTGACGGTCGAATGGACTTCTTCCGATGAGAGTGTCGCGACTGTTGATGCGACTGGCATGGTGGTTGCTGTCTCTGCAGGTGAAGCTGACATCACTGCAAGCGTCACGGATTCTGAGATGAGTGCTGTCTGCAAGGTTACGGTTAAAGTGGCCGCGAAAGACATTACCATTCCCGACAACCTTGACGTCAAGCTCAACGATGGAAACGAAACCACTGTCGAGGCAACTGTAAGCCCGGCTGATGCCACCGATGTGAAGGTAAGTTACGCTTCTACTGATGAGGCAGTGGCCACCGTCGATAAAGACGGCAGGGTTCAGGTCTTGCAGCCTGGTGAATGCGACATCGTGACGACTCTCACTCAGGAAGACAAGAAAGTCGTTGAAAAGAAGACTCACATCAAGGCTTACTACGAAGTTGAAGGTATCACACTGGACAAGACCGAAGGCATCCTTACCGCTGGTAACACTGTTGCCTTGAATGCAACCGTGCTTCCCGAAGAGATTGCAGATGAAACTACCGTTACCTGGACTTCTTCTGATGAGAAAGTTGCTACCGTCGATGAGAATGGTAAAGTTACTGCAATTGCAGCCGGTGAGGCAACCATCACTGCTAATGCTGGCGAAAAGAGTGCAACGTACAAATTGACCGTCCAGGCCAAGAAGGTTGCTCAGACCACTACGAACAAGAACACCAACAAGGGTAATACTTCCTCCAGTACGGGTAGCTCCGCTCCTACAAGTAACCCTGCACCGGCACAGCCTTCAGCTCCGGCCGAACAGCCGAGCCAGCCGACTTATGAGGAACCTGCTCAACCAGCTCCTAACCCTCAGCCTGAACAGCCGAGCAACGGGGACAATGGTGGCTCTGGGAATTCTGGAGACAAGTACGGCGAAGGTTATGACCGTTGGGGCGGCCCCGTTAATTCAGCACCGACTGATAATGCATGTCCTCCTGAAGGCGATTGTCTCTAACTTTTCGTTGCTGTATAGGAATTATTATCAGTTAAAATATAGCTGGAATTTTTTGAAAAAAGTGAAGTGGCTGTCTGATATCAGACAGCCATTTTTTGATTTACTGCGATGATAGGATGAAAAAATAATGGATAAAAAAATAAAATTTTTTTGATATTATCCTTGACGGGCTGTGCGAACAGCATACAATAAAAAATGTAGATAGATAACATAAACGGCGCAAGCCGAACGATTAACAATTATGCTGTAAAGGCATAACCACCAAATTTATTGATGGAAATTTTGGAGGATTACCGCCCGCAGTTTGACATCATCTTTCTGGATGTGGAGATGAAGCACCTGGACGGCATGGAGACCGCCCGCCGCATTCGGGAGCGGGACGGCGGGGTGCTGATCGTGTTCATTACCAACATGGCGCAGTATGCCATCCGCGGATATGCTGTTGGGGCGCTGGATTATGTGCTGAAGCCGGTGCCTTACTTTGCGTTTTCGCAGCAGCTGCAAAAGGCGCTGGGGCAGCTGGAAAAGCGGGAGCGGCATTACCTGGCTGTGGTGGTGGACGGCGGCATGCGGCGGCTGGACGCGGCGGAAATCTATTACCTGGAAAGCGAAGGCCACAAGGTGCATTTTTACACCGAAAAAGAAGATTTTATAGTGCCGGGCACCCTGAAAAACTATGAGGAAAAGCTGGTGGGCCGGGCGTTTGCACGGTGCAACAGCGGGTATCTGGTCAATCTGGCGCAGGTTTCCGGCGTGCAGCAGGATATGGTGCAGGTTGGCCCGTATGCGCTGCAGATCAGCCGCCCACGGCGCAAGGCCTTTATGGCGGAGCTGGCGGATTACATTGGGGGTGCGGGACAGTGACGATATTGCCGGATATTCCCCGCCTGTACACCGCTTTGGCGGAAGTGCTGGCGGCGCTGCTGTATGCGCGCAGGCTGCCGCCGCGGCTGGACCAGCGCGTGATCTGGGGCGTGGGAGCCGGTTGGGCGGTGCTGCTGGGGGCGTTTTTGCAGGCCACGGGGGAAGTTCCGCTGGCGTGGTGGATTCCCTGCATGGCAATGGCGATTCTTTCCATGCTGCTGTTTTTGTGGGTCACACGCAGCATTACGCTGCTGGAAGCGGGTTATGTGTGCGCGCGAGCCTTTATTTTGGCGGAGCTGGCGGCCAGCGTGGAATGGCAGCTGCACTGCGTGCTGTGGCCGCAGCGCGGTGGGGCGGAGCCGCTTTCGCTGCTGTTGTTGGCGGCGGTGTACGGCGGCATTTTTGCCGCGATGCTTTTTGTGGAGAACCGCCGCCCCGGCCCGGCCGGGAAGCTGAAAATAACGCCCGCAGGAACTTTTGTGGCGGTGGTCATGGCGCTGACCGCATTTGCCGTGAGCAATTTGAGCTTTGCCAACGGCAGCGAAGCCAACATGAACATGTTTTACATCCGCACGCTGGTGGACCTGGCCGGGGTGCTGATTTTGACGGTGCAGCACGAGCAGCTGCGCGAAGCCGCCCTGCACAGCGAGCTGGCGGAGCTGGACGGCGTTTTGCACCGCCAGTACGAGCAGTACAAGCAGAGCAAGGAGAACATCCGCCTGATCAACCGGCGCTACCACGAGCTGAAAATGCAGATTGCGGCCATTCGGGCGGAGCGGGACCACGCCAAGCAGGATGTGGCGCTGGCGGCCATGGAAAGCGGCATCCGCCAGTACGAGGCGGAGAACAAGACCGGCAACCCGGTGCTGGACACCCTGCTGACGGCCAAAAGCCTGTACTGCCAGCAGCACCACATCACGATGACCTGCGTGGCGGACGGGCATTTGCTGGATTTTTTGGAGACAGGGGAAATCTGCACGATTGTGGGCACGGCGCTGGACAACGCGACCGAGAGCGTGGAGACCGAGCCCGACCACGAAAAGCGGCTGATCCGGGTGGCGGTGTACGCCCAGAACGGCTTTGTGATGCTGCGGTTTGAAAACTACTGCGCGCAGGAAGTGGAGCTGGGCGCGGACGGCCTGCCGCGCCGCAACACCCATGGCGGCAGCGATCTGCGCGGTGTGCGCGCCGCCGCCGAAAAGCGCGGCGGAACTATGACGCTGCACTGGGAGAATGAGTGGTTTACGCTGCGGGTGCTGCTGCCGCAGAAAAGCTGAATGGATGGCTGGGGGTCTAGGATAAGGCACCCGGCCATTTTTGGTGTTTGGGCGGGGTGCACAAAGCGGGGCGGAGATGCTTTGTGAGAGATGCACAACAAAAAATGAAAGGCTTTTGAAAAAATTACAAAATATGCACCAAAAGCGACAGTTTGTGCCTGAAAATAGCTATGAAAGTACAAAGTATGATATCCTGTTAGCAATGGGGGACGCCCCGGTGAGTTTATTGATTGATCCGGATTGAACCACACAAAACAGGAGGTACAAGAAAAATGTTAGGCATCAACATTTCTGACGTGGTTAAAGTAGTCCAGTCTTGTTTGCCATATTTGATCGGGTTTGCGGTTATTGCGGTAATCGCAATCGTTGCGCGTGTCGCTGTGCGTAAAAAAGATAAAGCGACTAAAAAGATGGTTTCGGCACAGGGCATCTTAGCTTCTTTGCTGGCACTGGGGGTTGGACTGAACCTGATTTGCCTGTATCCTATGTCCACTCTGATTTCTCTGGCCACTGGTGATGGCAGTATCAGTGCTGAAACTTCTGATGAAGCACGCGCCGTTGCCGTTGACATTTCCCGCGAGGGTATTGTTATGCTGAAGAATGAGCAGAACAATCTGCCCATGGAAAAAAGCAGCAACCTGAACGTTTTCGGCTGGGCTTCTACCTGCCCCGTTTATGGCGGCACGGGTTCTGGTGGCCTGAACATGAACTATTCCCGTGTTACGCTGCTGGAAGGCCTGGAAAACGCAGGCTTTAAGCTCAACACAGAACTAAGTGATTTTTACACCGCATATGCGGCTGAAAAGCCGAAGGCTACCGGCGGCATCTTCTCTCAGAACTGGTCCCTGCCGGAACCCCCGGCAAAGACCTACCCGCAGGAATTGATTGACAATGCCAAGGCTTTTTCTGGAAATGCAGTCATCGTGGTTTCCCGCATTGGCGGCGAGGGCACTGACCTGCCTACTGATATGGCATCCGTTGAAGATGGCAGCTGGCAGGACGGCAGTTCCTATCATGATGGCACCTATGAGCAGAATTCTGACGAATACATTGATTTCCCCGAAGGTACCCATATTCTGGAATTGAGCCAGAGCGAGAAAGACATGGTTGATCTCGTCTGCAAGAACTTTGATAATGTTACTGTTGTTTACAACGGTGCCAACACAATGGAACTGGGCTGGGTTGATGAACATCCCCAGATCAAGAGCGTGCTGTGGTGCCCCGGCACCGGCCAGAGCGGCTTTAATGCCTTGGGTGAGATTCTCTGCGGTGATGTGAACCCCTCTGCTAAAACCGCTGATACTTTTGTTTATGACTTGACCAAGACCCCGACTTGGAATAACTTTGGCAACTTTGTCTATGACAATATGTCCGAATATGACTCCGAGTTCATGTTTGGTACGTTCAGCCTTGGTGAAGTTCATCCCTCTTTCATCAACTACACTGATAATATCTATGTCGGATACCGCTTCTATGAGACTGCCGCAGCTGAGGGCTTTATCGACTACGACAAGACCGTGCAGTATCCCTTCGGCTATGGTTTGTCCTACACTACCTTTAAGCAGGATGTTGGAACCCTGACCGAGCAGGACGGCGTTCTGAGCGTGGATGTTACTGTCACCAATACCGGCAATGTAGCTGGTAAGGATGTTGTGGAGGTCTACTACAATCCTCCATACACCAATGGCGGCATTGAAAAATCCGCTGCAAACCTTGCAGCATTTGATAAAACCAGCATGCTGGAACCGGGTGCTTCTGAGACTTTGACCCTGTCCTTCAATGTGGAGGATATGGCTTCCTATGATGTGAACGGTGCGGGCTGTTATGTTCTGGAAGCAGGCGATTACATTGTGAGCGTCAACAGCGATTCTCACAACATCATCAAAGCACAGACCTACACGGTGGATAAAACCGTTACCTACAACGAATCTAACCCCCGCCAGAGCGATGACAAGGCAGCTACGAACCTGTTTGGTTATGCAGATGGCGATCTGACCTACCTGTCCCGCGCTGATCACTTTGCAAATTATGATGAAGCTACCGCTGGCCCCAGCACCTATACGATGCCTGCTGACCAGAAAGCTCAGTTCCTGTGCACTGCGAACTATGATGCTACCCAGTTTGATGATCCCAGTGCCGAAGCACCTACAATGGGTGCCAAGAATGGCTTGAAGCTGAACGACCTGCGTGGGCTTGACTATGATGATCCGAAGTGGGATCTGCTGCTTGACCAGATGAGCGCTGACGATATGGATAAGCTGGTTTCCTCTGCTGGTTACCAGACCCAGGCCATTGATTCTGTCGGCAAGGTTCACACTGTTGACTGTGATGGCCCCGCTTCCATCAACAATAACTTTACCCAGCAGGGCTCCATTGGATTCCCCGCTGCTGTTATGATTGCCAATACCTGGAACATTGATATGGCATACGCCTTTGGCGACAGCATCGGCAAGATGGCTGACGAAATGGATGTTTCCGGTTGGTATGCTCCTGCTATGAACACCCACCGTTCCGCTTTTGGTGGCCGTAACTTCGAGTATTACTCTGAAGATGGCGTTCTTGCTGGTAACATGGCTGCCAGCGCAGTTATCGGCGCAAAGGAACATGGCGTTTACGCTTACATCAAGCATTTTGCCATGAACGACCAGGAAACCCGCCGTACCGATATGCTGTGCACCTGGGCCAATGAACAGGCAATGCGTGAAATCTACTTCAAGCCCTTTGAAATTGCAGTCAAGAAGGGCGGCACCACCGCTGTTATGAGTGCGTTCAGCTACATTGGACCTGTTTATGCAGCTGGCACCCCCGAACTGATGCAGACTGTTCTGCGTGATGAATGGGGCTTCCGGGGTATGGTTATCTCCGATGGTTTCAGCAGCAGCTACTTCCAGAATGCGGACCAGGTTGTCCGTGCTGGCAATGATGCCTGCCTGGTTGCCTTTGATACCCCCGAAACGCATATGCGTGTGCGCAGCAATGCAGCCCTCCAGGCAATGCGTACCGCCTGCCACAATATCATGTATACGGTTGTCAATAGCCGTGCTTATCAGTACGGTGGTGTTGAGCCGATGCCCAAGTGGAAGGTTGCGCTCATTGCAATTGACATTGTAGCTGTCCTTGGCTTGGCATTCTGCGAATACAAAGCTGTCAAGAACTATAAAAAGCGCAAGACGGTAAAGGCTGCTTGATAGCAGCACCCAAACTTAAAACAGTCGCAGCGGTCACAGCCCTATGGCCGTGGCCGCTGCGGTCTTTGTAATGAGGTGTATAAAGTGAAGCTGAAACACAGCGATACAATCGCACAATTATCTCTTGTGCAAAAATGTGCGCTGCTTTCGGGCGCTACTACCTTTGGGACCCGTGCACTGCCGAAAAATAATATCCCGTCCATCACCCTTTCCGATGGCCCCAACGGCGTGCGCAAGCAGGCGGGCGCGGCGGACCACCTGGGGCTGAACCCCAGTGTTCCGGCCACCTGCTTCCCCACGGCAGCCACCGTGGCGTGCAGCTGGGACCCCGCCCTGGGCGAGGAAATCGGCCAGGCCATGGGCGAAGAAGCCGCCGCACAGGAAGTTGCCGTGCTGCTGGGGCCAGGCCTGAATACCAAGCGCAGCCCCCTTTGCGGCCGTAACTTTGAATATTTCTCCGAGGACCCGTATCTTTCCGGCAAAATGGCCGCGGGCTATGTGCGGGGCATCCAGTCCAATGGCATTTCGGCCTGCCCCAAGCACTTTGCCGTCAACAGCCAGGAGCTGCGCCGCATGGCGTCGGATTCCGTGGTGGATGAACGCACGCTACGGGAGCTGTATTTGACCGGGTTCGAGATCGTGGTCAAGGAAGCAAAGCCCAAGACCATCATGAGCAGCTATAACCTCATCAACGGAACTTACGCCAACGAGAACCGCCACCTGTTAATGGACATCCTGCGCGGGGAGTGGGGCTTTGACGGCGCTGTGGTAACGGACTGGGGCGGCAGCAATGACCATGCCCTGGGCGTGCAGAACGGCTCCACGCTGGAAATGCCCGCCCCCGGCGGGGACGCCGTGCGCGAGCTGATGCAGGCTGTGCAGAGCGGCAAAATCACCGAAGCGGATGTGGACGCCCGGCTGGACGAGCTGCTGACGCTGGTGTTTGATACCCATGCCGCCGTGCAGTCCCACAGCCGCACCTTTGATGCGGACGCCCACCACGCGCTGGCCCGCCGCGCTGCAGCCGAAAGCATTGTGCTGCTGAAAAACGAAACCAACCTGCTGCCGCTGGAAGAGGGCACCGAGGTTGCCGTGATCGGCGACTTTGCCCAGACGCCGCGGTACCAGGGCGCTGGCTCCAGCGCGGTCAACTCCATCAAGGTGGATACCTTTTTGGACTGCCTGAAAGAGAGCGGCCTGGCCAGCGTGGGCTTTGCCCCCGGCTTTGACCGCCAGGGCAAACCGGATGCCGCCAAACAGGCCGAGGCTGTAGCCCTGGCCCAAAAGGCCGAAGTGGTGCTGCTCTGCCTGGGGCTGGATGAAATCAAGGAAAGCGAAGGCTTGGACCGCGGCGATATGCGCCTTGCGGACAACCAGATCGAACTGTTAAAGGCCGTGCAGCAGGCCAACCCCAACACCATTGTGGTGCTCAGCGCGGGGGCTTCGCTGGAAACCCCGTGGCTCAAACACTGCCGTACCCTGGTGTACGGCGCGCTGGGCGGCCAGGCGGGCGCGGGCGCCATGCTGGATGTGCTGACCGGCAAAGTAACCCCCAGCGGCAAGCTGGCCGAAACCTGGGTCAACGCCTATGCGGATACCCCCGCCAAGGATAACTTTGCCGGGCCGGGCCGCATGGTGCAGTACCGCGAGGGGCTGTATGTCGGCTACCGCTATTACCAGACCGCCGGTGTGCCGGTGGCATTCCCCTTTGGCTATGGGTTAAGCTACACCAGCTTTGCCTACAGCAATTTGCAGGCCGCGTCCAATGGCGTGACCCTGACCGTAACCAACACCGGCAAGCGCGCCGGAGCAGAGATCGTGCAGCTGTATGTGGCAAAACCCGGGGCAGAAGTGTTCCGCCCCGCACAGGAGCTGAAAGGCTTTGCCAAGGTGCAGCTGCAGCCCGGCGAAAGCAAGACCGTGACCATCCCGCTGGACGACAAGGCGTTCCGCTACTGGAACACCAAGACCGACAGCTGGGAAGTGGAAGGCGGCAGCTATGAGCTGCGGGTCGGCGCGTCCAGTGCGGACATCCGCCTGACCGCCGTGGTGGAAGTGGCCGGTACCGGCGCACCCAACCCCTATGCGGGCAAGCATCTGCCGCACTATACCAGCGGCAAGGTGCAGAGCGTGCCGGATGACGAATGGGCCACCCTGCTGGGCCGCCCGGTGCAGCAGGGAAAAGTTAAAATTGACCGCAACATGACCCTGGGCGAGCTGAACCACAGCCGCAGCCCGCTGGGCTGGCTGATCTGGCTGGTGCTTACCGCACTGCTGAACGCCAGCTACAAGCGCGGCAAGCCGGACCTGAATGTGCTGTTCCAGTACAACATGCCGCTGCGTGCCCTGGCCAAAATGACCAGCGGTGCCATCAGCATGGGCATGGTGGATGGCATTGTGATGGAATTACAGGGATTCTGGATCATCGGCCTTGTGCGGGTGATCATAGAAGCCGTGAAAAACCTGGTACTGAACGCACAGCTGGAACAGCGCCTGCGCAACAGCTGAGGAAAGAGAGGGGCTATTTATGCAGCTATGGAATAATTTTGCGGCAAAACACCCCGCCGCAGCCAAGTGGGTGCGCGAAGGCGGACTGTTTGTGATCGTATCCAACCTGGTTACGGTGTTCAAATACCTGCTGCTGCAATTTTTGCCGGCGGCGTTCAGCAGTCTGCCGGTGGTGGATTTTGGCTGGCCGGGCATCCCGGTCACGCTGTTTGGCGAAACCTTCCAGTGGAACATCCTGGGGTATGATTCCGCCCATGGCGGTCTGCCGTACTTCTGCGCTTACATGGTTGCCATGGTGGTGGGAGAATGCATTAACTTCCCCATCCAGCGCAACTTTGTGTTCCGCAGCAAGGGCAACCTGGCCAAGCAGATCGCCTGGTATGTGGTGGCGTTCTGCTTGATCACCTGCATCGTCAACTCCATCAACTGCGTGTGGGTGGCGGTTGCGGGCCTGCTGGTGCCGGATTTCATCTACAACATTGGCACCACCGTGCTCAATGGCGGCATTTCCATGGTGATCTTCTTCTTTGTGAACAAGATCATCTTCCCAGAGGGCGCGCAGGCAAAATAAAGCCCGGCAGAATCACTGGTGCTTTTCCCGGTACTCGAACAGGGCTGCGGCACGGTACAGGAAAAAGTCCTTTGGATGGTATAAAAATGTGATTGCCAGCAACGGCGAAGATCTGAACGGATAAAGAAGAATGCTGCCTTTCCCTGATGTGGAGAAAGACAGCATTTTTATTGCGTTTTTCGGAAAGAGGTGAGCAGCGGCCCCTACAAATGGGTAACGGCTGGCCATAAAATGGCGCTATTACATGGTGTGCTTTGTGAGAAAGCGCTGTAGTGTGATGATATAAAACGGATGGGTGCATGGTGTGCGCCCCTACGGAATTACAACAAAACACCCCCGCCCGTGCGGTAAATGAACTGCATAGGGCGGGGGCACCGTTATTTTACAAAGAAAACGCGCAGAGCGGAGATTTTAGGCAATACCGCACAATTCTAAGTGCCGCAGCCGCCGGAGCGGTGCTTAAGCCGTCAGGCGGGAATTGTGCGGTGTTGCCTTTACTGTTCCACGGCACCGGTGGGCAGCTGGGGAACAGCGGTCAGGATGCGCATGAACTCTTCGCCGGTGATGGTTTCTTTCTCGTACAGGTACTTGGCAATCTCGTCCAGCTTGCCGCGGTTTTCAATCAGCATCTGTTTGGCTTTTTCATGCTGCTGCTTGACGACTTCCACGACCTTATCGTCCACTGTGGCGGCTGTGCGCTCACTGCAGGCCAGGCTGGCATCGCCGCCCAGGTAGGCGTTGTTCACGGTTTCCAGGGCAACCATGTCAAAGTCGTCGGTCATGCCGTAGCGGGTAATCATGGCGCGGGCCATCTTGGTGGCCTGCTCGATATCGTTGGATGCGCCGGTGGTGATGGAGTTGAACACCACTTCTTCGGCGGCACGGCCACCGGTCATGGTGGCAATTTTGGCCAGGATCTCTTCCTTGGTCATCAGGGTGTGGTCGCCGTCCTCTACCTGCATGGTGAAACCCAGCGCGCCGGAAGTGCGCGGCACAATGGTGATTTTCTGCACGGGGGCGGAATGGCTCTGCAGGGCGGCAACCATGGCATGGCCGACTTCGTGGTAGGCCACGATGCACTTTTCTTTGTCGCTCAGGATCTTATTCTTTTTCTGGGCACCGGCCAGGATGGTATCCACGGCTTCCTGCAGGTCGTACTGGGTAACGGCCATGCGGTGGTGGCGCACAGCGCCCAGGGCGGCTTCGTTGATGATATTGGCCAGCTCGGCACCGGAAGCACCGGGAGTCATGCGGGCAACCACGGCAAAGTCACAGTCGGGGCCGATTTTGACCTTTTGAGCGTGCAGACGCAGGATGCTTTCGCGGCCTTTCAGGTCGGGCAGCTCCACGGGCACACGACGGTCAAAACGGCCGGGGCGGGTCAAAGCGGGGTCAAGGGATTCAGGACGGTTGGTGGCGGCCAGAATGATAACACCCTTGGCGGCGTCAAACCCGTCCATTTCGGTCAGCAGCTGGTTCAGGGTCTGCTCGCGTTCATCGTGGCCGCCGCCCAGACCGGCA
>ENA-OUQM01001239-OUQM01001239.1-human-gut-metagenome-genome-assembly--contig:-NODE-1239-length-14375-cov-22.814665_pt1 | contig 14375 bp, 7 predicted proteins | sample MGYA00237949_ERZ548830 | MGnify/ENA primary metagenome ERZ548830 (study PRJEB26490, sample SAMN05194706) | human gut metagenome | biome: terrestrial biome; feature: human-associated habitat; material...
AGGCAAACTTTGCGAGCGGCGGCCAGGTGCTGAATACCTATGAAGTAGACAACTACCCGGGACTTCCGGGCATCAGCGGCATGGATCTTGGAAGCACACTCCGTGCACATGCAGAAAAAATGGGTGCGGAATTTTCCCGCGAGCGCGTGAAGGAACTGATTCTTGACGGGGAAATCAAGATCGTCCGCACACGAAAAAAGGAATACCATACAAAAACGATCATTCTTGCCACCGGCGCAGAGCACCGCGCGCTTGATGTACCAGGCGAAAAAGAACTGTCCGGCATGGGCGTTTCCTACTGCGCAACGTGTGACGGCGCATTCTTCAAAGATAAAACCGTTGCAGTCATCGGCGGCGGCGATGTTGCCGTTGAGGATGCGATTTTTCTGGCAAGAGGCTGTAAGAAAGTTTATGTTATCCACCGCCGCGACACGCTGCGCGCCGCCGGTGTTCTGCAGGACGCGCTGCTGTCGCTACCGAACGTGGAAATGGTATGGGATACCGTTGTAGATTCCATCGAAGGAAACGAGATGGTCTCCGGCGTGAAAGTAACGAATAAAAAAACCGGAGAATCCGGTGAAATTGCAGTGGATGGTGTTTTTATCGCCGTCGGCATCGTTCCGACATCTGCACTGGTTGCAGGCGCAGTGGAAATAGATGAGGACGGTTATATTAAAGCCGGTGAGGACGGTGTAACAAATATTCCGGGCGTGTTTGCCGCAGGCGATGTCCGTACCAAACAGCTCCGCCAGATCATCACAGCGGCAGCTGACGGTGCAAACTGCGTAACTTCCGTGGAAAAATATCTGATCAAACACGCTCCGGAGCGTGCCTGAACATCCTTTCCGCATTCTGTAACCCTACTTTGCGGTATCTTTTTTCTCCTTCGGTTCTCATAGCCGCATGGCCATTTTTACAGGTAACATAAAAGCAGGCTCTTTCGTATCACATACGCAGAGAGCCTGCTTTTTTGCATGATTTTCTTATTTTTCTGCCGTTTCCGAAATTTGAAAAACCTTTCATATCCGCCGTGTAATGCTGCAAAACCCCTTTTTGTCGAATTTGCACAAAGAAACTTGCTTTTTTCCACAGCGAGCAATTTTATAAACATCCCATCCACAAGTTATCCACATAGTTAACCACTGAAAACATGCCTAAAAACAAGTTATACACCGAGTTATCCACATTATCCACGAAAAACGGTGTGGAAACCATGTGTTTAAATCTTGCGAAATCAGAACGTTTGTTTTGGGCATAACAGAGAAAACCGTTATTTCGCCAAAAGATTTTACAAAGCACTTGACTTTTTAAGTGTCAATCTCCGCTGGTTTTCGAGATAAATTGTGTGAATTTTTCGTACAATTCAAAGTATCCCTTTTCCTACTGTTTTCCGTCCAAATCAGGGGTTAGAGCGTGTCTGAAAAATCATTTCCGCAATCTGTTACTCAAAAAGCTTTCCAAGCCGCTTTGCTTCTGTGCGCAGTTCCTCCATGCGCCGGTTACACATGCCGATCGGGACACCGGTGTCAATCACACGTTCACAGCTCTTCATCAGCGCACAGGCGCGGTCAAACGCTTCATCGCTGATTTCCCGGAACGGTTTTTCCGTCACCGTCTCCATTGCCAGCGTGCGGGCAAGCTGGTAATCAATGTCATTCGTATACAGAATACCGGCTGCAAACGGGACGTTCTCCTTTTGCAGCCTGCGGAAAACCGGAATTCCTGTTCCGCAGCCGGACAGGACAAAGACGCACGGCGTTCCTTCCGGCCGCGGCAGCTCAATGCTTCCAAAGCACGGATCAAAGGAACCATTGTCAATGTCGTACAGGTCGCGAATGATGTCCTCACGGAAAATAGTCTCCGGAGCGCCAAAATGGGAAATGGAGTCCCCTTTCACGCAGATGATCTTATCCGAAATCTTCTGTGCCAGATCAATCTCATGCAGTGACATGATAACAGTGATTCCCTTCTCCTTCGCCATTCTCCGCAGAATGGCAAGCAGCTCCAGCTTGTGGCGGATATCAAGGAAGGAGGTCGGCTCATCGAGGATGATCACCTCCGGCTCCTGGCAGATTGCACGCGCAAGGAGCACTCTCTGGCGCTGACCATCACTGATGGCATTGAAATCACGGCCGCCGAGCTCTTCCGCATGGACAGCCCGCATGGCCTCCTCAACCTTCTCTTCGTCTGTGCGGGTCAGCATACCGAGCCGTCCCGTGTACGGATAACGCCCCGTCGCCACGATATCATGGCAGGTCATCAGCTCCGGCTTCATGCGCTCGGTCAGCACAACCGCCATTTTCGTAGAGAGTTCACGGAAGGAAATTTCATGCAGGTTTTTTCCGGCAAACTCCACATTTCCGCCGACCAGTTTTAACTGACGGGTAATACTCTTCAAAATGGTTGACTTACCGGAACCGTTTGGTCCGATCAACGTAACAATCTCACCTTTTTCGATGCCAATACAGATATCTTTGATGAGCGGCTTTTTGTCATAACCGACCGTCAGGTGGTCCAGATGAAAATAATACGCATTCATGTTCCCTTACCCCCTTTTCCGGCGCAGCATCATAAAAATGACGACCGGCGCACCAAAAATCGATGTTACGGTACTGATCGACAGCTCCAGCGGTGCAAATGCCATACGCGCAATCAGATCACACATCATACAGAACACCGCACCTCCAACGAACGTTCCCGGAATGACAACCAGCGGGCGGGATGTGCCGAGGCTCTGTTTGATCAGAAACGGAACTGCGATACCGACAAAGGAAATCGGGCCGGCAAATGCGGTGACACAGGCGGAGAGAATGCTGGAAAGCAGAATCAGCGCGATACGGAAGACCTTGATGTTGACGCCCATACTCTGCGCATATGCCTCGCCGAGCTGATACGCTCCAATCGGCTTTGCCATCAGAAACGTGATGACAAAGGTAATTCCGATCACAACCGCGGAGATTGCCACATTGCTCCAGCTCATGCCGGAAAAGCTTCCCTGCGACCAGCCGTGCAGGTTGACAATATCGGAATCTTCCGCAAAAGTAACAACAAAATCTGTTACGGCTGAGCAGATATAGCCAATCATAATACCAGCAACAAGAAGCGTTGCCATATGCTTCAGCCGCCGCGACATCAGCAGGATAAAGCCGACGGAAATCAGGGAACCGATAAATGCGGCAATAATCAGCGTATAAGAGGTAATATTGTGTGCCCGCCCCAGATAAAAAATCATAGTCAGCGCTACAACCATTTTGGCACCCGAGGATATTCCAAGTACAAACGGACCGGCAATCGGGTTTTCAAAGAAGGTCTGCAGCAGGAAACCGGACAACGACAATGCGCCTCCCAAAATTGCCGCCATCAGAATACGCGGAAGTCTGATTTTCCAGATAATATTAAATTCTTTCCCCTCTCCTGTCCGGCGCAGCAGAATGCGGAAAATCTCCGGAATTGATATTCGCACATTTCCGGAATTAATATTCAGCACGGTGATGACGGCGAACGCCAGAAGCAATATCAGGAACACAGCGGCATACCGCGAACGGCGCCGGAAGTTTTCCATGTGAAAGCTGTTCTCTTTTTCTGTTCTCTTTTTCTTCTCTGACATATGCGCCTCCATCAGGATAATTTCCGCAGGAATACCATCTGATCCGGATCACCGCCCGTCACCAGCAGATTGATATCATTGGTAAACTGTGCAATTCTATCCGTTGCCTGATACATGGATTTTTCTGTTGTCCAGACATTTCCCTCTTTGACTGCTTTATAATCCGCGAACATGGAATCCTTTGCCAGCAGATCGTCCAGTGTTTTTACCGTGGAGTCGATGCTTGCATTATAAATCAGATAATCTGCATTTTCAGCCGTATCGTAAAACTGCTCCATGGTAATCGGCACAGAGGTTTTTCCGCTGTCATCCTGAAGATCCCGAAATGCGTTGCGCGCACCGCCAAGCTCTATCATATTCGAAATATAATCTTCCGGATTCCGCACAACGGCAGCTCCGCTCGTATTAATATAGAAGAACGCAACGGTTTTTTCCGTATTCTGGAAATCCTTCAGATTTTCCACAACGCCTGCCTGATTTGCAAAGAACTCAGAAGCTTCTTTCTCTTTGTTCAGCATCGCACCGTAGAGCTTGATCCATTCGGTTCTGCCAAGAGGCTGGGTCTCGTAGCTGGAACGGTCGATGAAGACCGGAATGTCGAGCATTTCGATCATCTCCTGCACCTTCGGGGCGTGAAGGATCATGGTGGATTCAACCGCAAGGTCACAGTTTTCGCTGACCAGCAGCTCGTAGTCCGGTTCGCTGTATTTTCCGGCAAAGATCATCGTTCCGGCGTTCATCGCGTCAACGGCATCCTGTACATACCAGTTATTTGCCGTTTCACCGGAAAGGCGAATCGTATCCAGGGAATCGATAGCATCAAACAGTGCCATCGGAGAGGTTGCCGCCATGTAAATACGTTCCAGCGGCTGGTGGATCACAATCACATCGGAATCGAGGTCATCCGGCGCTTCTTTTCCTTCCGGGACGAGCAGATACTGTGCACCGTCCTTCACATCCAGTATCTTGTATCCATCGGCACAGTAATATACGTTAAAACATTCTGCGTAGTTCAGAACCAGTTTACTCTCAATGGTGACTCCGGTGATTTCCGGTGCGTCACTGACATCATCTGTCGTTGCAAATCCATCCGCGGATGCCGTATTGTTTCCGGATGCACTGTTTGCTTCCGTCACTTCCGATTCGCTGTCCGTCTCTGCAGAGCTGCTCTTTTCTGTACTCTCCGCTGTATTTTCCGAAAGATCGGAAGCTGCTGTACTCTCCGAAACATCCGATGTACTCTGCACGGAGGATGCCGCACTGCTGCCTGTTGATGCTGTGCTGCCGCAGGCTGTCAAGGCCATTGCCGCCGTCAGAAAAAGAGCTGCCCATTTTTTTAACTTTCTTTCGTTTTTCCCTGTCATTGAAATTCCTTTCCTATATTGTAACTATTCAGATATTCCCGGTAAGAAAAAGGCCGCTGCCATACGGCAGCAGCTCTTTTTCCTTTTGTACTGCAATTATTTCTTCTCTTCTGTTTTTACCATCTGCTCAAACAGCTCGTTTGCCTCATCCCCACATCCGAAGATGACGCCATAAACCTTCAGCCATTCTGCTTTGGCAAGGTCGGTCTTCTCGTCTGCCGAACGGTCTACCAGCATTGGAATCTTCAGAGTTGCCAGACGATCTGCGGTATCAGACAGAAGCTCCTTTTCTTCTTTCAGAAGCTCTTCCGGTGTCTTCTCCTCATCTGCTTTCTCATCCGTTTTCTTGTCGTCTTTTGGATTTTTTGCTTTTACATCGACTGTTTCGCCTGCGGCATCCGTATCTTCCTCGTCTTTTTCATTTCCCGGAAGGAAATCAGACGGAAGAATAGCGAAATCGATTTCGTCTTTTACCAGTGCCTTGTAGTCCAGATCATCGAAAGCTCCGTCAAAGGAGATTTTTTTATCTTTCATTGCTTTTACAATGTTTTCAATCTTGCAGTCCTTCTGCTCCATACCGACCGCTTTGATGCTTTCTGTTGCATCCAGCTTCTCATCGAGAAGCTTCAGTGCATCTTCCGATGCAACGTATGCTTTTTCAACCGGAAGCTGGATCACGATCATATCCTTGTCCAGTCCTGCCGGAATTTCAACGTCTTTCGGAACAATCAGATATTTTACAACATTTCCCTCGTACAGCTCTTTTGTCTTCTCAGCCAGGTCTTTTACCTTCTTTTCGCTGCTCTTCTTGGAATCGGATGCCGCTTCCGCTTCTTCCTCATCGGTAGCCGGTGCGGTATCCTCTGCTGTTGTATCGCCATCTTCTGCCTTTTTGTCGTCTTCCGTCTGTTTCTCCGGATCACGCTCGGTATCCTTTGTCATATCAATCTCCAGCAGTGTGATGCCCTGATCGTAATGATACATTTTGAAGTACTCCGCATAGGCGAGCTTCGTCTCCGCCTGGTACTCCAGACCCATGATCTCCGGAGCACTGGTATCCAGCTTGGAGTTATCCGTACTGATCGTGGATGTGGTTCCGTCTGCTTTTACAAAGCCTGTACCACCAGAAGCACTGCCGCCCTTCTTTGCTGCTGCCAGAGAAATGAAGATATTGTAGGAAATCTCATGGGCAACCGACATTCTTGTTGTCATACCGATAATGGTATTATTCTGATTCAGCTGTACCGGAATGGTAAAGACACTGCTTCCGCCGCTGACACTTGCCATATATTTGTTTCCGTTTGCTTTTACATATCCGTAATACGGGCTGCTAAAAGCGATGGTTGCATAAGCCTGTCCGTTTGTTACGGTGATTTTGCTGCAGGAGATACTTACCTTTCCGGTACCGCCCGAGAAGGAAAAGCCGTCCGGTGTGTAAACGCCGTCTGCCAGTGTGGTAGAACTGTTTACCTTCGATGTTCCGCCGCTCAGATCGGACTCATATTTGGATTCCTGCTCCGGTTTTGTATCAGCCGGTTTCTGTGTCGGAGCTGCGGTCGGAGTTGCCGTTGGGGTTGTAGTCGGTTTTACAACCGGTGTCTCCGACGGAGATGTCGTTGGTGTCTTGGTCGGAGCAATGGTCGGTTTCTGATTTTCATCCGACGGAAGGTCTCCGGTTTTTTTCAGGCTGGAGGAGGCGATGGTGATCGTTCTCGCATACCATTTGCCGCTCTTTACCGCATGCGCTGCTACTGCAAGTTCCTGATCCAGGTTTTCTACCGGGATTTCAAACTGCATTCCGGTTTTCGTTACACCGTCCAGTGTGTACTGTACTTCTCCCTTCGCGGCAATCCATGCGCTGTTTCCTGCTTTTTGAGCCTCTTCCGGTGTTCCCATATACAGATAATTATAGCCGACTCCACTCAGGGTGATAGCTGCCGTCATTTTTCCGTTCTTGGCTGTCAGTTTTACACCGACTACCTTAAACATCGCTGCATTTGTTGTTGCAGACGCTTCATAGATTCCATCTGCTACTTTGCCGGTTTCGTCTGCCGGAAGATCTGCCGTCTTTTTCAGGCTGTCCGATGCAATGGTGATCGTTCTTGCATACCATTTATCCCGGTTTTCCGAATGGGACGCAACGACAAGTGCCTGATCCAGTGCTGCTACCGGAATATCATACTGCATTCCTGTTTTCGTCTGACCGTCCGCCGTTGTATATTCAACCGTACCAACACCTGCGATCCATTCGCTCTTGTCTGCTTTTTCTGCTTCTTCCGGAGTTCCCATATACAGATAATCATAGGCAACTCCGCTTAAGGTGATCCGCGCTTTCATCGCGCCGTCTTTGACTGTCAGCTCTACACCGACTACCTTAAACATCGCTGCACCGGTCTCTGCGCTTGCGCTGTAGATACCATTTTCCACTTTGGACGCTTCCGGAGTCGGAGTTGCCGTCGGAACCGGTGTCTCCGTTGGTTTCGGTGTCTCCGTTGGTTTTGGCGTCGGGTTGGTATCCGGTGCTTTGGTTCCCGGAATCACAAGCGAAAGCTGCTGTTTGGTGTACCAGGTTCCATCCAGCTTTCCAAGAACCACCGGAATGGTCGTGCCGGCTTTGTCGCTGTCTACCTCAAAGGAGAAAGAATAACCGCCGTCAGCTTCCTTCATTCCCTGAATGACCGGTGCTTTTGCAAGATCATCATTCTTTCCGAGATACAGTTTATCAAAGGAGACATTTTTTGTTTTCAGAGTAAGAACCAGCTTATCTCCCTTTGTGATCATGGTTGCCTCAGAGACGACAAACATTTTGAATACGCTGCCATCTTCCTTGGTCACCGGTGCCTCTACGCTTGACGGAGTTTCCGTGGAGCTCTCTCCGGAATTCTCACCCGGTGCTTTGGTCGGTTCCGGTGTTACCGTTGGAATCGCCCCGGTGCTGTGAATGGTGATTGTTTTATCTGCCCATGTTTTTTTCTTTGCGGAGCGGGCGGCAATCTTCATCGGTTGGCCAAGCTCCTCTACCGGCAGCTCAAAACGATATCCCGTTTTTTCTGCACCGCTCTCCTGATCCGTATAGGTTTCACTTCCCGTAAAGGCGATCCATTCTTTTTCATCTGCATTCTCTGCCTCTGCTGCAGTTCCTGCATAGAGATAATCATAACCGGTACCGCTCAGCAGAACGGAGGCTTTCAGCTTTCCGTCTTTTACGATCAGTTTGGAAGAAATCACACGGAACATACTTCCTGTTGTCTCTGCCTCAGAAGCATAATCTCCGTCTGCCGGTTTTGCTGTCTCTGCTGCTTTTTCTTCTTTCTTTACCGTTTCTTTTTCCTCGGTTTTCGGCTGCTCCGTGATCTTTCCGGCATCGTCTTTTGCTGCTTCTTTTTCCGGCTCCTTTGTTTCCTCTGCCGGTGTTTTTGTCTCCGTTCCTTTGACAGTCTCTTCTTCTGCCTTCGGTTCTTTTTCTGTGGTATCTCCGGTCTCTTTTTGGTCTTTTCCGGTGCTGTTTTCTGTGTCTTCCGAAGTCTTCTCATCTGCGGATGGTGTTGCCGCAGGTGTCTCCGTTTCTTCTTTTTCCTCTTCTTTTGGCTCTTCCGCCGGTGTTTCCGTAACGCTCTCTGCAGCGTTTTCAGCCGGTGTAGTCTCCGGCTCTGCGGTTTCTGTGGTTTCTGTGGTTTCTTCGTTCTGCGGTGCTTCCTGTACAGCCGTGCTGCTCTCTGTCTGCGCTGCATTTTCCTGCGTATCTGCTAATACGCTGGCAGCCGGACTCATCATCATAGAAGCCGACAGCAGCAATGCCAGAAATTTACTTGAATTTCCTTTCATGTTTTCTCCTTCTTTCGTCATCTTGCGCCTCTGCGCCAAAGTAATCCGAAAAAGGCTTTTCGTAAGCTATGCGTCCCGGTTTGTGAGGCTTGCAGCCCGCGAAAATGCTTTTTCAGACACGCTCAGGTCCAGACTGACTTTTTCAGGCAATAGGGCGGTGCCTGTCCCCGTCAATGATGTCTCCTCTGCCGGGATCTTTTCCAACAGTTTTTAAGACATTCCTTTCCTTGAAAAGACAAACAGACATCTGCTTTTTCTGCGAAAGAGTTCCTCCCAAGGAGCTTTCTTTCGGACGCATGGCGACAAAAAAGCAGATGCCCGATTTTCATTCGTACATCTTTCCATGAATATGTGCTTTCATCGGAAGCGATTCACTAACCTTTTCAGCAGGTTTCCTGACTCGCAGATTGTTACAGATACCGCACCTTCTCATGTTTTCACACAATGGCATTTCGCAGTACTGCTCCCTGCTTACAGTGACCGGATCGCTCAGGCTTTTCACCTGATTCCCTTTTACCTTCACGGATTCTTTTTTCATCCGCTCCGCACTGAAAAGTCCCTTATTTCATTCGTTACTGATTATAGCAAAGCCATTTTGGAAAGTCAAACGAAAGGCCAAAGAAAAGCGCATAAAAGCAACATTTTTTACATACCTTATGATAACTGTCCGCCCCGGAGCATGTTTTATGAAATCAGGCCGTATACGCCATCCTTTTCTTTTTTTCCTCCTGCCGTTTTGCGGGCTTCTTTTTGCCCTGCTGTTCTGGTATTTTTCTCCGTTCTTCTCTCCCGGCGAAAACCGGCGTTTTTCCGCCTACGTACAGGAACGGTTCCGCGCAGAGGTAAGCTCCTCTGCCCTTACACTCCACTATACCCTCGCCGATCCGGCTTCCTGCGGCATCTTGCCCGGAACCGCATCGTTTGGCACGGTTTCCCTGCCGAACCGCCGTGCTTACGATGCCACACTGCAAAAAACAGAATTGCAGCTCACATCCTTTCATCGAAACCGGCTTTCCGCGGAAAACCGGATCACGCTCGATCTTCTGCTCTATGAGCTTGCATGCGAACAGATGCCGGGCAGCACCAGTACCCTTGCAGAGCCACTCGGCCCGTCGCTTGGTATTCAGGCCCAGCTTCCGGTTCTTCTTGCCGAATACCCGTTCCGCACACAGCAGGATGTCGCCGACTATCTCCACCTTTTACAGGATCTCCCGCGCTATTTTTCCGAGCTCATCACACTGGAACAGGAAAAATCACAGCTCGGTGTGTTTCAGAACAATCTCGCTGTGGACGGCATTATCCGCCAATGCAACGCTTTTCTCGCTGATGCAGACACACCGGAAACGCATCTGCTTCATACTGTGTTCCGGAACAAGCTGCTCTCATCCGCACTTTTTTCCGGGAAAGAAGAAGACCTCTGTCTGCGAACCCATCAGAAGCTGCTATCTTCCTGTGTCTTTCCCGCCTATCGCTCCCTTTCCGATGCACTTTTGTCGCTCCGCGGCAGGGGAACCGGAAACGATGGCGGCCTTGCGCGGCAGGAGGGCGGGCTTTCTTATTATCAGTATCTTCTGCGCAGTCGCGTCGGCGTGGATGCAACGCCGGAGGAGCTCACTCTTCTTCTCACACAGCTGCTCGCCGATCAGTGCGCAAAAATGCAGACGATTCTGGATGAGAACCCGACGCTTTCTCTCTCGAAGCAGACGCTTGTACTGCCATTTTCCACGCCAGAAGAGATACTTCTGGATCTGCAGTCTGCTATTTCTGCGGATTTTCCTGTTCTTTCGGATGTTTCTTATGAAGTAAAAACTGTAGATGATTCCCTCAAGAATTTTTTAAGTCCTGCCTTTTATCTCACACCGCCCGCAGACCTGAATTCACCCAACTCCATCTACCTGAACCCCGCCGATGAGATGGCCGACATCGAACTGTATTCCACACTTGCCCATGAAGGCTTCCCCGGTCATCTGTATCAGACGGTTTCCTTTTCCCGGTCTGATCCGCTTCTGATCCGCCATCTCTATGCACCCTCAGGCTACATAGAAGGCTGGGCGACTTATGTAGAATCGTACGCCTGCCGCTACGCTGCGCGCAATCTCGACCCCCAGACGCAGGCGCTCTGCCGCCTCTGGTATTTGAACCGTTCCGTACACCTTACGCTTTGCTCACTTCTGGATCTTGGCATTCACAGTCAGGGCTGGCTTCCTTCGGATGCATCCTCGTTTCTTGCACAGTTCGGCATCACCGACGCATCAGCCGTTGCCTCCCTGTATCAGTACATTCTCGAAACACCGGCAAACTATCTGAAATACTGCGTGGGATCCCTGTCGTTTTCACAGCTCCTTTCGGAAGCAAAAGAGCGGGAAGGCGACACCTTCTCGCTAAAGGAATTCCACAAAAAGCTGCTTCGTCTCGGACCGCTGCCCTTTCCTCTTGTGGAAAAATATCTGTAAACAAAAAAGATCCCACAGACTTTCTTTTTTGCGGAAAGCTCTGTGAGATCTCTTACGGATCTGTCTGTCAAGTCATTCATCCGACAGATTCTTTTGCTTTTTAACCTAAATTGTAAAGAGAAGGATCTGTCGGCCGCTGCGGATCGATCACGGATGCGGAGTCAAACAGGTCGCTTGTTCTGTCCTCTCCACCGCCGTAAAGATTCTGATACAGCCGGTATCCATCCAGGTTTCTTCGTCCCATACGCAGGTAATTGTCTCTTACCTGAACGAAGTACTGTGTCGAGTCTACGTTACAGTAAATGTTAAAGCCCTGGCTCTTTAAATAAGCGAATTTTTCATTGTCCATGGTGTAATCATGCCAGTCGGAAAGATCCTGTCCGTGCGCGAAGATAATGATATCGCTTCCGCCGATCAGCGGTGCAACGTAAGTCAGCCATTTTTCGGTATCTGCCTGAATCGTCTCAATCGGCTTGTCACCGACACGGATATGACCCCAGGTATGGCTTGCAAAGGTCCAGCCGTCTGCCTTGATCGCATCTGCTACTTTCTTTGCCTCCTCGCACTCTTTGTCCCAGTCGAAATCCGGGTGCGCATTCAGCCATGCTGTCTGATCGTCCGTCAGGTTTTCTCTCGTTTTATAATCGCCGTCGGTGCGGTATCCAAGGATTCCGTCATAGCCGGTCAGGGCTACCGTTCCGCGCGCATTATGATAAACGGCATCCGGATGCTCTTCAATAAACTGATCCATCAGCGGAATGCAGTCGTAAGCTCCTGTCACAACGGTTCCATCATCCTGAATATATTCACAGGTCGGTTTTCCATCATCACCGACAACCATCTTGCTGGCAATACCACGTCCGTCATAGGAGTGATAGTAGGAAAGATCATCCAGGGAAAGAACGAATGCTTTCTTTCCTTCCGGCAGATAAATATCTCCCTCTGTGTAATGGACGGTTCCGTCCTCATCTACAGTCTTTTTCACGAGATCGTTGAGTGAAACCATCACATAGCCTCTGTCGTACATCTGCTGGGTAATCGCTTTGAACTCATCTATCGTGGTCATCCACTGACAGAAACCCGGAGTCTGCGCATTATCCTGATAGAACGCTTTCTGCGGGTCAACGACAAGAGAATGGTAAAAAATGTGGGTTACTTCGTTAATATTGACACGTACACAGGCATCCCTTGTGCTGGTGTACTCCGATACCTTGGTAATAATGTCCGCATCGGTTGCCGCACCTTCCACACTCTGGAGCTTTTCAATCGCCCCGTCATAATCGTATGTCTGGGCCAATGCATCGGCTTCCGCCATGATCTGTTCTTTCGTCGTTGGCGTTCCGGCGCCTCCTGTGCTGTCCGATGATACCGAACCGTCTACTTCTGCTGTTTTCTTATCCTCTTTTTCCTGTGCCTTCTTCTGGATTTTTTCTGTTCCTCCGGCCAAAGCCCAGATTCCGATTCCGAGAATCACAAGCAGGACACAGAAAATACCGGTTTTGATCATCAATGCCCGCTTCCGTTTTCTTCTTCGGAGCTCTTTTTTGCTGATGTGTTTTTTCTCACTCATTTTTTTCTTCCTCCCAAAACAGCTTTTGCTTTTCTGGCAAATATTACAGTTTCACCGGGCAGATAAAAAGCCTTCCTCCCGATGTGCTTCTTTCTATTTTAGCGCAAAACACCGGTTCTGTCGAGTAGATTTCCGGCAGGTTAAGAGAAATGTAAGAAAACGTGATTTACCCTCTCTGTCCATGCGCCTCATACATCAGGACGGCCGATGCGATTGCAGCATTCAGAGACTCCACTTTTCCCTCCATCGGAATACGGATCAGACACTGGGCCGCTTCCGCCATATCATCCGTCAGACCATTGCCTTCGTTTCCGATCAGAAATGCGGTTCCCCCGGTATAATCTTCCTCACGGTAGGAATGTACCCCGTGCAAATGCGCCGCGTAAGTACAGATTCCGCGTTCCTTTAACCGTTTCACGAAAGCTACGGCATCGTCCACAATCAGAAATGGCATGCGGTAGACAGACCCCATGGTGGAACGGATTGTTTTGGGGTTAAAGATATCTGCGGTGCCGCGGCTCATGATAATCCCGGTCACTCCGGCTCCCTCTGCTGTCCGGATAATGGTTCCGACATTTCCCGGATCCTGCAGATCCTCAAGCACCATCAGAAGCGGCGTTTTTCCGTTGTTCAGCACCTCTTCTTCGGTGTAGTGCGGCATGCGGATTACGCTTAAGACACCCTGTGGTGTCTTGGTATCGCACATTGCCTGAAAAACGCGGTCGTCCACTACTTCGTATTCTGTCCCATCCGATGGCATTTCATGCGTTTTGCTGCCGCTTTCGGACACATATACCTTTTTCAGCCATTCCTTTGGTGCTTCCTGGAACATTTTCCAGCCTTCTGCCACGAAAACATCCTGCTCCCGGCGTTCTTTTGCTTTTTTATTCAGCGCAATAATATTTTTTACCTGTGCATTGCTGCTGCTTGTAATCATGAATGGTTCCCTCATTTCCTGTTTTTCATCAATTTGGCAAGTTCCTTATTTTCACCAACCAGAATCAGCACTTCCTCCGCACGGAGCAATGTTTTCGGGTTGACCGTGACGCGGATATCCTCCCCGTCCTTTAGGGCAATGACGTTGATGCCATATTTCTTTCTCAAATCCAGCTCCTCCAGGTTGTGACCTGTCCACGCCTCCGGTACAGGCAGCTCTACCATGGAAAAGGAATCCGACAGCATAAAGAAATCCTGGAATCCACCGGAAATCAGACTTTTACCGAGGCGGATGCCCGTCTCACTTTCTGCCATCACAACGCGGTCCGCGCCAACCTTTTTTAAGATATTGGCATGCATCTGACTCATCCCCTTCGCAATGACGAGCGGAACTCCGGCCTCCTTTGCCTGCAGTGTGGCGAGGATACTCGCCTCCATATTTTCGGAAATGCCAACGATCACTACATCCATATTGCTGATGCCAAGAGATGCAAACACACGACTGTCCGTGATGTCTGCACGCGCCGCATAGGTAACAAGATCGGCAATTTCCTGTACCGGCTCGGCGTCTTTATCAACGGCAAGCACTTCTTTTCCTGCCTGCGCAAGTGTCGTTGCTA
>ENA-OUQM01001241-OUQM01001241.1-human-gut-metagenome-genome-assembly--contig:-NODE-1241-length-14350-cov-5.463729_pt1 | contig 14350 bp, 9 predicted proteins | sample MGYA00237949_ERZ548830 | MGnify/ENA primary metagenome ERZ548830 (study PRJEB26490, sample SAMN05194706) | human gut metagenome | biome: terrestrial biome; feature: human-associated habitat; material...
GCAAGAAGTATTTCTCCGTCGCCTCCGGCGGCGGCACGGGCCGTACCCTGCACCCGGACAACATGGCTGCCGGCCCTGCCTCCTATGGCATGACCGATACCATGGGCCGCATGCATTCCGACGCCCAGTTCGCCGGCTCATCCTCCGTGCCCGCGCACGTTGAGATGATGGGCTTCCTCGGCATGGGCAACAACCCCATGGTCGGCGCCACCGTCGCGGTCGCCGTCGCCGTCGCGGAGAGCCTGAAGTAAGAAAAACTTACCGAAAACTGACAAAAAGGCAACAATTCCACAAAACACAAAGCACCCGCTTCCATGAGGAAACGGGTGCTTTTGCGTTTTTGTCAACATTTTGCCAACCTCTGCTCAAAGTCGGCACTAAAATGATGCAGTGGCGATGTCACTTTTCGAGTGCGTCTTCTATATGAGAACTCAAATCGCGGCCGGCTGTGAAGACATTCCCGATGTAGACGGTTTGTGCAGTTTTAACTGTGGAGTAAACCACAATATTCTGCCGTGTGATGAACAGGCGGACACCTTTGCTGCGCCACGGTTCTTCGCTGTAAAGCGGATACTTCTCTGGCATAAAAGAAAGATTGTGCCAGATCGCATCCTTCAATCGAGCGTACCAGCGTTCGGCGGTGGTACGCTCGTGAAGAACGCTGGTGATGTATTGAAACTTTTCAGCGATATCATTGGCGGCAGCACTTGTGTATACGATATTGTATTTGTCCATGTTTGCTTATAGTCCCGCGATTTTTGCGTCAAGCGCATCCTGAGAAAGGGTACGGCCAGAGGCAATATCCGCTGCACTCTTGCGGAGTTTGGCGTTGATCTCATCCTGACTCAGTTCATCCCAGGTTTTTAAGGACGGGGTAAAGGGCATACCGCCTTCACGAAGACTTTGCTGCGCAAAGATGCGGACGGCCTCTGCAAAGGAGGTACCGAGACTGCGATAGAGACTCTCTACCTCGGATTTCAGTTCGCTGTTCATACGGATTTGAAACGTTGCATCCATTGCCATAAAGATCAACTCCTTGTGTTGCGATTGTACTACAAATGAAAAAGGAATGTCAATAGCAGCATCTGCCGAACGGCAGAGAAACAATGCAGATGAAAGGGAAAATCCCAATTTTTTTTTCAGCAATACCTAAAACAGCTCCAATAGCTGTGCATTTTCGGTGGACATCTTATTTGTGAGATGCTGATAGATCTGCATTGTGACCTGAATGTTCTTGTGACCGAGGCGGTATTGCACATATTTGGGCGAAGCACCCTTTTCGGCAAGCATGGTGGCGTGGGTGTGACGAAGACTGTGATAATCAAACTTGTCAAACCCAAGCTCTGTGCGGGCGATATGACTGACATGCTGCATATTGCGGCTGTTGATATAGATGCCGCCGGGACGGACCATCACAAGATGGATCTCCCACCCGCGCCCCTCCGTGTTTAGCCTACCGTCCTCATCACAAAACTGGTGAACGTAAAGGTCCTCACAAAGCGCTTGACTATCAAACTGACGCTGCTTTTCGCGCTGCAATGCAGAGATAACATCCTGCGAAAGTTCAATCGTGCGGACGCTGTTATATTTTGGCGCGGTGAAATACCAGTAGCCGGACTGCCCGGTAACGGTGTCCTTGTCCTGCCACTGAATTTGCCGACGGATAGATAACTGCTTTCGTTCAAAGTCGATATCTTCCCATTCTAAAGCAAATGCCTCTGCAATACGCGGACCGCACTTGTATCCGATCAAGAGCGGCAGATAGGAACTGCTTCCCTCTGGAAAGCGCTGAAATATCAGAGACATTTGTTCGGGTGTGATATAGGCGTGCGGTGCACTTCTGGTTTTGACAGCAGGTATTGCGCGGCGAGAAGGGACTTTAATATATTCCGCAGGGCTGTACGGGATATACTTCAGCGGCTGCACAGCATAGGACAAGCTCCCCGTTATCAAGATAAGAATCTTTAAACTTCTGAACAGTCTTAAATAATTCAGAATGCTGCTCTGAGAGGTACGCGTTATACACAGCCTTCAGAGCATTCAACTCTTCCTTACTTGCTTTCGGGGGCATTCTGTTGAGGCATTCTTTCAGAGCGTCAGAATGCTCATTGACCTCAAAATAAAAGACCTTATCGTCGTTGGCGCGATTGCCCTCGCAACGGGGACGGATCGATTATGTCCACTTCGGGAGCAGTGTAGCGTGGCGAAGGAGAACTGAAAATGTTTGAAAACTACGATGATATTCTGACCGTTGAAGAGGCCTGCGAAGCCTTGAAAATCGGATACAATGCAATATATGGACTTTTAAACACAGGTAAACTCAGAGGCTATCGCAATGGTCGCGTGTGGAGGATCCCGAAGGCTGCGTTGGTGGAGTACATTCAGAGCAGTTCCAAGCTGAAGTGACAAAGGCGCAGAGAAGTGCCCTGCGTCTATCCTGTTAAAAGCGGTGCTTTTCGGTGCTGCAATACGCTACAATACCCCTATCACGAGAGATAGGGGTATTTTTATTATGGAATACTATATGACCGACGAGAGAATTACTGAGTATTTGAAAGCACTTGAAAATGAAGAGCGCGCCGCGGCGACGATCGAAAAGTACCGCCGCGCAATTTTGAACTTTGCCGCCTTTTTGAGCGGCACAGCGGTCACACCGGAGACGATCCGCCTCTGGAAGGACGAACTGCATGAAAGAAACTACGCGCCGTCGACGATCAACACTTTCCTTGCTGCGCTGAACGGCTTCTTCCACTTCTGCGGCTGGTCGGATTACCGCGCGCGGTTCTTAAAAATTCAGCGTCGCCTGTTCCGCGACAGCAGGCAGGAACTGACGCGCGCAGAATATGAGCGATTGGTCGCCGCGGCGGAGACTGCGGGCGACCGCGGCCTTGCGCTCCTGATGGAGACCATCTGCTCCACCGGCATTCGCGTCAGCGAGGTACAGTACATCACCGTCGAGGCCGCAAAAAACGGCAAGGCCGAGATCGCGCTCAAAGGCAAGATCCGCACCATTTTGCTGCCCTCCAAACTCTGCCGCAAGCTGCTCAAATTTGCCGCGCGGCAAAAAACCGCTTCCGGCGCGATCTTTCGCGCCAAAAGCGGCAATGCAATGTCCCGTTATCAGATCTGGTCGAAGATGAAAAAACTCTGCGAGCGCGCGGGCGTGGACGCGGAGAAGGTCTTCCCGCACAACCTGCGCCACCTGTTTGCGACGGCGTTTTACCGCGCCTACAAGGACATTGTCAAGCTTGCGGACGTTCTCGGCCACTCGAGCATCGAAACGACGCGCATCTACCTCGTCACCAGTGCGGCAGAGCACCGGCGGCAGCTTGAGCGGCTGCAGCTTGTGTCATAAATAACGGAATCCATATTCCGTATATGCAAAGGAAGCGAAATGTTCTTGTCGCTTCCTTTATTTATGACAAAATATAGCACAATTCTCCCATAAAGGCAAGGAAAAATGCAAAAGTGGATAGAAATCACACGACTCACGAGAAAACATGAAAGTGAGTCCAATCTTTTGCGCCTTTTTGAACGGCCACGCCATGAGAAAGGCATGTATTTCCATGCGATTCGGCCGTGAAAATAGTGCTGCCGATATCGACAGCGATCATTCATCTTACGGAATATGGATTCCGTTTTCAAAAGCTTATATTTTGGCAAAACCGCCGAAAGACGGCGCTGCAAAGCCGAATGGGTCTAACGCCTTCCCTACGGAAAAAGTGTAATGACCGCCGACTGCACATATCTGCTGTGCACCTCCACGATCTACCGCTCTATCCGGCTTTGTCGGTAGAGCGGTTTTTTGAGGGAGCAAAGGATGAGCCGACAGACATTGCAAGAATTCTGCACCGCACAGAAGAGGCCGGAACTCCTTGTGGAATGGGATCTTGAGCGCAACGCCCCCCTGCCCCCCGATGACGTAACATTTGCAAGCCACAAAAAAGTCTGGTGGTGCTGCAGGAACGGGCATAGCTGGCAGACTGCGGTCTATACCCGCTCGGGCGGCGCCGGATGCCCTTATTGCTCCGGGCGCTCCCCGCGCTCTGGCAGGGGCAGCACCCTTTCCGAATATGTTCCGGCGCTCGCGGACGAATGGGACAGCGAGAAAAATGCTCCTTTGACCCCAAGTCAGGTGACGGTGGGGAGCCACAGGGTCGTCTGGTGGCACTGTCCGAAGGGCCACGATTACCAGGCATCTGTCAAATTGCGCGTGCGCGGCTCCGGCTGTCCCTATTGCGCCGGACGAGCGGTCTTGCCGGAGGAAAATTCTCTCGCGGCCATTGCTCCAGAGCTGCTATCAGAATGGGACACGGAAAAAAACGCGCCGCTGACCCCCGAGCAGGTATTGGCGGGGACACACCGGAAAATATGGTGGCGGTGTAAAAAAGGTCACAGCTGGCAGGCATCTGCTGTTTCCAGAATACGGAACCGGACAGAATGTCCTGTTTGCGCCGGAAAAAAAGTGATCTCCGGTGAAAACGATCTTGCGACGGTCTTTCCGCAGTTGGCGGCGCAGTGGGACGCGGAGAAAAACGGCAGCCTGACGCCGGGGGCCGTATCCCCAAACTCCAACCGGCGCGTCTGGTGGAAGTGCGAAAAGGGACACGCCTACTGCGCTGTGATCGCGCACCGGGCGCAGAGCGGCAGCGGCTGCCCCTACTGCACGAACCGCAAGGTGCTGCCGGGCTTCAACGACCTCGCAACGCTCGAGCCGGCGGTGGCAAAGGAATGGCACCCGACGCTCAACGGCGCGCTCACGCCGGAAATGGTGACAGCGGGGAGCCACCGAAAGGTCTGGTGGCAGTGTGCTCTCGGCCATGTCTGGAAGGCAGCCATTTACCCCCGCACCGGCAAGCAGCGCTGCGGCTGCCCCGTCTGCGCAGGCAGAACGAAATGCAAAACGATGTAAACCCAGCCCGTGGAGACGGGCAAAAGATAAAGAAAACTTTTAGGAGGTAATGAAATGAAACGGCGATTATTGGCAAGTTTACTAACGCTTGTCATGATGCTGAGTCTGCTGCCAACAGCAGCGTTGGCGGACGAGGGTAGCACTTCAAAAGTGTATACAGTTACACAGGATATCTCATACTCTACAGCGGGTGAAATTCCAAACACTGTAGAAGAGGGAAAAGACCTAACTGTGGAGTTAAAAGATCAAAGCGAAGCAAAAATCGTATCTGCCTATGCCGAAATCAAAGACTCCGCCGCTCCTAAAAACCTGCTGGCCAAGAGTGCTAATTCCAATGAGAGCAAGTTGGTTTTTGCAAATCAGTCAACGGATGGCGACAGAACCCCCAATATGTCAACGCAGGAACTGCCTCCTGCAATGAAGTCATTTTATAACAACAGCTATCTAATTGAAAAATCCAGTGGAGATCTCGACTATGATAGCTGCAACGCTGCACTGTTTGCTGAAATGCCAACAACCGTGTCACTCGGGTTCTGGATTCAGAAGACTGACAACATGGTGGACGAGTTCCCTTTCTGGCTGATTTATCAGAATAAGGAGAACTATGGTGAGAGATACCTGCAAGTTAATATTCCTGTGGAGTCTCTGGTTACCAGTGGTAAGAACGCGCAGCAGCCCGTACCTTTGGTTGGAAAGAATCAGAACCTGATTGTAAAAAGCGCGACCTCTGAGGCAAAGTGCCTGGAAAATCAGGGCGACTGGTACTACATCTCCTATGTGTTGTCAGATATTGTGTATTTCGACGGAGATGAGACCAATACAGCGTTTGACCCGAATATGGGAAGCCTGGTCTATCTTTATCTGAATTTCCGATTAGGCGACAAAAAATCTGCCAATGTGATGGGTTTGCAGGCGATTTTTGGCCAGGAAATTACGGATCCTTATTTCGTTTATCCCACCGAATATGACAGCAGTGCTTATTATTGGATGTACCTCGGCGAGAATAAAACGCTCACGATTCCCGCAGACTGCATTACTGGTAATGTCACCATTCACGCAAGAGCGCACAATGGTAATGCTCCTGTCATTACCGGAGTAGAGGATAACCAATCCTACGATCACGCGGTTACCCCTGTTTGCACTGATACAGATATCAGCAGCGTTATTCTCGAAAGAAACGGTGCGGTAGTATCGGGCTACACGTTAGGCACCACAATCGCTGCGAAGGGTAACTATTCCTTGTGTGTGACAAACGCGAGCGGGAAGTCCACAACTTTGACTTTTACGATTCGCTCGAAGAGTGTTTCGGTTGACTTCCAGTACCAGGATAGATATGTGACTGTAAGCGGCGCTAACACTGCGACCCCCGGAGAGGACTATCCTTTCACTGTGACTGCACAGCCAGACAGTTCGGTATCCGTTCGAGAGGTCAAGGTTGAGCTGGCGACCAGTGCAGAAGAACTCAATCAGGTCAACGGTAGTGAGACAACACTCCTTTCAGCGACAACAGCACCGAACGTGAACACGATTGGCATTGATGCAGTGCAAGACAGCAATCTTCCTGATGAAAATGCATACAAGTACACGCTGAATTATTCTCATGCGAACAGTTCCAGTGAGACATCTTCTGTTTACCGCAGGATTAGCAATGTGAATCTGACGCAGGGAAAGCCGAATGCTTTTTCTTTCAGCTTCTGGATCAGTGAAGCTAGTCTGACAACGTTGAATGAGAATGCACTGGATATCTGGTTCTCTTATGTTGATGCGCTGGCACAAGGTCTAAAAGTGTCACTTCCTATTAAAAACCTCTGTGAAAATGTCGGAACCGTTGTCCCTCTGGCGGCGATATATGTCGCTGGCGATAGCAATCAGTATCTTTCGTCCGGCGATTACTCGGCAGTGTGCCTTGAAAAGCAGGGCAATTGGTACAGGATCTGCCTGAATGCAGCCGATCTGCAGTATTCGGATTTGTATACCGACGATATGCAGGAGGCGTTCTATTTTGTCCTTCCCACCCAACTGTGGAAGGCTATGAAAACTAACGGGACTACGATTGAGCTTTGTGGACTGAGCTTACTGCGTGGCACGACGATCAATTCCAAGGATACCTACGTAGAGGACGGCAAAACCGTACTTCCGCTTGGAGCTACGATTGGTACGTATACTGTCCCCGGAAAGCAGATTCAGGCTGATATGACGGTGATCGTCATTAGTGATGAATCGGACGCACCCCTCATCACCGGAGTAGAAAATGGGAAAGAGTATCAGTCCTCTGCTACCCCGAGTTGTGCTGACACCGACATTGCGACTGTTACGCTGACCCGTGATGGTATTCCTGTAAATGATTACAAGCTCGGACAGACGCTTACGCAGAAGGGCAACTATGTTCTGACGGTAACGGATCAGAACAACAATGCGACGAAAGTTGCTTTCAGCGTATATCATAGCTACAACGTCACGAAGAACGGCGAAAATATCATAATTACTGGTGCAGATAGTGCCAGTGATCTGAAGGACTATGAGTTCACCCTGGCAAAATCGAGTGGATCTGTGACGCTGGATCAAGTCTATTACGAAGCGTCTTGGTCTGGGAAGGTGATTTTCTCCGACAGCTTTGGCACCGCTGCGTATGCTGGTGATGCACATGGCCCAAGATGTGAAGTGGTGGATCACAGCGCAGCACCTATTGATGGCATCTGGAAGCGTGCGACCAAGTATAGTTATGATGACAGCATCCCTGGCGCCGCTGCAACAAATAGCGTTTACACTAAGAAACAGCATATTGTTTTGAATGATAAACCTGAAACAATTTCTGCTGGATTCTGGGTGAATACCGAGAATTTTGAGGATCTTTTCCCGACCGATTCTCAGTACATTGAGGTGTGGGTTGCATACGATCAAAATGCCGGAGCGATTTGCCGACTCCCGCTGAAGAAACTGGTGGAGCATCAGGGCGAGTCTTACGCTTGCCTTCTGCCCCTGCCGAGTTGGTTGACATCAGCTACTTCCTCTGCCTCTTGCATTGCCAAAGACGGCGCGTGGGCCTACATTGCGCTGAATCTGACCGATATTGTTTATGCAGAGGACTACACGCCAAGTGCGACACAAAGTGTCTATCTTACCTTGAATGGAATCAGTTCTACTCTGTATAATAGCAAGAAGAGCTTAGAGATCGCGGGTCTGACTATGATCACCGGTGATACGATTGTCGATACGGGTATCAACTATTCCAATATGCCGGCCGGAACGCTCCAGAGAGTCTTAAGAAATGCTGACTGGGGTGAGAATCGCATTCCGGCAGCGTGGATTAACAGCGATTTTACGCTTGTCGCTTCTGGCAATGACCATACGGCACCTGTGATTACTGGTGTTGAGAATGGAATGACTTACGCTATCGGCGATAAGACAGAGAACGGCGAGGTTTCGTCGGTGACGCCCAACTGCACTGACAATGACATTGTCAGCATTTCTCTGAAAAAGGATGGGAATGTTATCCCCTTCAACTTTGGCGACGCGCTGACTTCTCAAGGCAGCTATGTTCTGACAGCCATCGACAAATACGGCAACGAGCGCACGGTAGCGTTTATCTTGGTTGCTGCTGGCAATGTGGCGATCACGCAGAACAACACCTTTGTGAAAACAAGTCTGCCGGCAGAAACCCTTAAAGAGAATGATCTCACCTTCTCCATTACGCTGGACGGCGCGGCAAATGGCGTAACAGCTTTTGAGGAGGGGTATGCAGAGATTTCCGGGGCTCCGGGCATTGAATTCAACATCGGAGAGAATACGCAAACCCCTGCATTTTTGAAGGCTTGTCCCGAGGGAGACTATGGCCCGAAAATTGAGATCGTCTCTGTGGACAATGATTTCCCCGAAAAGGCCACTTATCCTTACAAACATATTATTTCTCAGAGTAAATCGGCTGCCGAGACTGGCAAAAGCAACACCAATTTCGTTTCCTATTCGACCACAATGTGGAGCAGCAAACCCAGTGAGGCATCTATTGCTTTCTGGATCAAGGACAGTTCTGTCGAGAATGTGTTTAAGCAGTCCAGGAAGGGTCTTGAGATCTGGGCAGCATATCAGAAAACTAATGATAATGCACTGATCGGGCGTTTTATTGTTGATTTGCCCGCTGTGACGAATGCTGTTGGAGCTACACAGGCAATCACAATACCTTCTAGTAGCTCGCTTGGAAGTTTTTTTGAGACCAGCACCGTTACGGCAAAATGTTTGCGCAAAGAAGCCGGTTGGTCCTATGTCGTGATCAATATGACAGGCCTGAGCTATTCTGCAGCGTTCGATACAAGCAAACCTGCCTCCCTGTATTTCCTATTGAACGATCAGAAAAATACTATGGCTGCAAGTAAAGCGGCTGTCGAAATCGCAGGACTTTCCGTTGTAGCCGGCAGCACAAGAGAAAATGATCTGGTGCAGTATGCCACCTCCGAAGGTGGCCGTATGGTGTATCCGTTTGCTCCCAAGACAGCGAAGAACTTCACGCTGCCCGGCAAGTATGTTGTGGGCGATATCCACTTCACCTTCAAGGCAAACTACGGCGCAGGTACGGCTACCGTAACACCGGCTACCGCAAGTTATGATAAGAACTTCCTTGTGCAGAGTGATCCCACTTTCACAGTCGGCGCGAATGGAGATCGTGTCCTGCGGGTTCTTTGCGACAACGTTCCGCTGACTGAGAGCACAGACTACCGCAAAACCACTGAAGGTACCGGAACGAACGAAAAGATCACCTATACGCTGAGCAGAAATGCCCTAAACGGGCTGAATGTCGGCGAGCATACCATTACTTTCGATATGTATCTGGGCAGTGATTTGACGACGACGCTCACTGTGGCAGATACCTCGAAGGCCGATCCTTCCGCGCCGGTGCAGGTATACTCCGACGGGAACTACATCTATGTGCGGACGTCGTTTGACGAAACCCGTGACCTGGTACAGGCTTTCACAGCTTACCAAAGCAGCCAGACACGTAATGCACCGATGAACTTCAGCACAGCAAAGTTAGTTCCGGTCAATGCGGACTATACCGCCGAAGGAAGTGTTCTTTCCAGTTCTGCCGATGAGGCGACGCCCTTCAACTTCAATAGTTCTTATATTGGAGCCAATCACGGGCAGTCTGACGGTGTAGAAGTCACTATGAGCAATCACGGAAAGACCGCGGCAGACGTTGGTTCCAGATGGGAAGACAGCAACGGCATTTACTGGAACTTGCTCAGAGTAGTTGACAAGGATACGTTGCTGTTCCTGTCTGACAACCAAAAAACATCTGGCTCTGGGTATTCTTTCTGTAAGAGTATCGCTGGAACCACCTTGACCTATGTGAGCGACGGTGCACATAGCGAAAGTATTATCTTTACAGCGCAGCAAGGTTCTGTGCAGGTACAGCCTGCTATTGCGAATATCCGGATCGAGGCTTACGCGGTCAAGAATGGAAACCGATATTTGCTCGGTAAGGATGCACCGGATGCCGGCTGCGATTATGTGGAGATTGAAGAGTACTATGATATCATCGATCCCTCTACCGTGGCAGACGCGCTGCGTGCAGCTCGTCCGGAAGGCGGATATACAGAGCAACCTTACATTGGCGTCGGAAAGCCCATTGTCAACTATCATATGACTCATCGAATCCTTGCTGATGGTACCGTTCTGGAAATCATGGATCATAAGATTTTGGATTCTGTTGCTATGGGTTATTATGGTGGCATTCAGTACCAGCAGAAACAGAACACCTTCGGGGGCGGTGTGTACCGTTATCTTCCCGGAACAAAAGGCTTGCAGATTTCTGATCCGTCGCGTGTAGATAATATCAGCATGGATGGGGTCACCGTTAACAGTGATTATTGGACATCCGCAACTGCTGTCCCAGATCGCCAAGTGGACTATATGCAAAGCAGTGACGGGACGAACGAAGTGGCCTTCGCTGGCGGTTATCTTCCGTTTGGCTATAATGCAACAGCACAAGCGCGCATGGACAGCGTAGACCGATGGGGATTCCTTTATAAATCAAATAAGGTTTATCCTGCTTATGTGACCAGCAAGGCCGGCGTCGAAAACTTTAAGGATCAGGCGATCAACGGTGTCGCATACAAAAAGTACTTTGACGCCTCTACATGTGAGACGGGCAAGAACTCTTGGTATACCGTGGAATATGATGGTTGCACGTATCTGTACTATGACGGCTTTGCTGCCGGTACAGAGGTCTTGGAACTTGCACCTAAACTGTTCTTTGGAAGCTTTGAGCTGATTGCTAAGAGTGGTGAAATCTCTTATGCGGCAGAGGCGAACGGCATCCGCATTACAACAGAGGGCAATGAAAAGACCTATCTTGTTCTGAAAATTACTCCCACTGCTGAAACGATCCGTACTGTAACCTTTAAGAATGCAGAGACCGTTCTGGGTACATTCTATGTCAAGAATGGTGGCTCTATCAGCACAGAGAAGTTCCCTGCTATTCCTAATAAGACGGGATATACTGGTAGATGGGAACCTGCGTCTCTCAATAATATTACCGCTGATCAGACCGTAGCTGTTGTTTACACCCCAATTTCGTATTCTGTTCGGTTTATGAATGGAGAGAACGTGCACGATACCAAGGATATCCCGTTTGACAGCAGCTATCAGCTGCCGGAAACGAATCCTAACAAGACGGGGTTTGTTTTTGAAGGCTGGTATACGGAAACTGCTGGTGGAACGAAAATTACTGCCAGCGATAAGATGGTAACAGCAAACGATCATGCTCTGTATGCCCATTGGACAAAGTGTGATCATAGCGGAACAACCAACCATCCTACATGCACTCAGCCTGCAATTTGCTCTGTCTGCGGGGCTACATTATCCGCTACCGGACACCGTTGGGGGTCTGTCAACTACATTTGGAATAAGATAAGTAGCGGCTATACCTGCACAGCAGAGCGTATTTGTGAAAATGATAAGAGCCACAAGGAAACGGAGATTGTTACTGCAAATTATGCTGTGACCACTGCACCTACTTGTATCAGCGAAGGCGAAGGCATCTATACGGCAAGTTTTGAGAATAATGCATTCTCCAAGCAAACAAAGCCCGTAGTGATCGGCGCTACCGGTCACGACTGGTCCAACCATGACGGTATCTGCAAGGTCTGCAAGACTCCGTGCGGCGAAACGCATCAGCCCGGCACGACCTGCTCTGTCTGCCACAAGTACACGAGCTATCCTTACGTTCCCGGCGCGCCGACCTATCCCGCGACTGCTCCCGCTGCCCCCAACGGCGCGGTGACCGTTTCCCCGGCCAACGCCTCCAAGGGTACGAACGTGACCATCACGGTGAAGCCCAACGAGGGCTATGAGCTCGGCAGCCTCACCGTCAAGGACGCGAACGGCGATCTGCTTCCGCTCACCGACCTCGGCAACGGCAAGTTCGGCTTTGTGATGCCCGCGAGCAAGGTCAGCGTTGAGGCGAACTTTGTGAAGTCCGCCGTCTCCACAGGCTTTGCCGACGTGCCCGCGAACGCTTTCTTCGCCGACGCGGTGAAGTGGGCGGTCGACAAGGGCGTGACGAACGGCCTGACCGAGACGATGTTCGGCCCCTATGAACCCTGCACGCGCGGTCAGATCATCACCTTCCTGTGGCGCGCGGCCGGCTCTCCCGAGCCGAAGACCGCGGTCAGCTTCGCTGACGTCCCGGCCGGCAGCTACTATGCCAAGGCCGTCGCCTGGGCGATCGAGAACGGCATCACGAACGGCCTGACTGAGACGACGTTCGCTCCTGACGCCACCTGCACGCGCGGCCAGGGCGTGACGTTCCTGTACCGTGCCCTCAAGGGCAGCGCCGGCACGACCTCGAGCTTCGTCGACGTTCCCATGAACGCTTTCTACGCGGACGCTGTGGGCTGGGCGGTTTCCGGCAAGGTGACCGACGGCACCTCCAACACCACGTTCAGCCCGGATGACAACTGCACCCGCGGCCAGATCGTGACCTTCCTCTACAGAGCCTATCAGGGCAAGTAAAAAAAGCAAATACTCAACTTACAAGGCAGGCACCCGGTTTCGGGTGCCTGCCTTGCAGCAAGAGGTACTGCGCAGAGGTTAGATGCCTCGGCAGCAAAATGTTCGTCCCATTTGTGTCGGTAGCTATATCGGCGGGGAAATATATTAGAGAGAAAAAGGAGAAGTAACATGGCAATTTATAGAACAAGAGGTCTGTACGCACTGAACTAGCCATCGCGGTATGTCGGACAGTCAGAAGATTTTAAGATCTGGGCGCGCACTGCGCCAGAAGAAGATATCGCGCTCTGCGAGCGGGCATCGGAGTTTGAAGAACAGTTTGCAGACATGCTTTTTGACTCAAGTATAGTTGACGATGCTGATGAATATACAGAGGATGGCGAATCCTTCAATTTTCAGCCGGAAGAGCTGCATGATTTTACCTTGTCATGGGTGCGGTTCTCTGTTGCGCCCTTGGATAATGGAGCACGGGGAGCGTTTATCGATGATCTCAACACGCCTATACAGATTTGGCCGACAGCGGAGAGTATCGGTCCGAGAAGATATATTGGAGATCCCGAAGACTATAAATGTGCGCAGGTCATTATTAGCCCGGAATATGCAAATGATGACGGCGTGCTGCTGCATGAGATGATCCATGTGTATGAAAACGTCTTGGATGATTTCCCGACATTTTACCGGGACATTCTTCTCTGGCAGTTATATAAAAGAATGTCCCGGAAGATTTCTGATCTGGATCAGAGAATTCAAGCCTTTACCCATCTCAGCAATCAACAGAAACTCGACGCAATTGGCGGCTGCCATGATGTTTTGTTCCTGCTAAAGAGCTTTGATCTCGATATCAAAATGCATTACCCGCTGGGCAGCGTGCTTGGCTATGCTATTCCGGGTTTTTCTTGCAACGTATTGATTGAGGATGTATAATCAGAGCACCAAGAATTGCAAAGAGAGTAAAAGAATATCCTTTGAATTACATTTATCCAAAGCAGTAGAGAAACTATGATTTGTCAACCGTGTGTCGACCGTAGCAAAGAAGTAATAGCTCTGCAGAGAAAAGTGAAATAAAAAAGAAAACAACAAATGCAGAAACCTTTCGAAAGTAGAACAAAAACAAAACAAAACTATTGGTTTTTGACGAATGAAACGACGTATCTCAATGGGCAACAACCCCATGGTCGGCGCGACCGTCGCGGTCGCCGTCGCCGTCGCGGAGAGCCTGAAGTAAGGCATTCGGTGCCGGAACATGAAACAAAAAGGACGCATTCCTTGGAATGCGTCCTTTTGCTGTCTTGAAAAAAAGGGAGAAAGGCGGATGGCCTTTCTCCCTTTTTTGCTTCTTATCGGCAATATTTTTCAATATAAGCGTTCTGGCATTTGACGATGATCTTGATGGCTTCCTCGCGGCCGAGGACGTCGCTGACGACGGTCTCCTTG
>ENA-OUQM01001257-OUQM01001257.1-human-gut-metagenome-genome-assembly--contig:-NODE-1257-length-14208-cov-4.639440_pt1 | contig 14208 bp, 15 predicted proteins | sample MGYA00237949_ERZ548830 | MGnify/ENA primary metagenome ERZ548830 (study PRJEB26490, sample SAMN05194706) | human gut metagenome | biome: terrestrial biome; feature: human-associated habitat; material...
ACGAGATTCGCCTTAGTCTCGTGGGCTCGGAGATGTGTATAAGAGACAGATCTTGTATAATGTATTTATCGTTCTTTAAACACTTTTGTTTATATGAGGTGAAAATATGCTGTATTTATTTAAGCCCGAAGATCAATATCTTTTACAATTTAGTGATTCAAGCGGTTTGTCTCCAAATATTGATGTTTTTTTACGGAATCATCAAAACGAGATAAAAAATCGTTATGATAGCATTATCTCCGACTTTAAGGTTCGTGCCCAAACTTTACGTGCCTTTAAACTTTCTCTGGATTTAAGCTATGAGTTATTTTTCGAACTTGTAGGCAATATTATGAAGATTTATTTAGTCAAGGCATATCTGGACTTACGTAAAGAAATCGGTCCATCAGCATTACTCACCACTCGTAGTACGGCACAGAAGATGGCTCAGTTTCCTAATACTCCTGAATATATTGGGATGTTAAACCAAGCTATCTCTACAGTTAATCAATCTCTTAAAAATTGTTTTGATTTATATAACAATATCTAACTGCGAGTTAAGACGCTCTCCATTGGAGAGCGCCTCTTTTTTATTTTACTATTTTTTTCACATCTTCAATACACATTTCTGTAATTTCAGCTATTTTTTCAATTGGCGTATTTAAAGAATATAATTTTTTTATAATTTTTGTTTTTTCTTCTTTTCTTCCCTGCTCTTTACCAATTTTTAAACCACGCTTTTCGCCTATCTTCAGTCCACGCGCTTCGCCTTCTTTTTCTCCAAGTTCTCTGTTTGTTCTCATCTCTACATCGTATCTCATAATACTCCATTCACGTTCTTCATACTTTGCAACTTCATCTGGATCTTGACTCAATTTATTTAGTTCTTCTACTGTTTTATTTACTTCTTCATTTTCTTTTGCCGACATTTCTACCTTCTCCTCCTTGCTTCCATCTATCAACCATAACCATTGCTCTAGCTTTGTGTTGCAGTCTGGATTTTTTTGTTTAAATTTCGGTAATTCAATAAAATGCATTTCAAATGTATTTGTTGCCTCTTCCTCTTCTTTCTTATACCCCATATCAACAAATTCTACTGGATTAGTGTCCTCATATTTCATTCTTGCTATTGAATGATATGCATTTCTCTCTAAATAATTATATTTCAATATGTTTATTGTTATTATCTTTTTTAACTCTTTGTAATTTTGTTTAGCTTTTAACTGTTCTGCCGCAAGTTTTGATAAGTATGTACTAGACCTTTCTTTTATATTATGTTCATTCGAAACTTGCATTTCTACATCTACTACTCTTTCATTATCTATATCCAAATTTAAGTCTAATATTCCAAGTTTTTCGTCTGCCATATTTGGCGTTAACTCTGGATTTTTCACTTCTACTTTATTTATATGTATATTCAAAATTGCTTCTAAAAAATCCTTTAACATTGAGTTATTTTCTTCTCTTGCAAATATTCTTTTAAATACATAATCTGATGTTAGTGGCAGTCTTCTTACTCTTTGCTCTTCTGTTCTAATATTATTTTCCTGTAAATCGTCCATTGACTTCCTTTCCATTTTACCATTTCATTTATTATTTTTCAACTGATAAGTAAAATTTTGTATGTTTTCTCTCATATTTTTCTTTGGATTGGAATTTTTTGATTTTTACCTTTCGCTATAGCGAATATATGAATTAAATTTTTAGATTTAATAATAATTTGATAAAATAATTTTAGAATTCTAATAATAATTAACGTTAATACTTCTATAGTTTTTACTCTATAAAGTATAGTAATTATATACCTTACGGCAATGAAAAACAATCAAAAACGTGTATCAAATTATTACACGTTTGGCTATTTTTCAACATTTTTATAACTGTAATATTTAAGAAACTATATTTTATAAAAATTCTTTGTGACATTTTAATTAATTCAAAACTAACGAAAATCAAATTTAATTATACGCTATTCTATTTGATTTAATCTTGACGCACTTTACATAATTTTGCTATAATATACATACCGATTAAAACACACTTATATGAGGTATTTAATATGTTGTATTGCTTTAAACCGTCCGACAAGTTTTTCCTGGACCTTTGTGAGACTACTGACCTCGCTGATTTACTTGATACTTTTTTAAGCTATCACAAAGGAGACCTTAAAACTCGGTTCAGTGAAACCCTTGCAAAAGCTAAGGAAACTGCAAAAGGGCCTAAGGCTCTTGCCATTGTCGATGATATGTCTTCCAACAACTATCATTTTGAGGAGTTTTTCGAAACAGTCGGCGATGCAGTAAAAGTGCATTACTACAGAAGTTTCTTGAAACTTCAAAACGAGAAAGGGCCAACAGCATATGCTGCCGCACGCAGTTATGCAGAAAAGATGTGCCATGATCCCAGCAACCCGCAATATACGGGTGAATTAAATCAAATTGTTACAACGTGTTGCGATGCGATTTTAGAGACCTTCGATTCCATTGCTGAATAATTTCTCTGCGTGCAAACGTGGCACCCCGCCCGGGGTGCCCTCTTTTATTTTACTAATTAATATACTTTCGTAAGGCTTGAAATTTCCCGCTTTTTAGATTATAATATTATAAAATTTAAGGAGAAAAATTATGGATAGAATTGCAATTATTTCAGATGTTCACGCAAATATTACCGCACTAAACGCTGTTTTAGACGATATACATTCTAGAGGAATTTCTAGAATTTTTTGTCTTGGAGATAGTGTTACTAAGTGTTGTAATCCAGATTTAGTTATAGACAAGCTTATGGAAAACTGTGAAGTTGTTCTAAGAGGTAATTGTGATGAATCCATTTCCTCGCCTAATGCTAAGCTTAAAAGTTTTTGGTCTAGAGTGAAAATTGGAGAAGAGCGCGCAAATTATTTGCATAATTTACCTGTTATGACAGAGTTCTATATGAGTGGTAGATTGGTGCGCCTGTTTCATGCTTCACCTTTTAGTACTTCTCATATTTATAATCCAATGTATTCTAATCAAAACACTCTAAGAGAAGTTATTGAGCTAAGTTCTCCTATGCAATTATTTGAAAATACAGAATTTTTGGGCAAGACTCCAAACGACCCTATTCCAGATGTTATAGGCTATGGTCACATTCATACTCCTAATGTTTTTAGATATAAAAACAAAACTATTTTTAACACTGGAAGCGTTGGTATGCCAATAGAAATGGCAAATGACAACAATTTACAAAATGCAGACAATCGCTTTTCTACTATTGCTTCATATATTATACTAGAAGGTATATATGGCTCTAAAGAATTATCAACTTTTTCTATTAATTTAGTTCGTGTGCCTTTTGATATAGAAAAAGAGATTGAGTATTTAGAAAATTCGGATATGCCTGGAAAAGATAAAATTATTAAAAGTTTACGAACTGCAAGTTCTAATTAAAATTTAATAAATGAGGTGTTTTATGGATACAGAACCGCATGATATTATGCAAATTTTGAAAGAATTTAATCAAGAGTATGTTCTTAGTTTTTGGAATGATTTGACTGATGAAGAAAAAAACATTCTAGCAAACCAAGTGCGTTCTATTGACTTTGCAAAAATGAATATGTTGTATTACAACTCAACTTTAGATGATTCTATTTCATATGATAGAATTTCGCCAATTCCATACATTGATAGACTTAATTTAACTAAAGATGAATTAAAACATTATTCTGATATTGGTAATTCGGTTATTAATAGTGGAAAACTCGCTATAATTACATTGGCTGGAGGGCAAGGAACAAGGCTTGGGTACAAAGGGCCTAAAGGCTCATACGAAATTGATGTTCCACCAAAGAAATCTTTATTTGAATTTGCCTGTGATAATTTAAAGAAATTATTGAATGAAACTGGAACATCCTTAAATTGGTACATAATGACTAGCCCTGCTAATGATGTTGCTACAAAAAAATATTTTGAAGCTAAAAATTATTTTGGCTATCCTAAAGAGAAAGTTAAGTTCTTTATGCAAAGTACACTTCCTCTTATAGATGTAAAAACAAAGGTCATTTTAGAAACACCTTATTCAATAACTACTGGCTCTAATGGCAACGGAGATGTATTTAAATCTCTTGCTAATGCTGGATTTATTGAAAAAATGGAAGCAGAAAATATTGAATGGATATTCGTTGGTGGAATAGATAACATCTTATTAAAGATAATTGACCCACTATTTTTAGGACTAACTATTGCAAATGGTTGTGAAATTGCAAGTAAATCAATTAAAAAAACTGATTTATCTTCTAAAGAATGGGTATTTGCAAATGTTGACTCACACCCTAGCATAATAGACCCAAAAAATATTCCAGAAGAAGAACAATCAAAATATACCCAGAAAAATATTTTGGCACATTTATTTTCGATGAATGCTCTAAAAAAATTAGCAACTGCAGACTTGCCTTACCACAGAGCATTTAAGAAATGTGATTTTATTAATTCAGAAGGTATGAAGGAAGTCCCACTAAAACCTAATGCATTCAAATTTGAGAAATTTATATTTGATGCATTTACTTTATTTGACAAAATATTGTTGTTGGAAGTAAATCCTAGTGAAGAATTTGCTCCAATTAAATCATTTACAGGAAACGAAACTCCAGAAACTGCATTAGAGTTGTATAAAAAATATAATCACATGTAACAAAATTTATAATACAGAATATTATATAATACCATTTAAACAATGGTATTATATTTTTGTCTTGGAATATAATTTACTTAGAAGCTAAGCCTCTAAGTAAAACAAGAAAGGATGAATTTAATATGTCTGAAATGAATTTTAATGATATGATGAATATGATATCTAAGATGGATAAGAAAGAGCTTGAAGAGAAAATGAATCAAGTTTCTAAAATGCTTGGAAATAAGAGCCCTGAGGAAATACTGAAACAAATGAATAACAAAAATAATTAATTTTATTGGAAGGACTGAATTTTTATGGCAGATATGGCTGATATGTTAAAAAGTTTTTCTTCTATGATGGAAGGGAAACAAATTCCAGATAATATAAAAGAAATGCTTAATTCATTACAGAATAACTCTGCTCAAAATGGTGCTAATGTTGGAAATAATACTACTGCAAATACAACTGATTCTAATATGAATTCATATGTAAATCAAGCTAATTCTTCTGAAGCTACTAATTCTGAGCAATCAATGCCAAATATAGATATTAACACTATGATGAAAATGCAAAAAATAATTAGTGCCATGAACAGTCCTTCTAACAATTCTGGTGTAAATTTACTTCGTTCGTTAAAACCATATTTGAAACCTAGCAGACAGGCAAAAGTTGATGAATACATTCAATTATTTAATATGGAAAAGGTTTTCGAATTAATGAGGCAATCTGGTGGTGATAAGAATGGTAGCTAATTATCCATACTTCGGACTTCCAAATTACATGCGTTATATGAATCCAAGTGCTTATAAAAATATACAACAGCAAAAGCAAGAATACATACGAAATAATAGTAGAGCTCAGCCACAAAATAGAAATCCATATTATTCCACCCCATATACTCAAAATAATAGACAAAATTCACAAGCACCAATGAATTCTCGTAATAACCTAAATTATCGACCTTCATCATACAAAAGCAATATTACTAAACCCAAAAAAGAAAAAGCTAAACAACAAGAGTCGCCTCCATTATTCAGCTTTTTCGGAATTAATTTATATTTTGATGATGTACTTATTTTGTGTATTCTGTTCTTTTTATATAATGAAAAAGTAAATGATCCATATCTATTCTTCACATTGGTGTTGTTACTTTTGACTTAACAAATAAGTTATGTCCACCTTTCGCTATAGCGAAAGGTTATGCTTTTTTATCATTTAATATTTCTTTTACCTCTTCTTCTTTTAATTCTACTACTTTTGCAATTTGCTCTATAGGTATATTAAGTTCATGTAACTTTTTTATTACAGACTTTTTTTCTTTTTCTATTCCAATTTGCTCTCCTTTTTCTCTTGCCTCTTTTGCCTCTTTCTTTAACTGTAATTTATCAGCTATTTCAAGTGTTCTATTTAATGCCTTTCTTCTTAGTATATCATCTTGGCTTATTCTTTCCAACTCTTCCTTTGCTTCTTTAATATCCTTATTTTCTTCCATTATACGAGCTACCTCCTTAGTTTTATAAAAAAGCAGTGGAAAATTTCTCGTCTCTAGCGTTCAGCTTTTCCTAGAAAAGTGAAACACGGAAACCGATGCCGTAGCTGCTGCTGTCAGGGCTATTGATGCCGCGGACAGCTGCAGGACCGCTTGAGCCTGCACCGTTGAAACTGCCTCCCCTGCAAGTACACGGACCGCTGGTGTTGGAAGTTTTTTCCAAAGTCCACTCCCATACATTTCCAGCTATGTCATAAATATTCATTACTTTATTTGTCTCTGATGTTCCTGTTGTTACTAATATTCCGTTTCCGTCTGAAGATTGAGCTATTTTATTTCTACTTGAATCTACAAAATTTGTAGTTGGCTTTGTTGATTGATTCCATGTTGAGCTTAATGACCAATCACTCATCGTTGCATATTTTCCTGTCTGACTTAATTGGAATACTGAATTTCTATAGTTTCCTATTGTTGTACTATTTGATGTTAATTTACGTGTATCTGTTACCTTTGCTGTGTCTTTACTCATAAATGCTAGCACTAAATCCCATTGTACTCCAAACATTAAACTACTTGTTTTTGTTCCTGAATTTACATTACTTGCTAAATTTTGTGCTTGTGTTCTTGTTACATATGTGTATGGATATGCATCTGCTTTTGTTACTGGTGCTGTACTTGGCGTAATATATTTTTCTTCTGAATTTTTGTCTATATTACTCGTTCTATTAGTTCCAATTCCAGCTTCGTATCTTCCTACATAAAATCCGCCATTTTCATATATACTTTTTAACATACTGTTTTTTAAATTATTATATGCTGTTGCATCTGCAAACCAACCTACATTTTTGTCATCAGCTACATATGTGTCTGAATAACCATCTCTTGTTACATAGGTACTTGTATAATCTTTTAAATCTTTTTCTATACTCGTATAATCTGCATCTGTAAATGCTGTTTTTCCAAGCCCTGTTGTTTTATACACTGCTGTTGTTCTTGGCACTACTACCCACACATATTCATTTCCACTTGCATCTTGTATTACTAATCCTGTATCTATTGTTCCTTCTTTTTTTGTAAATGTATTATCTGGGAAGTATGGTGCTGTTTCTGCTGTTGCTTCTGCTGGTACTTTTGTACCTGTTCCACTTCCTCCAGCTCCACCATTTCCAGCCAATGCACCTTCCATTTCACTTAGCAAACCATTCATTCCTTTTAAGTCATTTTCACTTGCTTCTGCAGATTTTGTTTTAGCCTCTTGTGCTTTTGCTATTATTCCGTTATTGCCTAGCACTAAGTTAATGCTTACTCCTGCAAGAATTAACAAAACTACTATTGTAACGACTAACGCAACTAGGGTTATACCCTTATTATTTTTCATATTGTTCTCCTCCTCGTATAATAGTTTTATAAAATTTATTTTCATAAATTATAAACATATTATTTTTTATTACTTATGTACTTTTTATTATTTTCAACTATTTCTTATGTTTTTATTCATATACTTCATATTTTTGTTTTATTTTTCTTTTTAAATTTCTTATTTTAAGAATTTTGTTTTTAGTTGAATTTAATTTTTTTGCTTAATTGTATTTTTATTAATTCAATTAAGTGCTTTTTTCTATAAAATTTAATCTTCGTACATACATCTACCACGTATATATTTGTTGAATTAATCGTATTTATTTCTATATACGTTATAGATATAAATACTTCACTAAAATAATACCATTATTTTCACACATGTGCAATGGTTTTTCTTTAACTTTTTCAATTTGTCGTTTTTTGTTGAATTTTGTCGTATTGCAATTTTTTTATTTTGTAAAAAATTTGGGAAAATAACATTTTCATCTATACATAAAAAATCCCCAGACTTTCAATTTTCTTGAAATCTGAGGATTTATTTAAACTTTATTATATTTTTGGTTGTTTATGCTATATTTTTTCTGACTATTCTAATTCCATTTTTCCATCTGCATCTACGTATGCATATGTTTTTTGTGTGCTTTCTAGTATTTCTTCTCTTTCTCTTTCTTTTATTATGTTAGAGATTCTTAGCTGTGGAGCTTCTATTGAAGATGCTGCTATTATTGCTTCTTTGTTGCCTTTTGCACCGGCGTGTGCAAGGCCTCTTAAATCCCCTAAAACTATTATGTTTTCTCCTGCTATTACTTCTGCCCCATCGTTTACATCTCCTAGTATTACTAGACTTCCTTCAAATTCTACTTTTTGTCCAGACCTTACTGAACCTCTATGAAATTTTGTTTCTGATGTTGCTATTTCTTTGCAATATGTTTTTGTAATTCCGTGTAGTCCTAATGTTCTTGGGCTATCAAATTTTATTTTTACATCGAGGTGCTTTTTTATTAATTCTTGTATTTCGTCTATTTCTCTATTTTTTAGTACTTTTCCTGTTATTACTATTGGCGTTTTTTCACTCTGATATAATTTTTTTAACTCTGGTATTTTCTTTCTTAGTGAGTACATTATATCTTCTTGTGAAAAATCTTCATTTATTTTTATTACTATGTCGTCTTTTTTTAGATTTATTGTTATGCAACTTTTCATATTTACATCCTCTTTTATATTAGTATTTGCACTTTCTATTTTAGCTTTATCAGATGTTCATTTTTAGTTTATTATTTGTACTGTTGGTATTGCTGTTGTGTTTTCTGTAACTTGATTTGTGTTCATTCCAAAGTATTGGGCTATTATATCTCTTGCAACTTCTGCTGTGTAGCTTCCGTGTCCACCATTTCTAACAAATACTACTATTGCAATTTCTGGGTCATCGAATGGTGCAAATCCAACAAACCATGCGTTTGTTTTACCTTGTACACCTGTTTGAGCAGAACCAGTTTTTCCTCCTACTTCTATGTTGAAGTTTCTGAAAGTTGAATATGCTGTTCCTCCAGATTCACTTGTAACTCCTCTCATTCCTTCTAGTATGGCTTCTATGTTTTCTTCTTTAAAGTTCATTTCTTCTACATTTTCTTGTTGTAAACCTAGCTTCTCGTTTACATATGATTCGTATTCGTCTCTTGAAACTTCACTTCCGTCTGGATTTATTATAGATTTTACTATTGTAACATCTAAGTTTTTGCCTCTATTTGCTATCATTGCAACATATTTTGCCATTTGTAATGGAGTAAATGTGTTGTAACTCTGACCTATTGCAGCAGAAATTGTTTCTCCTGGATTCCATACTCTGTTTTCTTGTTTTGCAATTTCGTTACTTGCAAGTACACCATCTATTTCTCCTTTAAGCTCTATTCCTGTTTTGTGTCCTAAACCTAAATAATATGAGTATTTTGCAAGATTATCTATTCCAAGTCTATCTCCTAAATCGTAGAAGAAGTAGTTACACGAGTGTTCTATTGCCTGCGATACATTTAAATATCCATGTCCATGTCTATTCCAGCATTTCCAAGAGCTATTGTATTTTCTGAATACTCCTGTATCATTTATTTTTGTTTTTGGGGTAATTGTACCTGTTTCGAGTCCTGCAAGTGCTGTTACCATTTTATAAGTAGAACCTGGAGAATACATTGCAGATATTGCCTTGTTTTCCAATGGTTTTGTATCTCCGTTTATATAGTAATTCCATGTATTTGTGTCTATTCCATTTACGAAAGCCGATGGATCGTAGTCTGGATAACTTGCCATAGCGATTACTTCCCCTGTTTTTACATTTAAAACAACCGCTGCACCAGCATCTGCTGGGTTATTTTCTTGCGAGAAACCATGGTTTGCAATTTTATTTATGTTGTCTGCCAATGCCTGTTCTGTTACAGCCTGTAATTTAGAATCTATTGTTAATATTACATCAGAACCAGAAACAGCCTCTTTTGATACATATTCGTCTGTTATTGTACCATCAACATTCATGTCTATTTGCTTTACGCCATCTGTTCCTTTTAAGTATTTTTCAAATACATATTCGATTCCAGATTTTCCTATAATATCGTTCTGATTATATATGTCTTCGTTCCCTTCAAGCTCACTACTTTCTATTCTACCAATTCTCCCTAATATATGAGAAGCTGTTGTTTTTAGTGGATAGACTCTTACTGGAGTTTCAACAACCTCTACACCAGAAAACTCTGCATTTCTCTCTTTTATCTGTTCTAAACTTTGTCTGCTTATATTGCTTGCTATTTCTATAGATTTTGTACTACTATAACCTTTATATGATATTTCGTATCTTATTGCCAGTATTTTTCTTATATCTTCTACATTGTCAGATGTAATATCATATTTATTTTTAAAATAGTTAAACGCTTCTTCTGCAGTTGCATCTTCATCTATGTTATTCGCTTTTTTCCACTTTTTCTGACTCTCTTCTTCTTCCAGTTTAAACCTGTATGGATTAACATCTATAAGAAAGTTATCCACATATGAGTCACTGTTTGTGGATAATATATTTAACAATTTCAATATTGTTGTGTTTAAATTCTCGTTGTTAACCTTTGTTTTATATAAAACTATTGAATACTGGGCATCAACTGATGCAAGCATTGTTCCAGAACTATCTTTAATACTTCCTCTATCTGCCTTTAGTACACTTTCCCTTGTAAGCTTTGTGTTTGAAGTTTCCCTATACTCTTCTCCATGCACAATTTGAAGATTAAATAATTGAGCAAGTAGCACAATTCCAACTATATATACTAATATTGTTAATATATTATATCTAATTCTATCATTTTTAGCTTTTTCTTTTCCCAATTAATCACCTTCTTACAAATAAAACTAAATTTTAGTATTTCTATTTTTTAAATTTACTGTGTAATAATTTATCCATTAGAAAACTTTGCACAATATTATTAATAATTTAAAAATATCTTGTTAAAATAAACTTATCATCAAATAAATTTTCTACATAATATCCAGCTTTTTTTATTAATGGATATATTATTATTGTTATTAATGTGTTAAACACAAGCTCAACAAGAAGTATTTTTGAAAATGCTAATATTTCAATTGTTCCTTCTGTTCTAAGCATTGTAAAAATATATAAAACTGTTTCATAGATTGCCGTTGTAATTATAACCATTAGTGTTACTATAAAACGACTATCTTTTGAAAAATTTTTACTCAATATCTCGCCAATTAGCCCGATTGCACCTAGTGCAAAAGCAGATATTCCAACGGTTTTGCCTAGTATTATATCTAAATATAGCCCAAATGCAAAACCGAATACTACTCCTAATTTTCTTTTCATGAACAAGCCCATAAATAGTACAAGAATTACATATAGATTAGGCATTATACCAGCTATGTTGAACCAAGTAAAAAAATTTGCTGGCAAAAAATATATTAGAAAAAATATTAATATTAAACATAGTATTGTAATTGTTTTTTTCATCGTTGTACGTTGAAAAATAATTACAATTTTGGCTACGTCAAATTTCATTCAAAACGCGGTTACATACAACAGGTATGCGCCCTTACCTTTAGAATTCATTTTCCTTGCCAAAATTTAATCCTTTTCCAACTCAGCTCCTTTCATAAAAATGCTTATCCTATTTAATAATTACTAAAACCGTTTCCAGCTTATCAAAATTAACGGCAGGTTCTACTAAAATATATCTGTTGGTTAAATTTTTTGTTTCTATTATCTGTTTTACAGTTCCTATTGTAATTCCCTTTGGGTATATTCCACCTAACCCAGAGGTTTCAACCTTGTCACCCTCTAGTAATGCTGCAGAAGTTGGTATATATGTTCCTTTTAGCATGTTTGAATTTTCTAGATTTCCTTTTATTATAACAGAATCTCTTGCAGTTCCAACTACACTACTTACCGCACTAGATGTATCTAATAAAGTTTGTACCTTTGCAGTTGTATCTGTAACAGAAATTATATGTCCGACTAATCCTGCATCGGCAATTACTGGCATTCCAACATCTACACCATCATTTTTACCAATGTTTATTACTATTATGTTGCTGTAGTTGCTTGTATTTTTATTAATTACATAGCCTGGAATAGTTGTGTATTCTGTATATTTATCCTTTAAATTTACATATTCTTTTAATGTTTCATTTTCAGACTTTATTACTTCCAATTCTCTTAAAGATTTTTCAAGTTCACTGTTACGCTCTTTTAAAGTTTTATTTTCTTCTTTTATAGTTGCAAGGTCTGAGAAAAATGTGTTGTTTCCACTAAATTTATTCTTTATGTAAGTAATTCCATTTTGAACTGGCATTACAAAAGAACTTAATGCTCCACCTATATGTGAAAAATCTTCAATTTTTATGTTTGAAATAATTACAATTACAACTAAAACTATAATAGTAATAATTACTCCTATTATGCCGGTTTTCTTGTTCCTATACATTTATAGTTAATGCCTCCTTCTGATATATTGAAAAATAATTACAATTTTGGCTATAGTTTATCTTCTTCTATTCCTAATTAACGCCGTTCTAAGCTTGTCCATATCTTCTATTGTTTTACCAGTTCCATTTGCAACACAATCAAGTGGTCTATCTGCTACATAAACTGGAATTTCTATTTTTTGAGAAATTAATGTATCTATTCCTTTTATTAAAGCTCCTCCACCTGTTAACACTATTCCACGCTCTATTATGTCTGATGCTAGCTCTGGTGGTGTTTTTTCAAGGGTTGCTTTAACTAAATCTATAATTTTTTCTATAGAAGGAGCCATTGCCTCTTGAACTTGCTCAGATGTTACAATTTTGTTTTCTGGTAATCCTGTTGTAAGCTCTCTACCTCTTATTTCCATAGATTTTTGTGTTACTAGCGTAATTGCACAACCAAGTTCAAGCTTAACTTGCTCTGCTGTTGTACTTCCTACTGCTAGATTTAAATTATTTTTTATATAATTAATAATCTCATCATCCATGGTATCACCTGCAACTCTTATAGAATCGCTTACAACTATTCCACCTAGAGATATTACGGCTACTTCAGTTGTTCCTCCGCCTATATCTACTACCATATTTCCTGTTGGTTCTGCCACGTCTATTCCTGCACCGATTGCTGCCGCCATAGGTTCTTCTATTAAATACACTTCTCTTGCTCCTGCTTGAGTTACAGCTTCTTCAACGGCTCTTTCTTCAACCTCGGTAATTCCAGATGGAACGCCTACTACAACTCTTGGCCTACCAGCATTATATCTTTTACAAACTTTTGTAATTACATTTTTAATCATCATCTGTGCTGCTGTAAAATCCGCAATAACACCGTCTTTCATTGGTCTTACTGCCCTAATTTGTTCTGGAGTTCTGCCAAGCATCTCCTTTGCTTCATGCCCTGTTGCAACAATTTGGTTGTTTTGTCTATTTATTGCCACAACAGAAGGCTCGTTTAGAACTATTCCCTTTCCTTTTATTGTTAGCAAAATATTAGATGTTCCTAAATCCATCCCTATGTCTTTCGATACAAATGTAAAAAAATTCATTGTTTACCTCAATCCTCCTATTGAAAATACGCTTGTGTATCTTTCGTTTCCAATTACAATGTGGTCTAATAGCTCTATGCCTAATAATGTAGCTGCATTATATAATCTTTTGGTTGTTTCTATATCTTCTTTGCTCGGCGTTGGGTCTCCACTCGGATGATTATGTACCAAAATAATCTTCGGTGCTCCCATCTTTGTTGGTTCTGCTAATATATCCTTTGGCTCTATTATTGCTGAATTTGTGCCACCATATGACACATCTATAATCTTAATTAGCACATTTTTTGTATTTAAAACTAGTACTTTTACTTTTTCTCTTTTTTCGTATTTCATCTCATTCATTAACAAATTTGCCACTGATGCTGATGACCTTATTTGCACTTTGTTAGCATTTAGTGGTTTTGAAATTCTTTTTGCCATTTCGCATACAGCTTTAATCTGAATTGCCTTAACTATTCCTATTCCTTTAATTTTGGTTAGCTCTTCTAGTGAAATATCTTGCAAAAACTGAATATTTTCTTTATTTTTACTTTCTATTGATAAAATTTCTTGTGCGAGTTGTACTGATGTTTTTTCTTTTGTTCCTGTTTTTATTATTATTGCTAATAATTCTGAATTTGATAAATTTTCAATTCCATACATTTGTGCTTTTTCATATGGTCTTTCTGTTGA
>ENA-OUQM01001277-OUQM01001277.1-human-gut-metagenome-genome-assembly--contig:-NODE-1277-length-14023-cov-5.713130_pt1 | contig 14023 bp, 14 predicted proteins | sample MGYA00237949_ERZ548830 | MGnify/ENA primary metagenome ERZ548830 (study PRJEB26490, sample SAMN05194706) | human gut metagenome | biome: terrestrial biome; feature: human-associated habitat; material...
TCGGCGCAAAACCATTGTCCACCGGACAATGTGCGCCCTGCCGGAGGCTATATCAACTGTTTTTCTCATAAACTAGCTGTTCTTAATAAGTCCCATTTCTATAAATATCGGATATAGGTAGCTTGCGCCGAAGCATTTCAGTTTTTTAGGTCCTGCCACCTCTCCACTTAATTCTATGATTTTTTCAAGTGCCAGATTCACGGAAGCTTTCGTTATGGATTTCGTCTTTCTTGACACAAACATTTCATTTCCACGGATTTGATATGTATACTCCAGTCCCTTCACGGTACGAAAGGTCTGACTCTGTAGCAGGACTAATTCGTTCCATAGATAATCCTGCGCTTTTTCTCGTTCTGTCTCCTGAAAGATCCGCTCTCTAAGCTTCATAACATTTACCGGACCATAATTGTCAGCACAAGGTTCGTTACCCATAGAATTATAGAAAGTACAATTGCAACTATACAGAAGTTGCGCCCGGCTTTTGCCCGTCCTTTTAATGCGGACTGCATGCCTATGCGTGCTCTACTGTAACCAAGTATTGCAAGGATAATAGAAATCAATGGTGATAAAAAGCTGATACCAAATGCCAGAATTCCGAACACAAGTGCCATCGTTGCTGCGCCGGAATTATCCACGGTCTTCACCTGAACCGGCTGTGATTTTGGCTGTCCATTTGCACCATTCATGCCCTGCTGTCCTGTCATCTCATTCATACCAACCTCAGGAATCGCCTGCTCTAACACATGGAAAAGCTGCTCAATGCCTTCTCTATATGGCTTTTTCTGCAAAGCTCCTACGAATCCATCCAGCCCCATTTCTTTTCCAAATGTGCTTTTCATCCATGCTTCCAGATGAAGTGTTCCATTTTCATAGGACCATTTCAGATACTTGTATCCTTCGATCAGCGCATCTCCTGTCCGGTAAGCTGGCTCGCCTTTCCACTCTGATACAACGAATTGATTTTTCTGTAAATAGTCGTTCATAATAAATGTTACAAAATCTTCTGGTTTGTTCAGCACCAGGTCTTTCACATATCTTGCCATTTTCTACGCATGTCCTTTCTACTGGATTGCGTCCTTCATCTCTTTCACGAACGTGGAAATGTGTGGGACACAATCTGCTCCATATTTTTCACAGAGCTTCACAATTGCTGAACCTACAATAACTCCATCTGACTGGGCTGCCATTTTCTTCACCTGCTTAGGTTCCGAGATTCCGAATCCTTCTGCTTCTTTTGCGATCATGGCAATTCTCTCGTGGGAAGTCGGTGCGATCAAGGAGATGAGATCCAGTCCATGCTCTTCAAATGGTACGTCCGGCAAAATAAGTCCGTCCATCCCGGTTTCTGCTGCCACCTTCGCAAAGCGCTCTGTACCATAAGAGTATACCACATTTGCATAGGTCATGAAAACCATTGGTATAGAAGTTTTCTGACGAATACGCCTTACCAGGTCAAATATTTTGTCGGTTGTCACGCCGCCTGAGAGCGCCCGTACATTTGCCGCCTGAATGACCGGGCCTTCTGCTGTCGAATCTGAAAATGGAATTCCAAGTTCAATGAGGTCTGCGCCTGCCTCTTCCATAGCGTACACAATTCGTTCTGTCACCGCCAGCGACGGATTACCACAAGTGATGAATGGAATAAATGCTTTCCCTTTTCCAAATGCTTTTTTTATGTTTTTATTCATGGATATTCTCCCCTCTGTAACGTGCGATTGCTACACAGTCCTTGTCTCCGCGTCCGGATAATGTAATGACTACAATCTCATCTTTGTCCATCTGTGGTACGATTTTCTTTGCATATGCTACTGCGTGAGCGCTCTCGATTGCCGGAATGATGCCTTCGATTCTGGATAAATATTCAAATGCGTCAACTGCCTCGTCTTTTATTGTCAACATATTCTGAAATCTCTTTTGTATTTTTCTAAATACACTTTGTAAAATACTATCTTTTTTTCCTTCGATGGCGTTATAATAATCCTGGCGAATTTGAGCTTTGTACGAGGCAGCTTTTGTTCTTACAAAAATTGCGGATGTACTTTTTAATTTTAATGACAAATTCAAAATACAGGAGGTATTAATCAATATGACTATTACAGAAGATATCAAATATGTTGGCGTGAACGACCATGACATTGATCTTTTTGAAGGACAGCATCAGGTAGAGAATGGTATGGCATACAATTCTTATGTGATCACGGATGATAAAATTGCCATTTTTGATACCGTTGATGCACATTTTTCAGAAGAATGGCTTGCAAATATAAAAAATGTGCTCGGTGATGCAAAACCAGACTATCTGATCATTCAACATATGGAACCTGATCACTCCGCAAGTATTGGCATATTTATGGAGAATTATCCAGATACCACAATTGTGGCAAGCGCGAAAGCATTTACCATCATGAAGCAATTCTTTGGATGTGATTATGCCGAGCACCAACTTGTAGTCAAAGAAAAAGACACGCTGGAACTTGGAAAACATACACTTACATTTGTTGCAGCACCTATGGTTCACTGGCCAGAAGTCATTATGACTTACGATTCCTATGCAAAAGTATTCTTCAGCGCAGATGCATTCGGAAAATTCGGCGCATTGGATGTTGAGGAAGACTGGGCTTGCGAAGCAAGACGCTATTATTTCGGAATTGTTGGAAAATACGGCGCTCAGGTACAGGCACTTCTTAAGAAGGCTGCCGGTCTTGATATCCAGACCATCTGCCCACTCCACGGACCAGTACTGAACGAAAATCTGGACTTCTATCTGAACCTGTATCAGACATGGTCTGCTTATGAGCCGGAAGATAAAGGCGTGCTCATTGCCTATACTTCCGTCTATGGAAATACAAAGAAAGCTGCTGAATTACTGGCTCAGATGTTAGTAGACAAAGGCTGTGAGAAAGTTGCGATCACAGATCTTGCAAGAGATGACATTGCCGAGGCTGTGGAAGATGCATTCCGCTATGACCGCCTCGTACTGGCAACAACAACCTACAATGGGGATGTCTTCCCATTTATGCGAGAGTTCATTGAATCACTGACCGAACGCAATTACCAGAAACGTACCATCGGACTGATTGAAAATGGTTCCTGGGCTGCAACCGCTGCCAAAGTGATGCGTCAGTTATTTGAAAAGAGCAAAGAAATCACATTTACAGAAACTACTGTAAAGATTATGTCAGCGCTCAACGAAGAAAGCACAACACAGCTTGAAAAACTGGCAGAAGAATTATGTAAATAGGTTAAACTTTTAACAGGACACGTAGTCAATCACCACTTGACTACGTGTCCTGTCTACTTTTATCCTGAAACTTTTTATGCCAAATACTTATTTTTTCACGTTCAATATATAATCATCAATATCGCACATAATGTACTGGTCTCCTTTTGTGTGCAGTGTTTCAAAATATTTCATAATATACCTGTATATATCATATTTGCTGAATCTTTCAGCCACTTCTGCCCCAGAAAGCCCTTTTAAATACCTGTATCTTTCCATACAATAAATTAAAAAATTAACTTCTTTACTCATAATTACGCCTCCTCAGGATAATCATAAGAACCTGTCAGCAACTCGTCCTGATACATCGTATATAGTGTTTTCGGACTATAATGCCACAATTTTGACTTTTCATCAGAAAGCTCCTGATACAGCTTTGACTGATAAAACTTAGGAATAATCTGTTCTACATCAACATTACTGTTCTTTGCGATTTCTTCAATAATCGGAGGCACAATGATTGCCAACATTGCACTGAACTGATCTTCATTCATACTAACTCCCTCCTTTGAAACTGCAAATACTGTAATGATTTCTCTGTGGTAAAAACCAATTGATTAAATAATTTACGAATTTTCAATGCCTGCAAGGTCTGTTCTTTTGTCAGTACACCAGTCATATATAAAGTAATCGTCCGATATACATCATCATTTGCAACTGCTCCATATATCAGATCATACTGCTTTCCTTCGTACATTCCCTTTCGATTAGCTGCAACAAAATCAAGCCAGTTTTCATCAGGACTGTCAAATTTTAATAAACTGCATTTTTGAAATGCTTCTTTTTCATCTATTTCGTAAATATTCAGGATAGCTTCTCCCTCTTTACGTCTTTCAGCTACTTTTAATGCAAAATTTTCTGCCTGTTCCCGATTTGTAGTTGTATAAAATCCGAATCCAAAATCCAGAAAGCGATTTTGTTTTACAAGCTTAGGGTGTTCTACAATCACATTACTCCCGTGATATAAAATCATGAATGATTCCCCCTTGTCTTAATTACTTTTCTTTTTATTATTGTATCAAATCACCAGCTTAACGGCTAGTCCCTTCTTCACTAACAAAATTTATTTCAGGTAGGAATTCATTTTAGGAGAAAATGTTGAATGACAGTTTCAGTTGTCGTTCAACATTTTTTTGTATACTAAGAGATAAGAATGGATATACAATCATCAATGGTACAGGAAATTATTATATAGAAGCGCAGACTCGAGACCAGACTCGAACCGACATAATCGTGGATTATTTAGGAAAACAGTATGTGATAGAATTAAAAATCTGGCGAGGTGATGAGTACAACAAAAGAGGCGAAAAACAACTGGCTGAATATTTAGAGTACTATCATTTGTAAAAGGGATATTTGTTGAGTTTCAGTTTCAATAAGAACCAAAAAACGAGATTGAAAGAAATCGAAGTGGGTAATAAAAAAATCATAGAAGTGGTAGTATAAAAAATATTACAATGATAGCAGAAGAATAACCGCCCATCGTCCTGCAAATATGAGCGGTTATTCATAACCCATTAATATCAGGCGAACCGTCAACGGTAGCACCTTTCTTATTCTTTTGATATATCTATATTAACATTAAATATATATCAATTCAAGAATCCCTTTACATTCTCCCAGTGGCTCTATTCTTTATCCCCAAGGATTTTCGTCCGGATATCTTACCCCTTTTGGCTGGTTGTATCCGATCTCGTCTACCGGTACTCCGATATATTTGAATACTTCGTAGAGTGCTTTTGCGTAATGACCGAATGCTACTGCGCCGTGATGTGGGAAGTTCTTCCCAATCAGCACATGGCGGTAGAAGCGTCCCATCTCCGGGATTGCGAATACTCCGATAGATCCGAAAGAGTGTGTTGCTACCGGCAGAATCTCGCCCTGTGCGATATATCCGCGGAGGATATTGTCTGCGGTGCTCTGGAGACGGAAGAATGTGATATCTCCCGGCACAAGGTCTCCTTCCAGTGTTCCCTGTGTTACTTCCTCCGGCAGAGTTCTTGCCATGATCTTCTGGTATTTCATCTCGTGGCTGCTCAGCTTACAGGAAGCTGTATTTCCACAGTGGAATGCCATAAATGTATCTTTCTGGGTGTAGTCATATTTACCCTTGATGTCTTTTTCGTACATATCTCTCGGCACGGAATTGTTAATGTCAAGAAGTGTGACTGCATCCTGGCTGACTACGGTTCCGATAAACTCGCTGAGTGCACCGTAAATGTCTACTTCACAGGATACCGGAATGCCTCTCGCTGCCAGACGGCTGTTTACATAGCATGGTACGAATCCAAATTGTGTCTGGAATGCCGGCCAACATTTTCCGGCAATCGTCACATATTTGCGATAACCTTTGTGCTCCTCGATCCAGTCTAATAATGTCAGTTCATACTGTGCCAGTTTCGTAAGGATCTCCGGCTTTTTATTTCCAGCACCGAGCTCAGATTCCATATCTTTTACGACTTCTGGAATTCTCTCGTCTCCGGCATGTTTGTTAAATGCCTCAAACAAATCCAGCTCTGAGTTTTCTTCGATTTCAATTCCGAGATTGTAGAGCTGTTTGATTGGTGCATTACATGCAAGGAAGTTGAGCGGTCTTGGACCAAAGCTGATGATTTTTAAGTTATTTAATGCATCAACGGCTCTCGCAACCGGAAGAAAATCGTGAATCATATCTGCACATTCCTCTGCGGTTCCAACGGGATACTCTGGAATATATGCATGAATATTGCGAAGTTTCAGGTTGTAGCTTGCATTTAACATACCACAATATGCATCGCCACGTCCGTCTAGAAGATCTACTGCGCTCTCTTCTGCAGCTGCCACAAACATTTTCGGTCCATCGAAATGTTTTGCGAGCAATGTCTCGGAAATCTCCGGTCCGAAGTTTCCAAGGTAAACGCAAAGTGCATTACAGCCTGCTGCCTTTATATCTTCCAGCGCCTGTACCATGTGAATCTCACTCTCCACAATACAGACTGGACATTCGTAAATGTCTGTCTCATCGTATTTTGCTTTATAAGCCTCTACCAGCGCTTTTCTTCTATTTACTGATAATGGCTCCGGGAAGCAATCTCTGCTGACTGCTACAATACCAATTTTAATTTTAGGAATATTTATCATGTTCTTTTCCTCCTTAAGTTCTGGCCGGTTCACTCCCTGCCAATTAATTTTCTGGCCATTTATCTCCCTGGCTGACCGTAATAAGCATTTGCACCGTGTTTTCTGTAATAATGTTTATCCTGAAGTTCCTGTGGCGCCGGTTTCACCTGCGGATTGATCAGTTCTGCACGGGCTGCCATTTTTGCAACTTCTTCCAGTACCACTGCGTTATGTACAGCTTCTTGTGCATCCTTTCCCCATGTAAATGGGCCGTGATTCTTGCAGAGTACTGCCGGTGTTGCGATATAGTCCAAATCTTGGATGGCAAATTCATCCGCAATCAAGACTCCTGTATTTTTCTCATAAGCTTCATTGATTTCTTCTTTTGTAAGGTTTCTCACACAAGGCACTTCTCCATACAGATAATCTGCATGAGTTGTTCCATAGCACGGAATTCCCCGTCCTGCCTGTGCCCAGCTCGTAGCCCACGGTGAGTGTGTATGTACCACGCCTCCGATTTTCGGGAAACGGTTATAAAGAACAACGTGGGTGGCTGTATCAGAAGATGGATTTAAATCTCCCTCTATTTTATTACCATTTAAATCTACCACGACCATGTCTTCTGGTGTCAGTTTCTCATAATCTACTCCACTTGGCTTGATAACAAAAAGGCCTTTTTCCCGGTCAATTCCGCTGACATTTCCCCATGTAAATGTGACAAGTCCGTAATGAGGAAGAAGCATATTGGCCTCATAGACCTCTTTTTTTAATTCTTCTAACATTGCTGTCTCTCCTTTTCCCCTGCACGGCTAGTATTGATTATCTCATTTCATACTTCAAAGCCGTACAGGGCACTACCACCGATTAAACTATAAGATTCTCAAGGGCTGCCTTCTCAATGGCAATTCCTTTTTTATATCTCTCGATAAATGTCTCGAATCCTTTTACATCTTCCGGATCCGGATCCATAGAAGTTCCTTTATTTCCTACAAATACTTTCTCTGACAGATAGTGTGCCAGTGTCTCATCTGATTCTTTGTTCAACATATAAGATGCCAGAAGTGCCATGCCCCAAGGGCCGCCTTCTCCTGCGGTCTCCATAACAGATACCGGTGTGTCAATGGCTGCTGCCAGAATTCCCTGTCCGACACCTTTTGTTTTAAAGAGTCCGCCGTGTCCGAGAATCTTATCAATCTGTACATGTTCTTCCTTTAACAAAATGTCCATGCCGACTTTTAAGGCTCCTAATGATGTATAAAGGTGTGTTCGCATAAAGTTTGCAAGATTAAATCTGCTCTCAGGCGATCTGACAAAGAGTGGTCTTCCTTCTGTCACGCCTGTGATATTCTCTCCTGACAGATAACCGTAGGAAAGAAGTCCGCCACAGTCTTTGTCTCCTTCCAGTGCTTTGTTATATAAAGTTCCAAATAACTGGTTCATATCCACTTCCATACCGAAGCTTTCGGCAAATTCACGGAAGAGTCCGACCCATGCATTTAAATCTGAAGTACAGTTGTTGGCATGTACCATACCGACCAGACTCCCGTCCGGGGTCGTAACAAGGTCGATTTCCGGATAGACTTTCTTTAATTCTTTTTCCAGTACGACCATAGCAAATACTGACGTTCCGGCAGATACATTTCCAGTGCGCTTTGCCACACTGTTTGTCGCTGCCATTCCGGTTCCCGCGTCACCTTCCGGCGGGCAAAGCGGAATTCCTGCTTCCAGATTACCGCTTGGATCAAGAAGTTTTGCACCTTCTGGTGTCAAAGTTCCTGCGTTTTCCCCCGCAACCAGTATTTTGGGAAGAATATCCTTTAATTTCCACGGATAATTCTTGTCTGCAACTAAAAGATCAAACTTCTGGATCATGGCTGCATGGTACTGTTTTGTTTCCGGATCGATCGGGAACATTCCGGAGGCATCTCCGATTCCGAGTACTTTCTGTCCGGTCAGCTTCCAATGAATGTATCCTGCCAGTGTGGTGAAAAACTCAATATCCTTTACATGGTCTTCTCCATTTAAGATTGCCTGATACAAATGAGCGATGCTCCATCTCTGAGGAATATTGTACTGAAAAGCTTCTGTAAGTGCCTCAGAGGCTTCTCCTGTGATTCCATTTCTCCATGTGCGGAACGGGACAAGAAGTTCTCCATTTTTATCAAATGCCATATAGCCATGCATCATGGCACTGAACCCAATCGCTCCGATTTTCTTTAAAGTCACTCCATAAGTTTCTTCTACGTTAAATGCCAGTTTCTGATAACTGTCCCTGAGTCCCTGCCAGATATCATCAAGGCTGTAGGTCCAGATTCCATTTTCCAGACGATTCTCCCACTCATGATCTCCAGAAGCAATCGGGTGATGATTTTCATCAATGAGTACTGCTTTGATTCTTGTGGAACCAAATTCAATACCAAGGACTGTTTTTCCTTTTTCTATTAATTCTTTTCTACTACTCATATCATTTTCTCCGTTTCTTTCCGGAATTATCTGCGATAAGCAAGCTCATTCCAGCGAAGTTCATTTTTCAACTGACGGATTGTTGTGTTTGCGTCAATGTAGACAGCCTCGATTCCCATTGCTTCTGCCCAGTCGCCCATCTGCTCTGCACTTAAATCATAAGAAAATGCAGTGTGATGTGCACCGCCTGCCAGAATCCAGCTCTGTGCTCCGATTTTAAGATCCGGTTTCGGTGTCCAAAAAGCAGTTGCTACCGGAAGCTTCGGCATCGGTTTTTCTGTCTTTTTACACTCCACTTCATTGATCAGAAGACGGAAACGGTCTCCCAGATCAATAAGGGAAGTCGCAATTGCCGGTCCTTCTTTCGCCGTAAATACAAGCCTTGCCGGATCTTCCCTGCTGCCCATGCTCAGCGGCTGCTCTTTGATGCTGATCTTACCGTCTGCAATAGTCGGGCATATCTCCAGCATATGCGCTTCCAGAATTCCTTCTTTACCAGGTACCAGATTGTATGTGTAGTCTTCCATAAAGGAAGTACCTTTTGCGTCCTTCATGCCGCCGGTCATAATCTTCATAAGTCTGACCATGGCTGCAGTCTTCCAATCTCCTTCCGCTCCGAAACCGTACCCTTTTTCCATCAGTCTTTGCATTGCAAGTCCCGGAAGCTGTTTAAATCCGCCGAGGTCTCCAAAATGTGTAACGATTGCCTGATAGTTATTCTCTTCCAGGAATCTTTCCAGACCGATTTCAATTCCTGCCTGAACGGCTACATGACGGCGAAATTCTTTTTCATCTCTTCCTTCTAAAAGAATTTCATATTTGTCATAATATTCTTCAACTAATGTATCAATATCTGCCTGAGAGACTGCATTTACTGCTTCTACTGCCTCATTGACCGGATAAGCGTCTACCTCCCAGCCGAACTTGATCTGCGCCTCTACTTTGTCACCTTCGGTAACGGCAACATTTCTCATATTATCTGCAATACGCATCACACGGATATGACTGCTTTCGACAACTCCGACTGCAGTTCTCATCCAGGAACCAATCTGCTTCTGCACGTCTTCATCTGCCCAGTAGCCGACAACGACTTTCCGGTTCATATGAAGGCGGCTGAAAATGTGTCCGAATTCCCGGTCACCGTGTGCGGACTGATTCTCGTTCATGAAATCCATGTCGATGGTGTCATACGGAATCTCCCGGTTGAACTGTGTATGCAGATGGAGCAGTGGTTTTCTGAATTCCTGCAGTCCCAGTATCCAGGATTTTGCCGGTGAAAATGTGTGCATCCATGTAATGACTCCTGCACAATTTTCATCTGTATTCGCCTCATTGAACGTCCGGCGGATCAGTTCATTTGTAATTAAGGTCGGTTTCCATACAACTTCATACGGAAGATTTCCGGAGGCATTGAGTGCCTCCACAATCTTCTGTGCATGTTCTGCCACATGGGTCAGGCATTCATCTCCATATAAATCCTGAGAGCCGGTACAGAACCAGAACTGATAATTTTTCGTTTTTAACATCGGTCATTACCCCCTGTTCTTACGAGCCATAACAATACTCTGGATTACAAGGAACAGACAAAGCATTGCTGCGATTGTAATTCCTGTCCACCATGCCTGATCCAGACCTGCGGAAGATACGATATTCTGGATTGTACTTAAAGAAAGTACTCCGAAAAATGTTCCGATAATATTTCCAACACCACCGGTCAGAAGTGTTCCACCAATGATAGAGGAAGCGATTGCGTTCATTTCCATTCCTGTCGCATGGGAAGCAGAACCTGATCCTACGTGAAGAAAATATACATAGCCTGCGATTCCCGCCAGAACTCCACTGAAAAGCTGTGCAAGGAAACGTGTTCTTTTTACATTAATACCAAGCATCAGTGCACTTTGTTTGTTTCCACCGACTGCGTAGAATGCCCGACCAAGCTTGGACCAGCGAAGCATTACGAACATCAGGACTACAATAAGCAGTGCCACAATAACTCCGATTTCTACATAAGCATCCACATATTTACCGATTCGGTTTACGGAACCCATTCCAGGTACGATAACACGAGTATCTTTTAATGCAACGAATGCTTTATTCTGTACGTTGAACGGATCTGTATGTACAATAGTCGTCATACCACGAGCAAAGAACATACCTGCCAGTGTTACGATAAATGGCTGGATATCAAGATAAGCAACCAGGAATCCTTGAACGAGTCCGAATGCAAGTCCAATTCCAAGTGCAATCAGGATAGACATGGCAACATTTCCACCCATATAATCCAGATATACACCACAGCTCATACTGACAAGTGCTACCACACCACCGACGGAGATGTCGATCCCGCCTGTAATCATTACTAAACTCAGTCCACAGGAAGTAATTAAAAGTGCTGCATTTGCATTTAAAATGTTAAAGAATGTCTGTGTCTTTAAAAATCCGCCACCCTGGAATACCATTGCGCCGATATACATAGCAAAGAATACGACGATTGTAATTGTCAGGAGTAGATTTGTATCCGAAATATTTCTTTTCTTTTTAGATTTCATACTAAGCTACCTCCTTCTTTGCCTGCATTTTCTTTGTAAATGAAGCAAATTTCTCACGTACGACCGGTGCACTGATTACAACCAGAATGATTACTACAACTGCCTTGTAAGCAGAGATTGCATCAGATTTTACATTGAATTTATAAAGTGTTGTTGTCAAAAACTGAATAACGTATGCTCCGAGAATTGAAGCTGTCATGTTAAATTTACCACCGCTTAAGGAGTTTCCTCCGAGGGCTACTGCCAGGATCGCGTCCATCTCAATATCCTTCGCAATAACAGAATAGTTAATGGAAGAAATACGGCTGACCTTGATCAGTCCTGCCACTGCCACGCAAAGTCCTAAGATTACAAAGCTTAAGAATTTGATAAATGCAGGATTCAGACCGTTCAATCTGGAAGAATGCTCATTGATTCCAACCGCCTGTGTGTATAATCTGAGATTTGTAAATTTCATGGCCAGTGCGATCACGATCATACATGCAACTGCAATGAAAAATGGTGTCGGAATCGGGATTCCCGGAATAAATCCTCCAAAGTATGCAAATGTCGGATCACTGACGACCGGAAGTTCATTGTTATTAATCCATGCTGCGATAGAACGTCCTGCTGTGTATAGAATCAAGGTCGCTACCATCGGCTGAATCTTGAAGCCTGCAACAAGAATACCGTTAAATGCACCGAATAACATGGATACAACGCATGCTACTAAAAATGCTACAATGATCGGAGCCTGAAGTTTGTCTGGTCTGGAATTGGTTCCGCAAAGTACACGTAAAATCACGGAACCTGCAATTGCAATTCCGGCGCCCACACTGATATCCTGTCCGCCGGAAGCCGCTGTTACAAGGGTCATTCCTATTGCAAGGATCGCAAGCTCTGAGCCATAGTCAAGAATTGTGATCAGATATCCGGATAATACATGGTTTCCGGCACTGTTGACGTCCATGGAAATCTTGTAAAATGACGGGTCTGCAATTAAGTTAAATACAGCGAGCAGAAGAAGCGCCGCAATCGGGATCAAAATCTGCTTACCGCTGAACATATCCATAATATTTTTTGATTTTTTTGTTGTAGTGTTCTGCATTATTCTTTGTCACCTCCGGCAATTGTGTCCATGATACTGCTCTGTGACAGTTCCTCTCCTGAAAGCTCTCCGACTTTCTTTCGGTCTCTCATGACAATCAGTCTGGAACATGTACGAAGCATCTCATCTGTCTCAGAAGAAATAAATGTCACACTCATACCTTCTGATGCAAGCTTAAGTACTAATTTCTGAATTTCAACCTTAGTACCGATATCAATACCTCTGGTCGGCTCATCGAGAATCAGATATTCCGGGTGAGTCAGAAGCCATCTTGCTAGAATTACCTTCTGCTGATTACCACCGGATAGTGATTTAATCGGTGTGTCTGCAGAAGCGGTCTTGATCTCCAGGAGCTTGATATATTCATCTGCAAATTTATTTGCCTGTGCTTTTGAAAATGGTTTGAAGAATCCACGAAGCACCTGTGCCGCCAGAATGATATTGTCTCTGACAGACAAATCTCCGACAATTCCGTCTCTCTTACGGTCTTCCGGAAGATATGCGATTCCCTGCTTCATAGCATCCAGTGGTTTATTGATTTTTACTGCTTTTCCGCTTTTCTTTACTGTACCGCCAGTCACACGATCTGCTCCGAAGATTGCACGCACGCACTCGCTTCGTCCAGATCCGAGAAGTCCGGTAAATCCATTGACTTCTCCTTTTCTTATATTGAAGTCAAATGGTTTGATTCCGGCATTGCTCTGTAAGCCTTCCACTTCAATGACTGGTGGAATGGACTCATCTGCCTCATAGACCAGACTTTCATCTTTAATATCCGCCTCATCGTCCAGCTCTTTACCAAGCATCTTGGCTACCAGCTTGACTCTCGGGAGATCCTTGATTTCATATTCACCTACTAATTTTCCGTCACGGAGAACCGTGATCTTATCACACACTTCATATACCTGATCCAGGAAATGTGTTACGAATATAATTCCAACACCTCTGGAACGTAAGTCTCTCATGAGTCCGAATAATTTTTCTACTTCCTGTTCATCAAGGGAAGATGTCGGCTCATCGAGAATCAGTACTTTACAGTCCATATCGACCGCACGGGCAATTGCTACCATCTGCTGGATCGCGATAGAGCAACTGGAAAGCTGCTGTGTTGCTTTTGCGGGAATATCCAGTGATTTCAGAATCTTATCCGCGTCCGCATTCATCTTCTTCCAGTTCTGTCCGATTCCTTTTCCACGTCCGATGTACATGTTCTCTGCCACGGAAAGGTTCGGACAGAGTGTAATCTCCTGGTACACCGTGCTGATTCCAAGATTCTGTGCGTCTTGTGGAGAACGGATTGCAACTGCTCCTTCATGTCCCTTCAGGAAGATATCTCCACCGTCTTTTTCATAGACTCCGGTCAGAACCTTGATCAAGGTTGACTTACCTGCACCATTCTCTCCCATCAATGCATGAATCTCTCCCTCACACAATGTGAAATCTACTGCCTGCAGTGCCTTGACTCCCGGGAAACTTTTATAGATATTTTTCATTTCCAATACAGAATTCTCTTTCACCAGCGTATTCACCTCTTCATTCTTACTT
>ENA-OUQM01001279-OUQM01001279.1-human-gut-metagenome-genome-assembly--contig:-NODE-1279-length-14016-cov-12.315020_pt1 | contig 14016 bp, 11 predicted proteins | sample MGYA00237949_ERZ548830 | MGnify/ENA primary metagenome ERZ548830 (study PRJEB26490, sample SAMN05194706) | human gut metagenome | biome: terrestrial biome; feature: human-associated habitat...
AGTGCCGTAAGGCATGGAGCTGACTGTTACTAATCGGTCGAGGGCTTGACCTGAATGGTTGTGTTCACAAAAATGGAATGATAGATGTGTAGTGTATGCGGTTTTGAAGGTATATCGGAAAGGCCATCGGAGAAATCCGGTGGTTTTTTTGCGCTGTAAATGAAAAAAAACATCCATTAACAGAACTTTTCATCTCACAGAAAAAGCAGTATTATAAGTTAGAAGAGTCTAACACAAAGTAATCAGACTCTGCATAATCAGAAAAAGAATGATGCAGGGAGGAAAGTTATGTTTCTTGAGGTCAATCAGCTGAAGAAAAGCTTTGGAACAGGGGAAAACAAAACAGAAGTTTTAAAAGGCATTCAGTTCTCAGTGGAAAAAGGTGAGATTTGCGTCCTTCTTGGGCCATCTGGTTCCGGAAAGTCGACACTGCTGAACATCATTGGTGGAATCGATGAGGCAGACAGTGGTTCTATCGTGATCGAGGGTGAAAAGATGGAAGATATGAACGAGAAAACATTGACGCGGTATCGTCGGAAACATCTGGGGTATGTTTTTCAGATGTATAATCTGATTCCGAACCTGACTGTGAAAGAGAATATTGAGGTTGGTGCATATTTAAGCGACCATCCGCTTGAATGTAACGATCTTTTGAAGACCCTGGGATTGTATGAGCACCGAAATAAGCTGCCAAATCAGCTTTCCGGTGGACAACAGCAGCGTACTTCGATTGGAAGGGCGATTATCAAAAATCCGAGTATTCTACTCTGCGATGAACCGACCGGGGCACTGGATTATCATACATCCAAAGAGATTCTGAAACTGATTGAAGATGTCAATCAGAAGTATGGAAACACAGTCATCATGGTTACACACAACGATGCGATCAAAAACATGGCGGATCGTGTTATTCGTCTGCGTGATGGTCAGATTCGCAAAAATTATGTCAATGAGACCAAAATCGCTGCCGGCGATCTGGACTGGTAGGATGAGGTGGCATATGAAGAATCCATTGAAAAAACGTATTCTGCGCGAATTGCTAAGCGATCCAGGAAAATATCTCGTTATTTTCCTGTTTATGACGGCAACCATTGGTTTTGTATCAGGTTTTCTGGTTGCCGATGAAAGTATGATCTATGCTTACAACGAGGGCTTTGAAAAGTATAATATTGAGAACGGAAATTTTACCGTAGAACAGAAACTGACAGAAAATCAGAAAATCCGGCTGGAAAAAGAAAAGGTAACGATCTACGAAAATTTTTATAAAGATGAGGAGGCGGATACAAATCTGGATTCTGAACCGGAAAGTACCATTCGTCTTTTTAAGACAAGAAAAGAAATCAATCTTGTTTGCCTGATGAAGGGTGAAATGCCGCAACAGAAGAATGAGATTGCAGTGGATCGTATGTATGCAGACAACAACGATCTGCAAATCGGAGATGTCATTTCGATTGACAAAAAGGAACTGACGGTTACAGGGTTTGTAGCACTTTCAGACTACAGTGCGCTGTTTTGCAATCCGAATGATATGATGTTTGATGCGGTAAAGTTTGGTGTCGCGATTATGACAGAAGAAGGATTTGATGGCATTACCGACGATCATCTCGAATATTGCTATTCCTGGAAATACGATCGTGAGCCAAAAGACGAAAGCGAGGAAAAAAAGTGGTCCGATGATTTCGTTGAGGTGCTGGCAGCACATTCCCTGCTGAGTGGTTATCTGCCGCGCTACGCCAACCAGGCGATCCGGTTTACCGGTGACGATATGGGAAGTGACAGGGCAATGATGGAGGTGCTACTGTATATCCTGATTGCTATTATGGCATTTATCTTTGCTGTTACAACTAACAATACGATTGTAAAAGAAGCGTCGGTCATCGGAACATTGCGTGCATCCGGTTACACGAGGCAGGAGCTTTTACTGCATTACATTTCCCTGCCGGTATTGATTACCGTTTTATCGGCGATCATCGGAAATATTCTTGGATACACGGTATTCAAAAATATTTGTGCCGATATGTATTATGGAAGCTATAGCTTGCCAACGTATCAGACGCGTTGGAATGCAAATGCATTTCTGCTGACAACGGTAATTCCGGCAATTCTGATGTTCACGATCAATGCTGTCCTGATTTCCGGCCGTCTGCGTCTGTCACCCCTTAAATTTCTGCGGCATGATTTTGCAAAAAAGGGCAGTGGCCGTGCAGTATGTCTTCCAAAGATACGTTTTTTTTCACGTTTCCGTTTACGGATCCTCCTGCAAAATAAATCGAGTTATTTCACACTGTTTCTCGGTATTCTATTTGCCAATCTGCTCCTTCTGTTTGGCATGATGATGAAACCGCTTCTGGCGCATTACCAGGAAGAAACCATTCAAAATATGTTTGCGGATTACCAGTATATTTTAAGTGTGCCGGATGCAATCGACGAGGAGGATGAATTCACACTAACTGGCGTTATTCAGAAAATGCTGACGCCATCTCTGGAAACGAAAACCCAAGGGGCAGAAAAATTTGCCGTGGAATCTTTGAAAAATATGCCCAACAACCGTGAGGGAGAAAGTATCTCCGTATATGGAATCGAAGAAAACAGTCGTTATGTTTCTGCAGAGCTGTTTGAGGATGGGTGTACAATTTCAGATGGAATTTCGGAGAAATACGGATTAAAAGTGGGAGACACCTTGAAACTCAAAGAGCCGTACGGAGAAAAAACATATTCGCTGGAAATTAAGAGTATTTATCATTATCCGGGAGGTCTGTGCGTGTTTCTGCCAATGGATGCGTTCTGTATACGTTTCGATCATCCGAAGGATTATTTTAACGGATATTTTTCGAATGAACCGATTACGGATCTGGAAGAATCCTATATTACAACGAAAATCACGGAAGATGATCTGACAAAGATTTCGCGGCAGCTAAATGTATCCATGGGAAATATGTTTGAAATGATCAGTGTCTTTTCGATTGTTCTGTTTATGCTGCTGATTTATCTGCTGACAAAATTAATTATTGAAAAAAATGCCACTTCCATTTCGATGATTAAAATTTTAGGCTATGAAAACAGGGAAATTTTGAGTCTGTATCTGATGGCAACTACATGGGTGGTCATTGTCTCAATCGGTATCAGCATGATTCTGGATTCGTTGCTGATCCGGAAGATTTATGCCGTTATGCTTTCTGAATTCAGTGGCTGGCTTACCTATTATATTGATCCGGTGATCTATGGAAAAATGTATGTGATGGGACTTGCAGCGTACGCCATTGTTGCGGTTCTGCAGTTCCGTCATATCCAAAAAATCCCAATGGATCAGGCATTAAAAAATGTTGAATAAAAAAATGAATAAAAAGATACGGACAAAGCCTTGACAAGGAGAAGAAAAATATGGTTTAATAAATTCAAACTCGGTGTGGATTTTTAACTTACACAAAGCTCTTTTCGCCACGCAATTATCAAATACAGATAATTGCGTGGCTTTTTTCATGAGTAACGTTCCTGGAGCGTGTCTGTGCATATGCGGAACCTTGAAAACGACAGCGGTAAGTATTTGAAATTTGCAAAGTATGTTTCTTGTCATTTTGCAGCGCACCAACAGAAAAATCACAAAGGGAGGTAACAATGAACGAAAATTTTATGAAAGAAAGGCCGGTATTTCCACTTTTGGTTTCTATGGCACTTCCGATGGTCATCTCAATGCTGGTCAACTCTCTCTATAATATTGTGGACAGCTTCTTTGTCGCAAAAATCAGCGAAGATGCTATGACAGCCCTTTCACTGGTTTACCCGGTACAGAATTTTGTAAACGCGGTTGCGATCGGTTTTGGAATCGGAATCAATGCGGTTATTTCGTATTATCTGGGAGCCGGAGATAAAAAAGCAGCAGGTTGTGCAGCAACACAGGGACTTGCATTCACGATGCTTCATGCGGCAGTGTTAACCGTCGGAAGCCTTCTGGTCATTGAACGATTTCTGCAGATGTTTTCTTCTTCTGAGACTGTTATTGATCTGGGTGTCCGGTATTCGCGGATTATCTTTCTTTTTACCGCCGCGATTATGGCCAATCTTTATTTTGAAAAAATGTTTCAGGCTGTCGGTCAAATGAAGGTGACGATGACGGGAATGATGATTGGCTGTATCGTCAACATCATTCTGGATCCGCTGGTTATCTTCGGTATCGGACCGTTCCCGCGCCTTGGTATCGAGGGGGCAGCACTGGCGACCGGAATCGGACAGGTAACGCCGGTGATCATTTATGCTATTATTTATAAAATACGTCCAATTTCCGTAAAAATCCGCCGGGAATATTTAAAAGAAGGAAAAAATATGGCGGGGCGGCTGTATGCAATCGGTGTTCCGGCAATTCTCAATCTGGCGCTTCCGTCACTGTTGATTTCCGCATTGAACGGAATTCTCGCAGTCTATTCACAGAGCTATGTTATTGTGCTCGGCATTTATTATAAGCTGCAGACCTTTATTTATCTGACAGCCAATGGTATTGTACAGGGTATGCGACCCCTGATCGGTTTCAACTACGGAGCCGGTGAGCACGGGCGGGTGCGGAAAATCTATGAAATTACACTGGAAATGTGTGCCGTGATTATGCTGGCTGGAACGGTAATCTGCCTTGTTGTTCCAAAGCAGCTGATCGCTCTGTTCAGCAGTAATCCGGAGACTATACAGCTGGGAGGCCAGGCTCTGGTGCGCATCAGCGCAGGCTTTTTGGTGTCTGCGGTATCCATCACTTCCTCCGGTGCACTTGAGGGACTGGGAAAAGGAGGGTCTTCCCTGATTATTTCCTTATGCCGAAACGTGATTATTATTCTTCCGGTGGCATATTTGCTGTCACGTTTTGGAGGCGGTGCGTTTGTATGGCATGCGTTCTGGATCACAGAAGTGGTTTCCGCGGCAGTTTCGTGGATGGTATATCGCCGCGCAGTGCGTAAATAAAAGAAGAATTATCATTCCGAGGATGCCATGAAAACGGTAAAGGGATGTGAAATGAGAAAAAGAAAAGGTGGCCTCTTGTAGAGCGCCGCTTTTCTTTTTATAATAGAAGAAAGACGTAAGAATTAAGTAAAGATTTTTTGCGCATTTCATGATACGATGATAGATAACAGGATAGAGAGAGGATGGAAATAACGTGGAAAAAACGAATATTTTAGTGGTGGATGATGAGAAGGAAATTGCAGATCTCTTGGAAATTTATCTGCTCAGCGACGGATTTCGTGTCTTAAAAGCATATAGTGCCAGAGAAGGACTGCAAATCCTGGAAAAAAAAGAAATTGACCTGGTACTGCTCGATGTTATGATGCCGGATATGGACGGCATTGCGATGTGCCGCCGTATCCGGGAAACAAACAATATTCCGATTATTATGGTAAGCGCAAAAACACAGGATATCGACAAAATTGTCGGTCTTTCGACCGGTGCGGATGACTATGTTGTAAAACCGTTCAATCCGCTTGAACTGATGGCACGCGTAAAATCCCAGCTCCGCCGTTACCGCGAGCTGAACCCGTCGAAGCAGTATGAACGTCAGGAAATCATTTCTCTGAAAAATCTGGAAATTAATAAGGTGACTCATCAGGTTGTCTGCTATGGTGAGAATATTAAGCTGACACCGATCGAGTTTGATATTTTATATCTTCTGGCATCAAATCCGGGTCGCGTCTTCAGTACGGATGAAATTTTTGAGCGTGTCTGGAATGAAAAGTTTTATGAGGCGAATAACACGGTTATGGTACATATTCGACGGTTGCGCGGCAAAATGAAGGATGATACAAGAGAAGAAAAGATTATTATAACGGTCTGGGGAGTGGGATATAAAATTGAAGCATGATTTTATCAAAAACTTCGGCCAGAGGATTGCGTTTGATCTGATGGTAAGTGGTGTGATCACCCTGCTTGCCGTATGCCTTGTGGATGGCTTTCTGAATTTTTTTTGTAATGGATTGATGCACATGGGATACCGGAGTGCCTGGATTGGTCCGGGAGGTCTTCGTCCTTCCATCCGGATGGTGATTCTGACAGTGACGGCATTGCTTATATTCTGCTTTACGATTTATCTTCTGATGCGTGAAACGCTCCGCTATATTGGAAAGATTCTGGAGAAAGTGAAGGAAATCGCAGCGGGCGATTTTGACCATCCGATGGAAGTAAAAGGGAATGACGAATTCTCAGTGATGGCAGAAAATTTAAACGCAATGCAGCGGAACATCAAAGAGATCATGGAGCGGGAGCGCATTGCGGAGCATACAAAAAATGATCTTGTTTCATCGGTAGCACACGATCTTCGGACACCATTGACTTCTATTATCGGATACCTTGGCTGGGTGCGTACGCGTACGGATCTGGATGAGGAGACAAGAAACCATTATATTGACATTGCATATCAGAAATCGCTTCGCCTGGAACAGCTTACGAATGAACTGTTTGGATTTGTTAAGCTGGAGCACAAGGAAATGCAGCTTCATCTTGGAAAGCTGGATCTGGTACAGCTGATGGAGCAGATGCTGGATGAAATGACTCCATCCTTTGTGAAAAATGAACTGCAGGTAGAATTTCAGCATACGGAGAATATGATCTTTCTGGAAGCAGACGGGGAACTGCTGGCGCGATTGTTCGGCAATCTTCTGAATAATGCGGTCAAATATGGAAAAGAAGGAAAACAGATCCGTGTCTCGATGGAAAAAGAAGGTGAATATGTGGTGACGCGCGTCGTAAACTACGGACGGATTATTCCAAAGCAGGAGCTGGAGCATATTTTTCGGAAATTTTATCGGACAGAACAGTCCAGAAGTCGTGACACCGGAGGTACGGGGCTTGGTCTTGCGATTGTTCAGCAGATTGCAGAGCTGCATCATGGTCAGGTTTACGCAAAGAGCGATCTGCAGGGAACCGTATTTAAAGTAGAACTGCCGTTGCAGCTCACACAGCAGGAGGGGAAAAAAGAATGAAAAAGAAAAAAAGGAGTTATTTATTCTGGCTTTCCGGTGTGTTGCTGCTGGTATTTTTTTTCGCCGGTGCAGGTACTGTATCTGCGATGACCACGCGGACAGCCTTTGAACAGGATGCACAGGTAAATACAAGAAACATCGGAAAAGAAAAGCAGCTTCTTGCCAATAGCTATACCGGTGAATACAAGATTGATCTGCAGTATGGATTTCAGGGAAAGTATCAGGACAGCAATCATGTGCCGGTCCGCGCGGTTATTTCCAATCAGAGTTCAGTTGAATTTGAAGGCTTTTTTGTCTTTCAGTTAAAAAACGATACGACATCTATTTATCAGGGAAACAGTGGCAGCGGTATTATTGCAAAGCTTTTTCCTGGGGTGAAAAAATCGGAGAATACGAGAAACAGCCTCTTTATATACCGTTTTCCGATTCGCATTCCGGCGAACAGCGAAATTACAAAGACATTTTCAGCCGGCTTACTCGGAGAGAATGTTTCTTACTGTGTCCTGAGTCTGGAAAACGGACGGAATGACACCGTCTACAGCCGCAAGCAAACAATCTCCAATGAGGACTTTTTTCATTCTGCAGTGAATGTCTGCATTTTAGAAGAAGAGACAGATTACGGCCGGCAGCTGAACGGGATTACCTTAAATGATGGGGTTTATGAGGTGAATGCGTTTTCCGTCTGTAAGGAGGAGCTTGTCGGACTTGCAGGGGCGTATGCACCGGATGTTCTGATTCTTCTGGAAGATACGGTGGAAGATCTTTCAGAAAAGGCACAGAAGGAAATTGACCAGTGGAAGGCAGAAGGTGGACGCCTGATTGTATTCGGAGAAAATGACGAGTATACAAAAAAACAGTGCAGTGCATTTAAAGAGGCACCGGTGGAATTTGTAAAAAATATTCTGGATAAAGAAACAACGGGACAGCTTATAGCAAAACGGAATGCGAATTATCAGAAATATTATACGATCAGCGATTTACTGGAAAATACGAAAGTGCGAAACCGGCCGAACACGGTTTTATACGGCGTTCTGATCCTACTTTATCTTGTGCTGGTGGGACCTGGGTTGTATTATTTTCTGAAAAAACTGGGAAAGAGAAACTGCCTCTGGGGTGCGATCTGTGCCTGTGCGTTGGGGTTTCTTATGGTGATCAGCCTGCTTGGGCAGACAACACAGTTAAAAGCACCGGTTCTGACATACGTAAGAGAAGTATGGCAGTGCGATTCTTATCAGACGGAGGCCATCAATTTCTGCGTGCAGGCACCATATAATGCATCGTATGAGCTGTATCTCGATCCTTCCTATGATCTGGTCTCTTACAAACGCATGGATTACGTTTCGAACAATATCGTTGAAATGACAGAAAAAGACGATACATACGAAAAGACGAAGATCAGCTTTGAAGATCAGAAAAACAGGGTAGAGCTTTCCAATATGGCGGCGTTTGCTTTAAACAATTTCGGTATGCAGAAAACGCAGATACTGGAAACGGGTAAGGGTCTTTTTGGTGAATTTCAGTTTTGGGATCAGGCGGTCAGCGGAACCGTGAAAAATAAAACAGGTTATGATATGACGAACTGTGTGCTTGCCCTTCCTGGGTACTTTGTCTGGATCGGTGATCTCAAAAACGGGGAAGAGAAAGTGCTGGAGCAGTCCCCGGCAGACAGCGAAAGGGAAATCACAAGCTGGGATGCCATTTATGATCTGCCGGAGACGGAGAAAAACTATCTTGAGGGTGTGATTTACAATCATCTGCCGAATCGTAGTACCAACTGTCTGTTGTTTGGGAAAATAACAGGAGAGGATACTTCCTTTCAAATGGACAGCGGATACGAGGCGTATGGCATCTCCTATTACTTTGAAGAGACACCGGTGGAGATGGAAAAAGATCATGTTGTTTATTGCCCATATGCGCAGGAATATAGCGGATGGGACGATGAGTCCCTGAATTTTGAGATGGGACCGGGCTCAGGTGGGATTTCAGAAGAGGAGACAGAAATTACGTATTATCTGAATGCGATATTTGAGCAGAATAACATCTGGGAACTGTATCGGCAGTACATCAAACAGTGTGCGACCCCGGAACGTTCCGGCCTTGCATCCCCGGATTTCTGGCCGCATGCGATGCAGACGATGCAGAACAGAATTTTTGCAGCTGAGAGTGGACTTGGAGAAAAGCGGGGAACCATTCTCTCTCTTTCCTTCCAAAAGGCAATCCGGAAAGAGAAGAACTTCCATAATTTTGATGGAACCATTGAGCTTTACAATTACAAGAGCGGGGAATATGAGGAACTGTCCGATTGGACCGTTGATTTTACGGATCAGCCGTCGCTCCTGGAACAGTATGTCAATGAAGAAAATCAGATTCGAGTGCGCTACCGCCTTTCGGACGAGGCAAAAGCAGAAAAGTACCATCAGAGATATGGATATTACGAAGGACCAAATCTGGTTGTAAAAGCAAAAAGACGGCCGACGGAGGAATATCTTGAGAATCTGTTTGCGGAGGAAATAAATGCCGATACTGAAAATTGAAAAACTGATCAAAAAATACGGTAGAACGTATGCCCTGAACGGACTTGACCTGGAGGTCAGAAAAGGGGATATTTACGGTTTTGTCGGACCAAACGGGGCCGGGAAGACAACAACGCTGCGGATTATTTCAGGCCTTTTGAAATGCGATGGCGGAGATCTTTGGATTGATGGTGTGCGGACAACGAAAAATATTCTGAAGCAGAAAAGCATGATCGGCTTTGTGCCGGATTTTTTCGGTGTCTATGAAAACTTAAGCGTGATGGAATATCTTGAGTTTTTTGCCGCTTCCTACGGGATCTACGGGCGTGCGGGATCGGTTCGTGCACGGGAAGTACTGGATATGGTAGAGCTTTTGGGAAAAGAGGATCAGATGGTAGATGAGCTCTCAAGAGGTATGCAGCAGCGGCTTTGTCTGGCGCGCGCGATGATTCATCAGCCGAAGCTTCTTGTGCTTGATGAGCCAAATTCCGGCCTTGACCCGCGTGCCAGAAAGGATTTCCAGATGCTGTTGCAGCGCCTTGCAAAAGAAGACTATACCATTCTGATCAGTTCCCATATTTTATCGGAACTGGCGGATCTGTGCACCAGCATCGGTGTAATCAATGAGGGTGTGATGGTACAGCAGGGAAAGCTGGAAAATATCATGCTTGCGATTGACAGCTCGAATCCATTGCGCATTACGGTAATGAACCAGGTGTCGCAGGCGGTGGAACTTTTGCGGCGGGATCCGCAGATCAGCCGTCTTTCTGTTGATGAAAATAAGATTGCGGTATGGTTTTCGGGAAACCGTGAAGAAGAGGCCATGCTGCTTCGAAAAATGGTGAATGCCGGGATTTTGGTGACGTCGTTTGCGCGGGAGCACAACAGTCTGGAATCTCTCTTCTTCCATCTGACAGGAGATATGGGAGAGAGGCAGCATGAAAAAGAGCCGGAACGGTATAAAAATGTGAAGGGAAAGGAGAGACAAGAATGCGGTTAAATCCTGTATTTGAAAAAGAAATGAAGCGAAACTCCCGCTCCGGGCGGATTTCGTGGATTATCTTTGTATGCAACCTGCTGCTGGCTCTCGTGGCCTTCATTTGTTATTTCAGTGAGAGCGGTCAGCTTGGCTATCTTGCTCCAACAAGCTACAGTGTTCCGATCAACTGCTATATTCTGATGACATATCTGCTGTTTCTTCTTGTGGTGCTCTCAATTCCGGCAGTGGCGGGCGGAAGTGTCTCGCAGGAGCGGGAAAAAAAGACACTGGATGTACTGTTGACAACGAATTTGAATCCATGGAGAATCATCACCGGGAAGCTGGAAGCATCGCTTGGTGTTGTTTTTATTCTGACTGTGTCAGCACTGCCGGTTCTCTCGTTGGTTGTTGTATTCGGCGGCGTAGGCCTTGGTGGTCTGCTATTGATGGCAGGCGGTCTTTTGTTTACAGGAATTTTTATTGGCAGTATTGGCATTTTCTGTTCTGTAATGTTCCGGCGGACAACGGTTGCAACAGTGCTTTCTTATGTGATTGTTGTATTTCTCGTTGTGGGAACATGCGCGTGTACGGGACTTGCCTATTATGCAAGTATGCTGCAGACGCAGCCATCGGTATACTATGAGAGTGCAGATGTCGGAAGCACAATTTATCTGTTACTGTTGAACCCATTCACCACTTTTGTCGGAATCATCAGCCGGCAGCTTGGAAACGGACGGGAACTGGAGCAGCTCTGTAATCTGCTGGGGGATTATGGACAGAATCCGCTGATTCATTATCTGCCGGAAGCGAGCTGCACGGTACAGTTTCTGCTGTCTGCGCTGTTGCTCTTTCTGGCAGGCAGAAAACTGAATCCATTAAATAAATAGAGGAGTAAAAAAAGTGAAACCATTTTGTTTTAGTCTTTCCGGAATATACACGGAAGAGGGATATGCCTGGGAGCAGACAGGAAACGTCTGGGATCTTACCATGCTCCGGGGAACGGACGGCTATCTGGATCCCGAGACGGAGTGCGTTCTGGAAAAAGAACTTGTTGTAAAAAAAGAGATGAGAGAACTGCCGCGTATCCGTTTTCTGGATTCCGGAAACTATCATTATCTGAGCAAGCTGTTGCTCGGACTGGAAAAAGATGACTTATTTCTGATCGTATTTGATCATCATACCGATATGCAGCCGCCGGCACTGTTACCGGTACTTTCCTGTGGTTCCTGGATCCGGGATGCGGCAAATGCATACGGAAATATCAAAGGAATTTGTGTGATTGGTCCGCCGGAAGCGTCTGTACAAGAGACAGAAAAACTGGAACATGTCTGGTTTGTGACACAGGAGGAGCTAAATGACGGGAGCGGGCCTGCAAAAATGAAAGAAATTATTGGAGCACATGCGGGTGAGCTTCCGGTATATCTGTCAGTGGATCAGGATATTCTGTCAAAAGAGGAGCTGGACACGAACTGGGATCAGGGAAATGTCTGTTTGGAGAAGCTGTTTTTCCTTTCGGATCTTTGCCTTGAAGGGAGAAAGGTGATTGCCGTTGACCTCTGCGGGGAACCGGCTCCACATGCGATGGAAGCATTGTGCAAAAAGGCAAGCTGTGTGAACCAGAAACTGTACGAATACTTTCTGAAAAAAATCGAAGATTGACAAAGCTGGGGTAAAAGAGTATGATGAATTCATACCCGGACGGGGTATATAAAGAGACAGAATTCAAGGAGGAAACCGCATGGGTGAATGTTGTACACGATGCAGCGAATGTGATCGGAAAAAGGTGCGGGATGAAAAAGAATACAAAGATCTGATCCACCGCCTTTCAAGAATCGAAGGACAGGTGCGCGGAGTGCGGGAAATGGTGGAGAGCGACCGCTACTGTGTCGATATCCTGACGCAGGTATCCGCAATTCAGTCTGCATTAAACAGCTTTAACAAAGTGCTGCTTTCCAGCCACATCAAATCATGCGTGGTAGAAGATATCCGGCAGGGAAAAGAAGGAGCCGTGGATGAACTTTGCAAAACCATCCAGAAGCTGATGAAATAAGAGGGAGAACATACAAAATGAAAGCATATGAAAGACTGATGAATTATGTAAAGGTGCCGACACCGAGTGATGAGAAAAGCGGAACGCATCCATCTTCTGCATGCCAGAGAGTTCTGGCAGAACAGCTCGTAAAAGAAATGAACGAGCTTGGTGTATCGGATGTCCGGATCGACGAAAAATGCTATGTATACGGAAAGATTCCTGCAACAAAAGGGTATGAAGAAAAGACAAAACTGGGCTTTATTGCCCATATGGATACCGTGTCTGATTTTGCGGATCATGCGGTCAGTCCGGTCGTGCATGAAAATTACGACGGAAAAGACCTGAAGCTTTCCGAAAGTGGAAGAACGCTGGAAACAGCTGTATTTTCGCATCTTCCATCGCTGGCTGGAAGAACACTGATCACAAGCGACGGAACAACTGTGCTTGGCGCAGATGACAAGGCCGGTGTGGCAGAAATCATGACGCTTGCAGAAACGCTTCTTGCCGGAGAATTTCCGCATGGCCAGATCTCCATTGCGTTTACACCGGATGAAGAAATCGGAGAAGGAGCAGATTTCTTCGATGTTTCTGGATTTGATGCAGAATATGCCTACACGGCAGACGGAGGTGCTGAGGGCGAAATTGAGTTTGAAAACTTTAATGCAGCCGGAGCAAAATTTACCGTAACCGGATTTAATGTCCATCCGGGAAGTGCAAAAGATACTATGATTAACGCAATTGCCGTGGCAAGCGAAATTCAGTCTCTTTTGCCGGAAGCGGAATCGCCGAGAAATACAGATGGATACGAAGGCTTTTATCATTTGACCGGCATGTCCGGTGATGTAGCACATGCGGAGTCAGAATATATCATCCGTGATCATAATGCAGAAAAGTTTGCAGCAAAAGAGGAGAATCTGCGCCGGATCGCAGAAAAGATGAATGAAAAATACGGTGAGGGAACCGTTAAGCTGGAAATCAAAGAGCAGTACCGTAATATGTCGGAGAAGATCCGTTCCTGCTATCATCTGATTGAGAATGCAGAGGAAGCTGCAAGAAGAGCCGGTATAGAGCCGGTTGTAGTTCCGATCCGAGGCGGCACAGACGGTGCACGTTTAAGTTTCATGGGACTGCCGTGTCCGAACCTTGGTACCGGCGGATATGCTTTCCATGGACCATATGAACACATTACGGTTGAGGGAATGGAAAAGGCAACGGAAATGCTGAAAGAGCTTGTGAAGATTTTTGCGGAATAAAAAATATTATGATGTTAGGGGTCAAAAGGTCTTTTGATATCTATGATATCGGATTGCTCCGTACTTTATACTCCCACAATCTTAAAAACAGCAAAAGAGACTCTGTTCATCTTGGCAGGGTCTCTTTTTGAAAGTTTCTATAAAGTAAGAAAGAATCATGCTTTACAGGAAAATTCAACGAAGTTTCCTGTAAAGTAAAAAAACGGAGCTTTTTCAGCTCCGCCAAGATAACAGTTCGTAGGGGAATCGAACCCCTGTTTTCGCCGTGAGAGGGCGACGTCTTAGC
>ENA-OUQM01001280-OUQM01001280.1-human-gut-metagenome-genome-assembly--contig:-NODE-1280-length-14008-cov-4.689099_pt1 | contig 14008 bp, 10 predicted proteins | sample MGYA00237949_ERZ548830 | MGnify/ENA primary metagenome ERZ548830 (study PRJEB26490, sample SAMN05194706) | human gut metagenome | biome: terrestrial biome; feature: human-associated habitat; material...
GGGAGAATTTTACTATACAGCGAAGGAGCCGTGCAAAGCGAAGGACTGGCTGTATATGGGTGTGTGGCTTGTACTTTTTGCCGTACTGAAAGTAACGGGATGAAGCGCTGCGTGGGAAGACATCTATTTGCAACAAGTCGGAAGAAGTAGAAAAGCAACCCGGTGCAGTTGCCTGCACGCGGGAAGAGAAAAGAATTGTCGGGAGATATCAAAAATGAGCCATATTCACATCAATTTTGAACATGTTAATTATTCTTACGAAAAATCAGTCCCGATTCTGCAGGACATCACGTTTACTGCACACGAAAATGACAGCATCGGACTGATCGGCGCGAACGGTGTTGGAAAATCGACGCTGCTGAAACTTCTGGTGGGACTGAATCTGGACTACGAAGGCAGCATCCGTGTGGAGGAAATGCCGGTTGTAAAAGAGATGCTTCCCAAAGTGCGCGAAAAAATCGGCTATGTCTTCCAGGATTCCGACAGCCAGCTTTTCATGTCGACGGTATTTGAGGATGTTGCATTTGCTCCGCGAAATTACGGGCTGCCGGAGGAAGAGGTGGAAAAACGTGTAAACCATGCACTGAAACAGATTCACATCGAGCATCTGCGGGACAAACAAATTTACAAAATGTCGGGCGGAGAAAAAAAGATGGCATCGATCGCGACGATTCTCGCTATGACACCGGATATTATCCTGATGGACGAGCCATCGATTGCACTCGATCCCAGAAACCGCAGATCACTGATCCACATTCTGAACGATTTTGAACATCTGAAAATCATCGCATCGCACGATCTCGACATGATTCTGGAAACGTGCAGTCGCGTGATTCTGATGTCCGGCGGGTGCATTGTCTGCGATGGAGATGCAAAAGAAATTTTGACGAACCAGGAACTTCTCGAGGAAAATGGACTGGAACTGCCGTTCTGCCTGCAGAAGCCGGTGTGGTAGAAAAGGCCGAAAAAAACAAAAGAAAACAACAACCGGGGATATCTGAAATCAAAAAATCAGATATTCCCGGTTGTTGTTTTTAAAAAGAATCCGAAGGTCGAATCGGGATTCGGATCTCCGTTACAAATTTTTCTGGATCGCTTGTCATTCCGTTGTCAATTAAGGTGATTTCCTGCGATCGTCTGTCATAAAGATATCTCCAAAGAAAATTTATACAGCAGTACGAATCGGTTTCTTCTTTAAGTACCGGAACACCAGCAGGCAGATGATAATAGAGGTCAGAGATCCACATGCCGTTGTAATGCCCATCGGGAACAGCGTGTCCGGGAACCAGATGGAAGTCAGATACACACCGGGGATTCTAACAAGCAGAATGGCAATGATATTGTGCAGGAAGGAAAATTCCGACCGTCCGCAGGCACAGAAATAGCCGCTGAAGGTGAAGTGGACTCCAGCAAAAATGCAGTCCCAGATATAACCGCGGATATACTGACCGCCGAGGCGTGCAACCTCCGCATCTGTTGTGAAAAGACCGACCACAGGAACGGAAATAAACTGAATCGTAATAGCGACGATCAGTCCGAAAACGACAGCAATCAGTGCAGCACACCACATGGTCTGTTCGGCACGCTTCTGCTTTCCAGCACCGATGTTCTGCGCGCCGAGCGCCGAAACAGTGGAAAGCATGGAAGATGGAATCAGGAACAGGAAGCTGATGATTTTCTCTACAATACCGACTGCAGCCGCTGCTTCCAGACCGCGCCGGTTAGCGATGATGGTAATGATGATAAAGGCGATCTGAATAAAACCATCCTGCAGGGCGATCGGAACACCGATTTTAAGAATCTGTCCCATCACAGCTGTCTGAGGGGAGAGATCCGACCGGGTAAGACGGATGCCGGTATCACGTTTGCGGATCGCAATCAGTGCCAGAATGACGCTGAGTGTCTGGGAAAGCGTGGTTCCAAGCGCGGCACCGGATGGACCAAGATGCAGGGCGCCCATAAAGAGATAGTCGAGTGCGATATTGGCCGCACATGCGACTGCGATGAAGTACATCGGGCTTTTCGAATCACCAAGTCCACGGAAGATGGAACTGATGATATTATACGCGGTGATGAATGGAATACCAATGAAACAGATCGTCAGATAAGCGACGGTGCCGGAAACGGCTTCGGATGGTGTGGACATCACAAGTACGATCGGCTTTACCAGAAGAAGCAGGATTACCATCAGCACGACGGAAACACCGAGAAATAAAGTGATGGTATTTCCTGTGCAGCGTGATGCCTGCTTTTTATCTTTTGCGCCGACGGCCTGCGCGATGCTGACAGTCGTTCCCATGGCAAGTCCCACGATGATAACGGTAATCATATGCATAACCTGACTGCCGATGGAAACGGCTGTTGTACTGGCCGCACCGTCAAACTGACCGATGATGAAAAGATCTGCCATGCCGTAGAGCGTCTGCAGAAAATACGATAAGAGATAAGGCAGCGAAAAATAGAAAATATTTTTCCAGATACTGCCGGTTGTTAAGTTTCGTTCCATGATAGGGAAACCTCCTGTTGTAGAATGTTACGATTATAGTAAACCCTACAATAATTATAGAGTCAAGAATATAATTTTCTGCACTTTATAAAAATACTTTAGATTTATAAGTTCGAACGTTTTCCGTGTACACTCCTTGACAAATGTTCAAAAAAGAACTATTATACAAAAAAGTTCAAAATAGAACAAATAAGAATATCAAGTTAAAAAAGAAGGTGAAAAAGTATGTTTGATGAACAATGGCAATTTGCAGTGGAGGTAGAACGAAAATACAACCAGTACCGAAAAAAGGTCATGGTGCGTTATGATCTGTCAGCTGCGGAAGTGGATGTTCTGCTGTTTCTTGCGAATAACAGCCAGTTTGATCTTGCAGTGGATATTGTGCGTGTGCGGAAAATGCAGAAATCGCATGTTTCACTGGCAGTGAACAAGCTGTGTGAAAAAGGATACATTCAAAAAGAAACAGATGCGGCGGATCGCAAGAAAGTGCATTTGAAGCTAGAAGAAAGTGCATCAGAAATTATCCGCTTTGGACAGGATTGCCAGAGAGCGTTTGGAGAATCGTTGTTTTCCGGAATTTCCAGAGAAGACAGGGAAGAATTTCTCAGATTATGCGAGCTGATTCGGAGGAACGTGACGGAAAAATAAAAACGCTGAAAGCCAGAGAGAAGAACATAATAGAAAAATAAGACAAAACAAAAACAGAAAGAGGAGGAAAACAGTCATCTGCCCCTAAATGGCAAAGTACAGGAAAAGTGCAACGGATCTAAGCGGATGACAGAAAAACTATGACAATAACACAACTTATCGTATGTATTGTGGCTGGTCTTGGCGCCGGCCTTGGCACGGGACTTGCGGGACTCTCCGCAGCGGCCGTTGTTTCACCGATGCTGATTACCTTTTTACACATGCCGGCTTATCAGGCGATTGGCATTGCGCTGGCATCGGATGTGCTGGCATCAGGAGTAAGTGCCTGGACTTATAAAAAGAATAAAAACATTGATATCCGCCATGGCGTGATTATGCTGATATCTGTTCTGATTTTTACACTGGTCGGCAGCTTCGTATCTTCGCTTGTGCCAAATGGAACCATGGGCGGATTTTCGAAAGTGATGACACTGTTTGTCGGACTGAAATTTATCATCCGTCCGATCATGACGACGAAAGAAGTACAGGCAAACAAATCAGAAAAACAGAAAATCCAGCAGTCGATTCTCTGCGGTGTTGTGATTGGATTTATCTGTGGATTTGTCGGAGCAGGCGGTGGCATGATGCTGCTTCTGGTGCTGACAAGCGTGCTCGGATATGAGCTGAAAACAGCAGTTGGAACGAGCGTCTTTATTATGACCTTTACAGCTCTGACCGGTGCAATCTCTCATTTTTATATCGGCGGCGCGCCGGACATTCCAATTCTGATTGCCTGTGTCATCAGTACCCTGGTCTTTGCACAGATTGGAGCGAAATGGGCCAACGGGGCAAATGTGAAAATGTTGAACCGCATGACGGGAATTTTGCTCTGTGCGCTGGGAGTGGTGATGCTGTTTTTCTAACTACGTCGACTGACACTTTAGAAGTTTTCAAATATGATTTAACCAAATCAAGGAAGTCCCTTTCTTCCATGGTGAAAAACAATAAGCAGCGAATCGGATTGAGAATATCTGCTGCTATATAGGAAAAAATCCTGTGGGACATGAACTGCCTCCCAATCTTCAAAATGGAAAGCGGAAGATTGAGAGATAGTTTAACGTCTTGCAGGATTTTTTCTATCATAAAACTATAGATTTTACGCAGATAACCTCAAAATCAGAAAATGGTGTACAACTGGATGAAAAATAAATCAGGATCTCATCGCACCATCCACGGAAAGAATTTCTCCGGTTACATACGAAGCCATATCGCTTGCCAGGAAGAGGAATGCGGTTGATGAGTGGATCAATCATTTCTTTTGGAAGTGCGGCAACCATATCGGTACGGGTGATGCCAGGTGCAACCGCGTTTACACGGATATGGAAAGGACCAAGTTCCCGTGCGAGGGACCAGGTCAGACCGTTGACCGCATATTTACTGGATGGATAGGCAACGCCGCCCGGCTGGCCGCAGATGCTGACCATTGAGCTGGTATTTAAAATACAGCCGCCGCCCTGTTCTTTCATAATAGCAACGGTTGGAAGAATGCCGTTCATCATGGCGTTGACATTCAGATCCATGACACCGGCAAAGCGCTCTGCGGTATACTTGTCAATTGGCGTACTGTCTGAGACACCGGCGTTGTTCACAAGAATATCGATTTTGCCGTATTTTTCTTTGACTTTGTTGATCTCATCTACCATGGCAGCTGCATCGGTCAGCTTTGGCCATGCACCGGAAACTTCCCAGTCCGGGTTTTCTTCTTTTAAAGATGCAACCGCTTTTGCAACGGTCTCTTCCCGGGATCCGAACAGGACGACTTTCGCGCCGTTCTGCAGAAATTTGTGCACAATGGCATAGCCGATTCCTCTGGTTCCGCCGGTAACAATTGCAACTTTATCTTTTAACATCATACCATTCACCCGATCCCGTTTTTTTATATCAATGAAAACTGATTATGCAGGCTGTAGTTTTTATTTTTTTAACGATTCGGAGAAAAATGAATTTTGCATGAAAAATCATTTGACTTTGAATGACGATTCGTTTTGGAGAATACAAAAAACGGGATATTTCCTTTCTCTTAAATTTTGTTGCAAATCCTTTCCTTTACTATACGGGATATCGTTGGTGGACAGTCAATGCAAATTTTTTCAGAAATAAACAGCATTCTTTTCTCAAAAGCAGAAGATTTCTATGGAAAAAGAGAATTGTTACGTGGCTTTTTGAGGGAAAACAGGATATAATAGGAAACAAAAGTATACACCAGGTGTATGCTTTTATAAAATCAAAACGAAAAAAAGCGGAAAAACAGAAAGAAAAAGAGTGAAAAAAAGAGAAACGGTCAGAATGCGGGGGAATGACTGGACAAAAGGAAAAACGGGGTGCAACAATGAGAATTCAGGAAGTAATCAAAAAAACAGGATTGTCCAGGAGGACGGTTTATTATTATATCGATCAGAAGATGATCTCGCCTGTTGTTGATGAATATAACGGTTACCATGATTTTTCAGAAGCAGATATTCAAAAACTTTTTATCATCCGCAAGCTGCGCGAGGCAGGACTTTCACTGGCGGATATCCGCGCGATTCTTCACAAGCCGCGCACAACACCATTTTATCTGCATAAACAGCTGAATGCACTCCAGTCGCAGATGCTTACCATTCAGCAGACGATCAGCGAAATGGATCGTCTGAGCGGACAGCTTCCTGTGTGCCAGTCGCTTGACCAGCTTGCGGGGATGCTTGCAGATACCGATTTTTGCCCGGAAGATCCTACCCGGAATCAGATGGAATCCCGGGATGCCCGGCTGCTGGCACAGTATTTGTGGATGGCATATCTGGATACGCCGGTTACGGAATATCAGCAGTTTTTGTGGCAGAAAATCACACAGCATACGATTGAGCACGCAGGTACGGATTTGAAAATGATGTCCCGTTATTTACAGTACATTTCTCCGGAGCAGATTGATGCGACGAATATCAACCAGTATCTGCGCAATCAGAAAATTATCTCTCTGACGGAGGAAGATTATCCGGGTTTTATGGAAGAGCTGAAAGTTTCTTTGCTTGCGTTTGCGGCAGATCCGGTACAGCAGGAAAAATGGCGTCTTCTTTATCAGCCGGTGATCCATCCGACGGCGTTGTTCTGTGTATCCGTGAGCGGATGGATGCGGGAATTTCATCCGGCATACCGCCGCTATTATGAAAACACGCACACCTGCTGCCGGATGCTGAAAGATTTTATGGACAGTGATGAGGGAGCAGCGCTGAATGCGACACTGCGGGAGGCATTCCAGGGAAATTGTGATGTGCGTACAGGATATTACGGAGAACTGGAAGTGGCGGCAACATTCCATAAAAGTATTTATGCATTGCTGCCGCCAGAGAAGATCCGAAAATTTCTGGAAGAAAATTCAGATGAAAAATGATCTGGTTTTAGGATTCTGTTTTTATCATTCGAAGCGAGGATGCCCGGGGAACAAGTGTCACCGGCAGTACAATTTTTTCCGGTTCCGCCGCAGGGTTTTCCAGTGCGGAAAGGAGAATCCGGCTGGCTTCCCGTCCGATGCTTTCAAAGTCCTGATGAATAGAGGTAATTTCAAGACTTCGGCTGAGACTCGTGTCATCAAAACCACAGAGGCAGAGATCTTCCGGAATCCTAAGGCCGATGGTACGGCAGGCAAGGAAAATAAGTTCGGCAACCTGGTCATTTTCTGCGAGAAGTGCAGTAATTCCATTTTGCCGCAGGATAAGGAGCTGCTGTTGAAAAGGTGTGATTTCTGTTGAAAGGGCATCTTCTGTAGAAAGTGCATGTGGCCAGGTGATAAGCTGCCGGGAATCGGGCATGATTCCGGCGGCTTTTGTTTCGTGCAAAAATCCGCCGAAACGATCACGGACCGACGAGGTTTCGGAAAGGGGAGCTGTTGTGAAAAAGGCAATGTTGCGATGCCCCTGTTCCAGGAGGTGACGGGTGAGCTGCCGTCCGCCATCGTAATTGTCGCAGACAACATTGTTTAAATACGGACAGTCGGTCTGCTTGTCGATGATGACAACCGGGCGGTTTGCAAACAGGAAATCGTTTAACTGTTCCAGGTGGATATTGTCACGCTTGGGATAGTAGACAAGTCCGGCGATGTTCTGAGAACGGAGCAGTTCCAGTGTCGTACGTTCCTTCGGAGAGGAAGAGCCGGTGATATGAATGCTTAAAAAGTATCCTTTTTCCGCCAGTGCGGCACTTAAGGAACCAATCGTTTCCGAAATGTTTCCCTGTGTTGTGGCAAAGGGAAGCAGCAGGGAAACCATTTTTGATTTGCTGTCGGTTTCTGATGCGGAGGAGGAAACCGGTGGGATTTTCTGCGAGACAAAGCTTCCAACGCCGCGTTTTCGATACAGGATTCCCTGCTGTTCCAGATCTTCAATCGCCCGCTTTGCTGTGATGCGGCTTACCTCATATTGCTCCGAGAGCATTTTTTCCGTGCAGAACACGGCATCGGAAGAAAACTGTCCGGTGCGGATGCGCTCTAAAAGAGCTTCTTTGATGATTTCATATTTGGGTTTCGTTATTCTTTTATTTCTATCCATGTCTGTAAAATTCCTCAAATAGTATGATTGGTGACAACTGTATTTGTAAAAGTGTGATATCGACTTGCTTTGTATTATAATCTCGGGAAAAAGATAAGTCAAACTAAAAATAATATATCAAATAAAAAGAAAATGATATAAAATCATGGAAAAACGTAGAAATACTTGACAGAAGCATTGCGTTTTTTTATGATATGATATATCAAATCAACACGGCAATACAGGAACAAGACTTAAATAGAAAGAGTTTTAAGTTTGAAAATCATTTTTATAACAGGAGGAAACACATCATGAAAACAACTGTTCATATTATTTCCCATTCCCACTGGGACAGAGAGTGGTATCAGTCTTTTGAAAAACACAGAATGAAACTGATTGAGCTGGTAGACAATATTTTGGAAAAAGCAGAGAACGATCCGGAATTTGGCGGATTTTTCCTGGATGGACAGACGATTGCCCTGGACGATTACCTGGAAGTGCGCCCGGAAAAACGCGAGCAGGTGGAAAAATGCGTCCGTGAAGGAAAAATCCAGACTGGCCCGTGGTACATTCTGCAGGATGAGTTTCTGACCAGCGGTGAGGCATGTGTCCGCAATCTTCAGGTCGGCATGCAGGAAGCAGCGCGTTACGGAGCGATCGGAAATGTCGGTTATTTCCCGGATGCATTCGGAAATGCGGGACAGATGCCGCAGGTGCTGAAGCAGGCGGGCATGGATGCGGTTGTGTTCGGACGTGGCGTAAAACCGATCGGACCGAATAATGAGGTAACCGGAGGACAGTATGAGTCCACGTATTCCGAAATGATGTGGGCATCCCCGGACGGAACGAAACTGCCGGGTATTCTGTTTGCAAACTGGTATAACAACGGAGTGGAGATTCCGGTGGATGAGGCAGAAGCAAAAGTTTACTGGGACAAAAAACTGGCCGATGCGAGAAAATTTGCGGCAACACATCAGCTTCTGATGATGAACGGATGCGACCATCAGCCGTTGCAGAAGGACATTACCGAGGCAATCCGTGTCGCACGGAAACTGTACCCGGACATTGAATTTATTCATTCGGATTTCAAAACCTATGTAAAGGCAATGGAAAAAGAAATTTCCGAGAATTTCTCTACGGTAAAGGGCGAGCTGACAAGCCAGGAAACAGACGGAAGATGGACCCTGGCAAACACCGCTTCTTCCTGGATAGGACTGAAAGTGGACAACCGTGCCGGCGAAACAGCGCTGGAGCGGAAGGCAGAACCGGCGGCAGCCATGGCAGAGGTGCTTGGCAAAGCATACCCGGAAGACCAGATGATTTACAGCTGGAAAAAGCTGATGCAGAATCATCCGCATGACAGCATCTGCGGCTGCAGCGTCGATGAAGTAAATGAAGAAATGAAAACCCGCTTTGCGAAGAGCAGACAGGTGGCAGATGCGATTTACGATGAGAGTGTAGAATACCTGACCGATCAGGTGAATACCGCGGCACTTCCTGGAAACAGTGAAAAGATTCCATTCGTTGTATGGAATACTTCCGGGAATGCGAAAAAACAGGTCATTGCAAAAGAACTGCACCTGTTCCGCGATTACAATCTGTTTGTATGGGATGGTTATGAGGCGGCCGAGGCGGTAGAAATGCCAAATCTGGTGCTTTGCGATGCAAACGGAAATGCAGTTCCGGCAAAAATCGAAAATGCAGGAATTTCCTTCGGATATGATCTGCCGGATGACCGGTTCCGTCAGCCATATATGGCAAAGAAGGTGCTGGTAACGTTTGAGGCAGAAGTTCCGGCGATGGGATATGCAACATATTATCTGGAGCAGGCAGAGCCGGATCAGAACCAGGAAACCTCTGCAGATTTTGCGAATGAGCGCGTTCTGGAAAATGAAAACCTGAAAGTTACGGTCAATGAGGACGGTTCCTACCAGATTCTGAATAAGGAAACCGGAAGAACGTATGAAAATCTGGGATTCTATGAAGATACCGGAGATATGGGAAATGAATATATTTATATTCAGGACTCTGGAAAACAGACAATCACAACGAAAGGCATGAAAGCTGAGATTCGCTGTGTGGAGAAAAATGCATTCCGCACGGTAGTTGAGATCTGTCACGAAATGATGATTCCGTCCGGTATGGGAGAGGAACTGCAGAGACAGCGTGAGATGTGTATTGACCCATATACGCGTGTGGCAAATCGTTCGAAGGAACTGGTTCCGATGGAAGTAAAGACGGTTCTGACACTGGAAAAATCGGGAAAAGGCCTGCACGTTGCAACGACAATCTGCAATCAGGCAAAGGATCACAGAGTCCGCGTTGTAATGCCGACGGGTCTGAATACGTCTACGCATCTGGCAGATTCTGCCTTTGAGGTTGTGAAGAGAAATAACCGTCATAATGATACTTGGACGAATCCCTGCGGATGTGAAAGACAGCAGTGTTTTGCTGCAATGGAAGATGAGACAAATGGTCTTCTTGTGGCAAACCGCGGACTGTATGAATATGAGGTTCTGGCGGATGAGGAGAATGCGATTGCGGTAACGCTGCTTCGCTCCGTTGCGGAGATGGGTGACTGGGGTTATTTCCCGACGCCAAAGGCGCAGCAGATCGGAACGTTTACCCTGGAGTTTGAAGTTGTGCCGTATGCAGCCGGTAAGACGGGCGAGGCATTTACCGAGGGTTACGCATTCCAGCAGGATCTGACAGCAGCACAGGCCGGTCTTTCGAAAGCATGGCTCAGAAAGCCGGGTCAGGTAAAACCGGAACTCGTATCGGGCGAGATGCCGCTGGAAATGAGCTTCCTCCGCTTTGAAGGGGAAGGAATTCATCTGGCGGCGTTTAAGAAGGGACTTGCAAAGGACGATCTGTTTGTGCGGTTTGTGAACAATATGCCGCAGGATGAGGTGCTTTCCTTCCGAAAGGAGAGCTGGATGAAAGAGGTTTACCGCAGTAATGTAGTGGAAGAGAAGGGTGAGGTACTTTGCCCGGATGAGAACGGGGTGTATCATGTGACACTCCGGGAGTTTGAGATTGCGACGTTTGGGGTTGTGAAATAACGGCTGGCGCGTGAGCTGGGAGTGAGAACGGGAGGAAAGTCTGGATCCGCCTGAAGGGCGGATCGGCGCAAGATGGTTGAAAAGAATAGGATGGAAAAAGCAAGAATGTGCTGGACTTTAAAGGGGACAAGTTATATGCTGGAAATATGAGAAAAATTTCCAAAGGAGGGTTTTTAAGATGCAGAAATGGACGAGCAGGATTGAGACCCCGATCAAGGCAGAGCTGATTTGTTATGATGTGAATGGAATTCATATTGTGTTTGGGGTGACGGAAGAGAATCAGCTGAAGCTGTTTCATTTTTCACATGCACCGTTTGACGCGGAGAATCTTTGCCGGAAGCCGGATGGAGTGTGGATGATGGAAGGAATGCGGGAAGCTCAGATTAAGGAGAGCTTCCAGCTGGTGCAGGTGAATTTTTCGGGGTATAACCGGCCGTATGAGAAGCATGGAAATAAGTATATTGTGACGGCTCCGGGCTTTATGCTGAAGTTTGATTCGATTTCGGAGGAGAGAAATGAGAACGGGGATCTGCTTCGGATTGTGCAGTCGGATGATGTGACGGGCGCGAAGGTGGAGTCTGTGATGCAGTTTTTTGATGGGATTCCGGTTGCGAGAATGTACAATACAGTGACGAACGAAGGAAAGGAAGACCAGACACTGGAGTACATTTCGAGTTTTAGTTACTGGGGTATTGAGAAGGAACAGAAAGAGGGAATTCCAGAGCTTGTCAGCTCGGATGACAAGATGTCGATGGTTGTGGTTCACAATGGATGGCAGAAGGAGCTGACGGTGAAGAAGTACCGGTTTGCAGATCTTGGCATGGCGCAGACGCAGCCGCATAATTATCAGAGAACTTCGAAGACGATTGAGATTACGAATACGGGCAACTGGTCGGCGAAGGAATATGTGCCGATGGGATATATTGGAAACAGTGCGGCAGATTCGAGTCTGTTTTTTGAGATTGACCACAGTGGTTCCTGGCATTATGAGATCGGAGATCAGAACTGCCATTTTTATCTGGCGGTGAGCGGTCCGACAGAGATTCAGTCACACTGGTCGAAGAACCTGAAGCCGGGAGATTCCTTTACAACGGTTCCGGTGGCTGTCGGCGTAGGTCATGATGATTTCGAGGAAGCGATTGGTACTTTGACGAAGTACCGCAGAAAGATCCGCCGTCCGAACAAAGATAATGAAAATCTGCCGGTTATTTTCAATGATTATATGAATTGTCTGTTTGGAGATCCGACCACCGAAAAAGAGTTCCCGCTGGTGGATGCGGCAGAGAAGGCCGGATGTGAGTATTTTGTCATTGATGCCGGCTGGTATGCGGACGGCAACTGGTGGGACAGTGTCGGTGAGTGGCAGGAGGGTAAAAAGCGCTTTCCGAATGGAGTGCGTGAGGTGACGGATTATATTCGTTCGAAGGGCATGATTCCTGGTGTCTGGCTGGAGCTGGAGGTTATGGGTATCAACTGTAAGAAGGCTTCCATTCTGCCGGATGAGTGCTTCTTCCTGCGCCACGGCAAGCGTGTGTATGACAGAAGCCGTTATCAGCTGGATTTCCGTCATCCGCTTGTGATTGAGCATGTGACCGAAGTCATCGACCGTGTGGTACGGGACTACGGTGTCGGCTATATCAAGATGGACTACAATATTGAGCCTGGTATTGGCACGGAAGTGGATGCGGACAGTTTTGGAGACGGTCTTCTTGAGCATGAGAGAGCGTATCTGGCATGGCTGGACGGCATTTATAAAAAGTACCCGGATCTTGTCATTGAGAACTGCTCGAGCGGCGGTCTTCGGATGGACTATGCGATGCTGGCGCGAAACAGCATTCAGTCGACGAGCGATCAGGAGGATTACCGCAATTATGCGACGATTTCGGCGAATGCAGCCATCGGCGTGACGCCGGAGCAGGCGGCGATCTGGTCATATCCGCTGCGGGACGGCACAAAAGAGGAAGTTATTTTCAATATGGTAAATGCGCTGCTGCTTCGTATTCACCAAAGCGGCCATCTCGCAGAAATTTCGCCGGAGCGGTTTGAACTTGTAAAAGAGGGAATTGACTGCTACAAAGAGATCCGCAGCGGCATCAAGGACGGCGTTCCGTTCTGGCCGATGGGATGGGCAGACAATGAAGAAAAACACCTCGCAGCCGGAATCCGTGTGCCGGGAGATGTAATTTATCTTGGTGTGTGGAGACGCGGCGGAGAGGCTGATTTTGAAGTTCCGCTGAACCGAGCATTCCCAGGGAAAGAGCTGGAGGTTTCCTGCGTTTACCCGAAAGCATGCGGTGATGTGTTCCATTACGATGACTACAGCAAGACGCTGCAGATTCACTTCCCGGAGACGTATATGGCGCGTCTGTTTCAGATTAAAGTGAAATAAAATTACATAAATCCCCGCCCGCGGAATAAATTGTATCGGAGTGTATCTGATAGGATTTTTCTGGGGAGGGGATTTTTTGCGTTTTCTTTCGGCGCTTTCAGATCTGATGGTTCCCGTGCTGATTTTTTACGTGGTCGGACTGGGGCTTTTGATGAAACAGGATGTGTTCGGCGATTTTCTGAACGGGGCGAAGGACGGCATGCGGACAGTGATCGGTATTGTGCCGACTCTGATCGGGCTGATGGCAGCGGTCGGTGTTCTGCGGTCATCGGGATTTCTGGAGGAATTTGGAAAACTGCTTGGAACCGTGCTGGAACCGGCGGGAATCCCGTCTGCGCTGGTACCGCTCGGTGTTGTGCGTCTCTTTTCCAACAGCGCGGCGGTGGGTCTTCTGCTGGATCTCTACAAAGAGGCGGGCTGTGACTCCTTTGCCGGACGGGCGGCTTCGATTATGATGTCGTGCACGGAGACGGTTTTTTATACGATGGCGGTCTATTTCGGAGCGGTCCACATCAAAAAAACGCGGTATACACTGGCGGGTGCATTGCTCTCTTCCCTGGTCGGAATGGCGGTCAGTATTGCCCTAGCAAAGGGAGTGTAAGGATTTTTTCTAATCATACCAGTGAAATGTGTTGACATTTCCATCCAACTGGAATAAGATGGAACCAACTTAAAACATACAAACTCAATAGGAAATAAGGAAATAGAGAAAAGAGCGCAAAAGTAAGGAGGAAATCAACGATGGCAAAGGTATATGACAGCATTCTGGATCTTGTAGGAAAAACTCCGCTGGTAGAACTGAAACGAATTGAAGAAAAAGAAGGACTGCAGGCGAAACTGATCGCAAAAGTAGAATCCTTTAATC
>ENA-OUQM01001281-OUQM01001281.1-human-gut-metagenome-genome-assembly--contig:-NODE-1281-length-14005-cov-6.000358_pt1 | contig 14005 bp, 10 predicted proteins | sample MGYA00237949_ERZ548830 | MGnify/ENA primary metagenome ERZ548830 (study PRJEB26490, sample SAMN05194706) | human gut metagenome | biome: terrestrial biome; feature: human-associated habitat; material...
CATGAATCCCGGAAGTCTTGTCCCGATTGCCCGGACGATTTGTTTCTTTTCCAGGTCTCCTTCATAGAATGCAAGAATTTTTCCCTTTGCCTCATCATACATGCAAAGGCTCCGACCTAGTCCTTCCACTGTCTCCAGTGCAGTCTCAATCTCTCCAAGTTCAATGCGATGTCCCATATGCTTGATCTGGAAATCTTTTCGTGATGCGAAATACAGATTCCCATCTTCGCCGTAATATGCCAGATCTCCTGTCCGGTAGATTGGCTCCAGATAAGATTGATTTAATGGATTTTGCACAAATGCTTTTGCCGTCTGTTCCGGGTTATTGTAATATCCAAGTGACAAAGCAGTACCGGATACGCAGATTTCTCCTTTTTCTCCAGGTTTTGTCACTTCCCGATCTTCTTCATCTAAGAGAAATACCTTTTCATTTGGAAATGGTTTTCCAATCGGAAGATTTTCTCCTGGTTCATACTCACGGTCAATAATATGATACGTACAGTTACATGTAATTTCAGTCGGACCGTAAACATTCACATACATAGCTTCCGGCAGATATTTCTTCCAGATGTTCAGATGCTTCACTGGCATTACTTCTCCACTGAATATGACTTTACGGATCTTCTGCGGCACTTTATAATCAAATCCTTTTAATGTGGATATGATGCATAGTGCAGAAACTGCCCATATCAGAGTCGTTACTTCCCGCTCGACCAGATAATCCAGAAGTTTTGTCGGAAATGAGAAAAACTTCTTTGGAATGATCTGCATAGTTGCTCCACATTTTAAAGTAGCGTAGATATCTTTTACCGACACATCAAAATCGAATGGTGCCTGATTTCCAATAACATCATGTTCTGTAATATTGAATAATCTCGTAAATTCTTCTATAAAATCAATGACCGATCTGTGACTTACAACTACGCCTTTTGGCACACCAGTGGAACCGGAAGTGAAGATTGCGTAGAGCGGATCCACATCCCGGCTCTGTTTTCTTACATTATCAAGATACTCCGCATCTTCCTGTGTCTGAAGTGCCTCTTCCATCATAATGACTTTGCCGTCAAATTCCAGACGCTCTCTTGGTTTATCATAAGCCGGATCCGTCAACAGGACTTCTGCCTGTAATGTATCCAACACTGATCTCAGACGTTCTGTCGGAAGTTTCGGATCCAACAGAATATAAAAACAGCCTGCAGATACGATTCCCATAAATGCATAAATAGCTTTTACGCCTTTCTCCATAAGTACAGTAACCGGTTTTCCAGGAGTTACTTCCCTTCCCAGTCTTGTTCCTACTGCTCTGGCACTTTTGATCAGTTCGTCGTATGTGCACGCTGTCTCTTCATCTGCAAAGGCAGTCTTACCCGGAAATCTCCGGGCAGACTCCTCTGCATAGCATAAAATATTTCGAATCAATTTATTACTCCCCTAACCCGCTTTCTACAGCTTCTATCATTGCTTTTAATGCTTTTTCTTCTTCTTCCCCTTCACAGATCAGCAGAATCTCATCTCCGGATTTGATTCCGGCACCAAGGATACTTAGTACACTCTTGGCGTTGGCAATAGAATTCTCATACTCAAATGTGATCCGGCACTCAAATTTGTTTGCGATATTGCTGAAAATTCCAGCTGGACGCAGATGCAGTCCTGTTGGATTTGTGATTTTTACTTTCTGACTTACCATAGCTCTGCTCCTTATTTTTCTTCCAATATAACATTTACAGATACCGTGCTCTCAAGCACACAACCATCCGGAACGCCTACCGTTACCGGGACTGTATAAGTTCCAGCCGTCTGGTAGTTCTTAAGATCAATGCTTACATTATCACTGATCTTATATTGATCCAGTATATCTCCCGGCCCGCGGATCTGAATCTCCAGTACATCTGCTGATTCATAGCTTAGTGATAATCCATTTGCCAGGTTATTTACCTTGATGGCTCCCATAGAAATATCATAAGATTTTGTTCCATCTTTGTCAATTCCTACAGTCACAACTACAGATCCGGCATTTTCATCTGTCAGTGAAATATCTTCCGGAAGATAATCTGTGATGTCCACAACTTTCTCTGTCTTAGAAGTCAGTCCGGACATATTAAGTGCTGATGCCGGAACTGAGATCTTCTTCAACTTTTTCAGTTCTTCCGCTCTGCCGGTTACATTTACATGATCCGGCTCATACTTGATATCGCTGACGGAATATCCGTCTGCTGCTGTAATCTGTGAAGTATCAAATTCAACCTTAACGCTCTTCGTCTCAAGCACCTGTACACTGACAGATACACCTTCCGTACCAAGGTTATTGGCAAGAAGTGACTGGTCGATCACATTGTTATCACTATCGTATAATACAAGCTCTGATTTTGTCACAACGTCTTCAGATAATCCAGACACACTGACAGATGCCTCAACTTTACTGATGGAATCAATGACAGACTTCGGTCCCCGGATAGATACCATCTCCGGCACTGCCTGAATCTCTCCAAGTGTATAACCATCTCGGACGGTTCCTGTCGTCTTTGGAACAATCGGGAATTTCTTCGTCTCTTCATCTTCCAGTTTTACCTGAAGATTACGTGGAGATACTTCTACACTTTCATAGTTTACTCCTGTAATCTCAACGCTGATCGGAATCTGTGTCTGAAGCGTCAGCTCTTTCATGTCTGCAGTCGCTTTAATATTATCTGCTTTTATCTTATTAAGTACAGATCTCTTTGCCCGTACTGTCACAGAGACATTCTGCGTGCCATCCTCAATCTGATAAGTCTGATTGGTCGCCGCAAGCACCTCTGCATTCGTTACCGCTACCGGTATATTATTAAATGTCTGGGTTGTTACCGGGTCATCGATATTTACCACAATCAGCCACAGCATCACTGCCAGGAGGAAGGATAATATCTTAAGGCCCCAATTATTCATCAGTCCTTTTTTCATCTTTATTCCTTCCTTTCCATATATGTTGCAGGAAATTCTTATTCTCCGGCTTTCTGTTCTGTATATGAGTCAGCTTCTCGCGAAGTTCTTCCCTCGTTACTGCCCGGTCAAGCACACCTCCCTGTGCTACAGATACCTTGCCGTTCTCCTCAGACACAACGATGATCAGAGCATCACTGACCTCACTCATGCCTACCGCTGCTCTGTGCCTTGTTCCAAGCTCCTTGCTAAGCCCCATGTTATCAGACAATGGCAGATAACATGTCGCAGATACAATTCTGTCACCACGGATAATGATAGCACCATCGTGAAGTGGTGTGTTGTGCTCGAATATATTCATCAGTACCTGCATGGATACGAGACAGTCCATCTTAATTCCTGTACTTTCATACTCCGTCAGATGTATTGCCTGTTCTACCACAATCAGTGCTCCAGTCTTCACGCGGCCCATATTGTAAGCTGCATCAATAATACTGTCCATGGTATCTTCACTGAACCTGCTGCTTTCTTTATTCGTCTCAAATGGTACGATTGAACTCAGGAACTGCTTCTCCCCAAGCTTTTCCAGAGCCCTTCGAAGTTCCGGCTGAAATACTACAACTGCCGCCGTAGCCAGTACCGTTACCGAATTCCTTGCCAGAAATAAAATTGTATGCATCTTAAAAACTGCTGCAAGCAATACAAAGATACCAAGTACAACAATTCCTCGCATCAGCATCCATGCTTTTGTATTGATCAGCCACATTGCAATTTGATAGATCAGATATGTCAAAATCAGGATTTCAATAATATCTGTCAGATGTGCATCTGGAAAATACAGTTCCTGACTGACAGATCCTAATACATGCATAATATACTGTTTCACCCGGTCACCCCCCTTTTGCTATAATTATTTATCTTCCCATTTAAAATTCTTTTTTATCTCATATCAGGATCATTTTCAAAACTTCTTCTTAAAAGCTCCTGATCCACATCAGCGTCCATAACATTACGTCTTTTTGATGCCGGACGTTTTTTCTTTTTTTGTCCCTGCTCGCTTTGACGTGCCTTTTCCTGTGCCTGTTTTTTTGCTTTTTTTCTAACTTCCGCAGTATCCATGATCTCCGTTTCCTGTCGTTCATTGATTCGCTTCACCGTTTTCTCCGGTGTAGATACTACAATCTTCGGAACTGCTTTTACATAGTAATAGTATTCATCATCTTCGTACTGAAGATTCTCACTTCTTGAATAATCTACGGAGAAAAAGAACAGTTCCAGAATCACTCCGATAACCGCTGCTCCGATACTTCCAAAAATCAGTGAACCGTAAGATGCATGGACTCCCATAGCAACATCTCCGATTGCCACTACTACAATATTCACAACAGCTCCCGCTATAACTGCAATAGTCCATGCATGTGCGATTGCCTGTTTGCGAAGCGTATAAACAACCAGTGTACAGATAATAAATGCAACAAGGACGATCCACAGTTCTTTATTTTGGAAGACCTGTTTTGCATATTTCCCAATCTGTCCCATCATACCTTTCACAGAACCGCCCTGCATACCGGAGGCTGCTTTTTTCATGTAAGCCATCATATAATATACAACCGTTCCGCATCCCACTGCCACCATGGAAATCGGTGACATTAAAAGCGCACATGAGATTGGAACAACAACCGGAATCTTAAGTGCAAATGCCAGTGGTCAAAAGTACAACGATTGCCATCTTCGGTGTAAAACGAAGATAAAAAATATACATGATCAGGAAAATCAATGCTGTTACAACAAGTGCTGCGATGGATACTGAATACATATGTACAAGGATCAGTGCTGTTGCCAGAATCACTGTAATGATCGGCGGAAAGAAAGTTGCAATAATTGCAAGTGCCAATGCCACCACCGGCGATGCCAGTGTCTTCATAAATCCTACATTATTGTTGATCATGTAAAATGTCATGACCGCCAGAACAAATTGTATTGCTTTATCCGCCACAATTGAGTATCTGGAATACAAATCCTGCATTCTCTCCCGTATTACATATAAACTGTCCATTACTTTGTCTCCTTTTCATACATCTTCAACAATCTCGTCAGAATGTGATTATATCTCTTTACCCGCTGTCTCGCTTCCTGATGCTTTTTATTATACAGGTGGCTTGCAATTCCAATATAAGACACAAGAACTACCACATATCCGACAACTGCCGCGAGAACCAACGTAATCAGTAATGCTGTTGACATCTTCTCCATCAGAGTATCAAGTCCTGCGATCATCGCAATTGCCCAGACTGCTATATAGCCTATTGTCACCCACAGAACCGTATATAAAATGTGCACTCCGGCATAATCTTTTCGATAGTATTCACTGATTTTAAAATCCTCTTTTCCCTGCGTCTGATCATACAGAGCAAGCTGAGTCATTAGCTTGACTTTTCGCTCATCTAACATATATGCACCTCAAAATCCTTTTTTATCGATGAAACATCATTTTCAGTATAGCAAATCTCAGTACCCTTGTCCAATACTTATAGTCAAAAAGTAAACTTTTTGGAGCCCCATAGTTTTCAATACTTTTGCCACTTGATCCACGGTATTCCCTGTTGTGTAAATATCATCGATAATAATGACACGTCGAAAATCTGTCGGAAGTCTGTCCGGATCTCCTCCCGGAGCAAATGCATGTTCCAGATTCTTTTTTCTCCCTATGGGATCCAGCTTTTTCTGATAACCAGTGTAATGAACCCGTTTTACCAGATTCGCAACGACCGGAATCCCAAGTATTTTCCCTATCTCTTCTGCCAGAAGCTCCGCCTGGTTGTAACCACGCTTCCTGCGCCTTTTTCTGTGCAGAGGCACCGGGACAAGTGCCTGCGGTCTCCATCTTCGGATCTCTTCTGCATATTTTATACAGATTTCCTGTGCAAAATACTTCGCAACATATCTCTGATTATGATATTTTAACTGGTAAATTGCCTGGTTCACCGGAGGTTTATGAAGCCACACCGACACCCCTCTTTCATAAATGTGTTCTGTGTTATAGCAGTCATGGCAAAATTCCCTCTCTTCACAGCGGATTGGTTTCCCACATTTCAGGCATCGCGGTTCATGAATCTCTAATTTTTCCACAGCTTTCCTGCACAAAGGGCATACTCCCCCACGATTTACCTTTCCACAAAAAGGGCAGATAGAAGGCCAGAAAATATCCAACACCTTTTCTGACCATATTTCTCCTTGTCTTTCTCTGCTTTTTTCATACTTTTTATTATATTTTACATTCTTTTTTTTATTATATTTTTCTATGATCACTATGCAAGTTCTCGGATTCGCTCCGCCAGACTTGTATTTCGCCGCTGCTCGCTGGTATTCTGGATCATTTCCTGAAATACTGAATCACTGCCCACAAGTGTGACACATTTTCTTGCTCTTGTCACTGCTGTATAGATCAGATTCCGGTTGTAAAGCTGTCTTGGTCCTTGAAGAAGCGGGATCACAACCGCCGGATACTCACTTCCCTGAGCTTTATGTATCGTGATCGCATAAGCAAGCTCCAACTCATCAAGAATCGCATACGGATACTTCACCTGGCGCTGTTCGTCATACTCAACCGTAACCGTCTCCTCGTAAGTGTTGATATTCTTGATGATTCCCATGTCGCCGTTAAATACGCCCAGTCCTTTGTCAATGGTCATTCCGTATTTCGTGCAGACTTCCCACTCTAACTGGTAATTGTTCTTAATCTGCATCACCTTGTCACCTTCACGCAGCAGGCGGTCTCCCACTTCTTTTTCCTGCTTTTGGGGTGATGGCGGATTCAGATACTGCTGAAGGATTTTATTCAGCCTCTCCACCCCCAGATTTCCTTTTCGCATCGGTGTCAGCACCTGAATGTCATAAGGTGAGGCATCTACGAACTTTGGAAGTTTTTTCTGGATCAACGTAATTACAACACTAATGATCACATTTGGATCAGACCGTTTTAAAAAGAAAAAGTCCATACTTTTATTGTCCAATATGACTGGTTCTCCACGGTTAATTTTATGTGCATTTACGATAATATCACTCTCTTTTGCCTGCCGGAAGATTTTCTCCAGCTTTACAACTGGGAAACAATCCGATGCGATCATGTCTTTAAGCACTCTTCCAGGGCCTACACTTGGCAGCTGATTTCCGTCTCCGACCATGATCAGTCTGGTCCCCGGCATAATCGCGTCAAGGAGTGCCTTCATAAGCGGCAGATCTACCATGGACATTTCATCAATGATAATCACATCTGACTCCAGCGGATTCTCCGCATTTCTTCCAAATCCATTTCCAAATCCGACCTTATCTCTCTTATCATCATCTTCCGGATTGCCACTGACTTCCAACAGGCGATGAATGGTCTGAGCCTCACAGCCGGTTGCCTCTGTCATGCGCTTCGCCGCACGTCCGGTCGGTGCTGCAAGAAGGATATCTGCTCCTTCTTCCTCAAAGAAATGGATCATTGCATTGATCGTCGTCGTTTTTCCGGTTCCCGGTCCTCCAGTCACGATCAGAATTCCGTGCCGCACTGCTTCCATTACAGCTTCTCTTTGTCTGTCATCCAGTGCCAGTTCTGCCTGTTCTTCTATCATATGGATGCGATGCTCCAAAACAGACGGTGTCACATCAAAATCTACATTCAGATCATGCAACATCTTTGCAACCGTGAGTTCCATATAATAATAATGGGCGGAATAAACACGAAGTCCTTCATCAGACTCTTTCAGAACAACTTTTTTCTCCATGGCAAGATCCATCACATACTTTTCAATGTGCTGAACCTCTACATCAAGAAGCTGACTGGCACGATATAGCAGAACCTCCTGGAGAAGATAGACATGTCCTTCACTGACACTCTGAATCAATGTATAGAAAATACCACTTCGGATCCGGTAATCGGAATCTGTGTGTATCCCGACCTTCGACGCAATCTCATCGGCCGTCTTAAAGCCAACTCCCGGCACATGATCTGCCATCTGATATGGATTTTCTTCTATTACGCGATAAACGCTCTGACCATAATGCTGATAAATCCTTGCCGCCAGTGTCGTAGAAATGCCATATTTTTGCAGATAGATCATGGCTTCCCTCATATCCTTTTTTTCTTCTACCTGAATGGCGATCTCTCTGGCTTTCCGCTCGCTGATCCCTTTTACCTCGGCAAGACGCTCCGGTTCTTCTTCAATAATGCGGAATGTATCACCACCGAACTTCTTCACGATCCGTCCTGCCAGCGACGGTCCGACACCTTTGATGGCTCCGGAACCAAGATAACGTTCAATCGACACCTTATCTTCCGGCTGACATACCTTCGAAGTCTCTACCTGAAGCTGGGTTCCATACACTTTGTGTACAATGTACTCTCCCGTCAGCTCCAACAGTTCTCCCTCTTCAATGTAGTGAAACTTTCCTACACAGGTCAGGTCTCCGTCATCATTATTCAAATTAAATACTGTATACCCGTTGTCTTCATTCCGGTATACAATGTGCTCTACATATCCCTTAATCTCTTCCATCTATTGTCCCAAATCTGCCCGACAGGTATATCATATTCTTTACAGTTCCCGTCTTGCGCTCATAAGTTCCACATATTCTCCGGTTCCGATTGCTACGACCTGCGTAGGCTCCTCTGCAGTCATTGTATTGATTCCGGTTCTCTCCTCGATCATCTCTTCCAGCCCGCGAAGCTTTGCTCCACCTCCGGTCAGCATGATCCCGCGTTCCAGAATATCTGCGGAAAGCTCTGGCGGCGTACGCTCCAGAACGCTGATAATTGCTTCAATAATCTGGTTGGATGTTCCCTGAAGTGCCCGTTCTGTCTCTGCCGAAGTCACCGTAACTGTCTTTGGCAGTCCTGTAACCAGATTCCGTCCACTGACCTCCATCGCTTCATTTTCAATCAGAGGATACGTCGTTCCAATCTTAATCTTGATGTCTTCTGCGGTCCGGTCTCCGATCAGCAGATTGTGTTTTTTCTTCATATAACGTACAATTGCCTCGTCAAAATCGTCTCCGGCAACTTTCAGTGAGGTGCTGACTACCGTACCTCCAAGAGAGATCACGGCCACATCAGTCGTACCTCCCCCGATATCTACGATCAGATTACCACATGCTTTGGAAATGTCGATGCCTGCCCCGATTGCTGCTGCCACAGGTTCCTCGATCAGATAGACATCTCTGGCTCCTGCCGCAAATGTCGCCTGCTGTACCGCATTTCTCTCAACTTCCGTCACACCGCTTGGCACACAGATACTGATACGTGGTTTCTGAAATGTTCTTCTTCCCAGTGCTTTCTGAACAAAATACTTGATCATCTTCTCTGTCACAGTATAATCGGAAATAACTCCCTGACGCAAAGGACGCACTGCGATAATATTGCCTGGCGTTCTTCCCAGCATCAGACGTGCCTCCTCGCCGATTGCCTTCACTTCATTGCTGTCTCTGTCAAATGCAACGACAGAAGGTTCTTTGAGTATGACTCCCTTTCCCTTCACATATACAAGAATACTGGCTGTTCCCAGATCTATTCCAATATCTACTGCCATGATATAACCTCTTTCTTTCTGCTATCCCTTTTATCCATATCATTATCTTTCGTTTTCTCAGGAAGTGCAACCCTTTTTTCCTTAAATATTTGTGAAGATACTTATTTTTCAAGCATCGGCTTGATATATTTTCCGGTGTATGATACCGGACTTTCAGCCACTTCTTCCGGCGTTCCCTTTGCAATAACGGTTCCGCCTTTGTCACCGCCTTCCGGTCCCATATCAATAATATAATCTGCTGTCTTGATCACATCCAGATTATGCTCAATGACTACGACTGTATTGCCGTCCGCTGATAATCTATGCAGAATCTCTGTCAATTTATGCACATCTGCAAAATGTAATCCTGTCGTAGGTTCATCTAGTATATAGATGGTCTTTCCCGTACTTCTCCGGCTCAGTTCTGTCGCCAGCTTGATCCGTTGCGCCTCTCCTCCGGAAAGCTGTGTGGAAGGCTGACCGAGACGGATATAGGAAAGTCCCACATCATAAAGCGTCTCCATCTTTCTTCGGATACTTGGTACATTTTCAAAGAAATGCAATGCCTCTTCCACGGTCATATTGAGTACATCATAAATACTCTTTCCTTTGTATTTTACCTCCAGTGTCTCCCGGTTATACCTCTTTCCGTGGCAAACCTCGCAAGGTACATAAACATCCGGCAGGAAATGCATCTCGATTTTCAGGATTCCGTCTCCGGCACAGGCTTCACAACGTCCGCCTTTCACATTGAAACTGAATCTTCCTTTCTTGTACCCACGTGCTTTTGCGTCTGCTGTAGATGCAAAAAGGTCACGGATGAGATCAAATACTCCCGTATAGGTTGCCGGGTTTGATCTTGGTGTTCTTCCAATCGGTGACTGGTCAATGGCAATAACTTTATCCAGCTGCTCCAGACCATCAATGGCATTATGTTTTCCCGGAATCACTCTTGCTCTGTTCAGATCTCTTGCAAGACGTTTGTACAAGATTTCATTTACAAGCGAACTCTTTCCAGATCCAGACACACCTGTCACACAGGTCATCACACCAAGCGGGATCTCTACATCCACATTTTTTAAGTTATTCTCTCTTGCTCCTCTGATCTTAATCCAGCCTGACGGATCCGCGCGGTGCTCCGGTACCGGAATCTGCATTCTTCCACTAAGGTAAGCCCCTGTAATGGATTTTTTATTCTTCATGATCTGCTCTGCGGTTCCACATGCAATTACTTCTCCTCCATGCTCACCGGCACCAGGTCCAATGTCCACAATATAGTCTGCCGCACGCATCGTATCCTCATCATGTTCCACGACAATGACAGAATTCCCGAGATCACGCAGATGCTTCAGTGTTCCGAGCAGTTTGTCATTATCCCTCTGGTGCAGGCCGATACTTGGCTCGTCCAGAATATAAGCCACTCCCACCAGACCGGAACCAATCTGTGTCGCAAGACGGATTCTCTGCGCTTCTCCTCCGGATAATGTTCCGGTAGCACGGGCGAGAGTCAGGTAATCCAGACCTACATCCATCAAAAACTTAATTCTTGCCTGGATCTCTTTTAAAATCTGTCCTCCAATCATCTTCTGCTGCTGCGTAAGCTCCAGACTGCCCATAAATGTTTGCAGGTTTTCAATGGACATCTCTGTCACTTCTGCAATATTTTTACCACCGACCGTCACTGCAAGCGCTTCTGCCTTCAGTCGCTGGCCGCCACATTTTCTACACGGAGTGATTCTCATAAACTCTTCATATTCTGCCTTCATTGTCTCAGATGAAGTCTCCCGGTATCTGCGTTCTACATTGCGGATCAGTCCTTCAAATGCAACATCATAGACACCTTCTCCGCGCTGGCCTTTATAATGAACTTTCACCTCTCGGCCATTCGTTCCGCGGATGATCACATCATGGATTTCCTGTGGATAGTCCTGAAATGGCGTGTCCAGAGAAAAATCATATTCTTTACTGAGCGCGTCAAGAATCGCATAGGTAAAACTCTTCTTATCCGTACAAGACTGCCATCCCATTACGGTAATCGCCCCTTCGCTGATGCTCAGTCTCTTATCCGGAATCATCAGATCCTCGTCAAATTCCATCTTATATCCAAGCCCGAAACACTCCGGGCATGCGCCAAATGGATTGTTGAAAGAGAAGCTTCGCGGCTCTATCTCATCGATACTGATTCCACAGTCCGGGCAGGAAAAGCTCTGACTGAAATTCATCGGCTCCCCGTCAATAATATCTACAATCATCAGCCCCTCTGCCAGATGCAGTACATTTTCAATCGAATCCGTCAGACGCTTCTCAATTCCCGGCTTCACCACAAGTCGATCCACGATGATTTCTATATTATGCTTGATGTTCTTATCTAATGCGATCTCTTCGGATAATTCATACAGATTACCGTCCACACGCACACGTACATATCCGCTTTTCTTCGCTCTCTCCAGAAGCTTTTCATGGCGTCCTTTTCTTCCACGGACAACTGGAGCAAGGAGCTGGATCTTCGTGCGCTCCGGCAGTTCCATGATCTGATCTACCATCTGATCTACCGTCTGTTTCTTAATCTCACGGCCACATTTCGGACAATGTGGAATTCCGATTCTCGCATATAACAGACGAAAATAATCATAGATCTCCGTCACTGTTCCTACTGTAGATCTTGGATTGCGGTTCGTGGATTTCTGGTCAATGGAAATTGCCGGAGAAAGTCCTTCAATACTCTCCACATCCGGTTTCTCCATCTGCCCCAGGAACTGTCTTGCATAAGAAGACAGAGACTCCATATATCTCCTCTGTCCTTCCGCATAAATGGTATCGAACGCCAGAGAGGACTTTCCTGAACCGCTAAGTCCGGTAAGAACTACCAGTTCATTTCTTGGAATATCCAAGTCTATATTTTTCAAATTATGCTCATTTGCACCTCGTATTTTAATAAATTGTCTTTTTTCATTTTTTGCTGCCATATTTTTAAATTTCCTTTTATTATTTCAAGAATGCCTCGGCATTCTTGCTGCGAGGTGTGCGTCATGTAATTGCATGACATACTTCTACTGCGCACCTCTGCAAGTCTACACTCCGTTTCGGTCGGCGCAAAACCATTGTCCACCGGACAATGTGCGCCCTGCCGGAGGCTATATCTGTTCATTTATTGATAACCGGTTTAAAAGATTCGAAACTTCCTATGCTTACACAATGGTGGAATGACCTTTACTACTCTTTAAGCATCTTCTTCAGCTCAATCAACTTATCACGCAGCTCTGCTGCTGCTTCGAAATTCAACTCTGCTGCTGCCTTCTTCATCTGCTTTGTCACATCGGCAATCAACTTCAAAAGCTCCTTCTCACTCATGGATTCCGGATCTTTATCCATCTGAAGTTCTGTGGCAGCAACCTTCTTAGAAATGCTGATCAGGTCACGGACACTCTTCTGAATCGTAGTTGGCGTAATACCATGTTCCTCATTATATGCCATCTGGATCTTGCGGCGACGCTTCGTCTCTTCAATCGCATTCTTCATGGAATCTGTCATATTATCTGCATACATGATAACATGACCTTTTGCATTACGTGCTGCACGTCCGATTGTCTGCACAAGAGATGTCTCTGAACGCAGGAATCCCTCTTTATCCGCGTCCAGAATCGCCACAAGCGTGATTTCCGGAATATCCAGACCTTCTCGCAGAAGATTGATTCCGACCAGAACGTCAAAAACATCGAGACGCATATCCCGCACGATCTCTGTCCGCTCCAGCGTATCAATATCCGAATGCAGATAGCGGACACGAATACCAAGTTCCCGCATATAATCGGTCAGATCTTCTGCCATTCGTTTCGTCAATGTAGTGATCAAAATCTTATGTTTTCCTGCAATCTCCTTCTTCACCTCACCAATCAAGTCATCAATCTGTCCCTCAACCGGGCGCACCTCGATTTCAGGATCCAGAAGTCCTGTCGGACGGATCACCTGCTGTGCACGTAAAAGTTCATGCTCTTCCTCATACTGTCCAGGTGTCGCAGACACGAACAGTACCTGATCAATCTTACTTTCAAATTCTTCGAAACTAAGTGGACGGTTATCCAGCGCAGACGGCAGCCGAAATCCATAGTCCACCAGCGTTCTCTTTCTGGACTGATCTCCGTGGTACATACCGCCAATCTGCGGAACTGTCTTATGAGACTCGTCAATCATCATAATAAAATCGTCCGGAAAATAATCAATCAAAGTATTGGGCGGCTGCCCCGGCGCAAGCCCTGCCAGATGTCTGGAGTAGTTCTCGATTCCGGAACAAAAACCTGTCTCTCGCATCATTTCTATATCAAAATTCGTTCGCTCCGCAATTCTCTGGGCTTCCAGAAGTTTATCTTCACCTTTGAAATATTTCACCTGTTCTTCCAGTTCAATCTCAATATTTTTAATTGCTTTTTCCATACGCTCCTTCGGTACAACGTAATGGGATGCCGGAAATATTGCAATATGATTCAGCGTATTTTTAATCTCTCCGGTAAGCATGTCTATCTCCGAAATCCGGTCAATCTCAT